>Ga0180435_10000694_pt1 | contig 35548 bp, 38 predicted proteins | sample SS_ome_3_FD_132467 | JGI IMG/M metagenome (GOLD analysis project Ga0180435, IMG submission 132467) | Hypersaline lake sediment archaeal communities from the Salton Sea, California, USA - SS_3_S_1 metaG | ecosystem: Environmental > Aquatic > Non-marine Saline and Alkaline > Hypersaline >... | reverse complement strand
GATTCCGGTGGTGATTCCCATTTTGGTGCCTGGTTGAATGCCCTCGAAATCGAACCGAATCTGAATGACCTGATGAAGAAAAGAGAACGAATCTACTTTGTAGGATTTGATCCCACAGAAATTATAGGCCCAGACCCGCTATCAGCAGATCTGCTTTGGGTTTGGGCAATTATTATCTCCTTTCTCCTGGCACTGCTCTTTTTGCTTTTATGAAAATAGTATCGACTGCTAAAAAAGTGAAACAAGAATAATTCACTCGAAATAAATTCGGATCCTCTGTTGCAATAAATTGGCCGGCTTTCAGACCTTCAACCCCAGCCAGTTTTCCCTGGAAAGGAATTCAACCTTGATAGACATCACCCCATTTAAAAAAGAGCACCTACAAGATGCGGCCAAACTAGTAAGTAAACGGTATATCGATCTTCAAAAACAGATACCCCTGCTTCCAGCCAAGTACAAAAAAGAATCTGCTTTCATACCCTTGCTTCATAACATCCTGGACGCGGATAATCCCGGTGTTGCAGCATTACAAAACGGCAGCCTGGTCGGTTTTCTTACAGGCTGGCGACTTCCATCTTTCCGGGGTGAAAGGAGCATTTACAGTCCGGAATGGGGGAACGGAGCCGATCTCTCTGGTAGCAAGCAAATTTATGAAGAAATGTACAGCAAGCTTGCCAAGATCTGGGTGGAAGAGAAATTTAGCGCTCACTATATCAGCCTATTTCCAAATGATTCTGATGCGTTGAAAAGTTGGCATTGGATGGGTTTCGGAATGATCTCAGTCGATGCCATTCGGGGGTTGGATCCTATCCTGGATAGTAAACCGGATATAAAGGTGCGGAAGGCAGAAGTTGACGATCTTCAGCAGGTGATGGATTTACATCAAGAGCTTCGTATTTACATGAAAGAATCACCAATTTTCCTCCCAAGGAATGAACAATCTCAATCCTATTTTAGAGACTGGCTTCAGGACCCGAACAAGGTTGTATGGTTGGGACTCAAGGATAATGAGCCAGCAGCCTTTATGAGGTTGGGACCTGCTGACGAAGATGTCTGCACGATTATTCTTGATAAAGGGACAACCAGCATCTACGCTGCATATACAAAAGAAAGCTACCGGTTTGAGGGTGCTGGTGCAGCTGTCCTTGAACAATCACTGTTTTCTGCCAGATCTTCTGGTTACAAAAGATGCGCTGTTACCTTCGAACCGATGAATCTTATTGGCACCCGTTTCTGGTTGAAGTATTTCACACCGGTTTGTTATTCATTACTGCGCCATATAGATGTGAGATTGTTCCTTCCTGACGGAGATGAAATATAGGTATTTTTGGAGGTAAAGGATAATGCCAAGACACACCAGGATCCAGGGTTTAATTATCCAAGACCATCGAATTCTTTTAATCCGAGGTTATGAATGCCAGACAGGTAATTCCTTCTGGGTCATACCAGGGGGAGGTCCAGAACCTGGAGAAACTGATGAAGAGTGTGTCATCCGAGAAATGAATGAAGAGACTGGTCTTAATGTCGTGGTTAATAACCTGGTGAGCGATCAGGAAGCTCCCTCAAATTCTGTCTACAAAAGACTCAAAACTTATCAGTGCACTCCAGTTGGAGGAGATCCAGAACCTGGATCCGAGCCTGAAGATGTTAACTTTGATATCACCGCTGTCCGCTGGTTTGATTTGACAGATGAAACGGAACGGAGTATCGAACTTAGGAAGAATTCATATACCTATCCTTTCCTGCAAAAGTTCAGGCAGTTATTGGGCTATATACAAGAAAAATAATGAAGGCACTGGAATGAATATCACATTATTAACATATGGGTCGGAAGGAGATGTCCAACCTTTTGTAGAACTCGGCAAGGGGTTGGTAGTCGCTGGCCATCATGTGACTCTGGCAGCGCCTGCTAAATTTGAAATCCTGGTCAAAGAGGAAGAAATAACATTTATTGCTTTTCCCGGGGATCCCCAGCAGATGGTCCAGGATCTGATTGAAAAAGCCGGAAACAGTTGGTGGCGGATGGTCAGGTCCATGTCCAGTAATGTCCTCCCTTTGGGACTTGAAGTCAGTCATATCGCTCGTGAGGTTTGTCAGAATGCAGATCTGATCGTGCATTCCTTTTTAATGACTAATACAGGATACGAAATCGCCCGCGAATTAGACATACCGGATACCTCAGTCCAGACCTTCCCGGTTTTCACCAGCACAGGGGCCTTTCCCGCTCCAGTCGCACCCGATCTGCCGCTGGGAAATTTCTATCGTCGTCTGACCCATAACCTGGTCACTCAAATCTTTTGGCAGGGCAGCAGGATAATTTATCGCCAGATTCGAAAAAACAACCCCAAACTCCCTCCACTCACCACCTGGCCATTTGATCCCGATAATGTATGGCAAACCCCCATTTTATACGCATTCAGCCCCAGCGTGGTTCCTCGCCCAAGGGATTGGCGGAAGGGCGTGCACATCACTGGCTACTGGTTCTCAGATGATGACAGGGGATGGAAACCTGATACCCGATTGGTCAAGTTCCTGGAAAAAGGACCCACACCTATTGCTGTTGCTTTTGGCAGCACATCAACCAGCAAATTGGATGAGATCTATCATAAAGTTGTGACAGCCATTAAAATGACTGATCAAAGAGGAATCATCGTGGGAAATAAGCCTGATGATCTGGATTCTGAAGGTATATTTTGGCATGAGGGATACATCCCTTACGATTGGTTATTTAAACGCTCTGCTGCGGCTATCCATCACGGCGGAGCTGGCACAACTGGAAAAGCGCTCAGAGCAGGTATCCCTAATATCATCCTGCCCTTCACAAGCGATCAACCTTTCTGGGGCCGTCAGGTGTACAAGCTGGGAGCGGGACCTAAACCTATTCCACCCAAAAGACTCACCACAGCGAAATTAACAAAAGCAATCGAATTCGCAATCAATGATCATGACATGAATAGATGTGCCAAGACAATTAGTGAGAATATCATCAATGAAGATGGTGTTATTGAAGCTGTAAAAATCATAGATAGGTTAGTGCTGTAAGGAGATCTCATGGATCTTGTGAAGCCACTTTATCGAATAGGTTTCATATTAATTACTGCATCATTAGTATGTTCTTGTGGAAACGAGACAACTCATAACATATCAACAGTATCTCCATTATCTCCTGCGACCCCCTCCGCTTCTGAGTTTCCCTCCTTCACAATATCTCCCATTCCCACAGGAAGTATTACACCTCAACCATCCTTCCCATCAACCACTCCAGAATTCAACGAACAGGTTTATATCGATCCGGAAGGTTGGTACTCTGTCAGGATCCCTGCTGACTGGCAAGCGATGGATAATCCAAATCAATTTTCAGGAATAAATGGATTCTTTGAAACCGCGTATTTACCTGAAATGATGTATATTGACCAGGACGTAGTCATCTGCCAATGGATAGCAAATATCAGCACCAGGAATATCTATTCGATGTCCTTTACAGGCAGCATCGGTGACAGCTGCAAGCTCTTTACTCTTCCTGGAGTAAATCCGGCTCATGAAGTGGAAGTAATCATTAATCCATCAGCGGATATTCCTCAACGTGTTTTCTTCCTAAAAGCAGATCCAGATCATTTCAACAAAATAGTATCCACCTTTACCTGGCTGAAACCCGTAGATGAAAATGGAAAGTTGAGCTATCAAACAGCACCCTTAAGGATAGAGGATATTTCCTTTTGGGATAACACAATACCTATGCTGGATAGAATAACTGTAACCGAATACAAACTGCCAGCAGAGGCTCAGGATTCCAGCCCCTCAGAGGAGATATTCTATAAATACCTCTCTCCAGAACTCCTAGAAGTTCTATCGAAAGGGGAAAAATCAAGCACGGCATATATTCCAAGAAAGCAGGAAAATATCAACGAAGTGATCTCACCATTTGGATATGAGCTGCGCACAGGAGCAGAGTCCTATCTATTTGATCTCTACCAGGACGGAATTCTAAAAACAAAAAACATTCACAGGCAACCAGATATTTATTTAGATAAATCTTCCGGGAATAAAAAACTTGCCTTCATCGTCCATACTGCCATAGACCACGAGAAATCATTTTATGAGGAAGGAAATGCTGCCTGCTATTTAGTACAGAATGATTCCATTAGACTTTGGGAAAACAAATATCCCAACCCAATGTTCACACAAGGGTGGATGATCTGGAGTGGAGACGATCTATTAATCCTGGGGTTAGGTGAGAATATTGATCTGCAAGTTCGAAACCCACAATATGATCTTTTGTATTCATTTAGTACTTATTTTGGAACTCATATCCCTGTCAAAGAATACCTGTCCTGGGATGGCCATTGGATACTCGGCGTAAGCAGTTTTATTATTCAAGATGGAAAGGTCCTCAACGAAATATTAGGTTTTGAAGAAGTATATAACTGGTATTTGATCGACAATAAACCCTTCTATTTCTTCCGTAAAGGACCCAGGTCCGGGATTTCATATGATGGGCAATTCCTGCCGAATTATTACCACGAGATAATTCACGGATATTGCTGTGGTTTGGCTTTGAATAATCCTGCAATTAGAGGAAACACTGTGAGATTCTTTGGTAACCGAGATGGTATTTGGTATTTTGTAGTTGTCGAAATCAATTAGTTTTCCCAACTCATTTTACGCTGTTAACCAAACCCGCAACATAACTGATCACTAACATTCGGATCCTGATAATATCAAATAGATGATCAAAAACAATACCAAGATCACACTCAAAGAGATCACTGCTAAAACAGTCTGGCCGATCATGAAGCTGAATGTAGCTGAAAACCAGAAAAGTTTCGTCGCGCCCAACGCCAACTCCATCGCCGAAGCTTATTTCACCAAAGAAGCCTTGTTCAGGGCCATTTACGCTGCTGATGATCCAGTCGGATTTGTGATGCTGTATACTGATGAAAAGAAACCGGTGAAATCGACGATGGCGAAAAAGTCCTAAAATTGAAGCTTTAATCCCCGTCGAGTCAAATTCTCCAGATTCCGGTCTCCGTTTTACGTCCTCTGGCATATCAATAATGATGCCTTTAAGGAACAGTGATAAACTCTTCCTAAGGAAAATATCTTATGGAAAGAATCACTGTTTACTGTGGGTCCAGTCCCGGAAAGGATCCAGCCTACCAAGCTGCTGCTATTGAGCTTGGAAAGATAATGGCTTCCAGGAATATTACCCTGGTTTATGGAGGGGGTTCGGTAGGCTTGATGGGTATCCTCGCCAGAACAGTAGTGAATGAGGGTGGGCAGGTGATAGGAGTTATACCCAGAGCCATCGCGGATATGGAAGTTGCTTATACCGAGCTGCAGGATCTGCGGATTGTGGAAGATATGCACAGCCGTAAAGCCTTGATGGCAGATCTGGCTGATGCCTTTATAGCACTACCGGGCGGTATGGGGACGATTGAAGAGTTAATGGAAGTTCTCACCTGGTCCCAATTGGGTTTCCACCAAAAACCGATCGGTATATTAAATATTGCCGGTTTTTTCGATCCGATGTTAGTTTTCCTGGAGCGGTTGTCGAAAGAAGAATTCATCACGCCAGAACACAAATCGATGTTGATCGTAGACGACAAACCTGAAAGACTGCTGCACCAGTTCAGTGAATACACTCCCCCTCTAGTGGATAAAGCCAAAAGAGCATTGAAACTTTCTAAAAAAAATGCCTGATAACAAAACCTACCACCTGTTTCTTTATAATTCCTGGTTTTTAATCATTTCCATCGCAGGATTTGTAATTCTTGGTGTGGGTATTCTCTACGTCTTTCAGGGCATCTTTGCCATTCCTCCAGCAGTCCAATACATTCTTCTCACCCTCTGGATAGCCGCTGCTTTCCTGTTCTCCAGCTACGCAGCGGCAAAACCAACTGCGTTCACAGTTGACATAAATGGCATCTCATTGGAAAGTAATCTCCATAGTACATCAATTCCTTGGATAGAAATCCAATCCAATCACTTTTTTGATGAACTGCTTTTAAACAGTCTAAAAATAAAGCTAAAAAACAAGGAAACGATTTCGATCATTGATTTTAAATGGCGAGGGAAGAAAGAGATCTATGGTCTTCTTCGTAGCATCCATCTCCACCAGACTGAAGAACAGGTGGAAAAGGGTGTGTCCCCCGATAATAAAATAAAGACCCTTTCTCAATCAAACATTAAGATTGTTTTGGGAATCATCTTCTTTATATTCTTTGTGACTATCTCGTCCAACCTGGAGGACCGGGGTGCCTTTTACACCTGGAATCCAATTTTCATATATTTTTACTGGGTCCTTCCTCTCATGACATTTTTCAAATTAGTTTTTACAAAATAACACTCCTATACATTCATCCTTTGTAATTCCATCTATAATAGATATGCCGTTATCATATATCCAAATCAGGAGGATAGCTTGTTTTTTATTGAAAAACCTTTCGTTTCGGATTTTTTTAAAGAGACCGTCCGAGATCATGCCATCCCTGTTGTAGACACTGAAATCTCCCGTGAATTGGGCTTACTCCCAGGCACCAAGATCATCTCAGAAACTGAGGCAATTAACACTATTCTGGAACCTGGGGAACAACTTATCTATACAACATCTGAAAATGCTCTGGGATGGATCATTAAGAACCTGCCATTTAGTGTCCTTGTTGAGAAAATCGAGTTATTCAAAAATAAGGTTGCATTCAGAGAATTAACCAGATCGCTGGTGCCTGATTTCTTCTTCCAGGCTGTGAAAATGGAGAATTTGGCGAAGCTTCCATACCCCGAGCTAAATCAACCCTTGATTATCAAGCCAGCAACGGGATTTATGAGCGAGGGTGTCCATAAAGTATACGATGCAAGTGATTGGGATCAAATAAAGACAAGGATCCTGTTAGAGAGGGATAAATCTAAGGATCTTTACCCCCCGGAAGTTGTCGATTCATCATCCTTAATTATTGAAGGTTGTATCAAGGGGGAAGAGTATGCTGTGGATGCTTATTTCGATTCCAATGGCGAGGCAGTCATTCTCAACATCCTGAATCACACATTCTCTTCATCAGATGACGTTGGAGACAGAGTATATACAACTTCCAAAGAGATCATCGAACGCAATCTGGCAGAATTTACGGAATTTGCTACCAAGATCGCCGAGCTAGCAGGGGTCAGAAATTTTCCAGCCCATATCGAACTCAGAAGGGATCCGAACGGTGCCCTGATTCCAATCGAGATCAATCCTCTGCGATTTGGAGGTTGGTGCACTACTGCGGATCTGACCTATCATGCATATGGATTTAATCCATATCTGTATTACTATTCCCAGTTAAAACCAGATTGGAAAGAGATCCTCAAAGATATAGAGGGGAAACTATACAGCATCATCATCCTGGACAACTCTTCCGGAATTGATCCGTCTGAGATCAAGGAATTTGATTATCAAAAACTTCTGGTTGACTTCGAAAATCCCCTGGAATTGCGGAAGTTCGATTTTAGAGAGTATCCCGTATTCGGATTCTTATTCGCTGAGACGAGCGTTGAAAATGAAGTTGAGTTAAAAGAGATCCTGACATCAGATCTAAAGGAATATATTACGGTCACCTCCGGCCAATAAGATCCGTTAGTTTATAAAGCAGCAGTTTTAGTAATCGACTCATTAATTGTCCCAGATTCGGATCACAACCAGATTAATAACTGTAATCAAAACATCTTAAAAAAAACACCTCGTTTATAAAATTGGACAATCTAAACCTTACTTTGCAGGCCTAACAGGAAAGCCTATGTCAAAAATAACCACCCAAAGTGAAGATACAATCAAAGTTGGCCTGATCCAAATGGCCCCAATCTGGCTGAACAGGGAAGAAACTCTAGAAAAAGTTGATGAATATCTGCACCAGGCAGGCAAAGATAACTGTCATTTGGCGGTTTTCGGGGAAGCGATCGTTCCCGGATATCCTTTCTGGGTGGAGCGCACAGATGGCGCCCGATTCAACAGTACAGCCCAAAAAGAGCTCCATGCTCATTATCAAAACCAGGCAGTCCAGATCGAAGCCGGGCATCTAGATACTCTGTGTAAAACGGCCAGTAAATATAATTTAGCAGTATACCTCGGCACCATAGAACGCCCTCAAGATCGGGGAGGACACAGCCTATACTGCTCCCTTGTTTTCATCAACCAATTAGGTGAGATCCGATCAGTCCACCGTAAATTGATGCCCACCTATGAAGAGCGTCTGGTTTGGTCTACCGGGGACGGGCACGGACTGCAAGTCCATCCGCTGAGCCCGTTTACAGTTGGTGGTTTAAACTGCTGGGAAAATTGGATGCCTCTTTCCCGAACCGCCCTCTACGGTATGGGTGAGGATTTGCACGTTGCGGTATGGCCAGGAAGCCAGCGCAATACTTTTGATATCACAAAATTCATCGCCAAGGAAGCCCGCTCCTATGTGGTCTCCGTATCGGGATTAATGCGAAAATCGGATATTTCAATTGATATACCTCACAGCCAGTTGATGTTAGAAAACTTTGAGGATACACCAGCCGATGGCGGTTCATGCCTGGCTGGCCCAGACGGAGAATGGATCATCGAACCAATTGTCGAGGTAGAAGGACTTTTTACAGCTGAGATCTCTCATCAGTTCGTTCGGGAAGAAAGACAGAATTTTGACCCTGCCGGCCATTACGGACGCCCTGATGTCACACGTATGGTCGTTAATCGAAGTCGTCAGAGTTTGCTGAAAATAACCACAGATGATCAAGGAATTTCGAATGAAGATTAAACCCTTCAAGTTGGAACGGTATTTCGCAAAATACGAATTTAGCGCTGAGTATCTGCTGTCAAGTTCGGACTGTGAATCTCTCTCAATTGAGGATCTACTGCGGCTCGAAGAGAATTCAGAAAAATCCTTCAAAGACCATTGGCTGGGGTACACCGAATCTCTAGGAAGCCCCGGTTTACGACAAGAGATCAGCCGAATTTATGAATCAATATCATCAGACCAGATCCTCGTCCATGCTGGTGCCGAGGAAGCCATTTTTACTTTTATGCAAGCAGCGCTGGACCCGGGTGACCATCTGATCGTCCACTGGCCTTGTTATCAATCCTTATTTGAAATCGCCGCCAGTATTGGTTGTAAGATATCCAACTGGGAGGCCAGGGTCGAAAATAATTGGGAGCTGGATGTTGACGAGCTAAAAGGGTTGATCCAGCCTGATACAAAAGCGATTGTGATCAACACTCCTCATAACCCAACCGGTTATCTGATGTCTGCGGAAACCTTTCAAGAAACCTGGCAAATAGCTCAATCCAAAGGAATTTTCCTATTTAGTGATGAAGTTTACCGGGAATCTGAGCACGATCCGGACATAAGGCTTCCCGCCGCCTGTGATTTGGGGAATTTTGGAGTATCCCTGGGAGTGATGTCGAAATCCTATGGTCTAGCAGGTTTGAGGATTGGCTGGATCGCAACCCAGAACCAAGATCTATATCAAAAGATCACCCATCTCAAAGATTACACTACAATCTGCAACAGTGCTCCCAGCGAGTTCCTGGCCGAGCTCGCCTTGCGCCATAGAGAAAAAATTGTGTCACGTAACCTGGAGATTATCACTTCGAATCTGGGGTTGCTGGATAATTTTTTTGCTGCTCATGCGGAAACCTTTAGTTGGATAAAACCCAAAGCAGGCCCAATTGCTTTTCCTCATTTAATCGGTCAGGATGTAGATGCTTTCTGTGACCAGTTGGTCAATAGCCAGGGTGTAATGCTGCTGCCTGGAACGGTTTATGATCATCCGGGAAATCATTTCCGGATCGGTTTCGGACGGAAGAATATGCCAGAAGCCCTATCCAGGCTGGAAGATTTTGTAGATTAAAAGAAGAGTTAGGATGTCTTGAGGTTGATACCTTCACGATGGTATTAACAAAAAGACATCCGAAATATTATTGATTGAAAATTACTTGTCAATTTTTCGGTAGCTTGATCACAGGCAATCTGATAAATTCTTGTACAGAGTGAAATATTTGAATATAACTGCAAGGATTTATTAAACCTATGGTCACACTTACATTCCAGGAAAAATATAACATAATCGGCACCAAGGACCCTTCCTATGAAGGGATGTTCATAACTGGTGTGAAGACTACAGGAATCTTCTGCCGGCCTTCCTGTCGAGCCCGGAAACCCAAGGCAGAAAATGTGGTTTTCTTTGATTCCGCCTTGGGCGCCCTCCAACACGGATTCCGCCCCTGCAAGATCTGCAAACCAATGGAAAAGCTTGAAGAAACTCCATCCTACATCACTGCTCTGATCAACGAGCTGCATCAGGACCCGTACCTGCGGGTCAAGGATAGAGATCTGGTGGAAAGAGGGCTTGAGCCCAATCATATCAGGCGCTGGTTCAAATACCATCACCAGATGACCTTTCAGGCCTATCAACGTATGCTTCGGATAAATACAGCTTATCAAAAGATAGAAAAGGGAAAATCAGTGCTCGACTCGGCTTTGGAAAGTGGGTATGACTCCCTCAGTGGTTTCAACGATGGCTACCGAACGATCTTCGGTGAACCACCGACCAGCTCCGATAAAAAGGAGATATTGCATATCACCCGCTTCACAACCAAGGTTGGGCCGATGTTTGCATGTGCCAGCAGCCAGGGTCTATGTTTATTGGAGTTCACAGACCGCAGAATGCTCGAGACCGAATTCAAGGACCTGCGCAAAAGGCTCAACGCAGTGATCCTTCCCGGTGAAAATCCTCATCTGCAAGAAACTGAAGCACAGATCAAAGAGTATTTCCAGGGTATAAGAAAATCCTTCAGTATTTCCCTACACACTCCGGGAACTGAATTCCAACAGTCAGTGTGGAAGATTCTTCAGAATATACCTTATGGTGAAACTCGTTCCTACCTTGAACAAGCAACGATCCTTGGCAATCCAAAGGCTGTGCGAGCTGTCGCATCTGCAAATGGGCATAACCGGATCGCTATCATCATCCCTTGCCATCGCGTGATCGGATCTGACGGGAAATTAGTTGGTTACGGTGGTGGATTGCACCGTAAGAAATGGCTCCTTGATCTCGAACGATCCAATCAATAACTCCTTCAAACAAATCGATGAACAGGAATATACTCCTGCTGGTTATGATCACCACAGGAGTATAATTATTTTGGTACACATGTAATTTATTCTTCAAGGAGCTCGTATGGATAATACTACCAAAATAGGAATTATCATCTGCGATCGTTATCGGCGTTGTGCCGGAGGAAAGTGTTTCCGTTCATTAAAAGAAAAGGATGGCGCATTCAGTAATTATACAGATTCAGACCTTGAATTGGTTGGGTATACAACATGTGATGGATGCCCCGGGGGCAACGTTGAATATGCGGGAGCTGAAATGGTTAAGAACGGTGCTGAATTCATTCACCTTGCTACAGGCCTTGTGGTTGGATACCCACCCTGCCCCTATATTGATACCTTCGTTGCATTTTTAGAAAAGAGGTATCCAGTTAAGGTTGTCGTCGGTACCCACCCTGTTCCACCCAGCTATCTGGATATGCACACCCGTCTGGGAACATTTGATACCCCACCAGCAAAAGAATATCTATCAGTAATTCTGAGTGATGCAGCTACCAGGGAAAAATATGCATAAGTATCAGGGGAATTGGCCTTTGGATAGTTTAAGAGTTTTTGGACCAGTTCCATCCCGGCGATTAGGCAGAAGCCTTGGAATCAACAATATCCCGCCCAAGATCTGTTCCTACTCTTGTGTTTACTGCCAGTTGGGCAGATCTTTATCAATGATCAACCACCGGGAAGAATTCTACGATCCCAAAGAGTTGGGGAAAGAAGTATTGGAATCCGTACAATCCCTGATGCAACAGAATGAAAAAATTGATTATCTGACCATTGTGCCCGATGGAGAACCAACCCTGGACCAGAATTTAGGAAGATTAATCGACTTCCTCAAAAAATCAGGGGGCAAGGTCGCCGTGATCACCAATTCCACACTAATAGATGACCCCAAAGTAAGACAAGATCTATCCAAAGCCGATCTTGTATCAATCAAAGTAGATACAATTGATCAAAAAACCTGGAAGGAGATCGACCGACCCTACGGGAGAATAGATCTGCAGAACATACTCAGCGGCATTAAAACCTTCGCTGGAGAGTTTGACGGGGAGATTTTGACTGAAACCATGTTGGTCAAGGATCTCAATGATGATCTGGAAAACAGCCAAAAGACAGCTGCCTACCTGGCTTCGATCAATCCGGACAAGGTGTTTCTTAGCATTCCCACCAGACCTCCCGCGGAAAATTGGGTATCACCTCCCACAGCAGAACATTTAAACAACGCCTTCCAGATATTTCAGGATGCCGGATTGAATGTGGAATACCTGATCGGATACGAAGGCAACGAATTTGCATTCACAGGAAATATTGCACAAGATATTCTCAGCATCACTTCCGTTCACCCAATGAGGGAAGATGCTGTAACCGAATTTTTGCTTCGAGCGGGTGGTGATATGGATATCATTGAAAAAATGCTCTTAGAAGGATCTCTTGTAGTATCCGAGTATCAGAATAAACTTTTTTATCTGCGAAAGTTAAACTAAAAACCCGGGAATGGAATTCCCGGGTTCAGTCTATGTCTTCAATCCACCTATTTATCTTCTTTATATACTCGGAACTTAGCAGCGGCTTTTTTCCAGCGCAGGGCGATGCTGGCAATATAAATCGAAAGCACCACACTGAGAACTACATATCCGGCAATCATATAATCAAACGTGTCAGGTATAAATAATTTACTTAGCATTTTCAGCTCTCCTTCTCGAAAGATTGGATCCGCAGGCTGTTAACTTCGGATTGCAATTTCCCCAGCCGAATCCGGTGCCAAAGCAAATCAGCAAAAAAGACTGAAAATGCTGCCAGACTGAAGAAAAATGCGGTTTTCATTGGATCATCCATATTGAACCCACCCTGACTGGCTGCTTCCGCGCTGCCGATTACTACAGGATGGATCGTGCGCAATAGTCGAATGGAAATAAATGTCAATGGGACACTGAAAAAACCAAAGATGGCATAGATCGCGGCGAAACGGGCTCTCTTTCCAGGATCATCCAAACCGGATCTAAGCAGCAAATAAGCAGCATAGATCAACTCAACAATCGCAGCGGTGGTTAATCGCGGATCCCAGGTCCACCAGGTATTCCAGATCGGTCTGGCCCAGATCGACCCCATAATGATGGCTACCAGAAAAAAAACCAGGCTGATCTCCACAGAACCCAGGCCAGCTATATCCCATTCTTCTTTTTCGGTCCTGAGATATTGAATACCAGCCACACCCGCGACCAAAAAGCCTAACATACCTACCCAGGCAGTTGCTACATGAAAATAGAATACTTTCTGGACTTGACCCATCAGCTGTTCCACAGGAGCGTAGAAGAAAACCAGGCCTGCAGAAATAAGGATCATCAAGCCAGATAAGATATCTAAAATGGTTAATAAACGCGGTTTCTCAAGCATAAATCATTCCTCCAGAATATAATCAAAAACCATAATTGCAACAGCAACGAATATAAGGTCGTAAGATATCAGGATATTTACCCAGACTGAGATCTCCGCGAAGGGTACGGACTGTATAAAACCTTGACTGGCCTTCACCGCAGCAATCACTACTGGAAGTGTGAGCGGGAAGAGCAGGATCGGTAACAAGATATCCCGGGTCCTTGTCTGGACAACCATAGTGGCCAACAATGTCCCCACCGCTGAATACCCGATCGATCCCAGTAATACCACAACCAGGAAACCGAATTGAAATACTGATATTCCGTATAAAAAGCTGAACACAGGCAGGACAATTGCTTCTACTACCAGCATAAAGAATAGATTTCCAATCGCTTTCCCGACAAAGATCGCACTCCGGTCGACGGGGGCTAGCAGCAGACCATCCAGGCAGCCGCGATCCTTCTCTACTGCCATTGAACGATTCAGTCCAATTGTCCCAGCGAAGATGAAAGTCGCCCATAAAACTCCCCCAGCCAGGGATTCTCGGGCTCGCAAGTCCAATTCAAGGGAAAAATTAAAGATCAAGATCACGAGCAGGGAAAAAACCAGCATGGCGGATAGATTTTCCCGGGTTCTCCATTCAGTTTTCAGGTCTTTCCAAATGATCGCGCCGGTTGATTTCAGGAAGGCACTCATGATAGCCCTCCATGTAACCCACCCTTATAAAAATCTACAAGATCTGCCGAATCCAGCCCAGCCGTAGAAACACTGTCAGATATTTTTCCTTTCGAAAGAAGAACCAATCGTGAGGCTAATTCTGCTGATCGGACCAGGTCGTGGGAGGTCATCACTACTGTTCGCCCTTCCAGAGCAACGTCCTTCAGAATTCGATCCAGAATCTCTCCTGCTGCTTGATCCAATCCAGTGTGCGGTTCATCCAGCAGCAAAATGGTTGGATCATGCAAGATCGCCCGACCGATGGCCAAGCGCTGCTGCATGCCCCTTGAGAATGTCCTCACCAGGTCATCCCTTCGGTGAAATAAACCAACCAGATCCAGGATCTCCTGAATACGATCAGGTTCAATTGAATATAATTTGCTGAAAAATTGCAGATTTTCCACCGCAGTCAAATCACCATAAAGCAAGGGTTGATGTGAGACCACTCCGAGCTTAGCCCGGAGAGATGCTCCCTGAGAAGGCAAACGACAAGATGCCACTTGAACATAACCTGAAGTTGGCCGCATCAGGGAAGACAGGATTCGCAGCAAAGTGGTTTTTCCTGCGCCATTGGGTCCCAGCAAAGCCACAAAATCCCCTGATTTGACATTGAAATCCAATTCACGGAGAACTGTTATTGGGCCGAATCTCTTTACCAGCTTCTTTACTAGGATCATTTTGTGACTGTTAATCCTCTGAGATCAATTTCAATTCTTTCTTCAGCTCTTTTCTTTTTTGCAGATAGGCTTTCTCGTCTATCTCCCCGTTTGCAAACAGGTCATCCAAGGCAATGATCGAATCCAGGATCTTTTCCCGGAAATCTACTTGAACATCTTGCTCCGGATCAAGATTATCCCGCTGTCGGTTGCGGATCAAAAGCCATACTCCACCCACCAACAGAATTGCGCCTATTCCTCCAGCACCATAAATGATCATATCATTGACATTAATTGACCCGGATCCAGGGTCACTTGAACTGGTTGCATCAGGCATATCAATGGCAGGTTTTCCGGTAATACGGAACTCCAGGATATCATCCGCTTGAAAACTTGAAGCAGAATAAACCGCAACTTCACCACTGGGGATTGACTGCACGCCAAGGTCTTCCAGGTTTCCACCTTGCACAATAACTTCACCTGCGGGAAGCATCACAACTATTGCACCCACAGGGTAATTGAATCTTTGTCTGAACTCAAGTTGGTTCTTCTCATAGGGAAGCGAATAATATACCGACACAGGATAGATTCCAGATCCGGGAGGGATGCTGACCGTATCTCCAAAGCCGTCCTCTGTGCTCAGGTAGCGCTGACCAAGACTTCCGTCCTCAAAACCAATCCCAAGAGCTTCAGCAGGAAGCGGGAATTCAACGCTGATCTCACCAGGAGATTCAGGAACGATTGTTGCGTCTCCAAAGTTGGATAAGACAAATATCTCCACTACATCAACCGTGTCTGGTCGGTTGAACTCCACCAAAACATGCACACGGTCAATGATCAAACCAGATTGATCTGTTGTAGTTGGATAAATCTCAACCTGCAGCTCAAGTCCAGCAGTATCACCCTCAACTAAAACAATCTGTGATCGGTAAACTGCACCCCCATAAGAAACAGATGCAAAATAAACTCTTCCTTCAGGAAATGGAATATCAGTGAATTGGACAAATCCATCCGTTGTAACAGGAAGCGCTGCTTCAAACGCAAGTTCAAACTGATCATATCCTTCCAAACGAACTTCCGGATCATTCTCTAACAGCAAACCTTCGGTTTGATCCAGCACAAAGACATTTACCAAACCATCTCCAGCCTCATCCTCCGATAACGATTCTGAACTAGGGGAGGTTTCCCGGGTTGGCTCTATGGTTGGGACAGAAGTTCCTCCCAGGCTGGAGGGCTCCCCGCTATCAGGTGGCGGGGTAATATCATCCGCCAGGGATAGACATCCCGTCAGGATCATGCTCACAAGAATAACCCAACTCAACTTATTGTTCACTGCTTTTCTCCACAGTGACTGCAAAATTGATCGTCTTCTGCAATAGATTCGCCGCAGCTGGAGCAAGTAATCGCCTTTTGTTCTTGCAGTTTCTTCCGGCGATCAAGGATCATTTTCTCAAGGTCATCACCTTGGTTTGTGGCGGCTGATTTTTTCCCAGTTTTGGGTTTGGAAATTCTGTCCAGTTCCCGAAGCATATCTGCTGCCTGAGATAATAAATTGGCCCGATCCTCGGCATGTTCCGCAGGGGAGATCTTCTTCAATTCCAAATCAAGGTCCAACTCCTCAATGGCAGATAAAAGTCGTTCTCTTTCCGCCAAAAGGGAATCATATACACCAGCAGTTCTGCTAATCCTTCCATCTACACGGTCCAGGAATGGACGCAAGACTATCAATCCGGCCATGATAAAGATAAATAGAACAATAATAAATGATGTCAATGTCATATTTCACCTGATAATAATTAGTCCAGCAATGGATCAATGACAGATAGAATCTCTGGCAATGATCGGAAAGGGCCGATCTGCAGATGGGCGATGGTACCATTTTTATCGATGACAAAGGTTTCGGGTACACCGCGAATCCGGTACGCCTGAGAGATACTCGTCTTCAAATCCGGACCATTTGGATAAGTGATGCCAAATTCCTTCAAATAAGCCAGGGCTTCTGGTTCCGTATCCACATAGTCAACACCCAGGAATATCACATCTCCCCTGGACAGATAAAATTGATAAGCGTCTTCCAGATCCTTTGCTTCCGGCTTACAGGACTCACACCATGAAGCCCAAAAGTTTATCACTACAACTTTCCCTCTAAGATCTGATAACTGATATCTTTCTCCAGAAAACGAGAGCAGCTCAAAATCCGGAGCAGGCTCTCCAATATTTACCTGGGCTTGTTGGGAGCGGAACAGACCCACACCTAATATCATCAGAAAAATAGTTAATCCACCCCATAATAGAATTTTTTTCATTTTGACCCCTCAGATCTTTTCTTCAATTCATTCTCAATACGTTCGATGTATTTATCCATGGACGGATCTTCTTTTTTGAGTATTTCCTTTCCCTCTTTGGTTGTGGGGGCACTTTCTTTCCATCTATTAAAACCTCGATATAATAAGAATCCTCCACCAGTAAAAACCAGCAAGGGTACAAGATATACAAGCCAGTTAAATCCTTGTTTGGGAGGTTCGGCCAGTACCCGATCCCCATACTGGGCCACAAAATAATCCTTGATCTGATCCTCTGTCCAGCCTTCTTTCAGCTTATCATAGATGATGCCCCGCCATTGTTCACAAGCTGCAGTCCCGCAAGCATCCAATGGGATATTTTCACAAACCGGACAATATAACTGCTTAGCGACAGTGTTAACATCATCGTCTGTCGGGTCAGAGCCCTGGGCATATCCTACAACCGGGATGCTCAAAACAATCAACAGGATTAGAATAAAGATCCCCAACCAGGTTTTCATATCTCGCTTCATAAATCCCTCAGCGCACTAGTTAACTTCGTTTTTCTTTTTTTCAGGCCAGGTAGCAAATATCACACCACCTACAAATACATAGGTACCGATCCAGAGCCATTGAACAAGTGGATTGTGATAGACCTTAAATGTAGCTCCTTCTGAAGTCACTGGTTTCCAATCCACCAGGATTACGTAAAAATCATCCAGCAAGGTGCTTCGTACACCAGGAACGGTAACAGGCTGATTGGAATCAATATATACATCCTTCCTGGGATACAGTTCTCCAACTACCCGGCCATCCTTTTCTACCTGGACAACAGCCCTGGCAACAATCCTACCGTCCTGCGGGTCAAACACATCCAAATTCTGGTAAACCATTGAATAAGGTGCAAGATTTAACCTATCGCCCTCGGCAAGTGTACCCTGTGTTTCAGTCTGGAAAAACTCTATACCGACAATACCCAGCGCCATTAAGACCATGGAAATATGGACAATCATCGCGCTTAGGGAGCGCCGGTTGCGTTTCACAACTCTCGAAAATGAAGACCACCAACTCTCAGATTCTGTGTTTCGTCTGACACGAATCCGTTTGGCGATCTCAAAAGCATTAACCGCTAATACAAAGGCCACCAGCCAGAAAGCGATCAGCGCCGACCATTTGGTCAGCCCTCCATATAGTGGAAGAGCAACACCTATCAAAGAAATGATGAAGGGTTTCCACAATAATTTGCCCAAGTTCTTGTAAGACATGAAAGTCCAGATTGCGAGCGGGCATAAGACCATCAAGATCAGCAGCCCTCCAAAGATAGGAGCCGCGACCCGTTCATAAAATGGTGGCCCAACAGTGACTTTCTGGCCAATCACTAACTCAGAAATTATCGGGAACAGAACTCCCCAGAAAACAGTTACGAGCAGTCCCAGGAACAGTACCACACTGATGATGATCAGTCCTTCCTTGGAGAAAAAGGATCGTATAACCTGTTTGGATCTTAGAGCATTCCAACGTGAACTCAATAACCATACCGAAATGATGATGGTCATGGAAATGAAAATCAAAAATACCGGACCAATTTTGCTCTGAGCGAATGAGTGCACCGAAGATAACAGACCCGAGCGGGTGATAAATGTGCCAAATATGACCAGTAAGTAAGTCAGGATAGACAATACCATGGTCAATTGCTTGAACATACCTCTTTTTTCTTTGATCAACACCGCATGTATGTATGCCGTACCGGATAACCAGGGCATAAAGGCAGAGTTTTCCACTGGATCCCAGCCCCAGTAGCCTCCCCATCCCAAGACGTCATAGGCCCAGCGGGCTCCCAGGATCAACCCGAGTGATAAAAACAGCCAAGCCCATAAAGTCCACCCTCTCGAAAGCTGGATCCAGCGATCATCGGTCCTGCGAGTGATCAGAGTGGCTATGGCAAAGGAGAAAGGAATGATGAATCCAACAAAACCCAAATACTGCATGGGGGGGTGGATGATCATGCCAGGATGTCTGAGCAGGGGATTCAACCCAGTGCCTTCGATCGGAAAGATCTGTCGTGTCCCCAGGGGTTGGTTGAAAGAAAACAGGTATCCTCCGCTTGCTTCCTGCCAAATCATGTTAAATGGGTTCTCATAAAATATATTCAAGATCAGGAAAAAAGCCAACGTGATCAAATTTACAACGATTACCCAGGGCAGAAGGTCCTGATCCCTGTCCCATTTACGCAATGTGACAGCAGATGTAAAAGCCGCCAGCAGCCATGACCAAAATAATAGCGACCCTGCTTGCCCACCCCACAAAGCTGTCATTTTCAGGTAGGTTGGCATAGTTGTACTGGTGACATTATGAACATAAGCTACTTCAAAATGATTGTTCACCAACAAGTACAGCAGGGAAATGACTGAAATGGTCAGCAGCGGGAAAACCAACTGCATGGCATTCTTAGCGCTGGAAATCCAAGCCTGATTTTTATTCTGGGCACCATAGATAGCAGCGCCGATCCCAAAGATTGAGAATAATAATGTAATAAAGAGCGAACCAAATCCTATTTCAGCAACCATAAATCCTCGCCTCTACGAAATTTCAAAAATTAGGACTCGTCGTTGATCTGGTCCGGGACGGCCCCTTCATATTTTGTGGGGCACTTTAGCAAGATCTCATCTGCCTGGAATTCACCACTGGGGAGCATTTCTCCCGTCAGGATAGCCTGGGCTTCATTCTGCAGCAGATCAGGGACGGGGCCTGTATAGACCACTACCAGTCTTGGTCGGCTTTCATCGAGCACAGCGTTATGCAGTGCCAACGCCAATCCACCTTCATCAGCAACCAACTGATTATCCGCTTCAACATGGGCTATGGTAAAACTCAGCTCCAGCGTGTCGATATCGTAGGCAATAGTATCTCCCAACACTGCACCAGAAACACGAATATTCCTGCCAGCCAGAGTGCCAGCCTTAAATTGTGAGACTAATTCCTCAACAGTTAAAAAGTACTGCACATTGGCCGATAAAGAGGACACAATAAGGTAAACGATGGCAGCCACGATGACGATGCCACCAATGATAAATTTCAGTGGGGTTTTTGGACGAGTTGCGGTATCACCAACTAGTAAGTCATTCATATCTTCATATCTCCAACACTAATAAAATATTCCCCTATCTTAACATGGATTTATTAGAAGTACATATTTTTTCATGTCCTCTTAATAGGACATTGGATCAAGAAATCGCTTGCCGGAGGTCTTGAGTATAAGAGACAAAGTCCTGGGAAAATCGATCTTCTTCCTTACGCGGTCTATTAAGGTTGATTTCTAAATCCAACGTTATCCTGCCTGGCTGGGGGCTAATCGCCAATACTCGGTCGGCCAAAAATACAGCTTCCGAGATATCGTGAGTGATCATGATCACGGTTTTCTTTCGCGCCCGCCAGACCCTTAGTAATTCCGTACCCATCTTTTCACGTGTGAGCGCGTCCAGGGCGCCGAAAGGTTCATCCAACAGAAGCAGATCAGGATCCTGAATCAAACTCCTAGCAATGGCTACTCGCTGCAGCATCCCTCCGGACAAATCGTGGGGCAGCCAATCATCAAATCCTGTCAATCCAACCAGCTCGATCAACTCAGCGGCCCTTTCATCGGCCTCAATCTGGGGAATATTATTAATTTCCAACGGGAGAGTAATATTGCGCAAGACCGACCGCCAGGGCATCAGGTTGGCTTTCTGAAACACGATGCCAACACCACGGCGCGGCTCAGTCAACGAGGTTCCATCAATCAAAACCTCTCCTTCTGTAGGAGATAATAAACCAGCCAAAACCCGAATCAATGTGCTTTTCCCACTGCCCGATGGGCCTACCACGCAGATAAATTGTTCCCGATCAACGGAAAAATTGATCTGGTTCAGTGCCTGGAGCGACCCTTTTTCATCGGTAAAGGTGACCTCCAGGTTATTTACTTCTAAGAGAGGAGAATTATTGGCTGAAATCATTCGTATATGCTTCTTCCAGGTCTATTTCTTTTTTCATTAATCCCATTCGCAATAATACCTGCTGCATATTCTCCCAAGCCTGTGGTTGGCTGTATCCATAGGGATCGGTCTGGTAAAGCTCCAAAGAGGCTTTCAGCACATCAAATTGAACATCCTGATCAGCTCCTTCCAGCCCTTCAACAAACTTAAAACAGATTTGGTAGGCCTCGTCGGGATTTTCAACCGCAAATTGAATACCCTTTAGGATAGCAGAGACAAACCTCTCCACTAGCTCAGGGTTCTCAGCAATAGTAATTTCATTGGTGATCAAGCCATTGGATACAAGGTCGAGGTAATCTGAAACCAAGATCACATCCAGATCATAGCCCTGGGCTTTTAATTGAACTGGTTCATTCGCAGAATAACCCACAATCACTTCAGTGGTATCTGCCGCCAGAACTTCAACCTGGTTAAAACCAACTGATTCCATGATAATGTCACTTTCTTTCAGACCAACTTCTCCCATCAAAGCCCGCAGGCCAACATAGTTAGCGCCAAATGGTCCCGGCAAAGCAATCCGTTTTCCTGCCAGGTCCTGAGGGATTTTTACGTTCTGCTCTGTTTTTGATATCACAGCAATGGGATACTTTTCGTACCAGGCCATCACATAAACAATGGGAAGTCCTTCCGCTCGGGCAATGGGTACCTGCTCTCCAGAAACCACAGAAAATTGGAGTTCATTTGCCCCAACCAAAGCTACGCCATCTGTCTCATAGGAATAATCAAATTCAAGTTCGATGCCAGCTTCTTCGAAGAATCCTTTTTCAACAGCAGTATAAAATGGCGCGTACTGTACATTGGGAATATACCCCATAGGCAGTCGAATATGAGTGAGTTCTTCAACCTCACTGGCCGGTTGGTTACTGCAAGATACTGCCACAAACATCACCAAGAACAACCATAACAAATATCTCTTCATCCTAATAAATCCTCCTTCCTGATGAACATCAGTCTCCATTCCTTTTTTGCCAGGATAATAGTCTGTTTTCGAGGAAAATCACTGATCCATAAAGTCCGATAGACAGCAAAACGATGGTAAAGACCGCCACAAATACCAGGGCGGTATCATAAAGGCCTCGTCCAACATTGACCAGAAAACCCAGTCCTTTATCAGCGCCTACAAATTCTCCCACCACGGCGCCTATCACTGAAAGGGTTGCGCCAATCCGCAATCCACCCAGGAAGACGGGCATAGCTGCTGGGATCTCCAGCTTGAAGATTCGCTGCCAGGTGCTGGCCTGGAGGGATCTCATCAGATCATACAGTTCCCGGGGGACAGATTTCAAACCAACAACTGTGTTCACGAGGACAGGGAAAAAAACGATCAGAGCGCTGGTGAGGATCTTGGAAAAGATGCCAGGCCCAAGCCAGATCACTAGCAGGGGAGCGATAGCAACAATAGGGATAGATTGGCTGGCTACTATATAAGGAGCCAATACTCGTTCTACCAAGCTTGATTTAGCCAGAAAATATCCGGTGACAATGGCTGCTGTCAATCCGAGCAACAGTCCAAACAAGACTTCCTGCAATGTGATCAGTGTATGTTCCAGCAGAGATCCATCCTGAAGGACAATGATCAATCTTTCCCAAACTTCTGTTGGGGTGGGGAAAATAAAAGATGGAATCTGGCTGAAGGTAGTAAACATCTGCCACAATGTCAGACCAACTAATAATGAGAGTACCAGAAATCCAATTTTTCTGATCCCTACGCCGACTTCCTTCATAAACCGAGCTCCAATAATAAAAAACCGCCTATCAGGGCGGGGTTGGACAAGGATCCCAGTTTTGAAAAAAATCCCGAAAGCAATTCAGCTTTCGGGGCTATCAAAACGACAGTCAGGTTCAAAGGAACCTGTTTCACCTTCTCCTATCCGGACTATACCGTCGGCCCCGGAAATTCACCGGATCCTGCGCCTAACCAGGCGCTCGCGGGCTGTACCGCCGATTGGGAATTGCTTTCGCTCACCCTACCCCGAAGGTTTTTATTTAATTTCATCAAAAGTATACCATAATCAAGGATTCGGAATATAAGAAGGAAATAAAATCATGGATTTGGAGGAAAACCGATGACAGGGAACGGAAACAGAAAGGATTGAAAATCTAAGAGGGGACATTACTGTCATTGCGAGGAGTGAACGCAGTGAACGACATGCGATCTGTACTAATTACCTCTGGATTTTTGATTAATTAGCAATTTATTTCGACTTCAGTCCAATCAAGTACAGATTGCTTTGGAAGCTTTTCTTCCTCGCAATGACAGGTATGTGAAATATAAACGTCCCGGAAGAGGGACGTTTGGTATGACCCTGAACGGAGCTGAATGGGATGACCTCTCCCTGGACTTTGGTCCATTCCCACTCTCTAGACGAATCATATCCCACATGATATACTGCTCTCGGTCCCGCAATCGTGCGGGGCAAATTTTGTATCTCACACGTTTCTCGACCCGACGGAGCGTGCCAGGGAACCCTCCCTGGTCCCGAAAGGAAAGACAGAAACGGAGGCTAAACGCAAGGAGTGTAATATGCCTATTGTATCGATGAAAGACCTTTTAGAAAGCGGCGTTCATTTCGGTCACCGAACCCAAAAATGGAATCCGTACATGGAGGACTACATCTTTGCCGCCAGGAATGATATTCATATCATTGACCTGCAGCAAACTGTAGTGGCTCTAGAAGAAGCCTACCAGGTTGTCCGGGATAATATCGCCAGCGGCGGTTCGATCCTGTTTGTAGGAACCAAACGGCAGGCTCAGGATATCATCAAAACCAACGCTGAAAAAGTAGGTATGCCCTACGTTATCGGCCGCTGGCTTGGTGGTACCTTGACAAATTGGCAGACCATCCGGGAACGCATCCAGGAATTGGAGCGCTTGGAAGGAATGCGCGATCGAGGTGAATTTGAAATTTTCACCAAAAAAGAAGCTCTCGGTATGACCAGACAAATTGAACGTCTGGAAAGCCGATTAGGCGGTATCCGTGAAATGGATGGTATCCCCAGCCTTTTATTCGCTGTGGATGTATCTAGAGAAGAAATTCCAGTTCACGAAGCCAATCTATTGAAAATTCCGGTTATTGCTATGGTAGATACCAACTGCAATCCGAAAAATATCGACTACGTAATTCCCGCAAATGACGACGCCATTCGAGGTATTCAGCTGATCGTTTCGATCATCTCCCAGGCTGTCAGTGAAGGTATCAACATGCGCAAAGATCACGAAGCGGATATGCAGGCTGCGGAAGCAGAAGCTCAGCTGCCACAAGAACTACAGGACGAGATGAGTGATGAAGATCTATTAGGCGCTTCCACCTTGGCCAAGATGAAATCTGATGATGATGAAGTAGTCGTTCAGGAATCTGAAGAAGAAGCTGAAGCTGAAGTTAAAGTTGAAGAAGAAACTGAAGCTGATGCGGAAGCCGAGATCGAGACTGAAGTCGAAGTTGAAGAAAAAGAAGAAGAAGCTGAGAAGGGCGAGTAAAAATGGAAATCTCTGTTGATATAATCAAAAAATTACGTGACGCGACCGGATCCGGAATTCTGGATGTCAAGGAAGCCCTGGAAAATTCTGATGGCGACTTTGAAAAAGCAGTCGATTTTCTACGGCAGAAAGGCCTAGCAAAAGCAGCCAAACGATCTGACCGGGATGCCTCCGAGGGCATTGTTGAACTATACTCCCACGGCGACGGCCGGGTTGGTGTGATGGTGGAAATCAATTGTGAGTCTGATTTTGTTGCTAGATCAGATGCCTTTAGAGAATTTGCCCACAACGTGGCTCTGCAAATTGCTGCAGCTGCCCCCAAGTGGGTCAAGGAAGAACAGGTTCCTGACGAAGTGATCGAGCGAGAAAAAGAAATCGCCCGTACTCGTTACAAAGAAGAAGGGAAACCTGACAATATCATCGACAAGATCTTGGAAGGGATGGTAGTGAAATTCAAAGCAGAAAACTGCCTGCTCTCGCAGGCCTATATCCGCGATGAAGACATCACAATTCTGGAGCTCTTGCATGAGAAGATCGCCTCGATTGGCGAAAATATCGTTATCCGCCGCTTTGAGCGATGGGAACGAGGAGAAAGCATAGACTAAATAAAGAAGCCAACCTACGGGTTGGCTTTTTTCTTATATAATAAGGTACAGCGTAAACATAACCTGAGGAAGATTTATGACAAAAAAACCGGTTTATAATCGCATTCTACTAAAAATCAGCGGTGAAGCCCTGGCAGGTCCGGACGGATTTGGAATCGATCCAGATCGGGCAGAAAAACTGGCAGCACATCTTGAAGGCGTCAGTGAGCTGGGTGTAGAAATAGCCATTGTGATCGGGGCTGGTAACCTTTGGCGCGGGCGGCAAGGCATAGAGCGGGGGATGGATCGCGCTACCGCAGATTATATGGGCATGTTGGGCACAGTGATGAATGCCATGGCACTGATGGACGCCTGTGAGCGCAGGGGCATAACGACCCGAGTCCAATCCGCTATCGAAATGCGGGCAGTCGCAGAACCCTATATCCGCAGGCGGGCAATCCGCCACCTAGAGAAAAAACGTTTGGTAATATTTGGTGCCGGTACCGGCAACCCGTACTTCTCTACTGATACTGCAGCTGCATTGCGAGCTATGGAAATTGACGCCGAAGTACTTATCAAAGCTACAAAAGTAGACGGTGTGTACGACAAAGACCCAAAGAAGAACCCTGACGCGAAGTTATTCGACACGCTATCTTATATCGATGCTATCAATTTACGTCTGGAAGTGATGGATTCCACAGCATTGTCCCTATGCATGGATAACAAATTACCTATTCTTGTCCTGAATATGTGGGATGAGGATGCTCTCGAAAAGGGTTTATTAGGTAAAAAAGTCGGCACCCTGGTTACCGGCAATCCTCAATAACCCGGGTGAAATATTATCGAATGAAATGGGCGACCGGACTGGTCGCCCGCTTCGTTTGTTCAAACAAATCAGTAACAGGTTATATCTTTCTCAAGTCAGATTAATCGAGTATAGTATTAAGGAAAATGGTTTAGACAGCCAAGGTTTAAGGGGCTGAAACACTGAGTTTGACTCTGGGAGGTTCATTATGCTAGCAGATGTTTACACAGAAACTGAAGAACGAATGGAAAAAGCCATGAACGTCATGATCCAGGAGTTAAATGCGATCAGAACTGGACGGGCCAATCCTTCTCTCGTTGAGCTGCTGCCCATTGAATATTATGGTACACAGACCGCACTCCAGGAACTAGCGGGGATCAGTGTGCCTGAATCTCGTTCGCTATTGATCCGACCTTATGATCCATCTTCTTTAAAGAATATCGAAAAAGCCATTCTGAAATCCGATCTAGGGTTAACCCCAAATAATGATGGTGAAAATATCCGCCTGGTTTTACCAACACCAACCGAAGATCGCAGACGCGAGCTGGTCAAGGTCGTTGGTATAAAGGCCGAAGAAGCCCGGATCGCTATTCGCAATATTCGTCGAGATAGTATCCGCAACTTACGAGACTTTGAAGATGAGGGAATGATCACAGAAGATGATCTCCATCGCGGCGAGGACAAGGTCCAAGAAATAACTGATAACTACACCAAAAAAGTCGAAGATATCTGTGAGAAAAAAGAAAGCGAGATCATGGAAGTCTGATCCAGTTTCATTTTTCATCCACAAAACATTACATGACCAAGAAATCCATAAAAAAAATCGAAAAGATCCCAACCCACCTGGCAATCATCATGGATGGAAATGGACGTTGGGCGGCTGAAAAAGGACTGCCCCGTGTCTCGGGACACCAGGCCGGTACTGAAAACCTCCGTGAGGTGATAGAAGCTGCCGTTGAGTTCGGCATCAAATATCTTACAATTTTTGCGTTTTCAACTGAAAACTGGAGTCGCCCCACCGATGAAGTCCAAGGTTTGATGAAGATCTTCCGAATCATGCTGGATAGGGAGTTAAAAAATCTGCATGAAAATGGAGTTCAGCTTCGCCATCTTGGTTGCCTGGACAGAATCGATGAAACCTTGAAGAAAAAAGTGGATGAGGCCATAAAACTCACCAAGAATAATTCGACCCTGATCCTGAATATCGCATTTAATTACGGAGGAAGAGACGAAATCCTCCGGGCAGTAAAACAGATAATTGAAGATGGGCGTGATGTTAATGATCTGGATGATGAACTTTTTAGTGAATATCTCTGCACTGCTGGCAGCCCGGATCCTGATATGATTATCAGAACTTCCGGGGAATTTCGAATTAGCAATTTTATGCTTTGGCAGGGTGCTTATTCTGAATGGTACTTCACCCCTACTTACTGGCCAGATTTTGGCAAAGATGACCTTCTCCAAGCTATCACTGAATATGATCAACGTGAACGCCGTTATGGCGGAATAAAAAAATAAACAAGGATAAACACATTGCCTGATCTACTTAGAAGAACAGTTGTCACCTTGATCATAGTGCCACTGGCGCTATTGGTAATCTTTTTTGGTGGATATCTCTACCAAGCAGTCATTATCTTGTTACTTTGTCTTGCTGCCTGGGAATATGACAGCCTCCTACAGAAAGTAAATCTACAGCCGGCATTGGCGTTGTCCATCTTTGGCGTTCTATTGCTGGGTATAGCTCGATCATTAATCCAGTTTTCCAGCACATCAGTTATCTTTGTCTTGCTGTTATTCCTGATGGCAGCCTGGCATATCATCCATCACGAAAAAGGGGCCCCCAGTCCAGGAGCTGATTTCGGAGCTTCTATCAGTATTGTGATTTATATTGGCTTCCTGGGATCATATTTGATCTCTTTAAGAGATCTACCAGGTGGAATGTGGTGGTCATATTTGGTCTTGCCAACAGTCTGGATCGCTGACTCTGGAGCCTATTTTCTAGGCTCAACCATCGGCAAGAACAAGCTTGCTCCGAAAACAAGTCCCAATAAAACTTGGGAAGGGTATTTTGGAGGACTGATCTTTGGTTCTCTGGGCAGTCTGGGCCTGGTATTGTTGTTTAATCGCGTATTTGACGCTGGATTGCCAATTTCACCTATTCAGGGGGCACTTCTTGGATTGGTAATTTCCGCATTCATCCCCTTGGGAGACCTGACCGAGAGCATGATCAAACGGCCAGCCGGAGAAAAAGATTCGGGGAATATCATGCCCGGGCATGGCGGATTTTTTGACAGGCTGGATTCCTTGTTTTGGGCTGCTCCAATTGGCTACTATCTGATCCTTCACCTTTTCATATAAAGAGGTACTCATGAATACACAAAAACCTTCCCGAAACTTGGCATTAGAACTAGTGCGAGTGACAGAAGCAGCCGCCTTATCAGCTGGCCGTTTCATGGGTCGGGGAGATAAACTACTGGCAGATAAGGCTGCCGTAGATGCGATGCGTCTGGTGTTGAATTCTATTGACATGGAAGCCCTGGTAGTCATCGGTGAGGGAGAAAAAGACGAGGCGCCAATGCTGTTCAACGGAGAGATCGTTGGAACAGGTAAACCACCTTTGGTTGACTTGGCGGTCGATCCGATTGACGGCACTCGCCCATTGGCAAATGGTTTCTTGAACTCAATCGCGACAGTCTCTATTGCTCCCCGAGACACAATGTACAACCCGGGTCCTTTTGTTTATATGGATAAAATAGCTGTCGGCCCATTGGCAAAAGGCCTAATTGATATCGAAGCACCCTTAAAGGATAACCTGGAAAAGATCGCCAAATCAGAAGGCAAATCTATCAAGGATGTCACAGTGATCATCCTCCAGCGTCCCCGGCATGATGACCTGATCAAAGAGGTAAGGGAAATTGGAGCCAGGATCCGCTTGATCCCCGACGGCGATGTGGCCGCCGCTTTAATGACCTGCCTTCCAGAATCAGGGATCGATGCACTACTCGGTATCGGCGGTACCCCCGAAGGCGTACTGGCAGCCTGTGCTTTGCGTGCTATGGGTGGTGAGATCCAGGGAAAGTTATTTATACGAAATGAAGAAGAGAAAAAATTAGGTTTGGAAATGGAGTATGACCTGGACAAAATCATCACCATGGATGATTTGGTCTCCTCAAATGATGTCTTTTTTGCAGCTACAGGCATAACAGATGGAGAATTGCTTTCCGGCGTCCGCTATACTGGCGATGCCGCTGAAACCCAGAGCCTGGTAATTCGCGGCCGCACCGGCACTGTTCGCTGGATCAATGCCAAACACAATTTCAAAAAATTAAACCCGATCAGTGAGATTGAATATTAATTCTTAAGGAAGATCTTTAATCAAATACAGCTCTCCTCGCTGATACCCCCGTTCCAGATAATATCCTCGTGTCCCAACAGCTGAGATCACAGCCAATTTGGAATATCCATGTTTTTTGGAAATTCGTTCTGCTTCAACGAGCAGTGTTGTACCCAGTCCCGCATGTTGGGCCGCTCCAGTCTTTTCCAAGCCAACTGGAAGCGATTCCCCATAAACGTGGACTTCCCTGATCATGGCTGCCCCCTCAAGTTCATTAATGCCAGGATCCGGCGCCTCCGGCCCCGGCAAACTGAGTCTCAAGAATCCTGCCAGCCTATCATCTGGGGTGTTATACGAGATAAAGTGTTCCTCACAACCATTACTTGAGTAAATCAGATCACTCATATCCAAATTACTGACATCAATTACCTGTCCCTTAACTTCCCGGCAGCGAATACAGGAACAAAACTCACCTCTTTGAGCCAGCTCATTCTGAATGTCTTGCCTCAAGCTGGTCCTCTTGTTGCCAGCCACAACATTTCCGGAAGGAATATCCCTGATCACCCTGTTCACCCGGCAGTAGCGGGGAATCGTGGTCTTGATATCTGCGATCAGCTGGATCAATTCTTCGGTTGAATAAGGTCTATACTCACCTTTTTTCCAAACCTCATGTAATCCAGTGTTCTCTAATAATTGAGTGGGATAGATCTTGATCTCATCCGGAGAGAAATCATCCCAGAGCCGATTGAAATCTTCCCGATCCGAATCCAAAGTTGAACCCAATAGATTAGGCATCCAGTGTAAAACGATCTTAAACCCAGCTGCCCGTAAAAGGGCAACCCCTTCCCTGGCCTGGGATACTGTATGCCCTCTGTTATTCAATTTTAATATCTCATCATCCAGACTTTGTATGCCAAGCTGAACCTTGGTTACGCCAAATTTCCTCATCCGGGAAAGTTCTTCCTTGGTGATCAGATCCGGCCTGGTCTCCAGAACCAATCCGACATTTTTATGTTTGGCATCCTGGTTGATCTTCTGGGCTTCTTCCAGCGAATCGGCTTTCAAGCCATTCATAGCCTCAAAACATCTTTTTATAAACCAGGTTTGGTAATCCTGATCGTAGGCAGTCCAGGATCCTCCCAAGATCAATAATTCGATCTTGTCAGTGGGATGACCGATCTCGTGCAGCGCTTCTATGCGCGATTCTACCTGGGTGAATGGATCATAAGCGTGGAAAAGTGCCCGCATCGCGCCGGGTTCATCTGGCAAGTAGCTGACCGGCATTTCCTCATAATCTGGACAGAAGATACAATTTCCAGGGCAAGGAAAAGGTTTAGTGAGCACAGTGACCGTGGTCACACCAGACATGGTCCGCATCGGCTTCAAACGGATTTTTTTGAATAGCTTTGGGTTTTCCTGTCTGATCCCATCCCTGACTTGGTTGCGATAGGCTGTGATCAGGGTATGTTTGCTTAAGAAACCGGCTCCATCCGGAAGAGGATGGTGGCGGATGGCTTTAAATACATCCACTCCTGCCTCGATCTCCGCCAAGGTTAAAGCAGCCAGGTGAAGTACGTGGTCGGTATAGACCCTGGTTTCATGATCCTGCCCATTGTGATTTGCTTTTGACATAATTTCTACCCATAATTCCCAGGATACATGTGAGAAGACTTCTGTCTCAAGCATCGCTTATAATACAGCCATGAAACCTGAGATCGCTCAAAAGATCGTTGCTCTCAATCATCAATTTTACCAAAGCTTCGCAGATGACTTTTCTGAAACTCGCGGACGGCTGCAGATGGGTGTCCTTAAGATCCTGGAAAGGATACCACCAGATAGCTCGGTATTAGACCTGGGATGCGGCAATGGTAAGGTCTCCCTTCAACTGGCTCAAAATGATTTCAAAGGTACCTACCTGGGCACTGATTTCAGTTCAGGACTATTAGACTGGGCTGCAGCTGAAATTCCGGCCGGTTTTCAAGCTGAGTTCCGCGAACTCGATCTAACTGCCCCCAACTGGGAAGAATTTCTGCCTCCAACTCTATTTAATATCATTCTGTGTTTCGCCACGTTCCATCATATTCCCAGCAGCAACATGAGAGTGTCTCTCTGCAATAAAATTCGGAATTTCATACAGGACGATGGTGTATTATACATCTCCGCCTGGCAGTTCATCAGAAGTGAACGTTTAAAAAAGAAGATCCTTCCTTGGGATTCTGTCAATATTTCTGCGGATGAAGTGGATGATGGTGATTACCTGCTTGATTGGCAGCGGGGAGGATCTGGTACTCGATACGTTCACCTTTTCAACGCCGAGGAACTTTGCCAGCTGGCAGAATCGAGCAGATTTAAAGTCATTGAATCGTTTGACTCAGATGGTGAAGGGGGAAATTTGGGGCTTTATCAGGTCTGGGAACCCGTTTGATCCTCAATACCAACAAAAAAACCAAGTTCAACCAGGGCGTGGGCGATCTTTTCCTCACTGCCCTCTTTGATAATTACGACAGTGGGACCTAGCTGTTCCAGGATATACCTTTCAGCAGGTGACTTTTTCAATGCTTTTAAGACTGCTGGTGATCCCAGGCGCATGATCGTCTTTTGAGATATCGAGGCCTGAATCCCGTTTTTATACCATCGCTCAAGGGCTGCCATGACGTTGGGCGGGATCGCTTCAGTATGATTCTTAAGCAGTGAGAGCAAGTGAGATACTTTTAAACCTTGTTTTTCTGCTCTGGTCAGGGATGCCGGGGTGATGAAGTAGTAATATGAATCCGCTTTATATGGCCCCCATTCACAAAATCTTGCGATCTGATAACGGACTTTATGGGTGACATCCATGGTTACGCGGATCTCCCCCTTCGATCGAATCTGGATTGGATCAGGTTTCTTTATCAGTAAAGATGGGACACTACCGTCAACAAAATCTTGGAACAGTTTTCCCACACGAAATGCGAGGTGTCGGCTATCTTCAGCTGCCCCGGCCAAGTCTATCAAACCCAACCAGTGCATTGGCCCCGTCAAAATGTAGCGGATCAATTCCCCCTCAACCTTGTCCCAGCTGGAAAATCCAGTCAGGAATGTACTATTCTCTTTATCCATGATGAACATGGCTTCATACTCACCAGCGCTGCGTAGAAAATCTGGAGATCGTTCTTTGAGCTGAGAGATAAAGGATTCTGTACTCCACCAAACTTGCGGATCGAGGTCCTTAAGAGGAGCGATCAATCGTTCGCGAACAGGGATCGGATCCAATTCTGGCACACCTTCTATCTGGATCCCATTAACCATAGACAGATCATGATGTGTATCACTGGCCAACCAGGCATTCCAAAGTTGTTCCAGAGCTTCCGATTCAGTCAGATCATAATATTGGCGTAAATTTTCCGGCAATGTTGATAAATTTCCATCAAGCAAACCTGCCAGGACCAATAACACCTGGTAAAAGGATCTTTCCGCTTCCTCCACACCGGGTAGATGTTCATCTGGGTCTTGCTCCATCCGCAATCCAGCCAAAATAGTGCAGACATGGTCCAGAATTGCTATAGAAGCCAGCTGGCGTTCTTCGGTTTCTCTGGACACTGCCACCCGGCACAGGAAAGTTGTGTCTGTTGTCTCTTTTCGGTCGGGATTTAATCTGGGCAAAGCTAATTCACGGATATCATCTGGGATATAAGCAAACTCCAGCAGTCCTGATTCTGATTCAAAAAACCCTCTGGCAATCAGGGCCCGGTACCAGAGTCCTTCAACTGGAGAGATTGGAGCTAAATCTGGTCGTTCTCGATCCAATCTACCTGCCCCTACTTCTCGGATCTCCCCGAAGCGGCGTGTGAAATGATCCCAGGTATCTCTGCCGTTTCGATCGTCCAGCCAGATCAGGGCTTCTCGTTCTTTAGCAGAGAGGATATTTCCCAGTTCAGCTAATTTGTTGGAAGTAAACAGAGCTCCCACCAGCAGGTCTAGTCCCTGGCGGGCATCCGGAGCATCAAAAGGAAGCTCCCATTTTTCAGCAACAACTTTTAAGTGGCTGAATTCAGATTTGATAAGGCTCTGGCGCAGATCGGTCATACTAATGTATCAGGATACCACCCTTATGGCCTCGTGTTCCATAGTCACATTTATTTTTCTCAAGTTAGATGTAAAACCTGAAAATACCTCGCCATCAATATGGATAAACATAGGGGAATCCGATTCCACTACCATATCTTTGAAGTCTCCAAATTTGACCTTGGGATGTTTCAAATGGGAACCACTCATGAACATCGGAATAAAACGTAACATCATCAATCGGCTGACATTGGGAACCGTGATGTAATTGAAGATCCCGTCGTTCGTCTTGGCTTCCGGATAGAGATGGAATCCACCACCTTCCCGGCCGCCGTTGCACAGGGTAAACATGATAAGCTTTTCCTGGAACTTTTTATCCCCATCCATTATGATATCCACACCAAGCGGATTGTGATTCAGGAAGATGGTTTTCAATACTGCCATAACATACATCGTTAATCCCCTCACCCAAGGCATCTTGTGAGAATGGATAGTGACGATGGCGTCAAAACCGATTCCGACCGTATTATCAAAATACTCTGTCCTGCCCCGATCATCTTCCACCTTGCCGATATCAACCCAGGACTCCTCCACTTCAAATATCTGGCGCAGTGCTTTGGCAGGATCAGGGTCCATGCCTGCTGCATAGGAAAAGTCATTCCCTGAGCCGAGGGGCAGAACACCCAGGGCGGGTCTTTTCTCTTTCGGGAATTCCATGATAGCGTTGACCACTTCGTGGACAGTACCATCCCCTCCCCCAGCGATAACCAGCTCATATCCGTCTTCGACAGCTTTTTTGGCCAGTTCAATGGCATGGGTGGGATAGACCGATCCGGCCCAGTCAGCGCCCCCGTACTCTTCCATGATCGGCCGCAGGTCGGCCGCCTGCCGCCAGGCATTTCCCATATTGGCATTGGGGTTGATGATAAAAAGGGTTTTCCTGTTATTCATAAAATTATCCTCTCAATTGTCTATTCCAGGCAAATTGATGTCACCTACAGACCTGCCTATTTTAATATTGTTAATTTAGCTATATTTTGGCTTCAGTTCCTTAACAGGTATAACAATCTCACCCTCATTTCGTTCCCCCACCAAGGTAATTTCATCGGGTTCTGAAGCAGCTTTCCAGGCTGTGTAGGCGGCGATTAACGCTTCCAGTTCCTCTACATTATAGAGGTCATCCAGCGGAAGTTGGCCTTGTATGATCTTATAGCGGGTGATCTCCTCGAAGAGCCGCATTGGATCAGGCACGCCCACAGAAAGGGAATGTAAAAGCAATTGGCGTTGAAGTCGTCCCTCCAGGGTCTTTTTCAGAAACGGGATCTTTTTCAAGAGAGTAGTAAAAGCCGCATGGGGATAGACCTCCAGCATCTGCATTTTGTGATCCTCAGCCGGAAACTCATTAAAACCCAATTCTTCCAGGCGTTTGTACAACAGAAAACCATTTTTCATCCAGCCTGGACAAAGATTAACCTTATCCGGTGTTTTGGGTATGCGGATATTCTTCTGGATCAAGTTATATTCAGCAACTCGGAAAGCCGTATAGCGCCCCGGATTGGGCCTAGGATTTAAAGTATCGCGAATGGAATCCTTTTTCATCAAGCCCTGATTGAGCCTGCGCGGTGCATTAACTCCCACATAGGCCGCTTTCTGCCCGCCAACGAAGGCCACCACACCGGTCAGGTCCTCCCTGCCAAGGGCGACCAGATTTAAATCTTTATCCAGCGCTGCGTAGGTCAGGGATTTTTCACCGGAGGGAGGATCTATGCCAATAAAGAGTGATTCTTTGAATAACATAGCATTTCCTGTTTTTGTGGGATGGGTCAGGTTCTCTTATGAGTGTAGCGTAAAAAGCAGGGATTGACAATATTTATGGGCCGGTGTGAGTTGTAAAGTGATTAGAGCAAGGCGATAAAATAGTGCCGGGCAGATCTGTCTGTTGAAAGCAATGGGGTAATCGAGGTGATGAGCTAATAATGTTACAATCACTTGTGAACTAAAATGATTTTTAAAGAGAAGTAGTGGAAAAAGACAAAAGGGAGATAAATACTTATCCCATTAACCGGGCGTATCCGTCATAACGCCTAAGTGCTTAGCGTGCATTTGAAAGTTAATTAACGTTAG
>Ga0180435_10000689_pt1 | contig 35640 bp, 35 predicted proteins | sample SS_ome_3_FD_132467 | JGI IMG/M metagenome (GOLD analysis project Ga0180435, IMG submission 132467) | Hypersaline lake sediment archaeal communities from the Salton Sea, California, USA - SS_3_S_1 metaG | ecosystem: Environmental > Aquatic > Non-marine Saline and Alkaline > Hypersaline >... | reverse complement strand
GTCTGGATGATGATCTCTTCGGCAACAAAGGTCTCGGAGGTTGCATCGGGTCCTACCGCCGCAAGCACCGGTCGGGCGGCCGCTCCACTCAAGCCCGGGATCTCAGTAACGTCGGGCACGACTGTCGGGTCGATGCGGTAGGAGAAGTGACCGTCGATCAGGATGTCGATAAGCTCCCGGACCAACATCTGGGCAGCACAATCTGTCATCCAATCGTTGCCGTCGGGCTCAGGAGGGCATCCGTCGAATCGTCTGCGAAGGTTCTCGAGTGAGGTCAAGCCAGATTCGATCTTGCCGTCCAGGAACTTGCTCTCGATAGCGTCGGCTCTGGCCTCGGTAGCTGTACGCAGTCCTGCATCCCCTCGCTTGAACAAGCCGTCGCCGAATCCATCGATGAGGGCAACGAGAATGTCGGGATCACCGCCGTCGATGATCCCATCGTCGTCGCTATCCCGGTCGGTGGCGTCGGTGCCGACAACCGCTTCCCATGAATCGGACAGGCCGTCGTCGTCTGAGTCTGCCGACACTTCTGGCGGACTCAACGCCGTACTCGGCACAACCGAGCCAACGAGAACCAGGGTGAGAGCAATCAGGAGAACGAGGGAATTGCGCCGCATCACAACCTCCCGGGCAAAGCGCCCCCCCTTCGTGACCACCCCTCATGATCTTCTTTTCACGGGCAAAGGTCTAGGGCAAATTGGTGCTATCCCGTTACTGCAGGCGAAGATTGGCTCGGTCGTCCAACCCCGTGGTTGCGAGCGCTAGTCCGCCGGTTCGTTCAGCAGCGTCCCCAGAATGTGGGCGTCATCGCCGCAGAGCAGCAGGCGATAGACCCAGCCCCAGTACTTCTGGTGCTCGATTCCGTAACGCAGCGATCGTTCCCAGGCCGCGATATACGACAGGGCAGCGGCGAGGAAGTCATCCAGCGCGTGCGCCATCGAATCGCCCTCACCGACGATTGGTGGACCCTCCATCAAGCGAATGCGAACTGCAACCTTATTGGCGTCGGCGACCGGTTCCATGGTGGGGCGGAAGGGATAGAACTCGGTCAGGCGCTCTTCCAAAGCCGGGCGGCTATCGACCTCGAACGATTCGCCGCGCACCGGCGACGATGTGCAATCGAACTCGATCGGGCGATGATGAGCAAGCACATCCAAGACGGAACCGATGTCGGGTTGAGGAATCTCGGGTTTGACTGCGAGCAACGTCATTGCGGCTCCTTGCCCGTCCCCGACGGCCGGCCGGAGACGCCATGCCAACTGATTCATAACCTGTCGGCATCCTCCCTCATCACATGAGCATTCCCGCGGATTTCGCGCTCGAAATGCTCATCGGTGGGTCAAGAGCCGACCGGATTCGGGTCACCGGGGACGAGACCCGCCGACGCTCTGACAGGTCTACGGCACTGAGGTATCAGCCTTCTGCCACCGGGGCAAGCTGCCGGTGTTCTTTGTCATAAACGACGCCAGAAACCGGGGCCACCCCCTCTCAGTCATCCCCCGAATCGAGTATTCGCGCATCTCCTCGACCGTCGCATTTGGGGCGGTGAACGCGCCGCCTTCGTAGCAGTACATGCAGTATTGATCGCTTTTGGCGCCATCTGCGTTGGTACCCTTGACGTCATCCTTGAGCGGCATTCCGCAACTCTCACACATTGCTCGTGCCACGATCACTCCTCTCGAGGAATCTCATCCAATCCTACGTCGCCGCGCCGCAAGCGTCACCGAGAGACTTGTATCAGACCTACGATCTGTCTCTCTAGTTGGCGACAGGAATTTGAGGGAGGTATCCAACGATGAGACGTTTCTACGCGTTTGCGCTCGCCCTGGCTCTCGTGGCCACCGCATGTGGCGGATCCGACGACGAGGCAACGCCCGCGACAACCGAAGCCGCGCCATCTGCGACCCAGCAGGACGACGGCAACCAAGCGTCGGAGCCGGAAGAGGACAGCGCGTCCGAAGCGGAAACCACCGAGACGACCGTGGCCGTGCAAGCGCTCGGTGACGGCAACGAAGACACCACCTTCTACGGCAATCCGCCCGGAACTGCAACCGTCGAGGTCGGCGACATCAAGTACGAGTTCGATCTGAGTGTTCTCTGTCTGTCGATGTTCGGGGCAATGGGAGTCGCCGGAGAGGCATTGGACGGCTCGCCCGTCACCGTCGATGCCGACTTCCCGCCCGAGGGCTGGGAAACCTCAGATGAGGACTGGGAACCGCCATCGATCTCGATTGACGATGAAGCGCGCGACATTCGCTGGGAGGCCGGCGGAGTGGCCACCGAGATGTATCCAGAAGGCTCCAGCCAGATTGATTCGTTCACGGCCGACGGCCGCCTCGCGGTTGGCGAAGCGACTTTCGTCAACAGCTATACCTTCGGTGATGAGCTCCAGGTAGAAACCGGACAGTTCGAGTTCCATTGCCCCGAGGGGTAAGCCGTAACAACGGCGAACGTTCATCCATGCCGGCGCGGGAGGGTTGCCGCCCTACCGCGCCGGTCTCGTCAGCCCGATCGATCCGCTAGAGCTGCAGCCAATGCACGCAGCGCTTTGGCTCGATGTGAAATCTGGTTCTTCTCCGGAGTTGTCATCTCGGCAAAAGTCCGCTCCCCCACCAGGAATACCGGGTCGTAGCCGAAGCCATTGCTCCCCCGCCGCTCGCGGGTGATCTCTCCGTGCATAACACCTTCGACGACGAGCTCGTTGCCGTCATCATCGATGAGAGCCATCACGGTCCGGAAGCGGGCCGTCCGATCCTCGACTCCCTCCATGACCTCGAGCAGCTTGGTCACGTTGTCGTCGTACGTGGCATTCTCCCCGGCATAGCGAGCCGAGACGACGCCCGGCGCACCGCCGAGCGCTGCTACCTCCAGCCCGGTATCGTCGGCGACCACCGCCAGTCCGGTATGGACCCTGACCTCGCGAGCCTTGAGCAAGGCGTTGCCCTCGAGTGTCGGCTCAGTCTCGTCGACATCGGGCCATTCGACATCCTCAACCAGCTGCACGTCCAGGCCGGTGGCCTCGAGTACATCGAGGATCTCGATGATCTTGTGCTCGTTCTTGGAGGCAATCACGAGGCGGGACAGCTTCATCGGGAACGGGACGCCTTCTGAGCATCAACCAGCTCGGCGATCCCGCCCGTAGCCAGGTCCAGCATGCGGTTCAGCTCGTCACGATCGAAAGCGGCACCCTCCGCGGTCCCTTGAACTTCGACGAACTTGCCGTCGCCGGTCATCACAACGTTGCAGTCGGTGTCGGCGTCGACGTCCTCGCTGTACTCGAGGTCAAGCAGCACCTCCCCGTCGAACACGCCAACCGACACCGCTGCGATGTGCTGGACCATCGGAGACTTCTCCCATACTCCCTTGTCCACCATGGCGTCGAATGCGTCGGCCAGGGCCACCCAGGCTCCGGTTATCGCAGCCGTTCTAGTGCCGCCGTCGGCCTGCAACACGTCGCAGTCGACCCGGGCCATGATCTCGCCCATCGCCTCTTCGTCGACCGCAGCGCGCAGCGAGCGTCCGATGAGGCGCTGGATTTCCTTGGTCCGGCCTCCGCTGATCGACCGACGCGAAACACGCTCCCGGCTCGACCCGGGAAGCATCGAGTACTCGGCGGTCACCCACCCCTTACCGGTGCCGCGCATCCACGGAGGAACCTCCTCCTCGATCGACACTGTGCAGAGCACCCGAGTCTTGCCCATCTCCACCAACACCGACCCGGGAGTCATCTCGGTGAAGCCCCGGCGCAACACGACCGGGCGCAACTCATCGGCCTTGCGGTCTTCTCTCATTGTCGAACCTCTCATTAGATCTGATAGATGTCACCTGGGGAAGCAACCGCGACGTTGCCGCTAAAGACCGACCTGGCAGCAGCGGCAGCCGACTCCCGGTCCAGGCTAGGGCGAAGGTGGGTCAGAATCAGCGCCTCGGCCCCAGCCCGGTGAGCGATCTCACCCGCCTCGGTCGCGGTGAGATGGTGGGCGAAGTGGTCCTGGTCTCGTTCCCCGGGAATCGAGGCCTCGGCCATAACCACGGAAGCTCCCTCGCATAGACCCGGGAAGCCCCCTCCGGGGCCGGTATCGGCGGAGTAGACCAGCGACCTGCCGCCCGCTTCGAAACGGGCCGCCACGGTCGGCACCGGGTGAGCCGTCACGGCAAAGCGGAGCTCTATCTTCCCAACCGAAACGTGGTTTTCCTGACCCACTTCATGGAAGTCGAATATCTCAAACAGCACGTGCCCTTCACCCGCCCCCAGGAATGCGGCGATGTGGTCGGCCACACCGGGTGCGGCATACACCGGTAGGCCCACCAGGTCGTACGGTCCGTAGGCAAGGGCATGGTGCAAAGCCAGGAAATCAGCGCAGTGGTCGGGGTGTCGGTGCGAGAGCACAACTGCATCAATCCGATCGGGGGACATTCTTCGGGCCAGCTCAGCGAAGACCCCGAAGCCAACGTCGCACAGAATGTGGGTCGACAGATAGCTAACCAGGTATCCCGAGGAGGGACTATCCGGCGCCGGATAAGTTCCCGAGCTACCCAATACTTCCAATTGCACAGTCATCGGCTCCCAAAGAAGACGGCCATCCACACCCCGGACAGCAAGATCGACGCCAGCAGCGGAACCCACACGGTACGTCGCCACATGATGGCCCCGGCGCCGGCCGCAAGCAGCCAGGCACCCATCAGCGTAACGAGCCACCCTGACGAGATCACACTCACCGATGCCACGATCAGGACGCCAACGATCAAGTGCATCACCACGCCGACCAGGCCGTACATCGTGAGGTGCTCCGACCGGCCTGCAGTCACGGCTCCTCCCGCAGTGCCACCTCGTCGACTATGTACTCTCGAATCCGGAAGCCGCGGATCTCCGGATAACCGTTGGCCATGCCTACAACGAAGTAGAGCCAGGATGGATCCAACGCTCCTGCGACGTCGCGAGCCGAGGGGAATGCTGCCGACTCGGGGTGGGAATGGAAGGAGCCGCCGATCTCCCAGCCTCGACTCTCGGCGTCGCGGATGGCTGCGTAGTGCTCCCGGGGAGACACGGTGAACCGGACCCGGGACCTATCGACGTTGGTCGCCGGGTACGCATGCACGATGCGGCGGTCGGCGCCGACGGCAACCAGCCCGCAAGCTTCCTCAGGCAGGCAGGCCCGCGCGTGGGAAACCATCAACTTGCGCACGTTCCCGGGGACTACAACCTGCTCCATGGGACTGGGACGATAGTGGCCCCGGCGCAACCGGTGCAGCGAACCGCGCTGGGCGCGGAAGAACCCGGAGCATCTTCGGCTGTTGCCCTTAGGCAACATCGCTGCGATAGGACCAGATCGCAGATCTCCGGGTTCCGGTGGTCCGAGTTGGAGTCGCTACCTCGAGTGAAGCGGCTCCGCAAAGTAGCCGCCTAGCGCTCGGCCACCTCCAGGGTCCTGTAAGAACTTTCACTCATTGTTTGGACCACCTCCTTCCTCTGGTCATTGCATTCTGCCACAGCATCCGGCGTTGTCCAGCCGTTCCCAAAGAAGCAGGTCAGGAGAGTCTGGTGTACAAACCGGGAAGATGTGCGTCTATGCTCCCCGCCACGCAGGACGCCACCGACGTCCTGCCTTACGGGAGGTAACTAGAAAATGACGATTCTGAAGCGGTCTCGCTTCGTGCTTGTCTTGATCGCCTTTGCGCTGCTTGCAGCAGCATGCGGCGGCGACGACGAGCCGGCGACAACAGCCGCACCTACAACCGAGGCGCCCGCGACTACCGAGGCGCCGACCACAACCGAGGCACCTGCAACCACCGAGGCGCCGACCACAACCGAGGCACCTGCAACCACCGAGGCGCCGGCGTTCGAGGCGTTGTACGAAGGCGAGCTTGTGATCGGATATGTCCTGCCGCAGACCGGCGGGCTCTCCGTGATCATCGACGCCCTTGCCAAGGCCGTCGAGATGGCGTTCAGCGAGATCGAGGAAGCGGGCAACGTCGATGTCCGGCTGATCCCAACCGACAGCGGCACCGATGCTCAAGTTGCATCCGCTTCGGTTGAGCAGCTCATCAACGACGAAGTCGACGCCATCATTGGCCCAGCATCGACCGGCATTTCGCTTTCGGTGATCGACCGTATCACCGGTAGTGAGATCCCGATGTGCTCGCCATCGAACACCGGCGCCATTTTCACCAGCTACGACGATGGTGGCTACTACTTCCGCACGGCTCCGCCCGACAACCTGCAAGGCCAGGTACACGGTGATCTGATCACCGACGGCGGAGCTTCCAGCGTCGCTATTGCGTTCCGCAGCGATGAGTATGGTCGCGGCCTCGCCAACGCCGTCCGGGACCAGCTGGAAGCCAACGGCGTCACCGTTGCTGCTTTCATCGAGTTCGACGGAAACGGCACGAGCTTCGATGCCGAAGCGGCGCAGATCGCTGCAGCCGGTGTTGACGCTATCTCGTTGATCCCGTTCGCGGAGGGTGCCGCCTTCGTGCAGGCGCTTATCGAGGCCGGTGTTGGTCCGGCGGACGTGCAGCTCTACGTTGCCGATGGCTTCAAGGACAGCGTCACCGCCGACGCAATCGACCCGAACAATCCCGCCGTTCTCGAGGGAGCGCGCGGCACCTACCCGTCGCTTGCACCGCCGGATGGTGAGGCAACGTTCACGGATCGATTTACCGCGTTTGCTCCGGACACTCCGACGATTTTCTCGTCGCACAGCTTCGACTGCGCCACGATTCTCGTGCTCGCCGCTGAGGCTGCTGGCTCAACCGACTCGGTGGCCCTAGCCGCTGCGGTCAACGACGTCACCCGTGGTGGCGAGAAGTGCTCATCCTATGCGGCATGCCACGCGCTGCTGCAGGCCGGTGAAGATATCGACTACGACGGCGCCAGTGGCCCGCTCGACTTTGTCGATGCCGGTGAGCCGGGGGCCGGCGCCTATGACCTGTTCACCTACGACGCCGAGGGCAATGCCAACACAGACGAAACGGTCAGTATCCCGTAGCGGATTCCTGAACCGAGAAATGTGAAGGGGCCCGGCAAGTGCCGGGCCCCTCGCCAATGCCTGCCTGCGCGAAAGGTGGGCCGGTCATCCACCTGAGCCGAAGCTGGCCGAAGGCGATCCTCCGTTCTCGACCAGCGCAATCAGCTTCGAGCCACACACACCAGGACTCTGCCCGGTGCCGCTCAATCGACGCGGCCGAGCGTACCCAGGTACAGGTCGATGACCTTGGGGTCGTGCAGTAACTCCGCGCCCGGGCCGCTGTGCGCGTTCTTTCCCTGGTCGAGCACGTAAGCCCGGTCGCATATCTGCAGGCAACGACGGGCATTCTGCTCGACCATGATGATCGACACTCCGCTGTCGCAGATCTGACGAACGGTTTCGAAGACGAGGTCTTGATTCGCCGGAGAAAGGCCTGCCGACGGCTCATCGAGCAGGATCACCTGGGGATTCATCATCAGCGCTCTGCTCATAGCCAGCATTTGCCGCTCCCCACCCGACATGAGGCCGGCGCGCTGCGAGGACCGGCCGGCAAGGTGCGGGAAGAGCTCCAGTACCGAAGCGATGCGCTCGTCCCACGCATCGGGCTCCAGGTAGAGGCCCATCCGAAGGTTCTCTTCGGCGGTCAACGTTGGGAACACGTTGTCGCGCTGCGGAACGTAACCGACGCCGCGGGCCACCAACTCGTGAGCTGCGAGATTCGAAATGTCGTCGCCCTCGAGCGTGACCCAACCGCCACGAACCGGAACGAGACCGAAGATGGCCTTGACCAGAGTGGACTTGCCTGCGCCGTTGGGTCCGATGATTCCGACCAGCTCACCCCGACCCAGGGCTAGATCAACGCCATTGAGGATGTCAACACCCGGCAGGTACCCGGCGTACACGCCGTCGGCAATCAGCAGCGGGGCGAAGTCTGTCATGCAGTCTCCCCGTGACGCAGGCCGAGATAGGCATCGATGACCTCACGATTTTGCGCAATAGAAGCGGGCGGGCCTTCCGCAATGACTCGTCCCTGGCTCATTACTACGACCCACTCACTGATTTCCTGGACTACATCCATGTCATGTTCGACAAAGACCACCGTCTTGCCGTCGTCGCGCAGCGCAGAGATGTGATCGAGCAAGGTCTGCGTGAGGGCGGGGTTAACACCGGCCATCGGCTCATCCAGCATGATGACTTCGGGATCAACCATCAGAGCCCGGGCCATCTCGAGTAGCTTGCGCTGACCTCCCGAGAGACTACCGGCGTACTCGTCCTGCATGTGAGCCAGGCCGAAGCGTTCGAGCGCGGCGATGGCCCTGATCTCGTTGGCGGCCTCGATATGACGCCAACGCCCGAACAACGCCCCCCAGAAGCTCTCTCCTACCTGATCCTTGGCCGCCACCATCATGTTCTCGAGCACTGTGAGCCGAGCAAGCGACTTGGTCAATTGGAAGGTGCGCACCACTCCCTTGCGAGCCACCCGGAACGACGGGATACCTACCAGTGCCCCACCGTCGAGGTGCCAGTTACCTTCGTCGACACGATCAAAGCCGGTCAACAGGTTGAACAGCGTTGTCTTGCCGGCGCCGTTGGGCCCGATGAGCGATGTGATCGTGCCCCGTTGAATCTCGAGGTGATCGACATCGACAGCCCGCAGGCCACCGAAGGACCTCCTGACTTCGCCGACAACCAGGATCGGATCCGGCTTGGCGACCCCAGGCTCGTGCGGTACTGAAGAGAGGACGTCACTGGGCATCGATCAGCATCTCCTCCCGGCTACCGAATATCCCCTGCGGCCGGAATACCATCAGCCACATCAAGCCGAGACCAAAGAGGGCAAAGCGAATTGGGCCAACGTCGGTGGCATCGAACGCACTGAGCACGGGCAGCTCCATGTCGACAATCAAGGTCGTCATTACACCATCGAGGAGTTCGAACAGGAACCAGAAGATCATCGACCCCGTGATCGGGCCGAGCAGCGTGCCGGGACCACCAAGGATGACAATGGTGAATGCATAGAAGGTGATGAGGGGGATATACGCATCCGGGGTCACATTCTGCTGGTCGATGGCCAGGAACATTCCGGCGAGGGCTCCAATCGCGCCGCCGACCATGAGGCTTTGCAGCTTATAGCCGAAGACATTCTTTCCGAGGCTGAGGGCAGCGTCTTCGTCCTCGCGGATCGCTCGAATTGCCCTTCCCCACGGACTACGAATCAGCTTCCACATAAACAGGGATATGACGGCAACCAGACCCCAGCCGAGCAGCATCACCCATACCGTTCTCTCATCGAATCGGAATCTCCCAATTCCGTAGAGACCGGCCGGGATCGGATTCACATCGAAGAAGTCGTCGGCAAACCGCTGAATGCCGAAGATCCCCTTGGTGACCGGGGCTGCCCAAGATGAGCGCACAGTCAGGCGCAGAATCTCACCGGCTGCAATGGTGACGATCGCCAGGTAGTCGGCGCGTAACCGCAGGGTCGGAATACCGAGCAGCAATCCCAGAATCAGCGCAAAGATGATGCCAACGATGATGCCCAACCAAAACGGCCCGCCCCGATCAACCGTTATCGCCAATCCGTAGGCGCCGACCAGCATCGAGCCGACATGGCCGAAATTGAGCAGTCCGGTGTAGCCAAACTGCAGGTTCAGGCCCATTGCCGAAATTGCATAGGCTGCAGCCGGAACCCCGATTGCGGCCCGGCCGGCGTCGATGAGGATCTTGCTCCAATCCATCAGCCGATCCTCTCCCGACTACCCAGTAAGCCCTGGGGGCGTACCAGGAGCATCACGACAAGGATCCCCAGAGCTATCGCCTGCTTGAACTCGACCGGGATCACTAGCGTGCTCATCTCGACCGCAACGCCTACGACGAAGCCGCCCAGCATTGCCCCAAACGCGGTGCCGAGGCCGCCCAGGATCACTGCGGCGAAGATGAGCAGCAGCAGCTTTGCGCCCATGTCCCATTGCACTTGCTCGCTTATGCCGAACATGACACCGCCGAGACCAGCGAGGCCCGCACCGCCGATCCACGTCACGAGGATCACCCGCGACACGTCGATCCCCGAAGACTCGGCGAGGTCGGCGTTGTCGGCCACAGCCCGCATGGCCGTCCCGAGCTTGGTCTTGATGAGAAAGAGGCCCACCAGGCCGAGCACCACGACGGTAAAGGCGATGATGACGAGGTTCTTGGGAACGGTGGTGATACCAATCAACTGAATGTCATTCTGGATCGCGTAGTCGTTGTACGGCCGAGGTAATCCGCTGAAGGCAACAAGTACTACGTAGCGGATGACGAAGCTGAGCCCGATGGAAACGACGATCAGGGACACCAGTCCCGTGCCGCGACGCCGCAGCGGACGCCACATGCCGATCTCTTGAAGGCCGCCGAATGCGGCAACCAGCAGAATCGCAGGGATGGCGGCGATCAGGACGTGCCACCCGGGCCCGATCGGTGAAGCATTGAACAGGAAAGCAAGCACCGCTCCCAAAGTCACCAGATCACCATGGGCAAAATTGACGAGCCCGGTTACCCCGAAGATGAGAGACAGCCCAACTGACGACAGGGCGATGATGGCGCCAAACTTGAGGCCGATCACAAAGAGCGAACTGACCCGGGTCCATGTTCCGACACCAGATTCGAGGCCGGGTCCCAGATTGAACCGCGCCGTCTTGTTCTGATTGTTGCGCACGCTGACCGACGGGAGCTCGGACCTCTCCGGATCGGTCAGCGCCACACCGTCGGGAAGCGTGTCAACTTCGAGCCGCACCAAGTACGTACCGGCCCCGGGAACAGGGATCTCCCAGTCGCCGCTGTCGTCCGAACTGGCGGTACCGATGATATCGCCGTCCAGTTCAACGGTGATGGTGACTCCGGCAACCGGCTCGCGGGTATCGCCATCGATCTTCTCCAGGGTGCCCTTGATGGTCTCGTTCTCTGCCTGCGCAGCGGTGGGCACAACGATCAATGCCACAAAGGCGATCGCCAGGAAGGCCAGGGAGCGTGCTGTTCTAGGCAAGGTGCGGGGAGTCTAGGTCGAGGCCCCCGGGAGCTGCTAACCCGCCTCTACAGGGATTGATCGATAGGTCGCGAATCCTCGAGGACCGGTCGGAGGCGATCGAGAGCGGCGGTCAGCGCGCCCCATAGATCCGCGATGCTCTCCGCATCATCTGCCTTGCCGGCTATCTCGACGGCGTAGGCGGCTTGTTGCGCTTCCTCGGCAGTCATCTGACCGCTGGCGCCTTTCAACCGATGGGCAACCTTGGCCAGCGCGGCAAGGTCTCCCGCGGCGAGCGCCGCATCGCCATCGGCAACCAGGCCATCGGCTTCTTCGAGGAAGAGGGCAATGATCTCGCCGAGGAACTCGGGGTCATCACCAAACTGGGCAAAGGCCTGTTGCTTGTCGAAAACCACCGGGTGATTCTCCGTTTCTTCCGTCTGCGTCGGTTGGGACGGTCCGGCACCACTCGCCAGTTGCTCTACCGCAACAAAAAGCTCCTCCGGCCGGAACGGCTTGGACACGTAGGCATCCATCCCGCCCTCGAGACACCTAGCCTCGTCGCCGGCCATGGCGTGAGCAGTGAGCGCCACGATCGGAATGTGGCCGCCGGATTCTGCCTCCAGGGCCCGAATCTCGGCCGCGGCCCCAAAACCGTCCAGTTCGGGCATCTGGATGTCCATGAGAATGATGTCGAACTCGCCGTTCTGGAACGCAGCGACGGCCTTGCGTCCATCGTCGACCACGGTAACCTCGTGACCCCGGCGAGCCAGCAGACGGACTGCCAGCTTCTGATTGATGGGCGAGTCTTCGGCGAGCAGTACCCTGAGCTCCCGACGCCGCTCCCGCAGCCAATGGCGGGTAATCATCTCGGTATTGTCGGCTCCCTCAGCGGTCACGAGCATGAGAGCTTCGGCCAGGCTTCCCGGGGCGAGCGGCTCGGCTAGATAGGCCTTGAAACCGAGCTGGCGGTAATTGCCGGCGCTCCCCCGCTGCCCGACCGCGGCGAGGGCGAGTGCCGGGATGTTGTCCATGATGCCGCTGCGGGCGAGGTCCTGTGCCGCGGCAACAGATCTTCCGCTGCCGGCAAGCACAACGGCGTCGTACCTTTCGCCGTCCTCTTCGATCCGCACGACGGCATCAGCGACGTCGACAACGACATCGGCGACCATGCCGGCCCGATTGACAGTGGTTGCCACCTGGAGTCCCCTGGTCTCCACGTCGGCGATGATCAAGATCTGGCCGCTCCCGGCTTCGCCGGCATGCACCGGCCCCATTGCGTCTGAGTCGACGTTGCTGAGGAGAAGCTCGAATGAGAACGTCGAGCCGTCACCAACTGTGCTCGTTGCGGTCAGTTCGCCGCCCATCATCCGAACCAGCTGGGAGGAGATGGACAGGCCAAGACCGGTGCCGCCGTACTTGCGCGAGGTACTCGAGTCGGCTTGGGAGAAAGCCTCGAAGATGGCTTCGAGACGTTCCTCCGGGATCCCAATTCCGGTGTCCTGTACCTCGAACCGCACCTTGTGCTTGTCGTGGCTGATCGCTCCGATCTCGGTGACGCGCACCGTGACCCCGCCGACATGGGTGAACTTCACGGCATTCCCGATGAGATTGAACAGTATCTGGCGAAGGCGGCCGGGATCGCCGAGGAAGCCGTGCGGTAGCTCCGGATCGATATCGGCCTCGAGGGTGATCCCCTGCTCTCGGGCTCGCACCGACATTGTCCCGACGGTATCTGCGACAGTGTCGCGGAGGCTGAATGGAATTTCCTCCAGAGAGAGTCGTCCCGATTCGATCTTGGCCAGATCGAGGATATCGTTGATCAGATCGAGCAATGCATTCGAAGCCTGCGCAACTGTGGTGAGGTAGTCGCGCTGCTCGACGGTCAGTTCGGTGAGCAGAGCGAGGTCGGTCATCCCCAGGATGGCATTCATCGGGGTCCGGATCTCGTGGCTCATGTTGGCGAGGAACTGGGACTTGGCCACGTTGGCTACCTCCGCTGCCTCCTTCGCCGCTCGCAGTTCCTCAGCCGAACGCTGTCGCTCAGTCACGTCGCGAGACGTCACCTGGTACTCGAGGGGTGCGCCGGTATCTGGATCGCGCACCAGGCGCGAGGTGCCCTCGAGCCACACGTAGTGGCCCTCGGCATGAAGCATCCGATAAGTGGCTTGGGAGGGCGCGTCGCCGGTAGGCATCAGGAATTTGCGGTACTCCTCCACATCGTCGGAGTGAACCAGCTCTGCTGTGTCGAGCTCGATGAAATGGTCGGGGTCGTACCCCAGCACTGTTCGAACGGCAGGCGAGATGTAGGTGATATAGCCGTAGGGACCTCGCCGCGAGATGATGTCCGTCGAGTTCTCCGCAAGCAGCCGGAACCGCTCCTCGGAGGACCGCAAGGCTGCTTCGGACTTCCGGCGCTCATCGATCGGCCGCGACGAGATCACAAAGGCGTTGACCCGGGGATCGGCGATTCGGTTGGTCCCGATCGACTCGAAGAAATGCCACGACCCATCTTTGTGGCGGATCCGATGCTGCACCGGCCTGGTGCTCTCTCCCGCCGGAGTCTTCCGCGCCACCGCAAAGATGCTTTCGACTTCCTCAGGATGCATGAAGGCGACTGCGTCTTTGCCGATGAGCTCATCGGGCCTCCAGCCGAGATGAGCGGTCGCGGCCGGGCTGACGAAGCGACACACGCCCTTATCGTCGAGGCTCAGTATGAGATCGGATGTGGCATCGAGAATGACGTGGAGACGGGCGCGGGAGCGATCGAGGGCACGTTCCAGCTGAGCTCGATCGGTTACATCGGTGGCAACCCCGACCACTTGCTCAATCGTCTCGTCCACTGCGCAGACCGGGGTCAGCTGCATCTGCCAGTGCCGCCCGAAGGCGCGCAACAAGCCGGTAGGGCTGCCCCCAGCTCTTGCTTCGGCGTACATCTCGTCCCAACCGGGGACCGCAGAGAAGTCGTCCACCGTCATCCCGGCAAGGCCACGCTTGTCGAGCCCCAACAGGGCGAGATCTCGACCCGCCGAGAACGCAAATCGCCCGGTGTTGTCAATAGAGAACACGACGATCGGCGCATGGGCAATTACTGCCTTCATCGTCGAACCGGACACATTTGCCGTACTGTCATCGGCACCGAATGCGAGATGAGAGAGCGCCACCGCAATGGAATCGATCAGCGGCTCCGTTCCTTGCAACTCCTCCGGCTCGATTCCGCTGAGCACGATCGCTCCCACCGTCTCGCCCCTGTCAGCCAAGGGCTGACACACCATGGTGTCTGTGTCCTCGTTGTGGGCTACCGAGCGCGTAGCCAGCGCCCGACCGACGAGTTCCGACTCGCCACAATCCCAAGGAAGGCTCTCGACGGCAAAGGGCCGCAGCAGCATCTCCCCGGTCATGTCGGTGACAACAGCTCCGATATACCCACCGTTGGCTCCCGTTACGGCAATCAGAACCTCGAGCGCTTCAGGGAACAACCGCTGGGGCGCTACCCCTTGTATGACGGCATGAAGAGTGCCCGCGGTCGCTTCTGCAATGTCGAGTCGTCGCTGTGCCTGGTCGACCGATGCATCAACGGACGCATCAGGCCGGTAGTCGGGAGCCGCCATGGGAGATCTGTCGGCAGGTCATGCGCGAATTTGAGTCGTCCGCCGCTAGTCCGTTGCCTCACAACGAGAGGTCACCGGTTGCGGTCGCTGCGCCGGCGGCTAGCTCTCCCGGGACCAGTCGGCGGCTTCGACTTCTGCCGCAAAGCCGTCCAGTTCACTTGCCGTCGGCTCCGACTCCCACACCCGTACACCAGAGAGCAGGTCGCGGTACTTGGCGCGCTGCCCCTCCGCCACGACAACCACAAGGGGCACGTCATCGGCAACGACTTGCTGATATCGCTGCAGGATGGCTCGGTGTTGCGCTCGCTCGAGATCGAGCTGGAACACCACTCCGTGCGCGGCGGTCACCATGTCGCAGCCGTCTTTGAGGATCGGGCAGAGGTGCCCCATCTCCGGACCATGGCACATCAGCACCGGATGCCCGAGCTTCTCCAAGAAGTCACGGTCAAATTCTCCGTCGGCCGGTGTCACGTCGAGAATTAGTCCCTCTACGTCCATCTCAATCCTCCTCTTGCGTCAAGGGTATCGCCTTGCCGGCTGCGATGCTCGGATTCGAAGGTCATAAACGGCGTGCGATGAGGCGCGGGATTCCGTCACTCGAGATCAGATTGCAGCCGGATCGGGCCTTGATTCTCCGGATGGCGGCCCTGAAACGGGGCGTAGAAATCCCGGATCTTGGCCATATCGGCGGCGATGTCCCCGCTGGGATAGATGATCGATCCGATCCCGGCAGTCCTGCTGGGGAAGTCGATGAAAGCCAGGACAATCGGCACTTCGGCCGCAGTGGCAATGCGATAGAAGCCCGATCGCCAGTACTCAGTACGCCTACGGGTGCCCTCGGGTGCGATGACCAACGCCATCTCGTCCGCCGCAGCGAATTCCTCGACCATCTGCTGCACCATGCCTTCTCCGCTGTCGCGACGGATCGGGATCAAGCCGAGGCGTCGCATCAAGCCGCCAAAAGGCCAGCGAAAAAGAGTGTGTTTGCCGATGGCCCGCGCCCTGATGCGGAAATGAGAGACAACGGCAAGAAACAGCAAGAAGTCCCAGTTCGTTGTGTGAGGAGCTCCGATTGCTACGAATTTGTCGTGCGGAGGCCGCGTCCCGCTGAAGCGCCATCCGAGCAAACGCATGAATCTGTTCGCCAACCACCTCATCCCAACATGGTGGCTGATGGGCGGCCCGAGCACAACACTCTTGGGGCGACGATAGGTTGGGTTACGCTGCGAGGGCGCATTCCGGGAGGTAGAGATGTCAATGGTTCGCTGGGGAGTTCTGAGCACAGCCCGCATCGGGACTGAGAAGGTCATCCCCGCCATTCAGGCCGCACAGCGCTGTGAGGTTGTCGCAATTGCCTCCCGGAGCCTGCAGACCGCACAGGCCGTTGCCGCCGACCTCGGGATCCCGCAGGCATACGGCTCGTACGAGGCGCTGCTTGCTGATGCGGGCATCGATGCCGTCTACATACCGCTTCCCAACCACATGCACGCCGAGTGGTCGATCGCGGCGGCGAAGGCCGGCAAGCACGTGCTGTGCGAGAAGCCGATCGCGTTGACGGCACACGAAGCCGAGGCGATGGCGTCGGCCGCCGCCGATGCCGGAGTGATCATCCGTGAGGCGTTCATGTACCGGTTCCATCCGACCTGGCAGCGGGTGAAGGAGCTCGTGGACGCCGGCCGCATCGGCGACATCGTCGCCATCGACAGCTGGTTCTCGTTCCACAACAACGACCCCAACAACATCCGCAACATTCTCGAATACGGTGGCGGCGCACTCATGGACATCGGCTGCTACTGCATACACTCCGCCCGGTTTGTTTTGGGATCCGAGCCCACCTCGGTGCGGGCCGCGATCCGGCGCGATCCCGAGTGCGGAGTGGACATTGTCACGTCGGCAATTCTGGAGTTCGAAGACACCAAGGCAATCTTTGGTTGCTCGACCCGAGCGCAGCCGGCGCAGCGCGCCGACATCGTCGGCACCCGGGGACGAATCAGTATCGAGATCCCCTTCAACATCCCGGCAGATCGGCCCACTCACATTTCGTTGATCGCCGGCGGCCGGCCACCGGCAGAGCCGAACACCGAGGTGATGGAGTTCGCAGTGCGAGATCAGTACACGCTGCAGGCAGAGGCTTTCGCGGCCGCCGTCATTGAGGGAGCCCCGCTTCCGGACGCCGGAGCGGACATCGTTCCCAATCTTCGTGTCATCGAAAGGGTGTTCGCCGCCGCCGAATCGGGAGGATCGCAATGAGCTCATTCGACCAACAGGTGACGTTTCTGCTAGTTGCCGATCTGGAGGCGAGCACGAGTTTCTACCGCGACATCATCGGTCTCGAAACCGTTCTCGACCAGGGCGACTGTCGGATCATGCGGGTGACCGACTCGGCATTCCTCGGGATCTGCCAACGTGCCGAGCGAGGCGACCCCGGCGCGGTGTTGGTAACGCTGGTAACCGACGACGTCGATGCCGAGCACGCCCGTCTCATTGCATCGGGGGTCGAATGCGAGAAAGGGCCGAACCGTAACGAGAAGTACAACCTCTATCACGCCTTCTACCGCGACCCGGACGGCTTTCTCATCGAGGTACAGCGCTTCCTGGACCCAGCCTGGCCCCGCCCGGTGAGCTGAGGCTGCAGCCCGGGCAGCAGCCCGGGTACGATCGCGAAGCTGCGAACGAGGGAGAGCGCAAGTGGCATCAATTCTTGGTTTCGGCGGCTACGTGCCCGAACGCATCATGACTAATGAAGATTGGGCGGCACTCATCGACACCTCGGACGAGTGGATCACCACCCGGACCGGAATCAAGAAACGCCACTTCGCCGCCGACGACGAGGCCACCGTCGACCTCGCCGGCAAAGCTGCGTTGCTGGCACTCGAAGATGCCGGAATGGCGCCGGCCGATGTCGATGAGGTCATCGTCGCCACCGACACCCCTGAGGCCTATACCCCGGACACGGCGTCATTTCTACAGCATTACCTCAGGTGCCGGGAAGTGCCTGCATACGATCTCGGCGGCAGCGGGTGCGCCGGCTTCGTCCAAGCGCTCGACGTGGCCCGGGCCCGCCTGCTGCTCGAGCCCAAACGGATTCTCGTTGTCGGTGTGGAACTGATCTCCCGGTTGATGAGTTGGGAAGACCGCTCGTTCTGTGTCTTGTTCGGCGATGCAGCAGGAGCTGTGATCGTTGCGCCAGACGGCGGCCCTGCCGATCTGCTGCACGTTGTTGCCGGCACTGACGGATCGCAGACCGACATACTCACCCTCAAGACCGGAGGCACCCGCCATCCGTTCAATGCCGATTCGCTTGCCTCCGGCGCCTTCAACCATCTCGACATGGACGGGAGGAGGGTTTTCCGGGAGGCGGTGCACCGCATGTCGCAAGCTGTCGTCGACGTGACCCAACATGCCGGTAAGGCAGTATCCGATGTCGACCTGGTCATCCCGCACCAGGCCAACAAGAGAATCATCGATGCCGTCCAGCAGAAGCTCGGCGTCGGCGATTCCCGGGTCTTCACGAACGTTCACAACTACGGCAACACGGGATCGGCGACTGTTCCTTTTGCCCTTTGGGAGGCCCTCGGCCAGGACCGGATCAGTGCGGGTGACCTCGTGGTCCTCACCGCGTTTGGCGCCGGTTTCCACTGGGCGGCAGCCGCACTCCAGTTCTAGGAAGCTGCGATCAGATCCCGCAGTTGCCGCTTCATCCGGAACACTATTGCGCCCATCCCGCGCATTCGCAGCGGTGACACCACATCCTCGAGGCCGAGGTCCACATAGAAGTCGTCGGGAAGATCCAGTATCTCCTGGGCGCCGGCCCCGGCCAGTCCCTCGGCGAGGATGCCGGCAAAGCCTCGTGTGGTTGGAGCCTCAGCCGGGGCATCGAAGTAGAGATGAACGGTGCCGTTCGGGTCTAGATCGACTTGCAGGAAGAGCGGTGATTGGCATTCAACGACACGCTCGAACCGGTCGCTATCGGCCATGCCGGGCGGCAGGGGTGGAAGCCGACGCGAATAGTCGAGTAGAGCCTGCAGTTTCACCTCCTGCGGGGCATCACCAAACAAACGGACGATCTGATCGAGTTTCGGCGGTACTTGCATCGTTGCGACGATAGGCGCTCGGCGAGCGGAACTGGATGAGAAGGGTAGCAAACGTCGCTACACCACCGCACCGGGAGGTAGATTGGCGGGCCGCCAACAGTCGAGGAGAGCTCATGCCCGCCCCGCTAGACCCGGATCCCAAGTTCGCCGCGTACGCCCATCCCGAGGCGCTGGTGAGCACGGGATGGTTGGCCGACCACCTCGGCGACGAGGGTTTGGTCGTAGTCGAGAGCGACGAGGACATCTTGCTTTATGAGATGGGCCATATTCGGGGTGCGGTCAAGGTGGACTGGCATACGGAGCTGAACAACACCTTGATTCGTGACTACATAGACGGGCCGGGATTTGCCGAGCTCATGTCGCGTAAGGGCATCTCTCGTGAGGACACCGTGATCATCTACGGTGACAATTCGAACTGGTGGGCTGCATACGCCCTTTGGGTTTTCAAGCTGTTCGGCCATCCCGACGTGCGACTACTCGATGGCGGACGACAGAAGTGGGTTGCCGAGTGGCGGGAGACAACCACCGAGCCGACCATCCGCCCTCGCACCAACTACCCGATTGTCAAACGCGACGACTCGCAGATCCGGGCGATGCTGCCGGACACCCTCGAACATTCCCAAGCCGGCCGCGCCCTCATCGACGTTCGATCCCCGGAGGAGTTCAGCGGAGAACGAACCCACATGCCGGAGTATCCGCAGGAGGGCGTTCTGCGCGGCGGCCACGTGCCCGGCGCCAGCAGCGTGCCCTGGAAACGAGCGGCTAATGATGACGGCACGTTCAAGGAGCAGCCGGAGCTGGTCTCTCTCTATCTAGAGGAAATCGGCCTGGACAAGAGTGAGCCCGTCATCGCCTACTGCCGCATCGGCGAGCGATCGAGCCACACCTGGTTCGTACTCACCCAATTGCTCGGCTTCGACGACGTGCGCAACTACGACGGATCCTGGACCGAATGGGGCAACGTCGTCGGGCTCCCGATCGAGCGGTCCTAGCTACACGTGATTGCGCAGCATCAGCTCTTTGGGATGGGGCCGAAGATACGACTGGCGCAGTAAGTAGTCGATGTTGTAGCGGCGAGTCAGGTATCCGAACAGGGTGATCGGGACAATCAGCGGCACGAGCCCAGCCCGATAGTCGTCGATTGCCTGCCTGGCTTCTTTCCTGGCCTCGTCGTCACCCGTGCCGCGAAGGTAGCCGAGCATGTGTTCGAGCACGTTTGTGTGCCGCCGCACGGTGGAACGCTGCGCCACGGCCTCCATGAAACCCTGCTGATACTCCGCCGCGAATGCCGCCCGGGGCTGCGCCTTGGCGTTGGCGACAAGCCTCCCGAGATTGCGGAATGCAACCTCATCGTGAGATAGGAGCAGAAGCTTCTCCGAAGCATGGAACTCGACGATCGAACCAAGCGTCCAATTGTCGGCGAAGGCATTCCGCAGCCGGGTGTAGGCAAACACACGCTCGATGAAGTTCTCCCGCAGATTGGGATCATTCAACCGACCTTCCTCCTCAACCGGCAGCCGTGGGTAACGACGAAGCAGTTCGGCGGCGAATACCCCGCGACCCGACGCATTGGGAACATCGTTGTGGTCGTAAACCTTGACCCGCTCCATTCCGCAGGAAGGTGATTTGCTCTTCAGAATGAACCCGCTGAGACCCTCTTCCTCGACGATGCCGGCACGCTTCACCGCGTGCTCCTCCATCGCAGCGGTCCAATCGACCCCGTTCTTCGGATCGATTACCCGAATCTTGTCGCCGGCGGCGACCAGACGAACCGCCGGTCGGGGGATCGTCATCCCCGCCTCTATCTCGGGACAGGTGGTTACGTACTCGAAGAACTGGCCGAGCGTTTGAGTCAAGTAGCGCTGGTGGGCATGGCCCCCGTTGAAGCGAACCTCATCTCCGGCAAGACAAGCGCTAAGCCCAACTCTGATCGGCTTGTCGATTTGGACATCGGTCATCGAGGACTCCCAACTCTTGTCCGGGTTCGGGATGATTCAAGCAGTGGCTCGGCTATGCGGATCAAAGCCACACCTGCGGATCCCGCCACCAGTGGAGCTGCCGCAAGCAGTCCGCTGTCTCCGTAGATCGCAAAGCCGAACAGCACGCCACTCCAGGCCAGCCAGCGCGCCAGCGTCACGCGGGATGGAACGACCAAGCCGCCGCCAACGTCGGTCCGTGAGGTTGCGGTCCGGACCGGGACGGTCAGCAAGAGCGCAATGGTGGCCACAGCTGCCAGCGTAATGCCGAGCACGCCCGGCCCGACCCACTCGCTGCCTGCACCGGCTATCCAGGCAACGGCCAACGCCGCTACAAAGCTTGCCGTGGCGACGGCGATCGCAACACGACCGTAATGGCCGATGACAACGACACCGGCGGCGAGGACCAGTGAAGCTGCGAGCGCGGCTTCGCTGAGCCCGAGGACACCGCCGATCATGATCACGGCAAGCTGGTCGGCCACTTTCATCGGGAGCCCGACGGTGCCGGCGGCGAGTCGCACCCCGGTGAGAACTCCAAATGCAAAGAGCAGGGGCGGCTGGACGGCTGCAGCCAGGGCCGCCATAACGGCCATGGCCACGAAGGCTGATCCGTTGTGGTCGGGGTCGAGCTCCCGCGCGATTGCCCAGGTCAGGAACACCGCTCCGCCGGCAGCCCACCACGCCGATGCGGGAGAGAGCTCCAACAGAAACTCGGCGGCCGCATACGCGGCTGCAACGAGCACCGAGAGCACGCCGACGAGCACATTCGAGCGATAGGAGAAATCGAGCGGGCGACCAAGTGGTGACGTGGTTCTCATTGAGCGCTTCATCTACCGTTGCTTCGGCAACGAAGGATGGCACAGATGAATGACTCACTGAGAATCGCTTCCCAACAGCTCGGCCGGATGCGGGGAATGAACCGCTTTTACCACGAGCGGTTCTTTGCCGATGTCCGATTCACGACTGCGGCGACCATCGCATTGATCGTCGCCGGCGCTTGGGCCGATCCGATCGCATTCCTACTCGTACCCCCGGTCGCCCTCATCGGCGCAGTGCAGACAGCCTTTGACGCGTCCTATCTGATCTTCGCACGCCACTACTCGACCGTGTTGGAGCAGAAGATCAACGAGGCATCCTCCAGCAACGTGCTCGTCGCCCACGAAATGGAGAACAGTTACCTCTTCCCACTCAACGACCGCAAGATCGTTACTGCAAGCTTCGGCCCGGCTTTCTCGTGGTTTGGTTTCGTGACGCTCTTCTACACGGCTTTGGGAGTCATCGCTTTCGGGTTCGGCCTGGCTCTCGGGTGGAACACCCTGATCGATGCAGGATCGGGCTGGACCGTCGCCTACTTGGGAGCGCTGGGCACCCTGACGGTTGCTGGCTTGATCACCGGATTGTGGTGGTTTGTCGGCGGCACCGGGGAACGGCGACTCGCGGCAGCTCTGGAGAACGTAACCTTGACTCGGTAGCACCGAATGGAGTGACCTTGCTCCGGCGCCGATTGAAGACGATTCCGATAACCATTGTGATGTTGATCGTGGTGACCCTGCTCGCCCCGATCCTCCTCGCCGCCACGGTTGCTGTCGACTTGATTCGCAAGCTGGCAACGGGCAAACCGATGATGGCAACACGATTGCTGGCAATGGGCTGGGTCTACCTCGCTGCAGAGGTAGGCGTCATAGTTGTGGCCGGCCTCCAATGGCTCGTGTCGCTGCCGTTCGGCTCTCGCGCTGCGGACAAGCGCGCCGACTGGACCTACGGCCTCCAATCCCGATGGGTAGCCACGATCATGGCGGCGATGCGCAGGCTATTTGGCCTCAGATTCGACATCGCAGGCGAAGACGCAGCCGGACCCGGCCCGGTTGTGGTCCTTTTCCGCCATGCCAGCATCATGGACAATCTGCTCCCCCACGCCTTCGTGTCGGCGCCGGCCGGGTTGCGGTTGCGCTGGGTGCTCAAGAAGGAGCTGCTGCGGGACCCTGCCCTCGACATCGGCGGGAACCGGCTTCCCAACTACTTCGTCGACCGTGCCTCTGACGACCCGGGCACAGAGCGCGCCAGGATCGCCGAGCTGGGGGCCAACATGGGGGCGCGCGACGGCGTTCTGATGTTTCCCGAGGGAACTCGCTTCAGTCGCCGACGCCGAGAGCGGCGGATGAAGAACCTGGCTTCCTCCAACTCCGAACTGCATGACCTCCTTGCCCCCTATGCGCACGTCTTGCCGCCCAAGACCGGAGGGGTGCTGGCACTGCTCGACCACGGAACCGACGTTGTTGTTGCGGCCCATGCCGGATTCGAGGAACTGCGCGGGATCAAAGAGGTTTGGTCCAACGCACCGGTGGGGCGGACGATCAGAGTCTCCTTCCGCCGCTATGCGGCCTCGGAGATTCCCGGGGACATCGAGGCCCGGAAGCGCTGGCTTTTCTCTGCGTGGGCATGGGTCGGAGCGGAAGTCGATGCCATGCGGGCGGCCGGATGAATCCCCGAGGTCGGCCGAACCGGTACGCTGCCGACCCGGCCCTAACCCGATCACTCTGAGGTGAAATGATGCGTGCCCCACTCGATCCCCCGGAGATTCTGCTTCTGGGACCGGGACCTTCCAATCCGCATCCTGAAGTCAGCGCGGCAATGGCCGCTCCTCTTGTCGGCCACCTCGATCCGTATTTCCTCACCGTCATGGATGAGACGATGGCGGACCTGCGATCCCTGTTCCGAACCGGCAACCACCACACCGTGCCTGTCTCGGCGACGGGAACCGGTGGTCTGGAGACGATCATGTTCAATCTGGTGGAACCAGGCGATGAGGTGATTGTCGGCATCATTGGCCACTTCGGGCGGCGCCTCGCCGAACTGGCCGACGTCGCCGGAGCGGTGGTCCGTCCGGTCGAGATGCCCTGGGGCCAGGTGCTGGATCCCGGCCAGATCGCTGCCGAGCTCCAGCGAGGACCTGCCAAGCTCGTTGCCCTGGTGCATGCCGAGACCTCGACCGGAGCTGCCCAACCCCTCACCGAAATCGGCCGCATCGTCCGCGCCAGCGACTCGCTGCTGATGGTCGACGCAGTCACGTCACTCGGTGGCATGGAGGTTGATGTAGACGGTTGGTTGATCGATGCCGCCGGATCATGCAGCCAGAAATGTATCGGCGCACCGCCCGGGTTGGCTCCGATCACTGTTGGCCCGCGTGCGATCGATGCCATCCGTAATCGCGCCGCTCCCGTGGCCAGCTGGTATTTCGACCTGCAGCGATTGTTCTCCTATTGGGGAGAGGAAGGCACAACCCAGGCACGGGTGTTCCACCACACTGCTCCCGTTGCCAACCTGTACGGTTTCCGGGAGGCCCTGCGGCTGCTCCATGAGGAAGGCATGGAATCCCGATTCCGTCGTCACCGGGAAGCTCACGATCTATTCGCAGCCGGACTCGAAGATATCGGGCTGACACTGTTCACCCCGACAGAGACCCGGCTACCCATGCTCAACGTGGTCAACATCCCAGACGATGTCGATGACGCTGCGGTCAGGGCAGAAATGCTCGGGCGCGGCATCGAGATCAGCGGCGCTTTCGGCCCGCTGGCGGGCCGGGCGTGGCGGATCGGGCTGATGGGCAACAATGCCAATCCTGCCGTGGTCTCTCGCCTGGTGACAACGCTGGCCGATGTTCTCGGGCGTTGAGGCAGGCCGGCAGGCTGCTCGCTCGGATAGAGTTGCGCCATGACCGAGAGCCGGCAGGATTCCAGCGCACTCACGGAAGTTATCGCGGCAATCCTCGATGAGGAACGCTTCGCCGGTGCCTCGTTTACCGGTGTCCGCAGGGGCGGCGCACCGCCGGCACAGAAGGTGACCGTCCGTCCGGTTCAGATTGCGACGGAGCGACGCCTGCAGATTTCCTCTTGCGACGGCGAGCGCACCTACGTGGAAAACCTCGGCTCCGATGAGGTCCCGAATCGGATTGAGCACCTTGTCGATGGCGGTTTCAAGTCGATCTATGTGAAGACATTGGACGGCGACCTCCAACTCACATTCTCCAAAAAGGGCCGTCCCCTGTTGGCAAGGCACCGGGCCAGCGAGGAGACGATCAGCCTCGACCACGATCGGGCCAAACCGCGTCTCATCGATCCCTCCGCACCTTTTCTGGCGGCCTTGGGAATCGTCGATCGGCACGGCAACATCAAGCCGTCCGCGCAGGCAAAGTTCCGACAGGTCGCTCGATTTGTCGAGTTGCTCGAGCACACCATCGGTGATCGGCAGAAGGCTGGATCACACCTGGAGGTGGTTGACTTTGGGTGCGGATCGGGCGTGCTCACCCTCGCCGCGTACCACCATCTCACTTTTGGTCGTGAGCTCGATATCTCGCTGGTCGGAGTTGATGCGAAAGCGGATCTGGTCGCTGGGCTCAACGACCTCGTCGCCGATCTCGGATGGAAGAACGTGCACTTCGAGCACAGCTTGATCGCCGACTACGACGGTCCACCTGCGGACCTGGTGCTCGCCCTTCACGCTTGTGACACGGCAACCGACGACGCTCTGGCCAAGGCAATCGCGTGGCGGGCGGAGTACGTGCTAGCGGCGCCCTGCTGTCATCACGATCTGCAGACCCAAATCGACCCCGAGGCTGCAGCTCCCGCAGTTCGGCCGATGCTCCGTGACGGCATTGCCAGGGAGAGGTTCGTCGATCTCCTCACGGACACCATCCGGGCGGAGACACTGCGCGACCACGGCTACTCGACCAGCATCATCGAGTTCATCTCCACCGAGCACACCGCCCGCAATCTGATGATTCGTGCGGTTCGCCGGCGTGGCGGGCCGGCCCGCACCAACTCAGCCGACGCACTAGCCAACGCCTGGGGCGTCACCCCCGCTTTGACCCAACGGCTTCGCTAAATGGGCCGCAACGTCGGGTAGTCCAGATCCCAGATCTCGTGGTCGAGGGCATCGTCGATTTCCTCGCAAGTCATCGCTTCCGCAACTCCGCTGCGGCAGGCCTCGGTAGCCACCGCCCGGGCGATCACCCGGGTGATCGCTCGCAGGTCGGCAAGAGGCGGGTAGAGCATTCCCCGGGCTATGTCTTCGTCCCTTGCCATGCCGGCAAGCTCATGCGCCGCCGCGGCGAGCATCCCATCGGTTACCTGACGGGCTCCGGAGACTATCGCCCCCAGGCCAACGCCGGGGAAGACGTAGACATTGTTGCCTTGCGAAACCCGGAGTTTCGTGCCCTTGTAGTCGACCGGGTCAAATGGGCTCCCGGTCACCATCAGCGCCCGGCCGTCGGTCCACCGGAACACATCTGCCGGGATCGCTTCGGTCTTGACCGTCGGATTGGACAGCGCCATTACCACGGGCCGGTCGACATGTGCCGCCATTGTCGTAATGATCGACTCGTCGAAGACACCGGGCTCCCCTGTGGTACCGATCATGACGGTTGGTTTCACCGCCTCGAGCACGTCCACGAGGCCGGATGAGCCGGTCAAGCCGTAGCCGGCAGCCAATTCCGCCGGCCAGGCCAGACTCCTCTTGTGCTCGTCCATCTCGGCCCGGTAGTCGGCAACGAGACCGGCGGTGTCCAGCAGGCATATCGACCGGAAGAGATTGTCCCCGGTAACTCCCACCTCCTCCAGTTCGTGATGGAGCAATCGGGCAATGCCGACCCCCGCTGCGCCGGAGCCGACCAGTAGCACACGCTGGTCGGCAAGCTTCGTGCCGGTAACCCGGCATGCGGCGAGAATGCCCGCCAAGATGACACCCGCAGTGCCCTGGATGTCGTCGTTGAAGCTGAGCAGACGATCGCGGTAGCGATCCAGCAACGTGAACGCGTTGGCCTTCTTGAAGTCCTCCCAGTGGAGCAGGGCCTGCGGCCAGCGACGGGCAACCGCGTCGACGAACTCGTCGACCAGTTCGTAGTACTCGTCGCCGCGCAACCGCGGATGGCGCCATCCTGCGTACATGTCGTCGTTGAGTAACGCCTCGTTGTTGGTCCCCACATCGAGGCTGATCGGCAGCGTGTAGGCAGGGTGAATCCCCGAGCCGAGCGTGTAGAGAGCGAGCTTGCCGATCGGAATGACCATGCCGCCCACACCTTGATCCCCCAATCCGAGAATGCGCTCGTTGTCGGTCACGACGATCAGCTTGACATCCTCGTTGCGGGCGTGGCCCAGGATTTCGAAGATCCGCCCCTTGTGATCGGGGGTAATCCATAGCCCGCGACCGCGCCGGAAAAGACGGCTGTAGCGCAACGCTGCGGTCCCAACCGTGGGCGTGTAGACAATCGGCAACAACTCTTCGACGTTCTCCGCCAGAACCTGATAGAAGAGAGTCTCGTTGCGATCCATCAGCGCATTCATTGAGACATACTTCTCGAGGGCGTTGTCCCCCTGATCCTGGAGATGGGCGTAGGCTCGCCGTACCTGATGCTCACGGTCTGTCGGCTGGTACGGGAGCATGCCATCCAACTCGAAGAGCTCTCGCTCCTCCTTTGTGAAGGCGGTCCCCTTATTCAGGAGAGGATCGGAGAGCAAGCCCGACCCACGCTTCCAGATATCCGCAATGATCCATTCACCGTCGTCGGTCCGCTCGATCCGGTACTTCATGAAGTCCTCCACTCGGCAGTACCACTGGCAGCGTGCGCCCTATCCGACCATGGCGCTAGGGCCATATGTCACGCTCGGCATGCAAAGATGGCCTCATGACCACTGCGATTCAGGACACCTATCCGGAGGACTTCTCTCACTGTTTCGGTTGCGGCCGCAACAACGAGCACGGTCACCAAATCAAGACCTTTGCCGCCGGAGAGCATGCCATCACAGAATATGAACCTGCCCCCTACTACCTGGGAGGAGGACAGGTTGCCTACGGCGGCGTCATTGCCAGCATCATCGATTGCCACTGCGCCGGAACCGCCGCTATTGCGTGGATGCGAGCCAACGATATGGCGGTCGGCGAAGAGGAATCCCCTCGCTTCGTTACCGCCCGGCTAGAAGTGGACTACCTGCAGCCCACCCCGATTGGGCCATGGCGAATCACCGGCGTCGCCGAGGAGATCGGTGCGCGTAAGGTGATCGTTGCTGCCGAGCTTTCGGCAGATGGTCGGGTCACAGTCCGGGGCCGGGCGGTCATGGTGAAGATCACTGCTCCCTAGTCGGCGGCTCCCCGACGCCGGGCCCGCCGGTAGTCAGCTGTTCGACCACCTCGATCGCCTCGTCGAGAACGCGCCGACCCAGTTCACGGTCGATATCATCATGCAGCTTGCCGCCGAGAAACTCAGGCACCGTGGCCTCGGAGCGGTTGGGGTCGTGGCCGGGGTCCCACCAGTCCTTGAACATCACCCGGGCCCCATCGAACTCCAGTTCAACGGTGTGGTAGTCCTCGGCACGACGCCAATACGTGCGTGGTTCAGTCATCCCCGTCAGGGTGCATAAGGGACGAACGACCTATCGCATAGCAACGGGGCTTCAATAACGTGTCGGCATGGCCTTCCGTCGCCTGGCAGTCGTAATTGCAGTATTGGTCCTGATCGGCGCCGTCCCGGCGACCGCCCCGGCTGCCCTCGACTCCGAGGAATTCGAGGAGTGCCTGCTCGGCCTCATCAACGAGGATCGGACCGCACACGGTGCCGGTGAGCTTGCCATGGCCTACGATCGCAACGACGAGGTGCGGGCGTTTTCGCAGAAGATGGCCGGCGAGGGCGACCTTCGTCACATGACGTCGGCAGAGCGCAGTCCCATCCTGCCCGGTGGCACTTTCACCTGGGGAGAGAATGTGGCCTGGCATTCGAGCCCGTATCTACCGGGCTGCGCAACCATCCACTCGATGTTCATGAACTCGTCGGGCCATCGAGCGAACATCCTCAGCTCGAATAAGGAGTTCGTTGCACTCGGCGTGTACATCGGCAGCAATGGAACATGGGTGACCGAGCTGTTCTTCAACTCATCGAGCTACGAGGCCCCCGGGGCGTCCGGCGATGGCACGTTCTGGGATGACGACGGCAGCATCTTCGAAGAGGCGATCGAGAAGGTGGCCGCAGCGGGCATATCCAAAGGCTGCAACCCGCCAACCAACAACCGCTACTGCCCCAACGACCACCTCACCCGCGGCCAAATGGCAGCCATGCTGACCCGAGCCCTCAACCTCACCGCCACCGACGGAACCGACTTCATCGACGACAACACCTCAGTATTCGAAGACGACATCAACAAACTCGCCGCCGCCGGCATCACCAAAGGCTGCAACCCACCAGCCAACGACCACTTCTGCCCGTACGCGGCGGTCACCCGTGGTCAGATGGCGGCGTTCCTGGCCAGGGCCCTCGACCTCTAGCCGATAGCGAAATCGACCTGGATTGTCACTGCCACGGAGAGTTCGCCCGTTTCGACTGGTGGCCCTCCGGCCGCTTCTATTGCCATGGCTCGCGGCATTGGCCCCGGACTGTGACCATGCTGCTCACTGATCGAGACGGCGGGGCCGAGCACTAGCCCGGCGAGACCTGCCAGCTGTTCGGCCTTGACCAGAGCGGCCTTCCAGGCCTCGGCACGGGCTGCGGTGGCTAGGGCACTCTCGTCTTGGTGGGCAAGCCGCAAACCGCTCACAACGGAATGGTCCCCTCCGGCCGCCACTGCGTCATCGATGACGTCGCCGGCAGCTTCGATGGCGGTGATCCGGGCTTTAACGCTTGTCGCCACCCGGTAGCCACGTAGCCGGCGACCATTGCGGTGATCATATTCCGGGTTGATCGAGTAGCCGGTGGTGCTCAAGTCTGCATCGCCGAGGCCGTGGCTGCGCAGCGAACCGACAACGGATTGCATCGACGCCGCGGCGGCCTTGCGTGCGATCGCAACCGATTGGCCGAGCACCTCGACCCCCAGTTCGACGATTACGAGATCCGGGGCCGCGGCTGCGGTTCCGGTGCCAGAAACAGAAATGGTGTTGCTCATTGTCCCTCCCGTGCGGTGAGGATGAAGATTGGGGCCTGGTGGTCGGAAGCTTGTCGATAGCGGGCGTATCCCGGGTAGACGCCGATTGCCGCCGCATAGACCTCTTCGTATTCGTCGCCTTCGATCTCGGTGGCGAACACCGGGTGCTCGCGGTCGGCGTAGGTGAGGGTGGCCTGCGGGGTCTTGCGCAGATTGTGCGCCCACGCGGGCGTGAACCCCTTGCCCATGTTGGTGCCGACGAGGGCGAAATCACCCCGATGCGGAATAACGTTGATCGGGGTGCTGCGCCGTTCTCCGCTCCGGCCGCCGATCGTAGTGAGGAGCACGACAGGGAAACCACCAAGTGCCCTGGCTGCAGTCGTCCGGCCCCCGCTGCGGCGGTCGACAAGCCGATCTAGCGGCACAATCACCGCTCCAAGAACCGCCGTGCCTAATCGAGTTGCCCCGATCCGCTGCATTAGTCGCTGTAGCTTGCCGCGGCGACCCGGGGGCAAATTCATGTCTTCCTGAAGACCCATCTTCTCGACCTCCGGGCGCGAGCGTAACCGGGTTTCTCCCGGTCGGACGATTACCGTTCGGTTGTGACCACAACTCGGCGTCCGCTGCTGATCACCATCGCGCTCCTCATTCTGTTCGTGATCAGCGCCATTCTGATCGGGCACGACGGCTGGGGCCCTCCTGCCGAAAACGAACAAGCGATCGGTGAGGTGTCGCGGTGGTGCGAGCGGGTCAGCGCCGGCTTACTTCGTGAGCCGGTGAACACACTGGGCAACCTCGGTTTTGTGGTGGCCGGATTGCTGATGTTCTGGGTGCTGGCCCGTGATGTGGAAACCGAACGGCCTCCGGACAACCGGATGATCGGGCACACCCCCATCTCGATGCTGTATGCGGGAGCCGCGGTCTTCCTCGGGCCGGGTTCGATGGTTATGCATGGGACCCATACCTTTTTCGGTGCCTGGATCGACAACGTTTCGATGGTCATCTACATCCTCATCCCGTGGCTGCTCAACCTCTCGGTGATGGGGAGATGGCGCGACCGCACGTTGTGCGTCACCTACACGACGATTGTCGTCGCTTACGCCGCCGGGTACTGGTTCATCGCGCCGGATCTCGGGATCGGCTTCGAGTTGTTCCGGGTTTCGATTCCGCTGTGGATCATTTCCGAGGTTCTGTACCGCTTCTGGTCACCGACGATGCGTCGGGCATCCGGGTTCATCGGCTTCGCCGTCGCTGCAGTCTTCGGGATCAGCCCCATCGAGATGGTGCAGGAGTTCCACCGATACTGGTGGGTGTTCCTATTCTGGCTGCCGGGTCTGCTCGCCCGTTCTGCGCCCCCGGGGCGCCGCACTTACACCCCGTGGTTCTTCGCCGGCGTGGCCTCGTTCCTTCTGGCCTACGCCATCTGGCTTACCGGCACTGCCGACCATCCCTGGTGTCGCCCCGATTCGCTGATTCAGGCCCACGCTATCTGGCATCTGCTGACCGCGGCGGCAACCTGGTGCTTCTTCATGTTCTTGCGCACCGAGAAGAAGGTCCCGTCTCCCCACGATCTGTACCCGGATACGACCCTCTAGACCGACCACATCACATCGTCGAGGACCTCGAGCAGGATGTCGGCATGGCGCGGCTCGAACACCAGCGGTGGGCGGATCTTGAGCACATTGTGGAGTGGACCGGTGCGTCCGATCAGCACGCCTCGATTACGCAGCTCGTTCTGAATACGGTCCGCCAGATCGGCCCCGGGTAGCTCGACTCCGATGAACAAGCCGGTCCCGCGCACGACCGCCGCAACCTTGTGCTCCTCCACCATTGTCTCCAACCCGGAACGCAGATAGCGGCCCGTGACGGCGGCATTCTCCGCGAGCCGATCCCGCTCGGTCACATCGAGGACTGCGTCACCGACGGCCACCGATACGGGATTGCCGGCAAACGTGGAGAAGTAGTACCCCTTCTCCGAGAAAGCGGCGGCAATCTCAGCTGTCGTCACCACGGCGGCAAGCGGGTGACCGTTCCCCATCGGCTTACCGATTGTGACGATGTCCGGCACTGCGGCCCCTGCGGCAAAGCCCCAGAACCGCGGGCCGACTCGCCCGTATCCCGCCTGCACCTCGTCGGCAATGCACAGGCCACCCGCCCGGCGAACCTCGGCATAGACCTGTTCCAGGTAGCCGGGGGGCAGGTCGAAGATACCGTCGCTGCTGAACACACTGTCGCAGGCGAACGCGGCGAGCGACTCGCCCGCTTCCTCGAGTCCGATCGCTGCCTCCGCGATCCCCGTAGCCGGGCTGGTCCCCTGCGGCGCCGGGACGGTTTGTACCCATCCTGCCTGTGGCGCGTCGCCGAGTTCCTCGGGCGAGGTGGCCATCGTGAGTGCTGTGGAACCGTGATAGGCGTTGGCCGTCACCACCATGCCGCGACGCCCGGTTACGGTGCGTGCGATCCGCCAGGCCAGATCGTTGGCTTCGCTGCCCGAGTTGGCGAAGAAGACTGTGTCGAGCGGCTCAGGTAGCAGAGCGCTGAGCCGGTCGGCAAATCGGCCCACGTCGTCGATGAGGTAGCGGGTGTTGGTGTTGAGCTTCTGCCGGGATAGTGCCGCAGTCACGGCGGGATGCCCGTGACCGATCTGAACCACATTGTTGTAGGCGTCCAGGTATTGGCGCCCGTCACTGCCGGTCAACCAGACGCCTTCGCCTCCGGTCACGTGCAGCGGGGTCTCGTAAGTGAGGCGGAGCCCGGGGCTGAGATATCGGCGTCTTTGCTGCAAAGCAGCTGCGGTTGTCTGCGGCTCGGGCTCTGCCGCAACAGCGGCAACCTGCTCACTCAGTTCGGCCGGGTGGCCCAGGTCGATGCGCTTCACTGTCCGCCAGATCGGCTCAGCGTGAATGAGGATGTAGTCACGATTGACGGGGTGAAGCCCGGCCCGCCACGACGAGATGAGTACCGACTGCATCAAACGGCTCACCGCAAGCAGAGGAAAGAGCCGCAGCTCTTCTGAAGTGAGCGGAGCTGCGGCGTGGTAGTCGGCTGCCGCTGCTGCGAGAGCCCCGATCGGGTCGTCACGATCGAGACAGATGTATGCCGCGGCGATGGCGGGGTCGGCCACCAGCGGCGCGACGTCGAGGTCGCCGAAGTCGATGATGCCGGTCAGCCAATCGGGACGATCGGGATCGACGATCAGATTGGCGGGGTTGAAGTCGCCGTGGATGACCTGGGTGCGCAGCGTCGACATCCGGGGGGCGATCTCGGAATCAAACAGGTCGAGCCATGGAACCACCAGCTCTTGTTGCTCCGGTGATAGCGATTCAGTGTGCTGGCGCAGGCTGGGCAGCGCAGTGATGCTCCACTCGGGGGGCGCCCCCAAGCCGGCCGGAGCGAAGGGACGCAACGCGGCATCGAGCCGGGCGAGCGTCGCCAGGGCACTGCGACGCAGGGCCGGGTTCCACCCGACTTGGTCGACGGTGCGGCCGGGTAGGAACGTCGTCAGCCGCAGTATGACGGAGACCCCGGCAACCTCGGCCCGGGCGATCATCTTCCCGTCTCGGGTTGCAACCGGCTTGGGCAGGGGGAGATCGGGATCCCACATCCGCAGGTGATCGAGCAGCCTTTGTTGTGTCTCTACGGCGGCGGCAACCTCGGCAGGATTGCCCACCTTGAGCATCCACTCTCCATCCCCGCCGGTGATGTGGAAGTTGGTGTCGCGATCCCCGGCCAGCCTTCTCGCGGTACCGGCTATTCCGTAGTGCTCGGAGAGGAGTTCAGCGACGTCGTCAATCGGCAGGGGTACGGGTGGATGCGCTAGCAACGATGCCATGCGGCGACGATACCCGACACCCGGCTACCGAGGTCAACCGTCGAGGCTCAGGGCACCGGAGATGATCTCGCTGATGATCGTATCGGCGGCGACGATGGTATCTAGTGCCAGTTCGTAGTTTGGGTTGTAAGCAATGGCCAACCCACCGTTGCTCAGGGTGAGCATGTACTCCCGACCGCCGAGTGCCCCCTCGGTGAGCCCGGAGACGATCTCCCGTAGCGCCACCTCCCAGTGGTATACCTGCGACGCAACGACCCGGTCCACAGCAAGTGCGGCCTGATCGGTCTGGTTGCCGAACCAGGCGGCGTTGTTCGCGGCTGTCACCTCAATTGCCCCGGTGGCCATCGCATCGGTGCCGGTGAGAACATCCGCTCCGGCCTCGATGTGCGCCGTTGCTGCGGTGGCCCCAAGCGTCACATCACTGGTCGATCCCGTATAGACCGTCAAAACCTCGATGTCGGCGTCCGTCGCAGCTGCTCCCGCCGCAAACCCCTCCGCAAACAGCTGTGATTCGCCGCTCTCCGAGGAGCCGACGACACCAACGACGCCACTATCGGTGAGAGAAGCGGCAATGGCGCCCATCACATATGCTCCCTCGTGCGCAGCAACGTCATATGCCGAGACGTTGGGGAGGTCGAATGTCTCTGATCCCGGACCCCAGACAAAGGCGACATCGGGGTACTCGGCGGCAACGGCACCAACGGCTTCTCCGTACCCGGCGCCATGGGCGATGACCAGGTCGAAACCGCTAGCCGCGTAGGACCGCAATGCACTGGCGGCTGCCGCCTCGCTCGTCCCCTCTGCGATGTCGATCCCCACGCTTTCGCCTTCTGCAGCAATCAGATCGGCAGCCTGAACAATGCTCTGTGTGAAGGCCCCGTCGTTGCGAACGGAAGGAGCCACAATCCCGATGCGGAAGTCGGCGGCAACGCCGGGAGGCGCGCCGTATCCAATCTCGAACTCGATGCGGCGCTCGAGACCCGCAGGCAAGACGAGGCCGGCGGGCACGTCCTCGCCCCTTCCGTCGGCTACGAGCCGGGCGGCGGGGACGCCCTGGGTGACCAGGTAGTTGCGAACCAGGTCGGCTCGGACCTGACTGATCTGGCGATTCTCTTCGGCACCTCCGGCCGGGTCGGTATACCCCACGAGTGTCACGTACGGTCCCGGGAGAGCGAGGATTGCCTCAGCAATATCGTCAAGCGTGCCCTGCTGCTCGGCGGTCAGGTCGAGTTGCCCGGATGCGTAGACAATTGGGTCCGGTCCACCGATTCGACGCACCGCGGCGGCGAGCTCGGCGGCCACGTTGCGAGTTCTGGCTGCATCGACGACCCGGGCTACTCCATCCACTGCGGCAACCGCACCAATCAGTTCCGCCCGGTTCTCGGCATCGACCACTCCGGTGAGGATGGCGATACCGTTGCTGGCCGCCACCCCTATTTCGCTGAAGCTATCGCTGCCGAGGACCTGTTCTACTGCGGCGCGAATCTCTTCGTCCGTCGGGGTCAGCTCCAGTCGGCTGGTATCCACCGGCTTGCTCCCGGCAAGGCCCTGCGCGGCGTCGATGACCGACTGCCGCTCCGGCTCGGTATCTACAAACCCGCTAAGGACGATCGTTCCGACTTGCTCGGTGACCCCGATGGTGCCTACGTCGAGGGCATCTACGGCTTCCTGAATGGATGCAACGATGTCCGCCGGAGGTAATGCGGGCGCCGCTGTTGTTGTTGTCGTCGTGGTCGTGGTCACGATCACCGCAGGCGGTGCGTCACCCGGGAGCCGGTCGAAGAAGAACGAGTACCAGACCGCGACCGCAATCGCTCCAATCGCAATCGCTATTGCGATGACGGGAAACACACGGGATCGTTGCGGTCGCACACGGGATACCGACTGATACCGGTCGTGGGCAGCGCGGCGGCGCTTCTCCAGCACTTCGTCGCTCACCTTCGGCCCACGCTTCTCCTTAGCTGCAAGCTCGCGCCGCAGTGCTGCGAGATCGTCGGCTCGGCTGCGATAAGGTGTGGGCTCGGGAGCGAGTCGCGACGGAGCTACTTCGCGAGAACGCTCCTGCGGCTCTGTCGGCGGAGGCTCGGGCTCCGCCTGGGGCACATCAGGGACCGGGGGCTCCGCAGGCAAATCTGGCGGTGCCGGCTCGGCAACGGGCAGCTCCGATCCAGCAGGATCGGGCAGCTCCGGCTCAACAACCACCGGCTCAGCATCCTCGACCGAATCCTCCGGCAGTGCCGGCTCGGCAACGGGCAG
>Ga0180435_10000688_pt1 | contig 35670 bp, 29 predicted proteins | sample SS_ome_3_FD_132467 | JGI IMG/M metagenome (GOLD analysis project Ga0180435, IMG submission 132467) | Hypersaline lake sediment archaeal communities from the Salton Sea, California, USA - SS_3_S_1 metaG | ecosystem: Environmental > Aquatic > Non-marine Saline and Alkaline > Hypersaline >... | reverse complement strand
TTCCTCCGGGCGCTGCGTGACTTCACCCACAGCAACCGGCGCTACGGGAAGTGAGCAGACGATGACGACATCTCGCCGTTCCACCCGGGAAGACACCCGGAACGCGCTCTTCGACGCGGCTCTCGACGCATTCGCCCGGCACGGATTCCGCGACACGACCCACGCCGATATCGCGGCTGAGGTCGGTATCGCCCGCACCACCTTCTACGAGTACTTCGAAAGCACAGAGGATCTACTCGTGCAACTGGTAGAGGAGCGCCTGCCGGTTGTAGTTGCCGAAATCGTCGACAGCATCCCTGAGGATGCGACGCCGGTCGTGCGGATGCGCGAGTTGGGCCTGCGCACAGTGGAGTTCGTCGGCTTGGATCACCTCGGTCTCATCCTGCACACAGAGGCGATGAAGCTCTCCGAAGGGTCCCAACACAGAGTTGCCGCAGCGCACGCGGGACTGGTCGGAGCTTTTGCTGAGGTATTTACCTCGGGTGTTGAATCTGGGGACTTCCGCGACCTGCCGGTGCGGGTTGCGGGGCAGCTCATGTTCCAGACGGTGATGGGGGCGGGACGTTCCATCATGGACTCGGCCGACGCCAAGGCGCAGGTGCACGAAACCGCAGAAATCGCCGTTGATTTCCTGATCCGCGGCCTCGCCGCGTAACCCATTCCACCATTTGCTAGTTCGTTTAGCGCAGCTGCTTTCTGCCGATAGAAACAGTGATCCGTGTGGGGTCAAAGCGAACTAGTCAGCTCTAGGTGGTGTTTCGATGACGCTCGCGTCAATCCTGCGCACTCGAACGGTGCGCGTGGCTCTGGCATGCTCGGTGCTGCTGAGTGCGCTGGTCCTGATCTCCGGAAGCGAATCTGCGCAAGCAGCAGGCGATCCGAACGTTTCCCTCTCCAAGACTGCTCCCGGTGAGGCACTTGCCGGCGACAGCGCCATCGAGGTCACTCTCACCGCAACGAATCTGTCCCCCACCACCGACGGGTACAACCTGACCTTCGTTGACGTGCTGCAACCCGGAGTCGGCTTCATCTCGAGTGAACCTTCGCCGACGTTGATCCTCACCGACACCCCACACAGCGGCGAGACCACCCTCGTCTGGCGCAACGTTGCCGACCTGCAAGCCGGAGTCACCCAATCCCTGTCTTACACCATCTCGGCAGGCAGCCTTCCGGTCGGCACCGTAATCTCGAATTACCAGCCGGGTCACGACCACCCGGCCGCAGCGTATGTGAACCGTGACCCACGTGTGGTTCCCTCCTACAACACCACAACGGACAACGTAGACAACGGCGATGGATGGGACACCGACGGCGCCGGCACCCTGCTGGTTCCGTTCCTGCTCAGCAAGAATCAGGGCGATACCGAAGCCGAGCTGCTGCGTGGTCTCCATGACCATCAGACGGTCTACACCCTCGAGATCGAGAACAACCACCTCGGCGCCAGCACGAACTTCGCCATTGCGGACTGGCTGCCGGCAGGTATCGAGTTCCTCGGTTGCGGCGGTGTCGACAACTCCAGCGGTTTTGAGCCGGGCAGTTCCGGCCCGATCAACCCGGGCAACGAACCGGCGCTGAGCAACTGCATCGCCCCCGACCTGGTTGAGACGGTTGAAGTCGATCCGCCGGGACCGCTGCCCCTCGATGTCTACACCCACGTCGTCTGGAACGTCGGCACACTGGCAACGTCGATTCCGCAGTCCGGATCGGTCACCTATGACTACATAGCCGCGATTCCCCTGTACGAGAACGTTCTCTGGGAAGACATCGATCCCCCGGTCGCCACCCCGCCCGCCACCGGTGACCAGGGTTCAAATGTCGACAACAACCGCGGTGCCTCCACCGAGGAAAGCGGAACCGAGATCGCCATGACCAACGGCGCCTGGCTCACCGGTACGTACTCCGGCACTTTGTACAACGACTACGACGCCATGACTGTCAGTGCTGAGGATCTATCGATTCACAAGAGCGCCGGCCAGGACGCTATTCAGCATGGCATCGACACCACCTGGACTCTCGAAGTCGAGACATCCGAGTACGTCGGCACCGCCGCCAGCCTCGTCGTCACCGATACCGTGCCCGATGGGCTCTGCCCCGTGCCCGGCTGCGGCGCCTCCGGCAGTTCGTCGCCTGCGTACAACCTCGCCACCGAGAACAGCGACGGGACCTGGACCCTCGTGTGGAACCTCGCCGACATGGGTGCCTCCGAGACGACGATCATCACCTTCCCGACTGTGGCGCTGAGCTATTACCGAGAGGGTTTCGCCGACGACACTCCAGTGCTCGCCGACGACTCGTGGACCAACAATGTCCATGTCGCCGGAACCGTTGATGGTCGGGCCGTTGAAGATGTCTCGGCGGACAGCCAGTCGGCCGGGTCGGTGACCATCAGCAAGCAAGTTGCGTCACGTCTTGACCCGATGAACTCCTGCGGCGACGGCAGCGGCCTCACCTGGAACGACACGCAGGCCGACGGCTACCGGATCGGCGATCGTGTCTGCTGGCGACTCGCCGTTGACTTCCCGGTGAATCTGGACACCTTCGACTCTGATATTCAGGACTATCTGCCGCCCGGTCATCAATACACCGCATCGGATTCCTGGGACTTCGGTGACGGCAACACTGTGCCCACCGGTGACATAGCCGGTCCGGGCGCCGGCACGGGTGAGACCGTGCTTACCTGGAGTGTCGGTGACGGCAGTGGCTACGTCGCCCAGAACCTCTACTTCGAGGTTGTGTTCTCGAGCACCGTGGTTGACGCCACTGCAACTGCCTCGGGCGAGATCGTCGAGAACCTCATGAAGTACTCGTGGGTCAACACCGCCGGGACTCCGTTCAATCTGCGTGACCTCGCCGACGTCGAAGTCCTCGAAGCCGAACTGGATCTCATCAAAGGCGTCAGTGCGGTCAACGCCGTCAGTACCGGCGGCAACAACGTCGATGGGGTCGAGGTCACCGAGACCGACCTCATCACCTACCAGCTGACCATCAGTAACGATGGTGACATCGACGCCAACGACGTTGAGGTGTGGGATCTGCTCCCCACCGAGTACAGCCCGTGCGGAGCCACGGTGAGCTCGATCAGCAACGGCGGCGCATGCGCGACGGACACTCGAATCGAATGGACCGGGCTTTCCGTCCCGGCCGGTGGCTCGATTGCGGTGAGCTACGACGTGACCTTCCCCAGTGGAATTGCCCCCGACGAAACCATCATCAACGAAGCCGGAGTGCGCCGCTATACCTCGGATGCCAACAACGGCAGCGGAACGTTTACCTACTACCCGGCCGGCAACATCGATCCAGCCGTAACCACGCCGAATGCCGACGTTGCCGACGACACGTCCTCGGTAGTCACGCCCGCGGCAACGATCACCAAGACGCGCACCACCAGCGTCGACGAGCCCGGCAACTCGCCGAGCAACGAGGCAAGCATCGGCGAGCTGATCACGTACACGATCACCGTCGTGATCCCCGAGGGGACGACAGTCGACAACGCTGCCGTGGTCGACGCGCTACCACCAACACTCGATGTGATCCTTCCGGCCACCGTCACCTTTGATGGCGTAGGCGGTAGCGGCGCAGTCGGCGTGGTGGCGGATCTGGACAATCCGGGAGACACAATCACCGTGTCGCTGAGCGACACGAACTACACGAATCCGCCCGGATCCGGCGATGACACCCTCACCGTCGAGCTTGATGCCCGTGTCCTCGACGTCCCGCAGAATGCCCACGGCGACACCATCGGCAATACGGCGGAGTTCTCCTGGTCGAACGGCGGTTCCGATCCCGACCTCTCGGCTTCGGTCGACACCGGTGTTGTCGAGCCAAGGATCGGAGTCACCAAGACGAGCGTCGACAGTATCGGTGGCGATGGAGTAGTGGTCGGCGGCGAGACCGTTGACTACACGATCACCGTTTCGAATGCCGCGGGCAGAGCGACCGCCCATGATCTGGTCGTCATCGACACCGTTCCCGAAGGGCTGACTCCGGCGGCTCCGATTCCGGCGGGATGGATAGCCGACGGCACGCCCGGCAACGGCATCGCCGGAACAATCACCTGGAACATTGCCTCAGTAGCACCCGGCGCCGCAACCCAATTCACGTACGCCGTGAGTGTCGACAACCCGATCGTGGTGAGCACGGACCTCACCAACACCGTTGTGGTCACTTCCTCGACGATGGCGGGCACACCGACCGGCGAGCGCCATTACTCGGTATCCGACAGCGACACTCAGGGATCGCCGTTGGTTTCGATCGGCAAGGCAGTTGCTCCCAGTGCGGCGACCGTCGGCGGGGTGGTCACCTATACCGTGGATGTCTCGATTCCGCCCGGCACGATCATGTACGACGCCACGGTCATCGATACATTGCCGGTGGGACTGGCCTACGACGGCATGGTGTCCTCGACATGCGACATGAACGGTTCGGCTTGCGACCCGATGATCTCCGTAACCGATGTCGGTGTGGTCGGCTCGCAGGCGGTCGGTTTCTGGCTTGGCGACCTGGTACCTGCCAGCGCCACTGGTGAGGAGCGAGTCGTAGCCATCACCTATGAAGCCCACGTCCTGCCCATCCTCGGCAGGGGTGATACTCCCGACAACTCAGCAACAGTATGGGGTAACCAAACCGACAAGATCCTTGTGGATCCCGCAGTGCCCCCGAGCACGGCTGGGTTCGATGTGAGCGCCGGCCCGGCCACCGCCTCGTTCGTAGTGCGAGAGCCGGTGTTGGCGATTGACAAAGACGTTGCGGGCCAGGTTGCCGATAGCGACCGGCGTCGCGCCCTCCCCGGTGAAACCCTCACCTACACAGTCCGGGTCTCCAACAGCGGATTGAGCAACCTGTGGCCGGCCCATGACATGACGATTGTCGACAGCCTGACCGACCTGAGCTACATCTCGGTGAACTCGATAACCGGTGGCGGCGTATGGGATGCCGGTGCCGACACGATCACCTGGACGGTGCCGGGTCCGCTGGCCCCGAACGATTCCCTCACATTCACCTACGACGTGGTCCTCGATACACCACTCGGTGCTGGAGTTGAGAATCCGGCCGCTGCGGAACTGATCAATACGGCCGACGTCCCTTCCTACTTCGGTGTTGCGGAGGCGGACCGCGCTGTGGCACCTTTGGGGGTGACCTTCGTCGAGTACAACAATGTCGATGATGACCAAGTCGACGTCGAACTCGATGTTGCCGCTATCGGTGACTACGTCTGGTTCGACTCCGACGGGGACGGGAACCAAGACGCGGGCGAATTGCCGCTGACCGGCATCGATGTCACGGTGACCTATCACGGCGTCGACGGCGTGTTTGGTACCGGCGACGACGAAACCCACATCACCACCACAAATGCGTTGGGCGCCTACCTGGTTGACGAGTTGCCCGGCGGCCCGTACACCGTGGTTGTCGATAGCGCCGACATTCCCCCTGGGATGACCCCCAGCTACAACCTCGACGGAACGCTGGACCACACCTGGACGGGTGCGCTTGCGGAGAACGCGGACAAGGACGATGTCGACTTCGGCTACACCGGCAACGGCACCATCGGCGATACTATCTGGTTCGACATTGACCGCGATGGGACGATCGACGGTGACGAGCATGGTCTCGAAGGTGTCGATGTCGATGTGACCTGGTACGGCTTCGACGGAGTTGCCGGCGGCAGTGACGACGTCGTCTACCGCGCGACTACCGACGCCAACGGCAACTACTCGGTCGACGACCTGCCGGCAGGTAACTATGTCGTTGTTGTCGACACCGTCACTCTGCCCGCGGGCATGACACCGTCATTCGATGCTGACGGCGGGTTCGACGGCTCGAGTGCGCTGACCCTCGGGGCTTCCGAGGTGAACAACCTGCAGGACTTCGGCTACGCCGGCACGGGCACCATCGGCGATTACGTCTGGCTCGACATCAACGGCGATGCGCTGCAGGCGCCGGCCGAACCGGCACTGGTCGGCATTCCCATCCGTTTGACCTGGCCCGGTGAGGACGGCGTGCTCGGCGGCGGCGACGACGAGATGTTCCTGCTGAACACCGACGGGTCCGGTGAGTATCTGTTCATGAGCCTGCCTCCCGGGGAGTACCGGATCGAGGTGCTCGGTGGGCTTCCCGCCGTTGCCACCAATACCTTCGACGAGGATGGCGGCAACGACTCGACCGCCGTTGTCGACCTCGGCAACGGCGACGAGCACCGCACCACCGACTTCGGCTACCAGGGGAGTTCGTCAATAGGTGACGCCGTCTGGTGGAACATCGACGGTGACGGCGTCGTCGGTCCCGGTGAGCCCGGGATCGAAGGTGTCGAGATCACGCTGCTTTATGCGGGCGTGGACGGAGCGATCGGCAACGCCGACGATCTCACCTTCACGACGACCACAGATGCCAACGGCAACTATCTGTTCAGTGACCTGCCTGCGGGCAACTATCGGGTGACTGTGACCGACGGTGTGCCCGCCGGTTTCATCGCGAACCACGACGAGAACGGGGGGAACGACGAGACGACTCTGGTCGCCCTCGGCCTGCTCGACGTGCACGTGACCGCCGACTTCGGCTACGAGGGCACCGGATCGATTGGTGACTTTGTGTTTCTCGATACCGACGGCAACGGTTTCGATGACGTCGGTGAGCCCGGCATCCCGGATGTCGATGTCGAACTGACGTGGTACGGCGTCGACGGAATCGGCGGCACATCGGACGATGTGTTGTTGACGACGACTACCGACGCGGTCGGTGATTACCTTTTCCCCGGTCTCCCGACAGGCGGCTACGACGTAGCCGTGCAGCCCGGGACCCTGCCCATTGGCGTAACCCCGACCGGTGATGCCGACGGGGTGGGCACTCCCCACGTGTCATCGCTGACCCTGGCGGTAGGCGATAACGATATCGACCAGGACTTTGGCTATCGCGGCGGCGGCGCCATCGGTGACACTGTTTGGTTCGATCGCAACGGCGATGGTGTGCTCGACGGCGATGAGTACGGGATCGGCGGAGTTGGCATGACCGTTACCTGGGCCGGCCCCGACGGGACTCTCGGCAACGGCGACGACGAGTCCTTCACTACTACGACCGATGTTTCGGGCAGCTACCTCATTGGCAACCTCCCTCCCGGTGAGTACCAGGTACAAGTCGATGCGGCAACACTGCCGCCGGGCATGACTGCTAGTTACGATGAGGACGGCACGGCCGACGGCCGGACCATCTTCACGCTGGCGCTCGACGAGCAGCACTTCACTGCCGACTTCGGGTACGTGGGCGCCGGCGAGATCGGTGATCTGATTTGGCTCGATGCCGACGCCAACGGAGCTGCGGATAGCGGCGAGCCGGGCATCCCGGCGCAGACAGTCCAACTGATCTGGGCCGGTCCCGATGCCACGTTGGGCAGCGGCGATGATCAGGTTTACACAACTACAACGGATGCAACCGGCAACTACGTATTCGATGGTCTCCCGCCGGGTGACTACGACATCGAGGTGGTCGGGCCGATAGCGGCGGCGGCGGTCAACACATCTGATGAGGACGCCGACGACGATTCGCACACGACCGTTGCCCTCAGCGACGGTGCGAGTCATCTTTCCGCAGACTTCGGTTACTCGGGCACCGCTGAGATTGGAGATCTGGTTTGGCACGACTTCAACGGCGACGGTGTTGCCGACGCCGGTGAGCCCGGCCTCGAGAATGTGACTGTTGTCGTCACCTGGTACGGCGCAGATGGTGTTGCCGGCGGAGGCGACGACATCACCCTGCCCGACTGCATCACCGACGCCACCGGGCAATACCTGGCCACCGGGCTTCCCGACGGAGAGTACGGGGTTGCCGTCATTGCGGGTGTCCCGGCCGGACTGGCCAATACCTCCGATGAGGATGGAGATCTCGACGAGCAGACGGACGTGTCCGGCCTGTTCGGTGGCTCGAGTCACCTGACCGCAGATTTCGGATACACCGGGAGCGGGCGCATCGGAGACATCGTGTGGTGGGATTCCGACGGCGATGGTTCGCAAGGCGCAGCCGAGCCCGGTTTCTACGGTGTGGATGTGGCCCTGACCTGGGCAGGCCGCAACGGGACCTTCGGGGATGGCGATGACGCAGTCTTCACCACAACCACCGACGGCGACGGAAACTATCTATTCGATCGCCTGCCGCCCGGGGAGTTCACGGTTGCGGTGGACGAGACGGGGCTGCCGCCGGGGGTCGTCCAGTCCGGTGATCCCGATGCGATTCTCGACGGCCAGTCGTCGGTGACTCTCACGATCGGTGAAGGCAATCTGGATCAGGACTTCGGATATCGCGGTGAGGGCTCGGTTGGCGATTTCGTTTGGTACGACCTGAACAACGATGCCGTGGCCGATCCGGACGAGCCCGGGCTGGTTGGAGTGACGGTGACGGTGACTTTCTTCGGTCCCGATGGCGTTGCAGGCGGTGCCGACGACGTGTCCTTCGCAGCGGCCACCGACGAAACCGGGCTGTACACCGTGCCCGGTCTCCCCTCCGGTTTTTACCGGGCTGAGGTTGATCCGACCACTGTGCCTACCGGCCTGGTCTTTACTGCGGATCTCGACGGTGGGGACCCCGAAATCACACTGTTCTCACTGGGAGCGGCAGAGGACAGGACGGATATCGACTATCCGGTCGTCGGTGAGGCGTCGCTGAGCGGGACTGTGTGGAACGACGCCGACGGTGACCAGGTCATCGATGCCGACGAGGTCGGCGTGTCCGACGTGACGATCATCGTGACCTGGGACGGTCCGGTTGGGCCGGTGGTGATTCCGGTAGTCAGCGACGCCGACGGCGCCTGGCTGCTGCCGCTGCTTCCGCCCGGCGATTACACCGTTGAGCTAGACGTGAGCACCGTTCCCGATGGTATGTCTCCGACAACTCCGATCGATGCGGCGGTGACCCTGCCCGTCGACGGTCACGAGGTGATCGACTTCGGCCTGGCCGAGCACGTGACTCTCGGCAGTGCCGTGTGGATCGACACGGACGATGACGGCGTGGTTGATCCGGAAGAAGAGGGGATCCCCGGCGTGCTGGTCAATCTGTACGACCTCGATGGCGTGCTTGTCGACATCGCCGAGACCGACGCCGACGGCACCTATCTGTTCATTGATCTGCTGCCGGGCACATACCTGGTGCAGCTGGTGCCGGACTCGCTGCCCGAGGAGCTGCGAGCCACGTACGACCGCGACGGCAGTCCGGATCTCAACACGATCGTCGCCCTGGCCGATGGGGTTTCGATCCTCGACGCCAACTTCGGCTTCCAGGTCAGCGACGATCTGCCCAACACCGGCTTCGAGATGCAGTTCTTCCTGCTGGCCGGATTGCTGCTGACGCTACTGGGGATGGTCCTGGTTGTCGCTACCGGGATCCGCCGCAGCGGCGGCCGAGCAGCTTCCTGATCATCCATGCGGCAAGAAGAGCTGCGGCCACTGCCGGCCACACCCATTTGAGATCACCGGGTCCACCCGGTCCGGCGACCGGTTGACCCAGGTGGATCTCGACGATCTCATAGCGTCGCCCGTAGCGCACACCGAGTTCGGCAATCACATCATCGGGGGCCGCCATGGGGTCCAATCCCGGCTCGGCCAGTCCGGTGGCAAAGCCCGCCCTCACCAGAACCTTGCGCAGCATCCGGATCCGGGTGGCCTCATCGGTCACGAGCTCGGCATGGCCGGCAACCCGCCTTCCGTCGGGGAGCCATAGCTCGCAGCTCGGGTCCGCTTCCAGGTTGAGTAACCAGTGGGTGCTCCTACCGAAGCCGGCGGTGCAGTAGACGGCGGTGCCCTCCTCCGCAAAATTCAGCGGGACCAGTCGTCGCTGCCCGGACTTCCGGCCGGTGGTGGCGAGGACGAGGATGTAGCCAGTTCGAGGTCCGGCCATGTACCTGCCGAGACCAAGTCGCCACAGCAGCAGCATGCTGCGGTTGAGGAGGCGAAAGGCGCGGCGCACCCCGGAGACTTGCGATTCGGTGAGGTTCATGACTCTCCCTGTGGACTCACGCGTGATCGTATGCCCCGGGCGATCACGGCGCTAGCCGTGAATCCATTCTCGTCTGCCTACGGTGGCTAGTCGCGAAGGCGCCGGAGTTGCGACTCGATGTACTTTCGAGCGCGGCGTTGTCCGCCTCTCTGGCGAATCGCTTCCTGCAGCGACTCCAGAGTGCGAACGATCACGTCATCTCTGGGATGCCATCCGCGGCCCCGGCACTCGTCGAGCCATTCCCCGAGAGTTCGATGCCCACGCTCCCCGTTACAACGTCGACAGGCGGCCACTTCGTTCTCCAGCCAGGCCGGGCCACCTTTGATGCGGGGAACGAGATGTTCGGTCGTTGCGGCGACGAGGCGTACTTCGAGTTCTCGGCGGCACCAAACACAGTGTCGGCCGTCGCGCTCGAGAATTATCTCCATCCGCTGTCGCCGGTTCATAACTGCCCAATCAACCGTTTGGCAGAGCCTAAATGGCTCGGCTCCGGCCACGCGGATTGCAGCGCCCCGACACGAGAGGCCGCCGGGTAGGCGGCCCCTGGTGTGAGTACGGAAGGAGAAGGAGTCTTCCCTCCTTACAGATATCGGCACCCGCTTCCGCGACTTGAGAAGTTATTCATCCTCCATTCGGCGCAGTTGACGCGAAAAGAATCGAGACCGCCGGGTGGCGGTCTCGATCCGGGCTTTTTAGACGGGAGGTAGGAAGGCATCCAGTCTGAGTACCATATCGGTCCAGTTGCCGAAATCCTTTAGGGTTTTTTCGATGAATCTTTCTCGCAACCAAATCGATCTCGTCGAGCACCTGCGCGCCAACGGCCTGTACACCGAGGGCCCGTACCGGCTCAGCTCCGGAATCGAGTCGAGTTGGTACCTCGATGGCAGACAAACGACATTCGACGGTGCCGGAGCACGGATCGTCGCCGCTTGTGTCCTCGAGGTTCTCAGCGATGACGCTGATGTGGTAGGCGGAATGACAATGGGCGCCGACCCAATTGCCGTCGCTACTGCAGCGCTGGCTGATCGCCCACTGCGCGCCTTCAGTGTGCGCAAAGAAGCCAAGGGACACGGCACCGGGGGCCGGCTCGTCGGCCCGATCGTGGCGGGGGATAGGGCAGTTGTTGTCGAGGACACGGTTACTACCGGCGGCTCGATGTTCGAGGCGGTGGCGGCATTGCACCAGGAGGGTGTGACCGTGATTCAGGCAATCGTGCTAGTTGATCGCAGCAACGGAGCCGCGGCGAAGCTGCTACGGACTGTTGATGTACCTCTGACCTCGCTGTTGACCCCCGAAGAACTCGGAGTGACACAGTGACCACACGATTTGCCTCGACCCGCTCGCCGACTCGGCAACTGCTGTTTGCCGCCGCTGGGATTCTCTTGCTGATTGCTGCTCTCGATATCGTGTCGCTGCACCGGCTGTCCGACCCGCCGTCCACCGACGACAACGGTCTACTGACGTCGAAGGGCCAGACGGAGCGCCGCACCGACTTGATATGGGGGACGCTGTTCGGCTCCATCGGGGGCATGCTCGTCGTAGTCGGCCTCGGTGGCCTACTAGCCGGGCGGTCGGTCGTGGAGTTGACCGACGACTCCCTGCGGCTGCGGGTGGCCGGGCCGCTGTCGATGCTCGAGATCCCCTGGGATGACATAGTCTCGGTGAAGACGGATCGTGACTTCGAGGACGACGGCCGTATTCCAGTTCCTGTCTTGCTGGTTGAGGTGACGGATCCCGGCAGATACCCAAGGGGTCTTTGGGGCGCAGTTTGGAACGGCGCGTTCCTGCAAGTTGATGCTGATGGCTGGGAGACAAGTGTTGAGGACGTGGCTGTGCGCGCGCAACTGATGCTGGGCCTTCCGCAGGAGGGTGAGTACCAATGATTCTGATCGGCGCGCACGTTGGGGCGAGCGATCCGCTGGCTGAAGCGGCCGAGCGCGATGCCGACGTCATCCAGATATTCATCTCCAACCCGCAGTCGTACAAGAAGCCGGTGCCGCGCGAAGACGCTGCCGAACTGATTGCATCGGGGTTGCCGATCTACGTCCACGCTCCCTACATCATGAACCCGGCCAATCCGAACAACCGCATCCGCATCCCGAGCCGGAAGACACTGGCCCAGACCGCGGAGGCGGCGGATCTCATTGGGGCCAAGGGGCTAATCGTTCACGGTGGCCACGTCGGCGATGACGAGGACATCTCAGTTGGTTTCGAGCGCTGGCGGAAGGCGCTCGACACATTTGAGTCCGAGGTCCCGATACTCATCGAGAACACGGCAGGTGGGGGCAACGCTGTGGTCCGCGAACTCGACAATTACGGCCCTCTTTGGGAGGAGATCGGGGACTACAACGTCGGCGTGTGTCTCGACACCTGTCACGCCTGGGCTGCCGGAGAGGATCTGGGTACTGCGGTGGAGCGGATCGTCGCCGCTACGGGCAAGGTCGATCTGGTCCATTGCAACGACTCGCGCGATCCGCACAACAGCCGGCGCGACCGCCACGCCAACCTGGGCAAGGGTGAGATCCCCGAAGAGTTGATCATGGCAGTAGTCAAGGCGGCGAACGCCCCGGTTGTCGTGGAGACACCATCGGATGACGATGGCCAGAAGCGGGACATAGCTTGGCTGCGGGCCCGCCTCTAGTCCGAAATCCCGAACATGCGGACAAACGCACCGCATAGCGGTACGGAAATCCGCAAGAACGAGCGTGAGGGGCGTCCGGCGGGACGCCCCTCACTGGTCTGGATCCGGCGTCGGTTATGCGAGGTACTTCTCGAGGTCCGCACTGAGGCGGTCGTCGCCGGCGATGAACGCTTCGAGGTTCTCGATGGCGTCGGTATCTCGGTACTGGATCGGTGGGCTCTTCATGAAGTAAGAAGACGCCGCCAGCAGCGGACCGCCAACTCCGCGGTCGAGGGCAATCTTGGCGGCACGCACGGCATCGATGATCACCCCGGCCGAGTTGGGGGAGTCCCACACCTCGAGCTTGACCTCGGCGTTGAGCGGAACGTCGCCGAAAGACTTGCCCTCAACCCGGATGTACGCCCACTTGCGATCGGTGAGCCACGGCACATGGTCCGACGGCCCAATGTGGACGTCGTCGTCGGCGATACCCCGGTCGATCTGCGACGTGACGGCCTGGGTTTTGGAGACCTTCTTTGATTCGAGCCGCTCCCGCTCCAGCATGTTCATGAAGTCCATGTTGCCGCCGACGTTGAGCTGATATGTCCGCTCGATGACCACACCCCGATCCTCGAATAGGCGGGCGAGGTTGCGGTGCAGGATCGTGGCGCCGACCTGCGACTTGATGTCGTCGCCGACGATCGGCACTCCGGCGTCGCGGAACTTCTGTGCCCACTCGGGATCCGATGCGATGAAGACCGGGATCGCGTTGACGAAGGCAACCCCGGCGTCGAGAGCAGCCCGGGCGTAGAACTTCTGCGCATCCTCGGAACCTACGGGGAGGTAGGAGACGAGCACGTCGGCACCGGAGTCCTGCAGCGCTGCCACCACGTCGACAGGCTCTTCTGGAGATTCTTCGATCGTCCGGTCGTAGTACTTGCCCAATCCATCGAGGGTTGGTCCCCGCATGACTTCGACATCGGCTACGCCGACCTCGGCGAACTTGATCGTGTTGTTCTCACCGGCCCACATGGCCTTTGACAGGTCCTGGCCTACCTTGGTGATGTCGACATCGAAGGCGGCGACAAACTCGACATCGCCGATGTGATAGCCACCGAAGTCGACGTGCATCAGACCGGGCACCTCGACATCGACCGCTGCTTCGCGGTAGTACTCGACGCCCTGGATCAGGGAGTTGGCGCAGTTACCGATGCCGGCAATCGCAACTTTGACCTTGCTCATCCGTTTCCTCCTATGCGGGCCCTACCCGGGAGAGTCCGGGGAACCTCTGTTTTCTGTTCAGTACGGGCGTACGCAATCAGCTGATCGAGCCAGTCGATGTCCGCCTCGGTCGTTCCGATGTTGTGGCGCAGCAATGCTGCCGTGTAGTGATCGTCCTGACCCTCGGTGATCGAGCGCTGCAGCGCCGACTGGGCGGTTTGAAGCCGCCCGACCAGCTGGTTGCGGCGCCGCTTCAACGTGCGAAGCCGTGCCGCCGGCTCGAGGCATTGGAAGAAGGCCAGCCGCATGTTGAAGCGACGGTCCTCCTCGTCGTCGACCGAGTCGAGGATGCGGGTGAACTCCTCTTCACCGGTGGCGGTTAGCCGATATGTCTTCCGCCGGCCCGACTGCCGTAGGGCCTCGATGAAGCCGCGCTTCTCCAACCGGCGCAGCGCCGGATAGAGGGTGCCAAATGACACCCGCGAGAAGCCCAACTCGAGTAGCCGGGCCTTCAATTCGTATCCGTGACGGGGGCTTTTCCGCAGCAAACCAAGGACGGCAAGATCGATCATGGGATCCACTATATCGATTCGATACATATATATCGAATCGATATATGGAGTCTAGTTGGACGACGGATAGTGGCGATTGCCGGTAGGCGACCTATCATCTCGGCGCTATGCGTCGTTGGTTGGTCCGTAGCCTCTTTGGTGTGGCGATTCTCGCTGCTGTTCTCTTCCTCGGCACCGTCAGTGCCTGGGGTGTTGACCGCGTCGTTCATCTGGACCAGGTGAACCGAAACGTGTCCTTTGCCGGAATTCCAGTCGGCGGAATGACCGAGGCCGAACTCATCGAAGTGCTCGATCAAGTAGCACTCGAGGTCGCCGCGGGGCGAGTCGTTATCGCCGCTCCGGGTCTGGACATCACGGTGACCGGAGCCGAGGCGGGCATTTCCCTCGACAGGGACGAAGCGATCGAAGCGGTATTCGCCGCCGGTCGCGACGGCAACGTCGTCAATTCCCTGGCTGGTTGGCTCGATGGAATGCGCGACCCACTCACCGTTGCGCCGGCATTCCATCTGGATGTCGCCGTCGCCGCGGAGATGATCAGGTCTAACCCCGGCTGGGTCAAGCAGCCCCCGGTCGAGCCGAGCTTCACTGCGGCTTCCGGCGAGATAGTGGTGACTCCCGGCGAGTCCGGTCTCTATCTGGAGCCGGATCTCGTTGCCGAGGCACTGGCGACCGAGGTCACATTTGGCGAACCACCGTTTCGTGTCGATGTCGACTGGACCCCGATGCCTCCGCGATTTGGTGATGCGGAGGTGGCCGAGGCCCTGGTCGTAGTTGATGACCTGACAGATACCCATCTCACCGTGCGTGTCAACGGCAAGACGGCATACGTGGGCACAACAACCATGCGGCGCTGGATCGATTCCGAGCTTGGCGCTGACGGCCTCGTTCCGATCTTCAACGAGGAGCGCGTGCTCGAGTCACTAGAACTGCTGCTCGATGGGTACGCTACTCCGGTTCCCCAGCCCTCATATGTGGTCGAAGAAGGAACGGTGAGCTACGGCCTCGATGGCCCTCCCGCTCGCGCTTGCTGTGATGTCGGGGCGGCCGACGTTCTTTATCGGGAAGCGCAACGAGGAGGAAACGCGTTTGTGTTTCTCCCGACTCGACTTCTCGAAGACGACGGCGGGGCGGCCCGGGTCGAGACGCTCGGCATCACCGAGCTGGTCAGCGAGTTCACCACCAACCACGCTTGCTGCGAGAACCGCGTCATCAACATCCACCAGATATCGGACATCGTTACCGGCTACGTGATGCAGCCTGGGGAGCGGTTCTCGGTGAACGAATACGTCGGGCAGCGCACGCCGGAGAAGGGCTTCGTCCCGGCGGGGAGTATTCAACAGGGCCACCTAAAGGATGATGTTGGTGGCGGGGTCAGCCAGTTTGCCACGACGCTGTTCAACGCTGCGTTCTTCGCCGGGTTGGAATTTGACGACTACCGGTCTCACACCATCTATCTCAGCCGCTATCCGTTCGGGCGAGAGGCAACCATCAACTACCCGGACGTAGATCTGGCGTTCATCAATAACACGCCGTACGGGATTCTGATCTGGGTGGAGTACACGGATACCTCGATCACCGTGGAGATGTACTCGACGAAGTACTGGGATGTGGAGCAAACCGATCAACGCACGTGGCGATCGGGCGCATGCCGATCCGTGGAGACCTTCCGATCACGAACCAACCCGAACGGTGTGACCGTCGAGGATTCGGTCCGGGCGAGATACCGCCCGGGAGAAGGATTGGATTGCGCCGGCCGGCCCACGCCACGCCCCTGACCGCCGTTGCGGCACTGCCAACGAACTCACGTAGTTAGTTCGCCCCTGCTCCCGCGTTGCGCGTCCGGCGCTTCCCCCTACCCGCGCCTTCGGCGGCGGTACCTCCCCCCACTCCGTGGAGGGACTGACAGGGCGGTGACTTCCCGCACTGCCTGGGGACTGACGATCACTTCATGTGCCAGACTTAGGCCATGGATTTGAATCGTGACGGCGGGCTCATTGCGCTGTTCGTCGTCTTCTTCTTGATAGCCGTCGTACTTGCCGCTGCGGAGACGTCGTTGGTTCGCGTGTCGCGGGTTCGCATCGCAGCTCGCGCGGAGGGAGGGGGGAGGCGCGCCCGGCGGACGCTGCGATTGCTCGATGATCTTCCCCATGTGCTGAACACGATCCTGCTGGTCGTGCTCCTGGTCCAGATCGGCGCAGCCACCGTCACCGGCATACTCGCCGACCGCTGGTTTGGCAGCGGAGGCGTCACCATCGCTTCGATAGTGTTGACCATCTTCCTGTTTGTGTACTCGGAAGCCATCCCCAAGACCTATGCCTACCGGCACGCGGCCCAGGTCGTGATGGCGCTCGCCTTCCCGGTGGGTTGGTTGACCAGTCTGCTGCGACCTGTGGTGTCGCTTCTGGTCAAATTTGCCGACCTGCACGCTCCCGGCAAGGGCATTGCCACTACCCCCACCGTCACCGAGCGCGAGCTCCGCAGCCTGGCCGCCGCAGCGGCAACGGAGGGCGAGATCACCGACGCCGACCTCGAGTTGATCGAGGGAGCCTTCCGCCTGGGCGATCGGGTTGCCGAGGAGGTGATGGTGCCGAGGGTCGACATGACCGCTGTCCCCGCTGACATCACCGCCCGGGACGCCCTCGACATTGCCCTGTCCAGTGGCCATCGCCGGCTACCTGTATTCGACAGCACCATCGACAACATCATCGGAATAGTGCGCCAGCGCGACCTCGTCCTCAGCCCGGACTCGCTGGTGAGCGAGCTTGCCTATCCGCCGCTGCTGGTGGCCGAGCCAAAGCGCGTGCTGGACCTGCTCGGCGAGATGCAGAGCGGCGGTACCCATGTGGCCATCGTGATCGATGAGCACGGTGGTACCTCGGGGATGCTCACCATCGAGGACATCGTCGGGGAGCTGTTCGGTGTGGTCAGTGAGGAGGGTGCAGTGTCCCAGCCGCTGCTACACCGGATGGGGGATAGCCGCTGGGTTGTCGATGGTCGCATGCTCACCGAGGACCTTGCTGAGGAACTCGGTGTCAGCCTGCCGGAAGGGGACTGGACGACGGTCGCCGGCATGGTGATGGGACTGGCCGGTGACCTACCCAAGGTGGGTACGCAACTCACCGCCGGGGGGCTCAAGCTGCGGGTTGCCGGAATAACCGGACGCCGGGTGCGCCGTATCGAGATAACTCTCTGAGAGAAGGAAGCAATGCTGCAGACACTCGTGACGATCCACTCGTGGACTCGCTGGCTGGTGCTGGCTGCCCTGGTTGGTGCCATCGTGGTCGGCGTCGTCCGATTCCGAGCGAAGGCCGAGTGGAGCCCTCACCTCCACCAGGTGGCGGTGATGGCCATCGACATTCAGGTCGCGATTGGTGCAATCATCTGGCTGTTCTACGACGGAGCCAAACGGGGGTTCTTCTACGCTGTTCTGCACCCGGTGGCGATGCTGTTGGCGCTCGGGGTAGCTCATGCCGGTTTCGCCATCGCCAAGAGGAGAGACGAGCCAAGGTCCTGGGTCATCGCCACGAGCGCCTACTCAGTGGCGTTGCTTCTGATTGTCGGCGGTATTCCCTGGGATCGGCTCTAGACCCGGAACCGTCTCCCGGCGATGGTCTCACCCTCACGCCAGATCTGCTTGTCGCGAGGGCTGGTGTCGTAGAGCAATTCGAAGTGCCCGACGACATCGAAGCCAACTTCGTGATAGAAGCGGATCGCCTCGGCGTTGCGTCCCACCACGTGAACGTTGAGATCGCGGTGACCCATGTCCCTCACTACGGGAATGAGGTGTTCGACCATTGCCCGCCCGACCCCGCTGCCGCGGGCTTCCGGTGCTACAACCACCGGTTCGACCTCGATCTCGCTCTCTCCGTAGCCGGGTTGCAGCCCGATCATCCCGATGATGCGCCCCTCCTGTTCGGCGACCCAAATCCGCTCCGATCCGACCTTGGCCAGTTGCTCGTCGAACTCCTTGCCCGGATCGTCACCACCAATACCGGGGGAGTCGTAGATGGTGCGATGCCACTCGGTCATATGAACGTAGAGGTCGCGGCATGCCTCGAGGTCGTGCTCCTGGTAGTTACGGATCTCCATGGGTACCCCCGGGAATATCCCATCCCGACTTGCGCTTTCCTACGAAGGATAGGGAGTGAACACGATGAACATTCTTGGAATAGCCGGCAGTTTGCGCCGTGCCAGCACGAATCGAGGTCTGCTGCGTGCGGCCGGCGAACTGTTGCCCGACGGCGCACAACTGACAATTGCCGATATCTCAGACATCCCGATCTACAACTGGGACGACGAGCAGGAGTTCGGTTATGCCGAACCCGTGCAGAGGTTCCGCGACGAAATCAGATCAGCCGACGCGCTGCTCATCAGCACCCCTGAGTACAACAACTCGATGCCGGGAGCCCTGAAGAACGCCATCGACTGGGCGTCGCGCGGCGGGGCCGATTCGCCGCTCAACTACAAGCCCGCCGCAATCATGGGTGCGGCGGGGCGGCTCGGCTCCGTCCGGGCCCAGATGCACCTGCGCACCGTGCTCATGAATAACCAGCTGAAGGTGGTGCAGGCACCTGAGGTGCTGGTCCCGGTGAGCGAAGGCTTCACCGATGGCGAGTTGACCCACGAGCGCTACCGCGACCAGGTGCGCCGACTCGTAGCCGCACTGGTGGAGATGGCGTCTAGCTGACCTTTGCGTTCTCTACGTAGATGTTGCGCATCAGCGGATCGATTCGTGCCAGCATGCCGGTAACTGTTACCCGGGCCCCTTCTGCTGGTGCGGTCGCCGCCGCAGTTTCGACTGCCACGTCGATGTCGGTGTTGCCGTAGAGATCGTTCTGTACGGTGGCGACCGTGACGGTCACCGTCGCCGTTTCTCCCACCCTCCTGAGCTGCTTCACCCGACCTTCCCAGGTGATCGTCGCCCCGGCGTACTTGCTGTTGAACTTGCTCCGGGTTTCGAAACTGAGGTCGTCGCCGGCAAATAGGTCTTCGGCCATCTCGTCGACGTCGACGTCGCTCGCGACTGCTGCCGGGCCGGGCGGGGTGCGCAGTGCGTCTCGCCATCCGGCAACGTCAGGGTCGGCAGGGGCGATCCGCTCCAGCTCGACCACTCGCTCTCGAGCAGCGGTGTCGTCGCCGGCTGCGGCCAGTGTCTCCACTTCGAAGATACGCTGATCAATGTCCTCGGGATGCTCTGCGACCGCTTGCCGTATCCGGCCGGCAACCTCGCCGAGCAAGCCCTGTTCGCGGTCCGTGACGTTCGCGTCACTGACTCCGGCCGACGGTGAGGTGAGGAGTTGCGCTGTCGCCACCAGTCGCTGGATAGTCGATGCCAGGCGCTCGCCGCTGCTTTCGAACTTGCGCACGGTCAATCCCATGTGATTCTCGGTGACCACGGTTGTCGGGTGCGAAGCCATCAAGCGGAAGAGGCCTTGGCGGACTGAGGGGGTCAGGAGGGCAAGCAGCCGGTTGCGATCAGATGTCTTGATCTTGAAAGCGCCATCGAAGACGGGATCGCCGATCTGGATGTCTTCAACTCCGAACAGCTTGCCGATGAACGAAAGTCCCCCTTCGCGCTTCAGGCTCAGATCGAAGCCCAGCGACGGGTACTGAACCTGGTACCGCGTATAGGTAGTCGAGTTGTTGCCGGACCTCTGCGTGTACGTGTCGATGCGGACCGGGAGACCGTTCAGTTTCCCGGAAATGGTGGGTCGCGATACGCCGGAGCCACCGGCGATCTGCAGGCCAAGCCTCCCGGCCACGGCTCGCCAGGTGGCCACAGTGCGTTGGTGTGCCCTGTAGGCGACGTATCCGATGACCGCCATGAAGACAATGACTATGAGAACCAATGCCATCAGTATCCTCCCCCCAGCTTGGTGTGATCCCAGGTGATCACTTTGGACGGTTCGACGACTACAACGGTGTTCTTGGCCGCGAACCGGCCGAAGGCGGTCTCCATTGCCTCCCGGTCCATCTCCATCGGCGTGTCGTTGATCATCGGATATTTGGCCGCCAGCGCTCCGTACACGGAGACCACATAGGTTGGATCACTGATGAGCCGGGCCTTTCCTTTGATCATGACTCCTCTGAGCTGCGAGTATTCGTCCCCGGTCTCGACGAGCACGGTGAGGTTCGGGTTGCGGGTCAGGTTCACGATCTTCTGTGACTTCGTGAAGGAGCGGAACATGACCTTGTCGCCCTCCATGACGTACCACATTGGGGCGAGATGAGGCCAGCCGTCGGCGCCCTGGGTGGCGACCTGGAGTACGGTGTTGGCGGCAAGAAACTCCTGGATCTCTTCGCGGGTCATACTTGTGTCTTTGCGTGCCATACGGGGAAACCTAGCCGGGTGCCGATGCGGAGTGCCGTTACGCCGGGTAGGGTTTCTCTTCGGTACGGGCGACCTTGAGGCGGCCGAGATCAGCGAAGACAACGGAAATCAAAGGCATCGTTGCCGCCAAAGGCGACACCGTCCCTCAACCCGGCCCGGGTGGGGAGAAGGGCTCTGACATGACGAAGAAACTCACCGCTCCCGCTATCAAGGCTCGCAAGAGTGGCGAGAAGATCACGATGGTCACCGCATACGACGAGCCATCGGCGCGCATCGCCGACCGGGCCGGAGCCGACATCATCCTGGTTGGCGATTCTGTGGCCAACGTCGTCCTGGGTCGGGAGGACACCCTGGCTATGAGCATCGACGAGATGGTCTATCACACTGCTGCAGTGATGACCGCCGAGCCTGCCGCGCTCGTCGTGGGTGACATGCCCTGGCTCAGCTACCACACCACTCCCAAGGAAGCGGTGCACAATGCTGGTCGCCTCATTCGGGATGGTGGGGCCGGGGCGGTGAAACTCGAAGGAGGTCGGAAGCGCCTCGACGTCGTCAATGCCGTGCTCGATGCTGAGATCCCCGTAATGGGCCATCTCGGGCTTACCCCGCAATCGGTTCACGCCATGGGTGGATACCGGGTACAGGGCAAGCAGGCAGCTGCTGCGTACGAACTGATCACCGACGCCAGGATGCTGGCCGAAGCGGGCGTCTTTGCCCTCGTGCTCGAGGGTGTTCCCGACGTGCTTGCGGAGATGGTGACTGCCGAGATTGCCGTGCCCACGATCGGCATCGGCGCCGGGGTGGGGTGCGACGGACAGGTGCTCGTATTCCACGATGTGCTCGGCTTTCACGACAAGCGCACCGCCAAATTCGTTCGCCAGTACGCCAATCTCGCAGACGTCGCGGTAGAGGCACTCGGGCGTTTCTTCGCCGATGTCCGTTCCGGGGAGTTCCCCGGCGAGGATGAGACCTACCACATGCCCGAGGAGTCGGCCGAGATCCTGCGCGAGCTGAGTCAAGCCTCAGAGAATCTCGGCGGCGCCGGCCTCGCTGCGGACAGCTTCCTCGCAGATGAAGCGATGGAGCAATAGGGGCATGTCAGTCCCCCCGCTTGCGGGGGGAAGGTACCGCTGCGACGAAGTCGCAGGGGTAGGGGGGATTCGTTAGAGGAACAGCGAAGCTGTTCCTCCAGGTTTCTGGCGTACGCACCGCCAATATGCTGCTGCTCAATCCGCCAAAACGAGTGAGAACGACAAGAAAGCGGCCCCCGAATGGGGGCCGCTCTCCGGTTGTAGTCGAGTGTCTTCTATCCCTTGACTGAGCCTGCCGTGATGCCTCTGACGAAGAATCGCTGCAGCAGGAAGAACACGATCAGTGGTCCGAGCGTGATGATGAACGCTCCTGCGGTCAGCAGGTGTTCTCGAGCTCCAAACTCGCCGGCAAGCGAGGCAACCACGATCGTCCCCGGCAGGTTCGCCCTATTGCCTCCGATCATCGTCAGAGCGATGAGGTAATCGTTCCAGGTCCAGAGGAACTGGAAGATCGCAAAGGCGGCAAGAACCGGAACCGAAAGGGGCAGCACCAGTCGCCAGAAGACCGTGAAGTGGTCGGCGCCATCAATCGATGCCGACTCAAACAGGTCCTTGGGTAGACCGGCGATGTAGTTGTGCAGCAGGAAGACCGCAAACGGCATAGCAAAGCCGGTATGGGTCAACCAGACTGACGGTATCTGCCCCGATAAATCCAGGTCCGGGAATAAGGTCACCGTCTTTTCGAGCAATGGGATCGTCCAAGCCACTCCGTTGGAGTACGCCGACAGCAGCGGAATCAGTGCCACCTGCGACGGCACTGCGAGCAGCGCCACCGTGGCAATGAACAGCCACTCCCGGCCCTTGAAGTCGATCCAAGCGAACGCGTAGGCGGCGAATGCAGCGATGGCGATCGGAATGATCGTTGCCACGATTGCAATTGATGCCGAGTTGAGCAACGCGTTGCCGACTCCAGCTCCGACATCCGGGAACAAGACCTCCCGATAGTTATCGAGCGTCGGGAAGTCGTATCCATTGGAGGGATCCGAGAACGCATTCCAGAACCCACTGCCGCGCTGGGCGTCCCGAGTACGGAAGGAGTTCACGAACAGGCTGAAAGTCGGAATCGTCCAAAGGGTTACCAGGATCCAGAGGAACCAGGTTGGAATGCCACGAAGGAACGCATAGATGCGCTTGCCGAGTGGTCGACGCTGCGTGAGTACGCCGGCACTGGGTCGGCTCTTAGTAGTTGTCATCCCAGCCTCTCTCTCTGCATCCGTCGAATGTTCATCGCCATTACAGGAAGAACGGCTACGAACAGGATCACGGCGACTGCCGAGCCCGTTCCGAAGTCAAGCTGAGTGAAGGCTCTCTCCCACATCTCGTTGGCTAGAACTTGAGTGTCGAAGTTGCCGTTGGTCATCACTTTCGGGATATCGAAGATCTTCAGGGTTTGCACAATCAGGGTCGTAACCACCACCCCAATCGTGGGGAAGATCTGCGGCACCGTGACTCGCCAGAAGGTCTGCGTCTCGGTGGCGCCGTCGATCCTGGCGGCCTCCAGCAGATCCTCCGGCACAGCCTTGATGGCAGCCGAGAAAATCACCATGGCAAAGCCGGTCTGGATCCAGATGAACACGACCATCAACCAGAAGTTGTTCCAAGGGCCTTCCTGGATGAACAGGACGGGTCTCGCAACAATCTCTCCGGTGACCTCGCTGACTTCGAATCCGCCGAATCCGGGTCCGAGGAACCGGAAGACCAGCCACCCCAGAATGAGGATTATCAAGCCCGATCCGGCAATCATGGCGTTGTTCTCGGCTTGCCAACCGCGCCATCCCAGATAGAGCATTCCGGCGATGACGGCCAGCAGTACCAGTGAGACCAGAGTCTTGGCCAAACCGGAGTTGCTCCATTGGCCGAGCATGACCCACAGCGAGTTGAAAACGCCGGTCTGCGAATCCTGGGCCGGGCGCGCAACGTAGATGAGCCGCCAGATAACGGAGGCCCCGACGAAGCTGATCGCCATCGGCAGGAAGATGAGCGACTTCGCTATGTTCTCGCCCTTGGCGCGGTCGGCCAAAACGGCCACGGCCAAACCGAGAGATACCGCAAAGATGATCACCGAGAAGATCCACCACAGGTTGTTCGGGATCGTTCCCCGGATCGCCGTAAAGAGCGCGAATCCAAACATTATCGCCGCACCGCCGAGCAGTGAGAGACTCCCGGAGTTCAACGTGAAGTTGGTTCCGATTTGCCGGCCGAAGTACCGACCGGCGACTACGCCCAGAACGAGCAGCGCGGCGGCCAGCCAGAACAGCCGGCTGCCGAAGAGATTTCCGGCGTTGCCGAAATCGATGATCCCGGGATCCGAGAAGATGTCGGCGTAGTTGGTGAGTCCGGTCCACGTAAGTTCACGGGGATTGCCGGTGAGGAATCCGAGCCAGATGGTGCGTAGTAGGGGAATCACAAGAGCAGCGCCGACAAAAACCAGCGCCGGGGTCAAGAAGATGTACTTGCGACTCCCGAGAGCGATATCGGCCCGTTTCACCTGATCCGGATGGGACTTACCCCCGGCTGCCGCTCCCACCAACGCCCCGAGCACAACGGCGACGATGATCGCCTCGAATCTCGAACCGTCGAGGTCTGCAGCGAGCCAGGCACCGAGCAGCCAACCCAGGGATAGGCCGATCGCCATTCTCGAGATCATCAAGTCGGCTTTGCGACCGGAAACAACCCAGATCAAGAATCCGAGGCCGGCACCAATCAGCAGGCCGACGATGACTCCAACCGGGTCGATCGAGGGGAGGATGCCAACCATCTCGGTCTCGCCGTCTGTGGCGCCCGCGTCCATCGCGAACAGCCCAAGCAACAAGCCGAGAGCGGCACCACCCCCTACACCTGCCGCCAATCGCTGGTTGCCGGGCTCGAAGATCCCAAGGGCGTAGCCCAGAGCAACCCCGATGACAATCGCAATGATTGTCACGAGAACCGGTGATGAGATCATCCGGTTGCCCCAGAGGAGATAGAACACCCCTCCAGAGAGCAGCCCTCCCGCGATGGCGCTGTACTGTGGATATCGTTCCTCTGTCAGGTCAAACAGCTTGTTTATGCCTATGAAGACAATTGCGCTGCCGCCGACAGCGGCGACGATACCCAGGACGGTAACAACAAGTCGGTTCATGGTGCTCCCTCGTCCGTAAACGCTGGAAGCTAATCTAGTACGCGAGGTTCGTCCCACACCATTCGACAGAAGAAGGCCGGCCCGCTCAGCGGGCCGGCCTTCTTTCGTTACTTATTTGCGCTTCGGCTACTTAGGGCCAAGTTGCGTCGATAGCTGCAAAAGCTTCTTCGACAGTTTTGTCACCGTTGACCGCGCTGGTTCCTTCGGTCCAGAACGAGCCCGCACCGACAGCAGCCGGCATCAGGTCGGAGCCGTCAAACCGTGCTGGATTGGCGTTGGCGAGGATCTCGATGAATCCTGCCTCGAGGTCATTCCAGAGGCTGAGGTCGACGTTCAGGTTGGCGGTGAGGAAGCCAGAGGCGTCGCCGCCCTTGTTCTCGCGCTGTGCCTTCTGGCGCTCTTCGGCGTACTGGGCCGAACCCAGGTACTCCATGACCGCCCACACCTCAGGTGCATCGCGGAATGCCGAAGCGGCATTACCGGCAGTGAGCACCGGTGACGAAGTGTCGTCAGCTGCTGGGAAGTAGAACGTGTCGATCTGGCCTTCCGGTCCAACGGTCGTGCCCTCAGGCAAGAAGGCGGCGAAGAACGAAGCCTGGCGCACCATGGCACACGTGCCGGCAACCAGCGGATCGCCGTGATCGGCGCTGTGCGCCGTAGCGGAGATCGAGCCACCTGCGGCGTACGTGTTACCCGGCGTGTTCCAGATGTCGAGAATCGTCTGCGCGACATTCACAACCGCGGGATCGGAGAACAGCAGTTCGCCGCTCGTCCACCGGTCGTACTGCTCCGGGCCCTCGAGCCGCAGCATCATGTCTTCCATCCAGTCCGTGAAGGTCCAACCGGTAGCAGGACCGGACTCGATGCCAACACACCACGGCGTCTGCCCGTCGGCGATCATCTGATTGCCGAGATCGACTAGATCTCCGAGGGTGGTCGGAACTTCGTAGCCACCGTTGGCGAACACCTCAGTGTTGTACCAAACGATCGACTTGAGGTCGGTCTTGACCTGAACTGCGTACGCGTCTCCCTCGTAGGAGTACGTCTCGAGCGTGCCGGCCGGCCACTGGGGCCTGACTGCAGCATCAACTTCCGGTGCCAGCGGAAGGATGAAACCCTGACTGGCAAAGTCGATGACCTTGCCCGGCTGCGGGAACATCGCAATGTCCGGCGGGTTACCGCCGGCGGCCTGGGCGTTGATCTGCTCCGAGAAGTCACGGGCACCCGTATGGGTGATCTCGATTCCACTCTCGGCAGCAAAGACGTCCAGCGCCCGCTGGATTCCGGTTGCCTCGTCTACACCGTCCTCCGAAGAGAACACGGTTACGGACGTACCGGAAAAGTCTACATCGTCCATTGGGGCTTCGGTGGTGTCGGCTCCGTCACCGTCTCCACCACCGTCGTCCGGAGCTTCCGTCGTTGCGGCGGTCGTCTCCGTTGCTCCACCGTCGCCATCATCAGCCTCATCGTCGCCACCACAGGCGGCAGCAATGAGGGCGAAGACGACTAGCAGTAGCAACCACTTGAATTGCTTCATGGAGTCCTCCTCCTTGAGCACCGGCCGAGCGCCGATGCATCCGCAACCTTAATGAGGAGCTGGAAACACGCAAAGTCAACCCAGCCCAATTACTGGTAGGGAAGGGACCACGAATCGGGCAGGCGGGGAGGAAGAGTCGGGTTGGCGCGCAGATCATCGCAATTACCCATTTGGCCGGAGGCATCGGGACCAATTCCACTGGAAACCGGAACCGGTTCCAGTACTAAGGTATGGGTATCCCCCGGAGAGACGGAAATGGTCCAAGTTGTCGTATCGGAATTCATGAACGAGGAGGCTTTGGCGCCTCTGCGCCAGGACTACACAATCTTGTTCGATCCCACGCTCGTCGACGATCGCCCCCGACTTCTTGCCGAGGTGGCAACGGCGGAAGCTGTGATAGTGCGCAACCGTACCCAGGTCGATGTCGAGCTGCTCGATGCCGCACCCGGGCTTCGGGCCGTCGGGCGTCTCGGTGTCGGTCTCGACAACATCGACGTGGAAGCATGCGCCTCCCGCGGGGTTATCGTGCATCCGGCGTCCGGCGCCAATGCGCTGGCCGTTGCGGAGTACGTGATTGCCGCGTTGTTGATGCTGTTCCGCGGTGCGTATCAGTCGAACGCCAGGATGCTGAGCGGATCCTGGCCCCGCGCCGACCTTCAGGGAAGAGAAACCTCGGGGAAGACTCTGGCTCTCCTCGGTCTCGGGGGCATCGCTCGTCTCGTTGCCGAGCGCGCCGGCGCTCTCGGCATGAGGGTTCGCGCTTACGATCCTTTCCTCGATGCGGAGGATGCTGCGTGGCGCGGTGTGGAGCGCATCGCCGTGATCGACGATTTGTTGCGCGGGGCCGATGCCGTAAGTGTTCATGTTCCGCTCAACGATGAGACTCGCCATGTTCTCGATGCTTCCCGTCTCGAGCTGCTTGCCGATCAGGCCGTTGTCGTCAACACAGCGCGAGGTGGAATAGTTGACGACGGTGCGCTGGCCGAGTCATTGCGCCGTGGGCGGCTGGGCGGCGCCGCGCTCGACGTGTTCGAAGTAGAGCCGCTGACCGCGGCCGCGGCCGAGATGTTCGCCGGACTCGACAATGTCGTGTTGACCCCGCACATTGCCGGGCTGACCGCAGAGTCGAATTCCCGGGTCAGCGACGTCACCGTTGCCAACGTATTGAAAACCCTTAGTGACCAGTAGGAGATAGATATGAAGTTCTTCCTCGATAGTGCCAAGACCGACGAGATCGAATACGCCCTCGAGATGTGGAACATCGACGGTGTCACCACGAACCCGCGGCATGTCCAGGTTTCCGGCAAGCCGTTCATGAAGGTGATCCGGGAGATCGCCACGATCTTCGAGGGAACCGACAAGCCGATCTCGGTCGAAGTCAACCCGCATCTCGATGACTGGCAGGAGATGGTGACCGAAGGGAAGAAGCTCGCGGCGATCTCACCGAACTTCGTCATCAAGTTGCCGGCCACCGAACCGGGGTTCAAGGCGGTCTTCGAACTAGCCAAGGAAGAGATCAAATCCAACTTGACCCTTTCCTTCTCGGCGGCGCAGGCGCTGCAAGCAATGCGGATGGGTGCTGCGTTTGTGTCCCCGTTTGTGGGTTGGAAGGAATCGAACGGCGAAGAGATCACCCACTTCATCGACGAGGTGGCGGCGATTCGCGACGTGTACGGCTTCGAGACCGAGATCATCGTGGCCGCCGCTCGCAACGCCCGGCAGATCACCAATTCCGCGGTGGTCGGTGCCGACATCGTGACCGCCGGGATTCCGGTGTACAAGGATGCATTCGCCCACCCCTACACCGATATGGGTCTCGCCAAGTTCCAGTCCTTCTGGGACCAAACCCCCTACGAGTAGCGAGATGAGCTCCCGCAAACGTCTTGGCGTTCTCGCCCTGGCGCGTCCCACATTCGACGTTCCGTACGCAGAGGAGGTGGCGGCGGCCGCCATGGCAACCCTCGCCGGCCTCGATGCCGAGCTAGTTGGTGATGCAACACTGCTATTCGACGCCGAGAGTACCGAGACCGCCCTCGAGCAATTCGCCGATGTCGACCTCGACGCCCTGCTGCTGTTGCAGGTCTCTTTCACCGACTCGTCGATGACTGAGGCCATTGGGGCCCGGTTCGATGCTCCCATCATCATCTGGTCGTTCCCCGAGGCGCGGGTGGGAGGTCGGCTCCGGCTCAACTCGTTCTGTGGTCTCAATCTTGCCGCTTACGCGCTGATCAAGGCCGGGAACGACTTCGACTATGTACACCGCACCGCCGACGATGTTGGTGCCGTGAGTGATATCGAGCGGCTACTCGCCGGTCCCATCGGTCAGGAGCCAAGCCGGCGGCGCCGCCCGAAAGAGACGTCAACAGCAGCGCATGAGGCGGCGGCCGGGGTCGTAGCCGAGTTGGCTGGTACCAAGATCGGGGTCATCGGTGATCACCCCGTCGGCTTCGAGCCGTGTGGCTACGAACCTGACACACTGGCCGCGGTCACCGGGGTTGTCGTCGAACGGAAGGAACTCGAAGATCTCTTCGGAGCGGCATCCGCAACTCCGATCGAGATCGTGTCGGCTACTCGGGAGCGCTCAGTGGAGCGGCTCGGGAATCTCGATGATCTCGATCAAGAGGCACTGAATAAGTCCTTGAGCCTGTACGGTGGATTGCAGACGCTCATTGCCGAGGGCGGCTGGGCCGGAGTGGCCACCCGATGCTGGCCCGAGTGCTTTACCGAATACGGAGGAGCAGCCTGTTCACCGCAGAGCATGCTGATAGACGATGGTATCCCGGGCACGTGCGAGGCCGATGTCTACGGCAACGTGACTGCGCTTCTGCTGCAGCATGTTGCGGGAGAGCCATCGTTTGTTGCCGATCTCGTCGAGATGGATACCGATGGCGACACCGGCGTGCTGTGGCACTGCGGTCTCGCCCCGATCCATATGGCGCCCGACGACGGGTCGGCTACTGGAACTATCCACTCCAACCGAAAGCTGCCGCTGCTCAATGAGTTTGCGCTGCGTCCGGGGCAGGTCACCCTATGTCGACTCAGCCAGGCCGGCAATGTGACCGCGATGGTCATCGGTGGCGGAACGATGCTCGATGAGCCGCTGGCATTCTCAGGAACCGCCGGTGTCGTTGAGTTTGACCGACCGGCACCGGAGGTTGTGGCAACAATTGCGCGGGAGGGCCTCGAGCACCATTTTGGGATTGTGTACGGCGACTATCGCGAGGAATTGGAAGCCCTGGCTGCGGCCTGGGACATACCCGTTATCGACCTATAGAAAGGCAGGAGAATGAGCAAGGTAAAGGTCGGCGTAGCCGGCTATGGAGTCATCGGCAATCGCCTCGCCGCCGGTGTGGCATTGCAGGAGGACATGGAACTCGTCGGTGTCGCCGACGTCGCCCCGACTCTTCCGGTGCGTGCGCTCAAGGAGCGCGGTATGCCGTTCAAGCTGTTCACGGCATACGACGGCGCGGAAGTGGCGCTCGAAGAAGCGGGCATTCCGGTGTCCGGTGGTTTCGACGACTTGCTCGGTGAGGTGGACGTCATGCTCGACGCCGCCCCGGGCGGCATCGGTGCCAAGAACAAAGAGAAGTATGTTGCCGCCGGGGTCAAGGCTGTCTTCCAGGGCGGCGAGTCCGGCGAGGTCGCCGACGTATTCTTCCACGGAACCGTCAACTACGAAAAGGGTCTCGGCGTCGACTATCTCAAGCTGACGTCCTGCAACACGACGGGCCTCATTCGTGGTGTCGATGCGATCCACAAGGCTGTGGGTGTGGAGCGGACGTTTATCACGATCATTCGCCGTGTGGCCGATCCGGGTGATACCCATCGCGGTCTCACCAACGTGCTTCAGGTGGATCCGATCCCGAACCATCAGGCCGTCGATCTCGAGCACATCATGGAAGGTGTCAAGGCCACCGGGATGCTCATCCACACGCCCGTTACCCACGGTCACATCATCACCCTTCATGCCACTCCGAAGCGAGCCATCTCGGTCGAAGAAGCTCTTGCTGCGTTTGAGGCGTATCCCCGCATCAAGGTCGTCAAGATCGCCGAGGGCTTCAACTCGAACTCTTCACTGTTCCAGTGGGCTCGGTACATGGAGTATCCGCGGGGCGACATGTACGAGATCGGATTGTGGGAGGAGATGGTCGGTCTGTCCGGCGACGATGTCGTGTTTGCCATCAATATTCCGCAGGAGTCGGTGACCATCCCCGAGACCATCGACGCGGTCCGCGCCTCGATGGAAATGCAGGCAACCGGTTCAGAGGCTGTCGCTGCAACCGACCGCTATCTCGGCATCGCGTAGGGAGCAGCATGACGCAGGAGATTCGCTACGGCGTGATCGGCACCGGGATGATGGGCCTCGAGCACATCAACAATGTGAATGCTATCGACGGTGCTCACGTCGTGGCGATCTCCGATCCTGATCCGCAGTCACGCAAGTTTGGAAAGAACACCGCCCGTCTCGAGGACGACATGGTCTTCGCGGATCATCGTGATCTGCTGGCAGCCGGCGTTTGTGATGCGGTGGTGCTGGTATCGCCGAACCACACCCATGCCGACATCATGGAGGACATCCTCGCCTACGAGGACCTCAACGTAATGGTGGAGAAGCCATTGGCGACCACCGTCGATGAGTGTCGCCGGATTCTCGCGGCGGCCGCAGGGCACAAGGGCATCGTTTGGATGGGGCTGGAGTATCGCTACAAGCCACCGATCCAGGCTCTGATTCACGAAGTGAGTGCCGGTGCCGTCGGCAACACCAAGATGATCTTCATCAGGGAGCATCGCTTCCCGTTCCTGCCGAAGGTGGGGGACTGGAACAGGTTCAACCGGAACACCGGGGGAACCCTGGTTGAGAAGTGCTGTCACTTCTTCGATCTCATGACACTGATCGCCGAGTCCAAGCCGGTCCGGGTGTACGGATCAGGCGCCCAGGATGTGAATCATCTCGACGAACGCTACGACGGTGAAGTCCCCGACCTGCTCGACAACGCCTTCGTGATTGTCGACTTCGAGAACGGGATTCGGGCGACCCTCGACCTGTGCATGTTCGCCGAGGGTTCCCGCAACGAGCAGGAGCTCGTCGTCACCGGCGACGTTGGCAAGGTGGAGTCGTTCGTCCCGGAGGCCGTGATGCGCATCGGTCGTCGTTTTGAGCGAACCGTTGCCGAGCGCCCGGTGTCCGATGATCACGTTGCCTATCACGGCCTCCACGAGGGTGCCAGCTATCTCGAGCACGTCGACTTCGTCGACGCGATCCGGAACGGCACACCGGCCAAGGTCACCCTCGAAGATGGTCTGATGGCCGTCGCCGTCGGGCAGGCGGCGCACCTCTCGATCGATGAGGGGCGCCCGGTGATGATGAGCGAAGTGCTCGGATAGAGATCACACCAACCAACAGAAACTGAGGTGCACAAGCACATGAAACCAGACATTGTTATCCACGACCCATCCGACTCGGTCGGCGTTGCGGTAGTGGAAGGGATCGAGGCGGGCCGGGAACTGGCCGTCTGGATCATGGACACCAATGAGAACACGTCGATCGTATCCAAGGATCCGATCCCGCTCGGGCACAAGATCGCCATGGTCGATCTCGCCGAGGGTGACGCATTGATCAAGTACGGACACGACATCGGCAAGGTCGTTGCGGCCATTCCCACCGGTCATCACGTCCATGTTCACAACGTCAAGACAAAGAAGTGGTAGGGCAATGAGTAGGACAATCAAGGCATACCGGCGGGAAAACGGTCGCGTCGGTGTTCGCAATCACGTCATCATCCTGCCGGTCGACGACATCTCGAACGCTTGCGCGGAGAAGGTCGCCAACAACATCTGCGGCACCCTCGCCCTGCCCCACGCCTACGGAAGGCTCCAATTCGGTCCCGACCTCGAGCTGACCATGAACACGCTGATCGGCACCGGGGCGAACCCCAATGTTGCCGCCGTGGTCGTCATCGGTATCGAGCCAAAATGGACGAAGTGGGTCGTCGACGGCATTGCCGAAACGGGCAAGCCGGTGGCCGGGTTCTCGATCGAGGAGCACGGCGACCTCCGGATCGCCGAGGTTGCCGGCCGCAAAGCCCAGGAGTTCGTGCAGTGGGCAACCGAGCTGCAGCGTGAAGAGGTCCCGCTCAGCGATCTATGGATCGCCACCAAGTGCGGCGAATCTGACACGACCTCCGGGCTCGCGTCGAATCCCACCGTCGGCAACATGTTCGACAAACTCGACAAAGAGGGCAACTACCTGTGCTTCGGCGAGACCTCCGAGCTGACCGGAGCGGAGATGGTGTGCGCCGACCGTGCTGCGACCCCTGAGGTGCGGCAGAAGTTCATCGATACATGGAATCGCTACAACGACATGATCAACCGTCACAAGACGAGCGATCTGTCGGAGAGCCAGCCGACCGCAGGCAATATCGCCGGAGGCTTGACCACCATCGAAGAGAAGGCGTTCGGCAACTTCCAGAAGATCGGCAAAGAGGTCAAGTTCATTGACGTGCTCGAGCCCGCCCAACCCCCCACCAAGGGCCCGGGTCTCTACTTCATGGACACGTCGTCGGCAGCTGCCGAGTGCAACACGCTGCAGGCTGCGGCTGGGTTTGCGCTGCACATCTTCACCACCGGTCAGGGAAACATCATCGGTCACCCGATCATGCCCGTGATCAAGGTGACGGCGAACCCGAAGACCGCCCGCCTGATGGCCGATCACGTAGATCTCGACGTCTCCGGGCTGCTCAGCGGAGAGATGGTTCTCGACGAAGCCGGCGATGCGCTGATCGACATGGTCGTGCGCACCGCCAACGGTCGAAACACCGCAGCCGAGACTCTCGGCCATCGCGAGTTCATCATCACCAAGCTGTACCAATCGGCCTGAAAGCGCGCCCGGAGAGGTGATCAGTGACAAGTGCCCGGGTAGCGGCTCCCGGGCACTTCTAGTTAGGAGCGAGCGAGATGATCCGTAATGCAGCGGAACTGGAACAAATGGCGACCGAGGTGCTGGTCAAGGCGGGCACTGTCGAGACGTCGGCACGGTCGGTGGCGAAAGCGCTGGTTCGCGCCAATAGAGATGGTCTCAACTCGCATGGTCTCGCCCGGCTCCAGGCCTACTCCGCTCAAGTTAGGGCGGGCAAAGTCGTCGGAGCCGCCACCCCGGCTTTCGAGAAGCTGGGACCGTCGGCGGCGCGAATCGACGCAAACGATGGCTTCGCTTTCCCTGCGTTCGACATGGCTATCGATGCGCTGGTCGACATGACGGCAGAGACACCGGTGGCTGGAATTGCGGTGACCAACTCACATCACTTCGGTGTTGCCGGCCATCACGTCGAGCGGCTTGCGGAGCGCGGTGTTGTCGGCCTGGTGTTCGGCAACTCCCCACAGGCGATCGCCCCGTGGGGTGGTTACCGGCCCCTGTTCGGGACCAACCCCATCGCCTTTGGTTTCCCTCGGGCCGCAGCCCCGCCCGTTGTTGTCGACCTGTCGCTGTCCAAACAGGCGCGCGGCAAGATCAAGCTTGCCGCCGACGAGGGCCGTGAGATTCCGGAAGGATGGGCGCTCGACAAGGACGGCAACCCGACCACCGACGCTTCTGCTGCGATGGCAGGTTCGATGCTTCCGCTCGGCGATGCCAAGGGTGCGGCTCTGGTACTCGCCGTCGAGATCATGGCAGCAGCGATGACCGGAGCTCACTTTGGCTACGAGGCAAGCTCGTTCTTCGATGACCAGGGGGGTCCCCCCCGGGTTGGGCAGTTCATCCTCGGTTTCGACCCAGGTCCACTCAGTGGGGATAGCTATGCCGATCGGCTCGAGGTGTTGCTGGGCGCTATCACCGATCAGCCCGGAACCCGCATTCCCGGAGCTAGGCGAATTGGCATCCGTGAGCAATCGGACACGGAGGGTATCGACATCCCCGATGATCTGCTTATCTGGATGGAGAGTCAGATCCGATGAGGTAAGTCGTGAGACCGGAGATCATCGTTGCCCCCCACTTTCGGGCCGTGGAGGAGATCTTCGACCCTCCAACGCTGGCGCGTCTTCGTGATCTCGGAGATCTGGTTTGGGGGCGCGACGCGCCGATGCCTCAGGATGAGATGGAGGCTGCGCTCGACACGGCCGCGGCAGTCATCTTTGGTACGTGGTCGTATGGGCCGGATGCGATTCCGGCTGCGGGGCCGAACCTGCGGTTTGTCTTCGAAGTTGCCGGTTCCCATGCCCACACCGATCTCAACTACCGAGCATGTTTGCAGCGGGGCATTGCAGTCGGCGGTTGCGCTCCCGCCTTTGGTCCCGCAGTAGCGGAGATGGGCTTGGCACTTGCCCTGTCGGCAGCACGCCTCGTCAACGAAGGCGATGCGGATTTTCGGGCGGGTGAAGAGAAGTGGGTGCACGAGGGCACTGTTGGTGCGGTCACCACCTGGGGCAAGACGATCGGGTTCGTCGGCGCCGGTGGGCTCTCCGTCCCTCTGCAAGAGATGCTCACCCCGTTCCGGACACGTTTTGTCGCTTTCGATCCGTGGCTCACCGATGAGGACCTGCGCGGGCGCGGCATCGAGCCGATGGGCCTTGCCGAGTTGTTCTCGGAGAGCGATTTCATCTACGTGCTTGCTGCGCCTTCTCCCGACAACTACCAGCTGATCGATCGCGAGCTAATGGAGCTGCTGCGGCCTCATCAGACGATGATCGTGCTCAGCCGCGCTCATCTTGTTGACTTCGAGGCGATGACCGGTCTGGTGCTCGAGGGACGCTTTCGCGTCGCCATCGACGTGTGGCCGACGGAGCCATTCGACGCAGGACATCGGATACGCCGCGCCCGCAACGCCGTGTTCAGTGCCCATCGCGCCGGTGCGATCCCCGAGGCCCTTCTCGAGATCGGCCGGATGGTCGTGGACGACCTCGAGGTCCTGTTCGAACGAGCCGATCGACCTCTTCGCATGCAATACGCAACGCAGGACATGGTGGAGCGCCTGCATCCCGAAGGTGACAAAGCCAATACCGGGGTTCTGTAGTGACCAAGCTCGAGCCGTTGCGGTGGGGGATCATGGCGACCGGGAACATCGCCGCCAGCATGGCTGAGGCTCTCAGCTACGTGCCCGAAGCCACCCTGCTTGCAGTCGGATCGCGTTCGCAGCATTCGGCCGACGTCTTCGGTGAGCAGTGGGGGATCCCGCGCTGCTACGGGAGCTATGCAGAGCTCATTGCCGAC
>Ga0180435_10000687_pt1 | contig 35709 bp, 37 predicted proteins | sample SS_ome_3_FD_132467 | JGI IMG/M metagenome (GOLD analysis project Ga0180435, IMG submission 132467) | Hypersaline lake sediment archaeal communities from the Salton Sea, California, USA - SS_3_S_1 metaG | ecosystem: Environmental > Aquatic > Non-marine Saline and Alkaline > Hypersaline >... | reverse complement strand
CGCGGTCCCGCAGGTCCTGCATGATCTGCGAGATCATCTGTTTGCGCAGGAGCGCCGCCCCGGTGCCACTCAACGCCCACCCAGGGTGAGCCGGTGGCCGCATGTCTCCAAGACGAACAGGGCTCTACGTCGCCAATCGGCCGAGTTCGTCGACGGGATAGGCCGCGAACCGACTTCCATCTTGACCCCAACATGGTCATAGCCTAGTCAAAATCTCTGCGCGGGTGTGATGTAATGGTAGCCTGTCAGCCTTCCAAGCTGAACGCGCGGGTTCGATTCCCGCCACCCGCTCCAAGAAGTCCTTTCCAGCATATCACCCGAGAAGCGCCGTTCGTGTTGCGGCCGGAAGTCTGAGACTTCGGGTCGCTGCGCCTTTTCGGCACGAGCCTTCCCGGCCGGAGACGCGGGATTGCGTCCCGCCGCCCGCTCCACCTCCGCCCCGGCAAGTCGCGACACGGCCCGGTGAATTGTCGCGCGAACAATGTTCTGCTAAGCATATCCGATCGCGCGAACCGCCACGCACCCAAGAGGACGTCGGGTTGCTGGACTACACACACAATCCCCTGCTGGTCATTGCCTCGCTCGCGATTGCGCTGATGGCAGGTTTCACCGGACTGTCGCTCACGCGCGGTGCGTCGCAACTGCAGGCCGGCCGGCGCAAGCTGGTTGTTTCGATGGCGGCGGTGGCACTCGGCGGCGGCATCTGGTCGATGCATTTCGTCGCCATGCTCGGGATGGAACTGCCGGTGATGTACTACTACGACGCGTTGATCACCCTGATCTCGGCGTTGCTTGCCATTCTGATGACCGGCATTGCCCTGCTGATCGTGCATTTCGGGCAACGCACCCGGGGCAGGATCATTGTGGCGGGTGCCGTGATCGGTATCGGCATCCCGGTCATGCATTACGTCGGGATGTCGGGCATTCAGTTGTGCCAGCCGGTCTACACGCCGGGCGGCGTGCTCCTCGCACTGGTGGCGTCGCTGATACTCAGCATTGCGGCGATCTACATCGCCTACGGCACCCGCGACGCGCGTCATATCATCCTTGGAACGGTTGGCTTCGGGCTTGCGGTGTTCTCGGTGCACTTCATCGCGATGGCCGGCACCGGCTTCATCGAGGCCCCCGCCCCGGACGGTCCGGGCCCGCGGATCAGCAATGAGGCACTGGCCTTCGGGGTGACCCTTGCCGCCTTCGTGATCTCCGGCGCCTTCCTGCTGACCGGCGTGACCTTTACCGAAGACGACGCCGCGCTGGTGACGGCACCCGACGGCGCCGGCGCACAACCGGTCGCGGATCTCTTGCCTGACATGCAGCCAGGCCCATCGGGAGAGCCGCCTGCGCTTGCCGACGGCGTTCTCCGCATACCGTACGAGAAAGAAGGTCGGACCCATTTCATAGCCGCAGCGGACATCGCCGCGATCCGGGCCGAAGGACACTACACGCTTCTCTATGCCGAAAACCAGCGCCTGTTCTGTCCCTGGTCGATCACGGAGGCGGAGACGCGGCTGCGGGACCCTGAATTCATTCGGACGCACCGCAGCTATCTCGTCAACCGGCGTCACGTCTCCAGTTTCGAGCGCAAGAAGGACACCGGTGTGTGCTATTTCGACGCCGTGCCCGGTCTGCCGAAAGTCCCGGTAAGCCGGTCGCGGCTCGTCGAGGTGCGCGAACACCTCGGACTATGACCCGGGTTCGCGATCCGCACCGGGCGATCCTGCGCCGGGCACGAACTCCGGTCTCAGCCTTTTCGCCGTTCGTGCAGCCATTTCGCAATTCGTGGGAATGACCGCGTCAGCCGTTGACCTGCGCTAAACTGTCGCACCCCCATCTCTGTAGATCTTCTCATTACGCCCGAGCAACGGGCCAAGGGAGGAACGTGCATGATACCGGCTGCATTCGAGTATCACAGACCTGCAGACATCGCAGAAGCGATCGAGGTCCTGCAAGAACACGGCGACGACGCGCGGGTGATCGCGGGAGGGCATAGCCTCATCCCGATGATGAAACTGCGTATGGCATCGCTGGAACACCTGATCGATCTTCAGTCGATCGAAGTCCTGAAGGGGATCTCGATCGATGGGGCGCGCGTCTCGCTCGGCGCGATGACGACCCAGCACGAGATCATTGCAGACGACGCGCTCGCAGCGGCGGCGCCGATCATCCGCGAGGCGGCGCTTCAGATCGCCGATCCGCAGGTGCGTTACATGGGCACGATCGGCGGCAACGTTGCCAACGGCGATCCGGGCAATGACATGCCGGGGCTGATGCAGTGTCTCGATGCAAGCTACACGCTGGTCGGTCCCGATGGCACCCGGGAGGTTGCGGCGCGGGACTTCTACGAAGCCGCTTACATGACCGAGCGCGAAGACGAGGAGATCCTCACGCGGATCAGCTTCGACGCACCGTCCGGCGGCCACGCCTACGAAAAGCAGAAGCGCAAGATCGGCGACTACGCCACCGCCGCTGCCGCGGTGCTGATCACCAAGGAAGGCGGGCAGGTTGCCTCGGCGTCGATCGCGATGACGAACCTGAGCGACACGCCGGTGTTCTCGGAAGCGGCCGGTGCCGCGCTCGAAGGCACCGATTGCGGCGCCGACGCAATCAAGGCCGCCGTCGCCGCCATGCTCGACGACATCGACCCCGGCGAAGACAACCGCGGCCCAGTCGAATTCAAACGCCACGTTGCTGGCGTGATCCTGACCCGCGCCATCGCGCGCGCCTGGTCGCGCGCTTGAGGGAGGACATCATGGCAAAAACCCACATCACACTCACGGTGAACGGCGAAGCGAAAGAGCTTCTCGTCGATCCGCGCGAGCTGCTCATTCACACCTTGCGCGAACAGCTCGACGTAACCGGCCCTCACATCGGCTGCGAAACCAGCCATTGCGGCGCCTGCACCGTCGATATCGACGGGAAATCGGTGAAATCCTGCACGCTTTTCTCTGTGCAGGCCAACGGCGCCGACATTACCACCATCGAAGGTCTGGGCACGCCGGACGAACTCCACGTGCTCCAGCAAGCGTTCCGCGAGCATCACGGCCTCCAGTGCGGCTACTGCACGCCGGGCATGATCACCCGGGCCCATCGCCTGCTGCAGGAAAACCCGAACCCGACCGAGGAAGAGGTCCGCTTCGGCATGGCCGGCAACCTCTGCCGCTGCACCGGCTACCAGAACATCGTCAAGTCCATCATGGCCGCCGCGGCCGAGATGAACGCCGCCCAGGAGGCCGCAGAATGAACGACATGACCCCCAGCCGCGAGGATCGCGTCGCCAATCTCAAGGGCCTCGGCACCTCCCGCAAACGCGTCGAAGATGCCCGGTTCACCCAAGGCAAAGGCAACTACGTCGACGACGTGAAGCTGCCCGGCATGCTGTTTGGCGATTTCGTCCGCTCGCCCTATGCCCATGCCCGCGTGAAGGCAATCAACACCGACGAAGCGATGAAAGTGCCCGGCGTGCTCGCCGTGCTCACCGCGAAGGATCTCGAACCGCTGAACCTGCATTGGATGCCGACGCTCGCGGGCGACAAGCAGATGGTGCTGGCCGACGGCAAGGTGCTGTTTCAGGGCCAGGAAGTCGCCTTCGTGGTGGCCGAAGACCGCTACGCCGCCGCCGATGGCGTCGAGGCGGTCGAGGTCGAGTACGAGGAACTGCCCGTCATCACCGACCCGTTCCACGCTCTCGAGACCGATATCGTCCTGCGTGAAGACCTCGAAGCCGGTGCCGACGGCGCCCACGGGCCGCGCAAGCACCACAACCACATTTTCCTGTGGGAAGAAGGCGACGAGGCCGCGACCGAGCAGGCGATTGGCGAGGCCGAAGTGGTGGCCGAGGAGATGGTCTACTACCACCGCACCCACCCCTGCCCGCTCGAAACCTGCGGCGCGGTCGCGTCGATGGACAAGGTCAACGGCAAGCTCACCGTCTGGGGCACCTTCCAGGCGCCGCACGTGGTGCGCACCGTCGCCTCGCTGCTCTCGGGCATCGAGGAGCACAACATCCGGGTGATCTCGCCCGACATTGGCGGCGGCTTCGGCAACAAGGTGGGTGTCTACCCCGGCTATGTCTGCGCCATCGTCGCCTCGATCGTCACCGGCAAGCCGGTGAAGTGGATCGAAGACAGGATGGAAAACCTGATGTCCACCGCCTTCGCGCGTGACTACTGGATGAAGGGCAAGATCTCGGCCACGAAAGACGGCAAGATCACCGGCCTGCACTGCCATGTCACCGCCGACCACGGCGCTTTCGACGCCTGTGCCGACCCCACGAAGTTCCCCGCGGGCTTCTTCCACATCTGCACTGGCTCCTACGACATCCCGGTCGCCTATGTCGGCGTAGACGGTGTCTACACCAACAAGGCACCGGGCGGCGTTGCCTATCGTTGCTCGTTCCGGGTGACAGAGGCGGCCTACTTCATCGAACGCATGATCGAGGTGCTCGCCATCGAGCTCGGCATGGATGCCGCCGAACTGAGGGCGAAGAACTTCATCAAGAAGGAACAGTTCCCCTACACCTCGGCACTGGGTTGGGAATACGACTCCGGCGACTACCACACCGCCTGGGAAAAGGCGCTGAAGTCGGTCGACTATGAAGGCTTGCGCAAGGAGCAGGCCGAGCGCGTCGAGGCGTTCAAGCGCGGCGAGACCCGCAAACTCCTCGGCATCGGTCTCACCCACTTCACCGAGATCGTGGGCGCGGGCCCCGTGAAGAACTGCGACATCCTCGGGATGGGCATGTTCGACAGCTGCGAGATCCGCATCCACCCGACCGGCTCGGCCATCGCCCGTCTCGGCACCATCAGTCAGGGACAGGGCCACGCCACCACCTTCGCCCAGATCCTCGCGAGCGAGATCGGCATTTCGGCCGACTCGATCACCATCGAGGAAGGCGACACGGACACCGCTCCCTACGGGCTCGGGACCTACGGCTCCCGCTCCACGCCCGTGGCCGGTGCCGCGACGGCGATGGCCGGCCGCAAGATCCGCGCCAAGGCGCAGATGATCGCGGCCTACCTGCTCGAGGTGCACGACGATGACGTGGAATGGGACGTCGACCGCTTCGTGGTCAAGGGCGCGCCCGAACGGTTCAAGACCATGGCCGAGATTGCCTACGCTTCCTACAACCAGGCGATCCCGGGCGTCGAACCGGGGCTTGAGGCGGTCAGCTACTACGACCCGCCCAACATGACCTACCCGTTCGGGGCCTACATCTGCGTGATGGAGATCGACGTCGACACCGGCGAGCATGAGATCCGCCAGTTCTACGCGCTCGACGATTGCGGCACCCGGATCAACCCGATGGTCATCGAGGGCCAGGTGCATGGCGGGCTCACCGAGGCGCTCGCCATCGCGATGGGCCAGGAGATCGCCTACGACGAGATCGGCAACGTCAAGACCGGCACGCTGATGGACTTCTTCCTGCCGACGTCATGGGAGACGCCCAACTACACCACCGACCACACCGAGACGCCCAGCCCGCATCACCCGATCGGCGCCAAGGGCGTGGGCGAAAGCCCGAACGTGGGCGGGGTGCCGGCCTTCTCGAACGCGGTGCACGATGCCTTCCGGGCCTTCGGCCTGCGCCAGAGCCACATGCCGCATGACCACTGGCGGATCTGGAAAACCGCGCATGACCTCGGTCTGCACGGCTGAACGAAAGGAGGCGGGGCGGCCGGTGGGTCGCCCTGCGACGCCGATGTCGGATTGGAACGAGCTTCAGAACGATCTGTCCCGGGAGGGCTATGTCGCGGCGGATGACCTCGCGATGGCGCTGCACATCGCCTTGTCGCTCGGCCGGCCGTTGCTGCTCGAAGGCGCCGCCGGCGTCGGCAAAACCGAGATCGCCCGCACCCTCGCCGCCGTGAAGGCCACCGAACTGATCCGGCTGCAATGCTACGAAGGGCTCGATGCGGCCCAGACAATCTATGAGTGGAACTATCAGAGGCAGCTGTTGTCGATCCGTGCCGCTTCCGAAGCTGGCGAGGCCCGGGCCGAAACCGAAGCCCGCATCTTTTCCGACGAGTTCCTGCTGGAGCGCCCACTCCTGAAGGCGATCCGCCAGCCGACCGCCCCGGTGTTGCTGATCGACGAGATCGACCGGGCGGACGAGGAATTCGAAGCCTACCTGTTGGAAATCCTCTCCGATTTCACCGTGACCGTGCCCGAGCTCGGCACGATCCCCGCGATCACCCGGCCGATGGTGATCCTCACCGCCAACGGCACGCGCGATCTCTCCGACGCGCTGCGCCGGCGCTGCATCTACGCCCATGTCGACTATCCCGACCGGGCGACGGAACTGGCGATCCTCGCCAAGCGTTGCCCCGATATCGAGGCCAGGCTCGCCGGCCAGATCGTCGGTTTCGTTCAGTCGCTCAGGAAAGAGGAGCTGGAGAAAACCCCCGGCGTGGCCGAGATGCTCGATTTCGCCGCCGCGCTCGCCGGGCTCGGGATCAACGATCTGAGCGGCGACCCTGTCGTGCTTCAGGCCACACTGGCCACGCTTCTGAAAACCCAGGCCGACCGCGCCAACGTGCCGCCCGAGGTGGCCCAGCGCCTCGCGGGGAAGGCCGCATGAGCCGGGTCACGCGCTTCGCCGCCCGCGACCCGGGCATCGCGCCCCGCGTCGCCGCGTTCCTCGACCATTTGCGCGCGCAGGGCTTCCATGTCGGCGTGGCGGAAACCGACCTCGCGCTTTCCGCGCTCTCCCACGTTGCCTGCGCCGACCCCGCCCAGGCCCGCCTCGCGCTCAAGGCGGTCTGTGCCGGTTGCGCCGACGACGTGGCCCGGTTCGACGATCTGTTTGACGCCTTCTGGATGAACGAGGGCCGCGTGCGCCAACGCGCGATGCCCTCGCAAACCAGCGGCGAAATGCAGCACATGCGCAGCACTCGCGAAGACCGGGCACGGCGAGCGGATGGCTCGGGCATCGCGGAGGAACCCGAAGGCGGTGACGGCGACGGCGAAACCGCCTCGGAGGGCACCGGCAAGCTCGTCGCCTCCCAGCTGCGCAACCTGATGAAGAAAGATATGCGCGAGATCGTCTCGCCCGAAGACGTCCGCCGGGCCGAGCGCGTCGCCCGCGATCTCGGCCGGGCACTGCGTGATCGCCGCTCGCGCCGCCGCCACGCCGCGCGCAAGGGGGCACAGATCGACTTCCGCCGCACGATCCGCAAGAGCCTCTCCTCCGGCGCCGAACCCTTCAAGCTCGCCCGCCGCAACCGGCCCGACCGACCGGTCCGCATTACCGCGCTCTGCGATGTCTCCGGCTCGATGACGCTCTATGCGAAGCCCTTCCTCGCCTTCCTGGCGGGCCTCATGCGCGCCGACCCCGACAGCGATGCCTACCTCTTCCACACCCGCCTCGTACGCATCACCGAAGCCCTGCGCGACGACGACCCGTTGCGCGCGCTCAACCGGATCACCCTGCTTGCCGACGGCTTCGGCGGCGGCTCGAAGATCGGCGGCAACCTCAACCGCTTCGCGCGCAGCTATGCCCGCAAGTTCGTCAACGGCCGCAGCGTCGTGCTGATCCTGTCGGATGGCTATGACAGCGACGCGCCCGATCTGGTTGGTGCCGCCCTGAAACGGCTGCGCAAACGCGGATGCCGTGTGATCTGGCTGAACCCGCTGAAGAGCTGGGAGGGCTACGCGCCCATTGCCCGCGGCATGTCCGCCGCGCTGCCTCATCTCGACCTGTTCGCCCCCGCTGCAACGCTGGACGATCTTGCTGCCCTCGAACCGGAGCTTGTCCGCCTATGACCCTCACCAGCCAGACCCGCCATGATTTGGAACGCGAAATGAACCGGCTCGAAGCCGCCGGGCAGGCCTACGCGGTCGCAACCGTGGTGCGCACCGTCGACGCAACGTCCGCCAAACCCGGCGGCAAGGCATTGATCGATGACGAAGGCACCCTGCTGGCTGGGTGGGTTGGTGGCGGCTGCGCCCGCTCGGCGATCGGCAAAGCTGCCCGCGCCGCAATTGCCCAAGGCAAACCCCAGTTCGTTTCCCTGCGCCCCGAGGAGCTGCTCGATGCCGAAGGCGTCGCGCCCGGCGACGAGCGCAACGGCATCCGCTTCGCCCGCAACGGCTGCCCGTCCAAGGGGTCAATGGATGTCTTCGTCGAGCCGGTCCTGCCGCAGCCGCGCCTTGTGGTCTGCGGTGCGGGGCCCGTGGCGCTGGCATTGGCCGAGCTTGCGGCCCGGTTCGATTTCGCCCGCACAATCTGCGCCCCCGGGGCCGACACCGGCGCTTTGCCCGTCGTCGACGAAGTGCTCGACGGCTTCACATTCGACACCGACGGCGCCGCCGGGCGCTATGTCGTCGTCGCCACGCAAGGCAAGGGCGACGAAGCCGCGCTTCGCAGCGCACTGGCCAGCGGCGCCGCCTACGTCGCCTTCGTCGGCAGCCGTCGCAAATTCGCAACCCTCTCCGACCGGCTTGCGGCCGACGGGATCAGCCGCGACGAACTCAACCGCGTCGCGGCCCCGGCCGGGCTGGACATCAAGGCGATCACCCCCGACGAGATCGCGCTGTCGATCCTCGCGGAGATCGTCGCCCGCCGCCGCAGCGACACGCGCCCGGGGGAGGCCCCCGCATGACCGAGTCGACCGCCATCACACCACCCCGCGCTGGCTTTTTTGCCAAGCTTGTGCGTCTTTTCAAACGTGCCGATCCCAGACTGACCGCCGACCAGGCCGAGATACTCGCCAAGGTCAAATTCCCTTGCTGCTGAAGAGGACACCCGATGGAACTGCAAGACGAGATCGTTATCCCCGCCTCCCGCGACGTGGTTTACGCCGCGCTGAATGACCCGGACGTCCTCAGGGACTGCATCCCGGGCTGTGAGGAACTAATCAAGCATTCCGACACCGAACTGGAAGCCAAGGTGGTTCTCAAGGTCGGCCCGGTGAAGGCGAAATTCGGTGGCAATGTAACGCTCGACCCGTCGCAGGCCCCACATGGGTTCTCGCTCACCGGCGAAGGCTCCGGCGGGGCTGCCGGATTTGCCAAGGGCGGCGCCGACGTTGTACTGGAAGAGCAGGACGACGGCCAAACGCTCCTGAAATACGAAGCCAAGGCCGAGATTGGTGGCAAGCTTGCACAGCTTGGCAGCCGTCTGGTGCAGAGCACGTCCAAGAAGCTCGCGGCCAAGTTCTTCAAAGCCTTCGCCGAGCGCGTCGGCGAAACCGAAACTGCCTGAGGACACCATGCCCGCATTGCAGCAGGAGCATTTCGAACACCCCGCCGACGTGCTGGCGGTCGTTGCTGATCGCCAGGCCCGCGGTGAGCCCGTGGCGCTGGCGATTGCCACCGCAATCGAGGGTGGTTCGGCACGTCCGCGCGGAACGCTCGTGGCCGTTGATGGGACCGGCCGGATGTTCGGTTACGTCTCGAACGGCTGCATTGACGCCGACCTCGCCCACCAGATGCGCGAAGCGCTCGACCGGCAGTCGGTCGGCAGCATCCGCTACGGGGCCGGGTCCCCGTTCATGGATCTGCGCTTGCCCTGCGGCGGCGCGATCGACCTCGTGATCGACCCGACACCGGATCGCGAAGCCGTCGCCGTAACTCTGGCCGCGCTGGAAAACCGGCAGGCTGCCACGCTCCATGTCCACCCCGAGCTCGGGCTGCTCGCGCCCGGCGAGGACAGGACGCGAGGCGACGCAATCGGTTTCACCTATCGCCCGCGCGCGCGCCTGTCCGTGGCCGGGCGTGGCGCGGTGCTGCGGGCGGCCGCCCAACAAGCCCATCTCCTCGGCATGGAAATCGCCGTCGCCTCGCCCGACAAGACGGATCTGGACGCCCTTTCCGGCCTCAATCCGATCCAGAGCCTGCACCTCACCCGCCCGGAAGCCGGGGCCGATCTGCCCTTCGACACCGAAACCGCGGTGCTGCTTCTGTTTCACGACCACGACTGGGAAACCGCGATCCTCACCGGCGCCCTGGAAAGCGACGCGCCCTATATCGGCGCGCTCGGCAGCCGCGAAACACATGCGAAACGCCGCGTCGCGCTGATGGAAGCGGGGATCGACCCGGCCCAGATCGCGCGGGTCCGTGGCCCTGTGGGCTTGGTTCCATCACTGCGCAACGCCTCCGAGATTGCCGTCTCGGCGCTCGCGGAAGTGATCGCAGCGTTTCGCGCGCGCCGCAGAGCCATGGGGATCGACGAAGCCGCCTGACACGCCCCCGGAAGGGAAACGAACCGGACAACACGCGGCGCACGACCGGTTCGGCGGCAAACCGCTCTCCGCCCGTCCGTCTTCCGAAAGCGCCCCGAGCGTCGCAATCCCGACCTTTCGGAACTGCGCCTGGATCTGGTTTTGGGCAGCGCCAAGGGGACCCGACAGGCGCGCGGCGCGCGCATCGGGTGCAAACAGTTGGCGGAAGTGCTGGCGACAGGAGCCATGTTGAAACCTTCTCGATCAGCTCGTCCATCTCCCTCCCGGTCAACATGCAGGCGCGTCCAGAACAGGCTGGAACTGCCAGATCCGCCTTGCCGACATTCGACACGGATCGGCAGCTTGCTGGAAGATGCAAGAAAAAAGGCTTAGCGATTTCTCGCTAAGCCTTTGAATTCTTTGGCGCGCTGGGGAGGATTCGAACCCCCGACCCCTTGATTCGTAGTCAAGTACTCTATCCAGCTGAGCTACCAGCGCGCGGTCAGGCGGGATTTAGCGGCCCGCGCCGGGCTTTGCAAGGGCCAATCCGCGCCTATTCCGTTCCGTTGGCGCTGAAACCGCGTGGCAGGTGAATCGCAAAAACCGTCCCATCCTCGCCCGACCGGACCAGCTCGAGCGTGCCCCCGTGTCCCCGCGCCAGTTCGGTGGAGATCGCGAGGCCAAGACCGGTGCCGCCCTTGCGGCCCGTCGCCGCGAACGGTTGGAACAGCGTCTCCTGGGCCTTGAGCGGCAGCCCGGGGCCGGTGTCGGCGACGGTAATCGTCCATTCTTCGGCCCCTTCGCGGGCCGAGATCGCGATTTCCCCGGACGCGCCGCTCGCCTCGATCGCTTGCCGGGCGTTGCGCACAAGGTTGCGCAGGATGCGGTAGAGTTGTTCTGCGTCGGCCCGCACCATCAGCCCCAAAGGCACGTCCTCGCCGTAGGAAATGTCATGTTCGCCGGTCGCCAGGCGTTCGCTGTCGACCACGTCGCTCACCACCTCGGCAAGAGGCACCAGCGCGAGCCGCGGGGCGGGTTCCTCGGCACGCCCGAAGGCCAGCGTCGACTCGGTGAGGTTCACCGCGCGGTTGATCGAGCCGATCAGCTTCGGGATCGCCCGCTGCACGTTCGGGTCTTCGCTCATTTCCACCCGGTCGGCGAAGAGCTGCGCCGTGGTGAGGATGTTGCGCAGATCGTGGCTGATCCGGGCAACGGCACCGCCAAGCTGCGCCAGCCGGTCTTTCTGTTTCAGCGCGGTCGACAGCTGGGTTTCGAGATCGTGCAACGCGTCCTCGGCCTCGCGCAGCTCGCGCAGGCGCGACGAGGGCATCAGCACCCGGCGGGCGTCTTCCGGGGCCTGTGCGTAGGAGGCCATGGCGCCCACCACCTTCTTGATCGGCCGCACGAAGAGCATCCGGACGGCAAGGAAAAGCAGGCCAGCGGTGATCACCGAGATCACCAGCGAAAGCTGGAAGATCCGCCAGCCATAGTCGATCATCGCGCTGCGCAGCGGCTGCGCGGCCATCGTCACCTCGATCACCAGCCCACCCATGCGCACCGGCTCTCCGATCACCCGGATCACCTCGTCTCCGGGCGAGACCATCCGGGTCAGCGCATCACGCATCAGCGTCCACGCCCCCGCATCACGCAGATCGAACGTGTCCACCGCCGGGCTCGGCACCGGCGACGACAACATCAATTGCCGGGCCTCGTCGCGCAGGAGCACCACGTTGAAAACGCCCGCGTTTTCCAGAAGTTCCTGCTCAAGCCCCTCGTCGATCATGTCGTCGGCCAGCAGCACCAGCGAGGCGATCTGGGCGCGCTCGAGCCGGGTGCGCAGGTAGTCCTCGCGGAACCGCGCCACCGACGGCACGAAGATCAACACCTCCGCCAACATCACGAAGGCGACGGTCAGGATCAGGAACCGGCCGGACAGCGAATTCAAACGGGGCCTCCCTGGCGGGTCGCCTCAGGGCACGAACCGTTGCACGGCCCGCACGAGGCGCTTCACATTCGGATTATCAAATAGGCGCGGCGAGAAATAGGCGCCAGCCGCCCGCTTCGAGATTTCCGACATCGTTGGATAGGGTACGACCATTCCGGCGATCGCGCTCATTTTTAGTCCCGACGACAGCGCCAGTGCCCACAAGGCGATCTGCTCACCGGCGTTGGGCCCGATGATCGTCGCGCCGATCGGGCGGCCTTTCAACACCATCACCTTGAGAAACCCGGTGGTCTGGCGCGTGGCCAGCGCTCGGTCGTTGCCGGAGAAATCGGCGCGCACGACCTCGACCCTGTCACCATGTTCGGCGCGTGCATCGGCCTCGGTCATGCCGACCTGCGCCAGCTCCGGCGTGGTGTAGGTCACGCGCGGGATATGCGTGGTCTTGGCTTTCGCCGGCAGGCCAAACAGCATCGAGCGCACGATCACCCCCGACTGGTAGCCGGCGACATGGGTGAACTGCATGCCCCCCGCCACGTCGCCGATGGCATAGACGCGCCGGTTCGTGGTCCGCAGGCCGGCATCCACCGTCACCCCGGATGCGCTTGCCTCGATCCCCGCCTTGTCGAGGTCGAGCCCGTCGACAGTCACCTGACGGCCCGTCGCCACCAGCAGGTCCGACCCGGTGAAGCTCTGCCCGTCGCCAGTGACGACCTCGATGCCACCCGCGCCGGTCGACACGCGCACCGGATCCACCCCTTCGATGAGCCGGATGCCTTCGGCCTTGAGCGCCTCCAGCACCAACGCCGCGGCCTCCGGGTCGTCCCGCCCCAGCGCCGTGAACGGTTCGATGACGGTCACCTCGCAGCCCAGCCGCCGATGCGCCTGCGCCATCTCCATCCCGATCGGCCCACCGCCCAACACCAACAAGTGATCCGGCTTCTCGGGCAGGTCGAAGATCGTCTCGTTGGTCAGGTATGGCACGTCCGGGAGCCCCGGGATGTCCGGCACCCGCGGCCGCGCCCCGGTTGCGATCACGATCCGGCGGGCGCGCACCACTCGGCCCGCAACCGCGACCTCGCGCGGGCCCACGAAACGCGCAAATCCCTTGATCACGGTTACGCCGAGCCCTTCGAAACGCTCGACGGAATCGTGCGGTGCGATCGCCGCGATGGTGGCGCGCACATGGTCATGCGCCTCGTCCCAGCTCATTCCGGCCGCCCCCGCATGCAGCAGGGCCTTCGACGGCACGCAGCCGGTGTTGAGGCAGTCGCCGCCCATCTCGCCGGCCTCGATCAGCACCACGCGCGCGCCCATCTGCACCGCGCCGGCGGCCACCGAGAGCCCGCCGGACCCGGCCCCGATCACACAGATGTCGGTGTCGATCCGGCTCATGCCCGCGCCTCCTTGCGCCAGACCTTCAGGAGCATCGGCAGCGCCGCAAGTGCGCACAGCCCGATCAGCGGCCACAGGATATGCGGCTCGAAGATCACGCCGAGATCGGGCCTCGCACCCGCGGCGATCACCTCACCAAGCCCCGCGCCCACCGAGGTATAGACGATAGCGCCTGGAATGATCCCGAGCGCCGTGGTGATCGCGAAGCGGTTGAGCGGCACGTTCAGCAGCGCCGGCACCACATTCGCCACGAAGAAAGGCACCACTGGCACCAGCCGCATCAGGAACAGCACCGACCACTGGTTTTCGTCGATTCCGTGTTTCAGCCGGTGCACCGCGCCGTGCGAGGCGTCGATCCGTGCGGCAAGCCGTTCGCCAAGGCCCATGCGGGCGGCCAGAAAGATCAGCACCGCGCCAAGGGTGGCTCCGATCACGTTATAGAGCACTCCGGGAAACAGCCCGAACAGGAGTCCGCCCGCCAGGGTCGCGATCGTCGCGCCGGGCAGCGAGAACGCCACGACCACCACATAGGCGAAGATGAACACCACCGCGGTCAGCCTTGCGTCGGCCGCAACGAGCTCCTTCAGCGCACCATGATGCTCCGCCAGCATGTCGAAGCTGAAATAGGGCCGCAGGAACAGCACGCCCAGCATCGCCACCGCGAGGATGACGAGGAGCGGCAGTTGCCGCAGGACGTTGGATTTCAAACGCTGCATGGCGCCTCCGGGGTTTGACGGAAGATGCGGGCTCGGCCCCGCGATGCCCACCCCTCGCCCCCGGGTCTCACGCCCGATTGATCCCAGGCCCCGGATTGTTACAGGAATGCGCAATTTCCGCCCGCCGGCATTTGACTTGGCCGGAAACCCCGCCTATAGAGCGGGCTTCGAATGTAACAGTGCCCGAATCCACCGGGATTCCGGGCGCTGTCGGAAACGGAGACGGGCGATGAAACGCACCTATCAACCCTCGAACCTCGTTCGCAAGCGCCGCCACGGCTTCCGTGCGCGCATGGCGACGAAGGCCGGCCGCAAGATCCTCAACGCGCGCCGCGCCCGGGGCCGCAAGTCGCTCAGCGCCTGAGCTGCGACGCCCCAGTTCTGAAACAGATGAAACCGCCGGAGGCCCCCGTGACAACGGACACGCCCCCGGCGGTTTCCGTTTGCCTGGAAACACTCACCAAGCGCGCCGACTTCCTCGCCTGCGCCCGCGCGGCCAAGGCGCCGATGCCCGCGTTCCTGCTGCAGGCCCGCCGGCGCGACGAAGGGGGCGCGACCCGTGTCGGCTTCACCGCGTCCAAGAAGGTCGGCAATGCCGTCACCCGCAACCGCGCCAAGCGTCGCCTGCGCGCGTTGGCCCGCGCGGTCCTGCCGGAACTGGGGCGCCCGGGCTGGGACTATGTTCTCGTCGCCCGGGCCGGTGCGAGCGTCGCACACCCCTTCGCGACGATGGAAACCGATCTCCGACGCGCGCTCGCCAAGGTGCATTCCAAAGCACCCGCCTCTTGACCCGCGGCCCCGCCTTCGTAAAAATCGCTTATCATGATGTTTGAATGTCCGCTGCGGCGGACCTGAGGGAGGATTAGGATGGCTTTCGAATTCAACGGCCAAGCGATCGAGACGACCGACAGCGGCTATCTCGTCAACCACGAAGACTGGAGCGAGGATCTCGCCCGCGCCATGGCAGAGGCCGAAGAGGTCGGCGAACTGACCGAGCGGCACTGGGACGTGATCAACTACCTGCGCTCGGAGTATTTCGAGAACCGCGAGAACCAGCCCAACACCCGCGCGATCATCAAGGCGATGAGCGACGCCTGGGGCGAGAAGATCAAGCAGGGCGACCTCTACGCCCTGTTCCCGCTCGACCCCTCGAAACAGGGCGGCCGCATCGCGGGCCTTCCCGAAAGCCGGCGCAAGGGCGGCTACTGAGCCGACACAAGGCCGACGTTATGCAGACAGGGCCCGCGCTCCCGGCGCGGGCCTTCGAAAATCCCTTCTTTGGTCCCCCAAATTCCTCGGGGGGAGCGTCGAAATCTTCGATTTCGACCTGGGGGGCAGCACCCCCCTTCAGGAAACCCTGCGCGGCGCAGCCGCACCGCTTGGGTCCGCCAATTGGCCGCACGGCGCCTCTCTGGTTACCCGCCCGCGGCGCCCCTATATCGCTCCCATGACCCCGCTGGCCTACCTCCTGTCGCTCCCGGTGCGTGCCTACCGCGCCGTGTTCAGCCCGTGGGTCGGCCATTCCTGCCGCTACCAGCCCACCTGCTCGGCCTACACGCTGGAGGCGCTGGAAAAACACGGCGGCCTCAAGGGGGGCTACCTCGCCGCAAAACGCATCCTGTCCTGCCATCCGTTCGGCGGTTCGGGCTACGATCCGGTGCCGGACACGCACAGGCACGATGCACACAGTGGCGACTGACCGCCACATCCCGGCCGTGGCTCCTCAGCCACAGCCATGCAGCGCGGGGACTCACCCCCTTCCGTTGTCCCCTCGCCCTGCTATGACAACGTCGTCCGACACATCCCAAGAAGGAGGGCGTTTCATGACGGCATTTGTTTTCGCTTCGCGCCTTCGCATCGGACTTTCGGCTTGTAGACTGAACACCAGCATCTGCTAGCCGCGCCCGCACCGGGCTTTTCCAACCGAAGCTGACTCTGCTCAAACCGCCACCCGTGCGGATTGCGGCCTGTATTCCAGAAAACTCACGGGGACCGGTGCGCCTGCACCGGCTGATCACCATGGCATACACAACACTGCAGCCCGCGGACCTCGCGCCGCACCACACCCTCACCGATCTCATCGACCGGCACGGCACCCGCACCGTCCTGCGCGCGCTCGCCGCCGTGTTGATCCGTCGCCGCGCCCGGCCAGGCACGGTCGACCTACCGGATCACCTGCGGCGCGACATCGGCCTGCCCGAGCGCGGCCAGCCTCCGCCTGCCTTGCGCGGGCCGATGATGTGAGGGCCGGAACGCGGGGCTTGATCTCAAGTTCACTTGAAGTCTGACCCTGCGTTCCGCGAATCAACACCTGGAGGCCGATATGGTCACGTATTCCACCAATATCCCCGCGCGCATCACGGCGCGGCTTCTCTCCCCACGCGGCCTGCGTCGACTGGCGACCCGGGCATTGCAGCGGCTGCCTTGGCCAAAAGGCCATGCCGACCGCACCGTTGTTCCCGCGAATCTGCGCCGCGACGTCGGGTTGCCGCCGCAGCCCGAAACCCGGCGCTACTGGGAGCTGGGATAGGCCGGTGCCTTTCCCAACGCCTTCCCCATTCGGTCGATCATGTGCTGTTTGCCGCCGACGCGTACCGGCCCGACCCGGCGCAGCGGCGCGAAGCCCTGGCGCATCCAGAATGCCCGTCCACCCGTGTTCGCCTCGGCCACACCGGCATACATCCGGGTGGCACCGCGCGCGCGTGCCTCTTCCTCCAACAGCGCCAAGACGGCGGCCCCGATCCCCTTGCCGCGCGCTTCGGGAATGCAGAGCAGCAACCCGATGTAGGCGTCACCCGGATGCGGGTATCCGAAGGCCATGTCGGCGATACACAGGAGCGAGTCGCCTTCAAACAACCCGACCTTCACGGACTGGGTGATGTCGCAGTCGGGCGGCACGCCCATGAAGAACCCTGCCGCCTGCGCCGGCCCCGGCGCGGTGCCTTCCATCATCCTGACGTAGTCCGCAGCGGCGAGGAACACCCGCCCGACGGCCAGCGCGTGTTTGTCCGGATCCAGCTTGCGCAATTCCATTTCCCTTGCTCCCCCGCGCCCGTTGCGACTAATCCTGCGCCATGTTCGACAACGAGACAGACATCCCAGCGCTCTTGCAGAATGCGCCAACCACGACGGAGTTCAAGAAACTCCGCAAACGGATCGTGCGCAACACCCGCGAGGCGCTCGACCAATACGGTATGGTCGAGCGCGGCGCCAAATGGCTGGTGGCACTGTCGGGCGGGAAAGACAGCTACACCCTGCTCGCCGCGCTCTGCGAGCTGAAGTGGCGCGGGTTGCTGCCGGTCGAGCTGCTCGCGGTCAACCTCGACCAGGGCCAACCTGGCTTTCCCGCAACCGTATTGCCCGGTTTTCTCGAGAAAATGGGCGTCCCGCACCGGATCGAATACCAGGACACCTATTCCATCGTCACCGACAAGGTGCCCCAGGGCCGCACCTATTGCGCGCTCTGCTCGCGGCTCCGCCGCGGCCATCTCTACCGAATCGCCCGCGAAGAGCAGTGCTCGGCCGTCGTGCTCGGCCACCACCGCGACGACATTCTCGAAACCTTTTTCCTCAACCTGTTCCACGGTTCGCGGCTCGCCACGATGCCACCGAAACTGGTGAACGAGGAGGGCGACCTCTTCGTTCTGCGGCCGCTCGCACACGTGGCCGAGGACGATTGCGCCCGGTTCGCCAACGCGATGGGCTACCCCATCATTCCCTGCGATCTCTGCGGCTCGCAGGACGGGCTCCAGCGCCAGCAAATCAAGGCCATGCTCGATACGTGGGAACGGGGCAGCCCAGGCCGCCGGCAGAAGATGTTCAAGGCCCTGTCCAACACCCGTCCGACGCACCTGCTTGATCCAGAGCTTTTCGATTTCGCCGGCCTGGTCCGCGGTGCCCCGGGAACGGGCGACGGTTGAGCCGGGCCTGTTAACCCACGGTTGACCTCCAGCGCCTATGGTATCGCCGAGCGGGCACTCACCGGGCGAGGAATCACGGCGCATGGCGTTCTTTTCAGGCAGCTTCGCAACCTCCGCGCTGAAAAGCGCGCGCGCGGCGCTGCTCGGGCCGCACCTCGCTGCCTTCCTTCCGGCGATCATGCTCGGCGCCTACTGGTTTGGCGGCGAGGGCGTGCTGCTCACCACGGCCGTCCTGCTGCCGGCGGCCATGGTGCTCGCGGGTCTTGCGCCGCGCAAATCTCGGCAGTCCGGGCGCGACGGGGTAACCGGCCTGCCCGGCCGCGACGCGCTGGTGCGCCACCTCGGGGCGCATGCCCCGGCCGGCGCGGACGATGAGCGATCGAGGATCAGCCTCGCGCTCGAGATCGACAATTTCGACACACTGGCCACGCAATATGGGCCCCTCGGCACCGAGACGATCCTGCAAACCATTGCCGATCGGCTCCGGGCAACCCTGCGCGCAAGCGATCTGGTGGCGAAACTCGGGGATGCCCGGTTCGGGCTGTCACTGGAGAAAACCCCCCGCGTGGATCTTGAGACGATGATCCAGCTCTCACGGCGGCTGCAGAAGGCACTCGAAGCCCCGATCTCGCTCGGGGGCGCCCGCATCCTGATCACCAGCAGCGTCGGTTTTGCATTGCCGAGCCGGGTGCCGGACAATACCGCGGAGGCGAGCCTCGCCGCCGCCGAAAGTGCCCTGAGCGAAGCACAAGCATCCGGTCCGGGCTCAGTGCGGGCCTACACCCGCAGCATGCCCGCGCGGGTCGCGGTGCCGGACAAGCTGGGAAAAGAGATCGTCAAGGCATTGGAGGAAGGCCAGATCCGGCCTTGGTTCCAACCGCAGATTTCCACCGACACCGGCCACCTCACCGGGTTTGAAGCCCTGGCGCGGTGGCGGCACCCCGAAAAAGGCATGATCGCGCCCGGCGCCTTCCTCCCGTCGATCGCGCGGTCGGGCATGTTCGAACGGCTCGGGGAGATCATCCTGTTCCACGCCCTTTCTGCAATCCGCGAGTGGGATCGCGCAGGCCTCGACGTGCCGACTGTGGCCGTCAACTTCTCTCCCGATGAACTCAAGAACCCCAAGCTCTACGACAAGGTACGCTGGGAGCTCGACCGGTTCGACCTTGCGCCGGACCGGCTCACCATCGAGGTCCTGGAAGACGTGGTCGCCCGGTCCGACGACGACATGACCACCCGCAACGTCGCTGCGCTCTCGAAGCTTGGCTGCCCGATCGACCTTGACGACTTCGGCACCGGGCACGCCTCGATTTCCAACATCCGGCGGTTCGACGTCTCACGCATCAAGATCGACCGCTCCTTCATCACCCATGTCGATTCCGACCGCGACCAACAGAACATGGTGGCCGCAATCCTGACGATGGCGGAGCGGTTGGGGCTTGAAACGCTGGGCGAAGGCGTGGAAACCCATGGGGAACACGCGATGCTGGCGCAGCTCGGGTGCGGTCACGTGCAAGGCTATTCCATTGCCAAGCCAATGCCGTTCGAGGACACCACGTCATGGATCGTGGCCCATCGCGACAAGACGGCCAACACAACGCGGTTCCCCCGCCAAACCGGCTAGCGCCGGGACGCATCCTGCATCGCTCCGGCCTGGTGATTGGCTGACGGATCCGCCCTCCCGCCTGGCGAACCCAGCCGCTCCCGCAGCATGACAATCCGCTGGCGGTTGGGTCGGCGCGACCGGTTTGTCCCGCCTCCCTGTGCCAAAAAAGCCTGTGCCGCTTAGGCATTCCGCCGCAACCCCGGGGAAAACTGCTTGACCTTTCTGCCCCTCCCCTGTTGAACCACCGTGACCCGAAAACCGACGCGGTGGAGCGATGAAAAACCAGACCTCGAACACGATTCTGGCGCTTGTCCTGAGCTTCCTGGTGATCACGGCCTGGACATTGCTGTTTCCACCGACCCAGCCGGAACTCGATGCCAGTGCTCCGCTGGCCGGGGAAACCGGTGTGGCCGACACGCTCACGCCTCCGACCGCCACCGGCGACATGACCAGCGGCAGCGCCAGCGGTGCCGCTTCTCCCGTGAGCGACCGCAGCACCGCGCTCGCCGAAAGCCCGCGCATCGAGATCGACACGCCGGACATCGAAGGGTCGATCGCCCTGCTCGGCGGCCGGATCGATGATCTGCGTCTCAAGGGCTACCGCGAGACCATCGAGGACGACGCCGAGACCGTCACCCTGCTCACCCCGGCCGGCAAAGACCACGCCTACTACGCGCTCTATGGCTGGGCCCCGGGCGGCGATCTCGACCTTGGCGACGTGCCCTCCGCCACCACTGCCTGGCAGATCGAGAGCGGTGAACGCCTGACCCCCGACAGCCCGGTGACCCTTGCCTGGACCAATCCGCGCGGCATGGTGTTCCGCCGCACCATCGCGGTGGATGAGAACTACATGTTCACTGTGACCCAGTCGGTCGAAAACGGCTCCGGCACGCCCCAACGCCTCGCCCCCTACGGCGTGATCGCCCGCCACGGCGAACCCGACGATCTCAAGGGCTTCTTCATCCTGCACGAAGGTGTGGTGCGCCAGGCCGACCAGGAACTGGCCGAGATCGACTACGACGACGTCACTGATTTCGAGGTCAACCCGCGCGAGGGCGCGCCGGCCGAGATCGTGCAGGTGACCGAAAACGGCTGGATAGGCTTCACCGACCACTACTGGATGACCGTGCTCGCCCCGCAGCCGGGCCAGCCCTTCACCTCGGTGGCCAAGTATGCCGCCGGCGCCGACATCTACCAGACAGAGATTCGCCTGCCGACCGTCGAAGTCGCGCCCGGCGCCTCGACCAGCACCACCACGCGCCTGTTTGCCGGCGCCAAGGAATGGGACACGATCCGCAAATACGAAGACGAGTTCGGCATCTTCCACTTCGTCGACTCGATCGACTGGGGCATGTTCTTCTTCATCACCAAGCCGATGTTTGCCGTGCTGCACTGGCTCAACGTGCTGATCGGTAACATGGGATGGGCGATCATCGGCCTCACCGTCGTGATCAAGATGGTCCTGTTCCCGCTCGCCTACCGCTCTTACGTCTCGATGGCGCGGATGCGCGAGCTTCAGCCGGAGATGGAGAAGATCCGGGAACGCGCCGGTGACGACAAGCAGATGCAACAAAAGGAGATGATGGAGCTTTACAAGAAGGAGAAGGTGAACCCTGCCTCCGGCTGTCTGCCCATCCTGTTGCAGATCCCGATCTGGTTCTCGCTCTACAAGGTCATCTTCGTCACCCTCGAGCTGCGCCATGCCCCGTGGATCGGCTGGATCCGCGACCTCTCGGCGCCCGATCCGAGCTCGATCTTCAACCTGTTCGGCCTGCTGCCCTACGCCGCCCCCGGCGCCGACAGCTGGGTGGCCTTCTTCTCGCTCGGCATCCTGCCGATCCTGCTCGGCGTGTCGATGTGGCTGCAGCAGAAACTGAACCCGGCGCCCACCGATCCGACGCAGGCCACGATCATGGCCTGGCTGCCCTGGGTGTTCATGTTCATGCTCGGCACCTTCGCCTCCGGCCTCGTGCTCTACTGGATCGCGAACAACACGCTGACCTTCATCCAGCAATACACGATCATGCGCAGCCACGGGCACAAGCCAGACCTCTTCGGCAACATCCGCTCGAGCTTCAAGCGCAAGCCGAAGGCCGACGAAAAATGACCCCGCATCTCGCGGAGATCTGGCGCCACCCGATCAAGTCGCATGGCCGCGAAAGCCTGTTTCACGTGCTGCTCACCGAGGGCAAACCCATGCCCTGGGACCGCCGCTGGGCGGTGGCCCACGAGCGATCATGCTTCGACCACGAACGCCCCTCGTGGCAGCCCTGCACCGAGTTCAAGCGGGTCGCGCAATCACCCAGCCTGCAGGCGATCACCGTGCGCTGCGATCTGCCGTATCACCGCATCACCCTGAGCCACCCGAAGCTGCAGGACCTCACGATCGACCCCGACAACGAGGACGATGCGCTCACCTTCATCCAGTGGGTCATGCCGATCAGCCACGGCGGCCGCCTGCTGCCGGCCCGCCTGGTGCGGACCCCGGGCACGGCGATGACCGACACCAGCTACCCTTCCGTCTCGGTCATCAATATGAACTCGCACCGCGAGGTCTCGGTCCGGCTGGGCCGGAAGCTGTCGGTGCAGCGCTGGCGCGGCAACCTTGTGATCGAAAACATGCCGGCCTTCGCCGAACGGGAATGGATCGGGCAGCGGCTTCGCGTCGGGCTTGCCGAGCTGGAAATCCGCGAAAGCATCACCCGGTGCGCCGCGACACAGGCCAGCACGCAGAGCGGCGAGCGCGACGCCGACACGCTGGGTGCGCTGAAAGAGATCCTCGGCGCGGCTGAAATGGGCGTCTACGCGGTGGTGACCAAGACCGGCGATGTGCGCACTGGTGACCCGGTCGAGGTTCTGGGGTGAGCGCACCGCTGCCCTTTCCGGTCGCCGATGCGCCCGACGCGGCGGCGCGTGAGGCGGGTCGCAAGCTCTTCGCCGGGCAAACCGAGTTTCTCAAGGGCGTCGTCGCCATGGACGGGCTGCCGCCGGACGACCGGATCGAGGTCTGTTTCGCTGGCCGGTCGAATGTCGGGAAATCGTCGCTCATTAACGCGCTCACGGGCCGCAAGGGACTCGCGCGAGCGTCGAACACGCCCGGCCGGACGCAGGAAATCAACTTCTTCACCACCACGGACGGACCGTACCTTGTCGACCTGCCGGGCTATGGATTCGCCAACGCGCCGCTCAAGGTGGTCGAGAAATGGCAGCGCCTGCTCAAGGCCTATCTTGCCGGGCGCGCCAGTCTGCGCCGCGCCTTCGTCCTGATCGACGCGCGCCACGGTGTGAAGCCGGTGGACGACGAGATCATGACCCTGCTCGACAAGGCCGCCGTGACCTTCCAGGTGGTGCTCACCAAGGCCGACAAGGTGAAAGCCAGGGACCGCGAGAAGGTTCTGGCGCAGGTGCGCGGCGCGCTCGCCACACACCCGGCCGCCTTCCCCGAACTGGTGGTGACTTCATCAGAAAAAGGCGACGGGATCGAAACCCTGCGCGCGATCATCGCTACGCTGGCATCGCTCAACTGACCCTGGTCGCCCGCCTCACAGACCCTCCAGCTTTTGCAGCATCGGTCCGAGATGCTTTTCGTACCGCCGCCATACGTCGGAACTTCCCGTGTACATCGGGCGGCGCACCTGGTCAGTGGATGCGGTGCGCACACCGCGCGTGGATTCGTGGAAGGCGAGGCAAGCCGGATCCCAGTCCAGGCCTATGGCATCGACGAGGCGGCGCGATTCCGGTTCCTGGTTTTCGGTCAGCTTTTCGTACGGCACCATGGTGATCCGGTCCGGATACAACCGCCGCCAAAACTCCACCATATTGAGGTGCAGCCGATACATTTCCGCGGTGTGTACCATGTCGGCGGCGAAATCGTTCGCGCGCCCGGAAAGGTGGTGGGTCAGATTCGAGAAGCACGTCGCACGAGCGTCGCGACGCAGCACCAGGACGCGCGCCTCTGGGAGCGCCGCGAGCGCGAAGCCAAGCCACCGGAAGTTCATCGGCGTCTTGTCTGTGACCACCGGACGGTCCGTGCCGAGCACCCCCAATGCGGCCAGGTAGGTCTCGCGGGTCTTCGCAAGCATAGCCTGCGTCGGCGCCTCACCGATACGGCCTGCACCCCATCCGGCCTCGACCATAGCGCGACCGAGATCGGGAAGTTCCCCCGCGCCGAAGACTTCCGGATGGCTTGCCAAGATCTGTTCCACCAGCGAGGTGCCGGAGCGCGGCATGCCGACAATGAAAACAGGCCGGCTGCGAGCCGGTTCCCTGATGGCCAACGGCGGCACCGGGACGGAGAAAGCCGCCTTGATTGCCTCGAACATCCGCGCCTGGGCCTCGATGTCGTAGTGGCTGCCTTTGCGACGCGCCGCACATGAGCGCACGACGTGCTTGAAGGCCTCATCGACATTGCCAAGTTTGTCGTGCGCCTGGAACATAACAAGTTCCAAAGCGATGCGATGGTCTGCTGAGATCGACGCACCCGACAAAAGCGCGGAAATCCGATCCCAGGCCGGTTCTCCCGGCGGAAGCGGTGTCATCCGCCAGCGCGAAACAAGCGCGGTCGGGTCATCCGGCGTGCCCTCCAACACCTTGTCGTAGGCGGCAATCGCTCCGGAGGTATCGCCCAGCGTCTGCCGGCAGGTGCCCAGAAGTCCCTGCGCCTCGGCCGATCCGGGCACCAGGGCCACTGCCTGCTCAGCCTCGTCTAGCGCGGCCTGGTAGCGACCCGCGCCGCGAAGCGCGCGGGCAAGAGCCATTCTAAGGCCAGCATCCCTCTCCGACCGCAACACGGCGGCTTCGAGAACCCGGGTCGCTGCGTGATACTGCGCCGTCTCGATCAGAGCGTTTCCGAGGTTTCGGGCGATCCCATTGTCGTCAGTCCATTTCGCAGCCGCAGGTTCAAGGACGGCCAGGGCTTCATCGAACCGCTTCAGAACCCCCAGAACGCCACCCAGACCGCTGTGGGCGCCAGGCATGTTGGGCGCATTGGCGATCGCGGCGCGAAAAGGCGCTTCCGCACCAACCGGATTCCCACTGTTGGCCAAGCTCACGCCGAGCAGATGGTAGGCTTTCGCCGCATCCTCCGGCGGGGGGCCGGCGGCGAAAGCCCCTACACAGGCTGTTTTGGCTTCATCATACCTGCCCAGCGACACGAGCAGGTTTGCCCGATTGAGAAACGGGGCCGAATACAGGGGATCGGCCGCGTTTGCCCGGGCGAACGCGGCAAGCGCCGGTTCGTTCTGGCCGGTCTGCATCAGGGCGAGGCCCAGCATGTTGAGGGTGCTGGCATCGCCTGGAAACTCGGCCGAAAGCGACTCGGCCCGGCTCAGCGCCGCGGCGAACTGCCCCTGAATCAACAATCTCTTCAGACTGTCGAGATCATCGGATTTCGGGGCTTTGCTGTTCTCGTTCATCCTGGCTTCCTTCTGTCCGCCGTCCCGCTCTTTCGTCGATCTGTCGGCACCGGCCCGGCACCCACCTGAATGTCGCGCGTAGCACACCAAATCGATCCAAGCCACGTTTCGGCAGATCTTTACCGCAGGGCCACTGCGAGGCAATGACCCTTGGCAGCCGCAATGCACGGGAGTAGACGGAGAACGCGCCCATCCCGAGGACCTCCGATGAAGAAGCAAACCATGAACCGAGACTGGATCGCCACTGCCCGCACGCTCAACGAGGCCCTGCCCTACCTGCAGCGCTACGAAGGCGCGACCGTCGTCATCAAGTTCGGCGGCAACGCGATGGGCGATGACGACGCGATGGGCTCGTTCGCGCGCGACATCGTTCTGATGCGGCAGGTCGGGGTGAACCCGGTGGTCGTGCACGGTGGCGGGCCGATGATCAACGAGATGCTAAAGCGCCTCGACGTCTCGAGCCATTTCGTACACGGCAAGCGCGTCACCGATGATGCCACGATGGAAGTGGTCGAGATGGTGCTCGCGGGGCGTGTCAACAAGCGCATCGTACAGGCGATCAACGACGAGGGCGGGCGCGCGGTGGGGCTCACCGGCAAGGACGCCAAGCTCATGGTCTGCGATCAGACCGATCCCGAACTGGGCTTCGTCGGCACCCCGTCCGAGATGGACCCGACCGTGCTCACCAAGCTGTTCGAAGCCGAGATCATCCCGGTGATCGCGCCGATCGGCATGGGACGCAACGGTGAGACCTTCAATGTCAACGGTGACACCGCCGCTGGCGCCGTGGCCGCCGCGCTGAAGGCTGACCGGTTGTTGCTGCTTACCGATGTCGAGGGTGTCAAAGACACCGAAGGCAAGGTCATCACCGAGCTTCAGGCGCACGATATCCGCGAACTCACGGAGTCGGGCGTGATCGCGGGCGGCATGATCCCGAAGACCGAGACCGCGCTGATGGCGCTCGATGGCGGCGCACGGGCGGTCGTCATCCTCGACGGACGCACACCGAACGCCTGCCTGCTCGAGCTGTTCACCGAACATGGCGCGGGCTCGCTCATTCGGAGCGACTAGCGGAACATGGAAAACGAAACCATCATCCGCCTTTCCGCTTTCCTCGGGCTGTTCGTGCTGTTCGTCGCGGCCGAAACGCTCTGGCCCCGCCGTGCCCGCACCTTCACCCGCACGCGGCGCTGGCCCACCAATCTGGCCATCGTGGCGATCGACCAGGTCGTTGTGCGCCTGATGGCGCTCGGCCTGCCCCTGCTCGCCGTCGGGGCGGCGCTCGATGCCGGCGCCAACGGCTGGGGCCTGTTCAACCTCACCGCCTGGCCCGCCTGGGTCGAAGTGATCGCCGCCATTCTGATCCTCGATGTCGCGATCTGGTTCCAGCACCTCGTGTTTCACAAGGTGCCGGTGCTGTGGCGGCTGCACCGGGTCCACCACGCCGACCGGGATTTCGACGTCACCACCGCCCTGCGCTTCCACCCGATCGAAATCGCCCTCTCGATGCTGATCAAGATCGGCGTCGTCTACCTGATCGGCGCACCCGCCCTCGGGGTGATCCTGTTCGAGATCATCCTCAACGGAACGGCGATGTTCAACCACGCGAACCTGCGCCTTCCGAAGCAGGTCGACCGCATCGTGCGGACCGTATTGGTCACGCCCGACATGCACCGGGTGCACCATTCCACGATCCGCGCCGAACACGACAGCAACTACGGCTTCGCGCTATCGATCTGGGACAGGCTGTTTCGTACCTACACACCGCAGCCCAAGGGCGGCCACGACGGCATGACCATCGGGCTCGAGCGATGGCAGGACGACCGCCCGGCCGGGCTCGGCTGGGCGCTCAAGTTCCCGTTCGACAAGCTGTGAGTTTTTCCGGTGACGCAGCGGCGGTGCATCTCGAACTGCTCGGCGCAGCGCCCGAGGGCGACGCCACGATCCTCCTGCTCGGCCCGCGCGAACCGGGGTTCTGGCAAGCCTTCTGCGCATCGCCCGAGTATACCGACGGTGCACCCGACCCCTTGGATCGCTGGTCGAAACGCGTTGTGGGCGCTCTCGCGACGCACTGGGAAGGAGACGCCCTGTTCCCATCCGACGGACCGCCCTACCCGCCATTCATCGCCTGGGCGCTCGCATCTGGACGCGTATGGCAGTCTCCGGTCGGGCTTCTCGTGCATGACAGGCAGGGGCTCTGGCTGTCCTTCCGAGGCGCCGTGCGCCTACCACGGCTTCTGGATCTCGGTAGCGGCGCCAATCCCTGCACAAACTGCACAGAACAGCCCTGCCGGATTGCGTGTCCGGTCGATGCGCTCACAGCCGATAGCTACGACGTCGACGCCTGCCGCGGCTATCTGGATACCGCGGCCGGTGAGGATTGCCGGACCCGCGGCTGCGCGGCGCGGCGTGCTTGCCCGGTCGGCCAGGCTTACGGTAGAAATGAGCGGCAATCCCGTTTCCACATGAGAGCATTTCACCCGACATGTCCGTGAGACTGATTCTCACCCGCCACGCCAAATCGTCCTGGGACGACCCGATGATGGACGACCACGACCGCCCGCTCAACCAACGCGGCCGGAAGTCGGCGGCGGCCATCGGGCTATGGTTGGCGGAGAATGGATACGTACCCGATCAGGCGTTGGTGTCGTCTGCCCAGCGCACCCGTGAAACCTGGGAGTTGATGGCCGAGGCGTTCGACGCGCAGCCGGCCCTGACGGTGCGAAAGGACCTTTACCACGCCGAGCCCGAAGCGATGCTGGCCGCACTGCGCGAGGCCGACGCCCGGGTGGTGGTGATGGTCGGCCACAACCCTGGCACCGCCTATTTCGCACAAGCGGTGGTATCATCCATGCCCGCCGACGCACGTTTTTCCCGCTACCCGACCGGCGCAACCGCGATCATCGACTTTCCGGAAGACGATTGGGGCTCTGTCACCTGGCGCCGTGGCAAGGTAATCGATCTCGCCTTTCCACGCGACCTGATCTCATAGCAGAAGGGCGCCCCTTCCGGAGCGCCCCTTCAATGCCGGTTGACACCAACTCAGAGGATCTGGCTGAGGAACAGCTTTGTCCGGTCCGACTGCGGGTTGTTGAAGAACTCTTTCGGCTCGTTCTGTTCCACGATCTGGCCCGCGTCCATGAAGATCACGCGGTTGGCCACCTTCTCGGCGAAGCCCATCTCGTGGGTGACCACGAGCATCGTCATGCCCTCTTCCGCGAGTTCGATCATCGTGTCGAGCACTTCCTTGATCATCTCCGGATCGAGCGCCGAGGTCGGTTCGTCAAACAGCATGATCCGCGGCTTCATGCAGAGCGAACGCGCAATCGCCACACGCTGCTGCTGACCGCCCGAAAGCTGACCGGGATACTTCAGCGCCTGCTCGGGGATCTTGACCTTCTCGAGGTAGTGCATCGCGGTTTCCTCGGCTTCCTTCCGGGGTGTCTTGCGTACCCAGATCGGCGCGAGGGTAAGGTTTTCGAGGACGGTGAGATGCGGGAACAGGTTGAAGTGCTGAAACACCATCCCGACTTCCGAGCGCACCTTGTCGACATTCTTGAGATCGGACGACAGCTCGGTACCATCGACCACGATCTGACCGGCCTGGTGCTCTTCAAGCCGGTTGATGCAGCGAATGAGCGTCGACTTGCCGGAGCCCGAGGGCCCGCAGATGACGATCCGCTCGCCCTCGTAGACGGTGAGGTCGATATCGCGCAGAACGTGGAACTGGCCGAACCACTTGTTCATCGCGGTGATTTCGATCGCCACCTTGTCGGAGACTTGCATATGCGAGCGGTCGACGTCGCGTTCGATTTCGAGGCTGGACATGGTTGGTCTCCCTTAACCGTGATCCGTGCGCAGGCGGCGCTCGAGATACATGGAGTAGCGTGACATCGAGAAGGTCAGGACGAAGAACAGGAGCGCGATGAAACCGTAGAGCTCCCAGACGATCCCGTTCCAGTTCACGTCGGCACGAATGGCGTTGGACAGCCCGATCGGATCGAGCAGGCCGATGATCGACACCAGCGTGGTATCCTTGAACAGGCCGATGAAGGTGCTGACGATACCCGGGATCGAGATTTTCAGCGCCTGCGGCATGATGATCAGCCGCTGCGCCTTCCAGTAGTCGAGCCCGAGCGCATCGGCGGCTTCATACTGCCCCTTCGGCAAGGCCGCGAGGCCGCCGCGCACCACCTCCGCGATATAGGCGGCAGCGAAGAGCGTGGCCATGATGATAACACGCAGGATGATGTCGAAGTTCGTGCCTGGCGGCATGAAGACGTTGAGCAGGAACGACGCGACGAACAGCAGCGTGATCAACGGCACGCCGCGGATAAACTCGATGAAGCCCACCGAAAGCCACTTCACGATCAGGAGGTCGGACTGGCGGCCGAGCGCCAGCACGATCCCAAGCGGGAGCGAGACTGCGATGGCCACCACACCGATGGTGATCGAGAGCAGCAGGCCCCCGAAATACCGGCTTTCGACAGGTTCGAGGCCGACCGGCAGAATGGTGTTCAAACCGCCGGCGACCGGGCCGACGAGGAACAGCCACCAGATCACCGGCGCGATGATGGCAATGATCAATGCGCCAAGCCCCCCGATCACCGGCGCGAGCAGGCGATAGGCAAGCCAGCCGATGACGAAGCCGAAGGCGGCGGCGATTGGTGTCCAGATCGAGCCACCCCAAAGCAGCCAAGGCATCAGGAAAACATAGGCCGCGGTGAAGAACAGCGGGTTTGGCAGGCGTTTCGCGCCGGCCTTGATCTGCTCGGCGCGGTCGGCGCCGTTCATCGCCACGATCTGCCAGCCGGTCCAGACCATCGCCGCGACGAGCGCAATCTGAACGAGGATCAGGAGCCAGCCCGACCCGACGAAGAGCGTGGTGACGAACAGGACCAGCGCAAGCAGGAACCAGTTCATCCGGCGCGAGATCATCGCGAACAGGATCGGGATCATCGCGACGAACATCAGCGCAAACGCGAGGTTCGGACGCCAGCGCAACTCGGTGGGGTAGAACCCATAGAGAATCTGCGGCCAGCGTTCGTTGATCACGGCCCAGCAGGCGCCGTGCGCCTTGCCAGCTTCGTGCACCATGTCGCGGCAATCGTTCAGCGAACTCGCGTTCCAGGTCGGCGACCAGAACCACGGGATGAAGTGGCTCAGAACCCAGTAGATGAAGGCCAGCGAGGCGAGGGTAAGGATCGAGTTGGAGATCCCATCGAACAGGTTCTGACGCGCCCAGCCGATAATGCCCGATGCCGAGGGCGGCGGATCGCGCTCGGGGAGCATTTCGTTGCGGACATAGGAGAAATCCGTCATCTCAGCGCTCCTTCAGCTTCACGGCGTTGTTGTAGACGTTCATCACGCTTGAGATCGTCAACGAAATGGTGAGGTAGATCGCCATCGTCATCAGCACCGTCTCAAGCTCGCGGCCGGTCTGGTTGAGGGTGATCCCCATCAGCGTACCGGTGATGTCCATGTAGCCCACCGCGATGGCGAGCGAGGAGTTCTTGGTGAGGTTGAGGTAATTCGAGATCAGCGGCGGAATGATCACCCTCAGGGCCTGCGGCAGGATCACCAGGTTCATGATCTTGCGTGGCCGCAGGCCGAGCGCGGCGGCAGCTTCCGTCTGGCCTTTCGAGATCGCGAGAATGCCGGCGCGGACGATCTCGGCGATGAAGGCCGCGGTGTAGAGCGAGAGAGCCAGCCACAGCGCGATCAGCGAGTTGCGCATGTAGGTGCCGCCTTGGAAATTGAAGCCCTTGAGCGCCGGGTAGCCGAGGTGGAGGCCGAGGATGGCCAGCACAGACACCGTCGGCACCACGATCACGCCAAGGCGCCAGTACCACGTGACCGGCCGGTCGCCAGTGGCCGCCTGAATACGGTCGGCCCGCTTGGCGATCAGGCCCGAGACGAGGATGCCCGCAAGCAGGGTGGCAAGGATCGCGATCAGATCGAGACTGATGTCGAAGCGCAGCGAGGCGTCACCGAACAGGTGAATGTCGCCGAGGCTGCGATAAAACAGGGGTTCGGGAATGTAGAACCCGCGGTTGGTGAGGGCAACGGTATCACCCAGAAGCATAGAGGCCTCCGGCGTCTCCCCGCGGAAATCGCGTGGCGCCGGCAGGGTTTCGATCAGGATCGCCATCGAAAACACGATCCACAGCAGCACCGGCACGTTGCGGAACATCTCGACGTAGATCGTCATCAGCCGGGCGACGATCCAGTTGTTCGAGAGTCGGGCAACGCCGACGAGCACGCCGACGATCGTGGCGGCGATGCAGCCCATCACAGCAACAAGCAGGGTGTTGAGCAGACCCACGAAGGCGGCGCGCAGGTGACTGTCCTGGTTCTTGTACTCTACCAGCATCTGGTTGATGTCGTAGCCGGCGGATTCACCGAGGAACCCGAAACTCGGCTCTTTCCCGAGATCGGCCAGGTTCTGCGCGGTGTTGTTGATCAGCCAACCGAAGAGGGTCAGGAAGCCGATGAGGGCCACAATCTGGATCGTAATCGACCGATACCGGCTGTCATAAAGCAGCATCGACAGACGGAACGACTCCTTCGGCGGGTCGGTCAGTGTCGTCATGGGCTATCCCCGTCGGCCCGGAGTCTTGCGTGGATGTGCCGAACACACCCGCCCGGGTCCTGTTGTTATTGTATTGGTGGCAATGTGCGCGAAAAGGGCGCGGGGAACCCCCGCGCCCTTCGCGATAGCTCTTAGCGGAACGGCGGCGAGTAGAGGATACCGCCGTCTTTCCACTGCGCGTTCAGGCCGCGCGCGAGACCGATCGGGGTATCTTCGCCGATGTTCTTGGCGAAGAGTTCACCGTAGTTGCCGCCGGCCATGATGGCGCGCTTGGCCCAGTCGGCGTCGAGGCCGAGCATCTCGCCGAGGTTGCCCTCGGTGCCGAGCAGACGGTTGACTTCCGGGTTCTCGGTGCCGGCCGACAGCTCCTCGATGTTGGCCGAGGTAATGCCGAGTTCTTCAGCCGAGATCAGCGCGTTCAGCGTCCAGCGGGCAATGTCGCCCCACTCCGGGTCGCCATGGCGCACCAGCGGGCCGAGCGGCTCTTTCGAGATGATCTCGGGCAGCAGCACGTGCGCGTTCGGATCTTCAAAGGTGGCACGGGTCGCGGCGAGGCCCGACGCGTCGGTCGTGTAGACGTCGCAGGCACCGGCGAGGTACTGCTGCTGCGCCTCGGCGTTGGTTTCGATCGGAACCGGCTCGTAGCTCATGCTGTTGGCGCGGAAGAAGTCCGCAAGGTTGAGCTCGGTGGTGGTGCCGGTCTGGATGCAGACGGTAGCGCCGTCGAGTTCCTTCGCCGAGCTCACGCCCAGTTCCTTCGGAACCATGAAACCCTGGCCGTCGTAGTAGTTCACGCCGACGAATTCGAACTTGAGGTCGACGTCGCGCGAGAAGGTCCAGGTGGTGTTACGTGCCAGCAGGTCGATCTCGCCGGAAGCCAGCGCGGTGAAGCGGGTCTTACCGGTGGTCGGCACGAACTCGACGGCTTGGGCATCGCTAAGAACCGCCGCGGCGACCGCGCGGCAGATGCCAACGTCAAAGCCGTCCCACTGACCGTTCGCGTCCGGTGCTGCGAATCCGACGAGGCCGGTGGTCACACCACAGTTCAGCTTGCCGCGAGCCTTGACGTCGTCGAGCGTGGCGGCAGATGCCGCGCCAGCGGCGAAGCCGGCCACAGTCAGTGCGCCAAGAATTACGGTTTTTTTCATGTTTACCTCTTCCTGAATCTCGCCCAGCGAGGGGCGTTATGGTTTCCGGCGGTTCGCCGGGGGCGGTACGAAGCGGGATAGACCCCCCCTCCATGGCGGGAGTGTGGGCGGATTCCGTCCGATTGGTCAAGTCTCCGATCCGCGCGCGCACCGCGACAACCCCATATGCAACCGAGGTTTTCGCCTTTCTCGGGCTCGCCGGAGGCGGCATTCGCGTCAAAGCAGGGAAAAAAAACGCGCCGCGTGGAGAAACGCCTGCTTTTTCAGCAGACTGTGTTCCGTAGCTTCCGCGTCGGCACCCCACTGATCTTCCTGCCATTGCTCGTCGATCCGCGAGAGATCCCAGAACTCATCGGGCGTTTTCCCGCCCCGAACCGTGGCAAATCCGAGCAGGAGAGACCCGGACAAGGAAACCAAATCGTGAAATGCGGCCAGTTCGAACGCGCCGAAAGCATGTGTGAGCGTCGAAAGCCGGTCGAGCGCCGCGGGGTCCTGCGGCGCGGGGATGATGCCCGTCACCGGCACAAGCCGCACATCAAGTGTCTGCTCGGCCCAGTCCAGCACCGGATCCCAAGCCTCGGCCTGCCGCGCCACGAGCCCTTCCGGACCCTCGGCCCGGTAGCAGACGAGGTCGGTCTCACCGTAAGCCGCGAGCAGATCGGCGACCTCGTCGTGTTGCACGGCAACCTTGTCGATGGCCGAGTTCGACGTGCGGGTGAACGGCATGGCCTCGGGCCGGATCTCGTCTTCCTGCGCCGCCCATTCGGCGGCAACGGCCTCGGCAAGCGCCTGTGTGGGCAAGACCAGAGGTGCCTTCTGCGGTGTCCGTAACGGGCGGTCGTCCAGGGCTACCGTGTAACCGCCCTCAGCCGGTTTCACCTGTGTGTCGGTCCAGAACCGCTTGGCTTTCCACGCTTCGCTCACGCGCTTTCCCTCCAAAGATCGTCAAGCACCGCTGGCAGCGCGCGGAAATCGTCGATCACCTGTTTCGCGCCGGCCGCCATCAGCGCCTCTGCCGGGTGATACCCCCAGCTTACCCCGATCGGCACAACACCCGCCGCGCAGGCCATGTCCATGTCGAATGTCGTGTCACCCACCATCGCCGCGTGATCCGGCGCAACCCCGGTCTCGGCCAGGGCCGCTTCGATCATCGCCGGATGCGGCTTCGACGGATGTGTGTCGGCCGTCTGGCGGGTGACGAAATAGGGGTCGAGATCATGGGCGGCGAACACGTGGTCGAGGCCACGACGCGCCGCGCCCGTTGCCACCCCGAGGAGCACTTCGGGGCGCGCATGCAGCGCCTCGATGGCGTTCCGCGCACCGGGGAACATGGGCGCGGTGGATGCGCTGCCCTGTTCCTCCCGCATTGCGAAGTAGGCCGACCGGTAGCGCGCCACCGCTTCCGCAACATCATCCGCGCCAAGGCCCGGCAGCAGCCGTGCAACCGCCTCGGGAAGCGACAAACCGACAACGCCCAGAACCTCCGCGCGCGTTGGTAGCGCGCGGCCAGACCCCGCGAAGGCCCGCTCCATGGCGGCAATGATCGCGTGCTGGCTGTCGATCAGCGTGCCGTCCACGTCGAAGATGACGAGCTTCAACTCCACCCGCTCTCCTCCTCGAACGGGTCCTCCGGCACGTCATCCTCCCGAAAGCCGAGCGTCTGCCACGTCCGCCCCATGTGGTCGGGTAGCGGCGCGGTTATGGTGAGGCGCTTGCCGGTCACCGGATGGGTCAGGCTCAGCGAGCGCGCATGCAGGTGCAGCTTCTTGGAGATCTCGCCGCCAAGCATCGCGCCCCAGCCATCACCAAGGTTCTCCTGCCCTGAGCCGCCATACTTGCCGTCCCCCACGATCGGGTGACCCATCTCCGCCATGTGCGCGCGCAGCTGGTGGGTCCGGCCCGTCACCGGCACCAGCGCGACCCAGGCCACGCGCTGCCCGAGGTTCTGCAGCACGGCGTAGTCGGTGACCGCGCGCTTGGCGCCGGGGGTCGCGTCGACCGCACCCGGATGCACGCAGATCATCTTCTCGCCCTCACCCTTGCCGCCATGCCCCGGCGCCTTGACCAGACCCCATTTGACCGTGCCCATGCGTGGCTGCGGCACACCGGCCACCACGGCCCAGTAAATCTTGCGCGTGTCGCGCGACCGAAAGGCATCGGTCAGCGCCTTCGCCGCCGCCCGGGTGCGCGCCATCAAGAGAACGCCGGATGTGTCCTTGTCGAGCCGGTGCACGAGGCGCGGCTTTTCGTCGAGGCCGAATGTGAGCGCCTCCGCCAACCCATCGACATGCCGGGTCTGCTTTGAGCCGCCCTGGCTCGGCAGACCGGGCGGCTTGTTGAGCGCGATGATGTGATCGTCGCGGTAGAGCACCACGCCCTGGATCATCTTCGCATCGGCCTCGGAAACCTGCGGGCGCGCCGGTTTCGGCGCCATGCCCGGCTCGGGCAGCGGCGGAATGCGCACCTGTTGCCCCTCTTCCACCCGGGTCGCCGGTTTCACCCGCCCGCCGTCGACACGGATCTCGCCCTTGCGGCACATCTTCTCGATCCGCCCCTGCGGCACGTGGGGAAACTGGCGGCGAAACCACCGGTCGAGCCGCTGGTCGGCGTCGCCGGCCGCCACGGTGAGCATCTGCACCCCGCTCATGGCACCATCACCATCCGGGTGGCCAGCACACCGACGGCAATCGCCGCGAGCGAGAGGAACACCGAGACCCCCACGTAGAGCCCGGCAAGCCCCGCCTCGCCGCGCTCGAACAGGGTGATCGTGTCGAGCGAAAACGCCGAGAAGGTGGTGAAGCCGCCGAGCACGCCTG
>Ga0180435_10000686_pt1 | contig 35718 bp, 33 predicted proteins | sample SS_ome_3_FD_132467 | JGI IMG/M metagenome (GOLD analysis project Ga0180435, IMG submission 132467) | Hypersaline lake sediment archaeal communities from the Salton Sea, California, USA - SS_3_S_1 metaG | ecosystem: Environmental > Aquatic > Non-marine Saline and Alkaline > Hypersaline >... | reverse complement strand
TCGCACCAGCCGAGAAAGAGCGCGGTCGGCACGAGCACGCACGCGGTGTGCGCCAGCGCGTCGGCCTGGCGCATGTGCGCCGCAGTGTACGTCAGCTGGCGGTTCGAGACGGCGAGCAGCGCCGAGCACGGCACATAGTGCTCGCGCAGCACGCGGCCAATGGCGTTGAGCAGGCGGTCGACGTCGTTGCCGTCCTCGGGCGGCATGCGCGCCAGATCGCGCACGCACATGAGGTTTTCGAGCGCCGTACCCTCGCAGTCGTCGGCGCCGCACAGGCGCGACGCGTACATGTCCTCGTCGGTCTCGGCGTGCTCGGCGTCGCGCGCGTTCCAGTCGTCGAGGTACGGCAGCGTCGAGCCGTACAGCGTCGCAATGCGCACGGCGAGCCCGAGCGCCTCGTGCACCGCGAGCGGCACGCGCGCCGCCGGCGCCGCGCAGTACGCCTCGAGCGCCGCGGCGCAGCGGCGCGCGTCGGCGGCCGTCAGCGCGCGCCGCCGCAGCACAATGCGCGCGGCGCGCCGGTAGTAGGCGCGGCTGAGCGTGCGCGGCTGCGTCGCGACGTAGGCGAGCGACGGCGCAAACGAGTCGTCGGTGCGCTGCTCGGGGCAGTGGAAGCGCGCCAGAAACGGCAGCGTCGGGTGCGGCAGAAACGCGTCGCGCGCCGTAAACGCGAGCATCGAGCGCGTCACCACGCGGTCCATGAGCGCGGCGCGCGCCGCGCGGTCGGCGTCGCGCGCCGTGTCAAAGTGCGGCTGCGGCGGCAGCAGGCGCGCGAGCCACGCGCTGGCGTCGGCGCCCGAGACGCGCACGCGCAGCACGCCCTTGACGAGCGCGCCGCCGCGCGCGCCCGGCGCCGGCCGCGCGCCCGGTGCGCGCGGCACGCACTCGTTGGTCTGATTCTGGACGACCTCGAGCGCGAGCACGGCGCCGTCGGCGAGCAGCGCGCCGACGCCGTCGGCCGACACAAACGCGCCGCCGATGCGCGTCGCCACTTCGTTGCCGTCGTCGGTCGCGCTGCGCGCGTAGAGCGCAAACGCGAGTCGCACCGAGCGACTGAGCCGGCCGGCGGCAAACTGGCGTCCGACGCCGGCCAGCGTGTAGGCGCCCCAGTCGCGCAGCGGCGCCGCGACGTCGGACGCCGCGCTCGGCACGCTGACCGGCAGCGTGACGCTGCCGGTCGCGCTCGGCGCGGCGAGCGTGCACGTCGCCGCGGCGGCGCCGGGGCCGTGCGCCTCGTGCGTGAGCCACGCGTCGACGCGCAGCGGATAGCGCTCGCTCTTGGGCGCGCCGCGCCGGCCGCCGGCGAGCCGCGGCTGGACAAACTCGAGGTCGACGCGCAGCTGCATGCATGCGGTGTGGGCGCTATGCGCCACTTAGGCGGTGCGCGTCGCGCAGCCTTTTTATCGCCGAGCGCGCGCCGCACTCTGCAGCGGCAATGGGCGAGACTCTGCGGCTCGTTTTGGACGTCGGCCAGCGGCGCCAGACGCTGTGCTGCGTCGCGGCGCACCGCACCAAGGCCGGTCGCATGTTGCACTTTAGTCCGCGCGACGCCGACGCGCTGACGCTGCCGGCCAATCTGTGCGTCACGCGCCGCGGCGGCGGCGTGTGGGGCGGCAACGTCGAGCAGCTGGCCATCGATTTCGGCGTCGTGCCGCTCTACGTCAAGTGGCGGCTGGAGCGCGTCGACGGCGTCGCCGAGAACACGCCGCCCGAGCCGACCATGTTCGAGCTCGAGCTCGGCTCGGCCGACGACGGCAGCGACGGCGACATTGGCTCGGCGCTCGACGCCACGGCCCGGTGCGCCGAGGCGACGCGCGCCGAGTGGCTGTGCGGCACGTTTGACATGCTGCCGTACGACGATGCGCGGTGCGCGCCGCCGTCGGCCGCCACCGCCGTGCCGCTGATGATCAGCGCGCGGCCGGTCAACTCGCTCGTCGGCCCGCGCGGCCTGCCGGTGGCGCGCATCAGCTGGGCGGCCAAGCCGAGCGCGCGCTCGCCGCCAGCGGCGCGCGCCCAGCGCCGCCGGCGCGCCGGCACGTCGCCGCCGATTGCGATTGCGCGTGCCCACTCGCTCTCTGTGGCGCGCGGCGAGCGCGTCGCCGACGTCCAGCCGGTGAGCGCCGAGCTGACCGCCGCCATGTACGGCAAGCAGGCCGACGCGCCGACGCGTGTCTTTGCGCGCGACCTGTGCAGCCTGCTCGACCGGCGCGGCTCGCTGCGTCTCGAGGCGGCCAACGGCGCCGTGCTCCAGTGCGCGGTGCGCGCGACGCGCGGCACGCGCGTCGGCGAGCTGTTTGCGCTCGAGCTGCGCTCGGCGGCCGTCACGCTGGCCGACAATTAAAGCGCAGCCACTCTACCATTGACCGGACGCTGTGGCACACAGCACAGCGCGCGCGTACCGGCATGCAGCTACCGGTGCCGGCGGCGGGCGCACGCGGTCTGGCAGACCGCGTGCGCAGCGCGTTGCAGCACGCGTCGGCCGGCCACGCGGTGGAAGTGGTGGTTGGCAGCGCGGCAGCGCGGCGCGCCGTGATGCGCGCCGTGGTCTACGCGCTGGAGCAGTGCGACTGCGTCGCCGTTCTGCGCGTAGTCGAGAGCAAGCTGCTTGTGCGTGTCGACGGCGGTGGCCTGCGCGTAGTCGTGGTGCGCGGCGCACACGATCCGCCCGGCTACAAGGCCACACGGCTCGCGGCGCCCACGCCGTGCGTGCCTGCCGTGCAGTGCGCGTATGTCGGCGCCGCGCGCTGGGCATGTGGCGTCAATTAAACAGCGTGCCGTATACACACCGACGGCGGAGTTTACTGCGCGTCTGTCTGTCTGTCTGTCTCTTCCGACTCACTGCGCGCCAGCCAGGGGGCGAGGTTGTTGAGTGAGTGAGAGATAAATGTGGCTCACAGCGGTGCGCACACGCTCAAGGGTGTGTCGGCTAATGTTATTTATTGTGAGGAGGCGGCGCAGATGGACCTGGGCGTCTTCTACGAGGTGATTGTGCCGCTGCTCGAGGTCAAGGACACGGCGCTCATCTGCATCTCGACGCCGCTCGACTCGTGGAACTTTTACTCGCAGCTGACCGAGGTGCGCGACGAAAAGGGCCGGCGGCTCTTCAACGTGCGCCACGTGCAAAAGGGCGCGCGGCCGGCGTGGAAGCCCGACGAGGGCCTGAGCAAGATGAAGGCGATCTACGGCAAGGCGCGCAAGGCGATGCTCGAGACCGAGATCTACGGCATGATTGCGCGCGCCACCGGCTCGGCGTTCAACCGCCGCCTGCTGACCGACTTTTTCGACGCGGCGCCGTGCGAGGAGCCGCACCCGATCAACGACAACTGCATCTACGTTTCGATGGACCCGAACGGCGGCGCCAAGTCGTCCCACGGCCCCGGCTCGGACACGGCGCTGGTGTCGTTCTTCTTCAGCCGCGGCCGCGTGGTGGTGAGTGCGCGCGTGCGCACACACACACAGACTGTGCAGAGGGAGGGTGCGGGAGGGGGCTTTACTGGCACTCGTCGAGCTCGGGCGGCAAGTAGGCCGGCAAGTACTCGTGGTAGTCGCCGACGCACTCGTGCACAAACGTGTCCAGCGACTCGTACAGCTCGTCGCTGCCGTCCAGCAGGCGCGAAAAGTGCAGCTTGAGCGAGCGGCGGAAGAAGAGCACGGCGGCGCGCCGCTCCAGATAGGCGACCGAGTGCGCGCTGTCGTCGGCCGGGTCGACGGCGCCGTTGGCCGCGACCGGCGGCGGCGGCGGCAGCAGCGACTGCGCAATGCCCTTCTCAATCACAATGGCGGCCAGAAAGACGCCGAGCTGATTGATGCGCGTCGCCTTGTCGGTGCCGTGCGCCAGCACCAGCCGCTCGACAATGTCGCGCATGGTGCGCAGCGCGTCGGACCGCAGCGCCATCTGGCTCTGCGGCAGCGTGCCGTCGGCAAACAGCTGCTCGTAGCGCTGCAGCTCGGTGCGCAGCAGGCGCGCCACCACCGACGCGTAGCCGCGCAGCTTGTTGTTGCTCTGGCCGCACACCACGTCGCCGATGCGAAACGCGCGGTCGTAGACGCGCCGCACGCGCGCGTTGACCGCCGCCAGCTCGCGCGCCGTCGAGCAGAGCGTGTCGATTGGCTCCTGACCGAGGCCAAACGCGCTCATTTGTTGCGTGCGGCGTTGCGTTTGCCGTATACAGAGGCGGGTGCTCTTTGCGCGATGCGATTTTGCTCACACCGGCTCTGTCCCGCGCGCGCGCGCGTGCGCCCAGATCTGCGGCCTCGAGGCGCACGAGACGTCGGACAACGACGAGGCGTACGCCATTCTCAAGGCGCATCTGCGCGCGCTGCGCGGCCAGCGCTGCCTGCAGCGCGGCGGCACGCGCTTTCGCATCATTCTCGAGGCCAACCTGGGCGACTTTGCGCAGCAGGTCGGCAAGCGCGCCGTCGCCAACATCAGCGACGCCGAAGTGGTGTGCACGCACCAGCACTGCTACGGCGTGTTTACGGGCCCGACGAGCAAGCCGCGCTACGTGTTCAAGCTGCGCGAAAAGCTGCGCGAACGCGCGCTCGTCTACCACTCGCGGCTCGTGACCGTCAACCCGTACGCCGATCCCGACCTGCCGCGCGCCGAGCTCGCCGCCCAGACGCGGCGCCAGTTTGAGCAGCAGCTCGGCGCGTTTCGCACCGTCTTCAATGTGCCCAAGGCGCTGCTCTCGACGGTGCGCGTCACGTACAGCGGCAAAGCCGATCGCGACAACCAGCGCACGGCACGCACGCAGGACGATCTCGTGATGGCGCTGCTCTTTGGCTACTACTATGCGGCGCTGCTGGTCGCCGACGCCGGCGGCGTCTTTACGCGCTCGCGGCGCAACGCGCTCGCGACCGAGCAGCCGGCGTTTATGTTTCATTAAAGCCGCAGCGAGGGCGCGCGGTGCGCAAGGTCTTCACTAGAAACCCATGTCGTTGGTGTACGCGGCGTCGTCGGCACCGAGCGGCAGGCTGGCGTCGTCGTCGTCGCCGTCGCCGTCGTCGTCGTCGTCGGCGACGTCCTCGGCCATAGCCGCGGGCTCGGTCGCGGCTTCGGCGTCGTCGTGCGTGTCTCGGCGCGCCTCGTCGATGCGCGCCGCCGACCGACAAACGACGTCGAGCGCGCCGCTGAGCTTCTTCTCCGAGACTTTGACGACGGCCTGTTTGGTCGCGTCTTCGACCAGCAGGCGGATTGCGGCGTGGCGCGTCTCGGCGCCCGACTTGATTTTGCGACGCAGTTTGTAGAGGCGCTGGCGGACGAGCCGCTCGACGACGTCGTGGAACTCGCGCAGCGAGTGCACGTAGACGACGAGCTGCGCGAGCGCCTTGTGCACGCGGTAGCGCGGCTGCGCTGCGCCGGAACGCAGCGCGACCTTGAGCTCGCGCATGCGCGATCGCATCACCGGCGCGCCGAGCACCGCGCACTGCTCGAGATCGGTGTTGCTCGCATCGCCGCTGGCGGTCTGCAGGACCTCGACGCGCGCCGCGTCGGCGATCATCTCGACAATCGCATCAAAGGCGACGGTGTCGGCAGCGCGCGCCGCCGCCAGCGCGCCGTTGATTTCGTCGGTGATCAGCGCCATGTCGTCGAGCGTCTCGTGCACGGTCGACAGCAGCAGCGGACGCTTGTCGTCCGTGTAGTCGGTGGCGAGCGCCGCGCACAGCGCCCCGAACATGTCTTCCGAGTCGTTGAAGACGTCGGTGGCGATGGCGGCCATGTAGCTGCGCAGCGCCGCCGCGCGGCGACCGGTCGCGTCGTCTTGCGCCAACGACGCGCGCAGCTGCTCCTGCTTGGTCTTTGCATCGGCTCGCTCGGCGCTCATTGCGGCGACAGGCGTGTCGGTGTGCGCGTCGTGCGCCGAGCCCGGCACGTTTGTGGCGCCCATGGCGCGTTTCTTGGCGGCCGGCTGCTCGCTGTCGGTCATTGTTGGCTGACGGGGCGGTGGTGATGGTGCGGCGGCGCCCAATCGCATCGCATCGTGCTCGGCGCGCGCCGCGATCTCGGCGCGCTCGGCCTCGTCGCCGCGCACGACAAAATCGTCGTCGTCGTCGTCGTCGTCGTCGTCGCCGCCGCCGACGGCCTCGCTCGCATCGTCGCTGTCGGCCTCGTCGCCACTGGCCGCGTCCAGGTCAATCGCGGTCTCGGACTCGGGCTCGGGCTCGGTGCGGTCGAGCGCGCGTATGACCTTGCGCGCAAACGCGGCAGTGTTGCGCGCGCCGGCGCGCGGCGGCGCCAGCTCGCGCGCGTCGAGTGCCGCGAGCTGCGCGTCGATCGGCTCAACGGTCGTCATTTCCATTGCGCGGTCCACAAACTGCTCGAGACTCATGGCAGTGGCGCGCGGTTTGGCCGGCGACGCTCGGTTTGTAGCGGCGGGCGCGTCTGCGGTCGCATCGCGCCGCTCGTCAGACTCGTACTGGTACGCGGTAATGCCGCTGTCCGACACGTCGACGCGCGTGAGGGCAAAGCCCGCGCGCTTGAAGAGGCCGCTCATCGCTGGCCGCGGCATCTGTAGCGGCGCGGTGTGCACGCACACGCCGCGCACAATGCCAACAACAATGCTCGACATTCAGTGGACCCCCGACACGCCCGTTTTGCTCGTCGTCGCGCTCTGTCTCGGCGCGGCACTGCTCGCGGCGGCGCGCTACGCGCAGACGCAGCGTCGCATCCGCAAACGGCTCGATTGAACACCGAGGCCAGTGGGTTTTACTGCGTCTTTTTGCCGCGGTCGTGTTCCAGCGCCGCAAGCCTGTGGCGGATCTCGTTGTTCTCGCGCCACAGGTGCACGTTCGTAATCAGTGACGCAAAATCGTAGTACGTCGACACCGTCGCCAGAATGAAGGTTGCCGGCATCCCGATTGATCTGCTAATGGAGCCCCAGAGAGTGGCCAAGAACGAATCAAGCGATCGGCGGTGGCCGACGCCCTTCCGCGCCAGCGCCGCCGCGCGGCTGGCCCACGAGAGCTCCTCCGGAACCGGCTCCAGAAAGCCAACCCATTCCAAACCATAGCGCCCCCAAGAGAAAAGATGTGGGTCGGTGGTTGTGCCTGTCCACCACGTCTCAAACGACGTAATGGCCGTATCCAAGGTATCGGCCGGCGTGACAAAGAGCACCTGCACAACTACGAATAAGACAATCACCATCATGACCTTGCAGATATTACGCAGAAGAGCTGACGTCGGCGAGGCGGCGCGTGTGGCGCCGCGCGCCGACGTCAGGCTAACAAAGATGGCGCCGTTGTGCACCTCGGCGTGCTTTCGCGCCGGCGTGTTCAGCGTGCGCTTGGCCAGTGCGCATGCGCGCTGGCGCACGGCAGCCGCGGTGCTCTGAAAGCGCGCCGCGGCCGCCGTGCGGTCGCGCTTGGCGCCGCGCAGCGCAGTGGCGAGTGCCGCCGCCGCGCTGATCAGCGCGGCAAACAGGTCGGCGACCTTGGTCAGGTCGTCGTCGTCGTCGAGCACGCCGGCGCGCTGCGTCAGCTCGGCGAGCGGCTCGATGCTTGCCGCGAGCTCGTGCGCGCCAGACGCGAGCGGCGCGACGCGCTCGCGCACAAAGCGGCCCTTTTGCGACGTTGCGCAGTAGGAGCGCCACACTGCGTCTTTGCGGACGCCGGCGAGCGACGGCGCATCGTACTGCTGGAGTGTGCGCCGCACGCTCGCGCACACGCGGCGCGTGGCTGGCGGAGCCTCGTCAATGTTCATGCGCGCCCATTGTACATGGCTGCGTCTGCGCGCGTCTCTATACACTCGACACGTGCGCCCGTACGCGGCTTGAACCCGTCAATGGATTTACTGCTGGCGGCTCGCCTGCGTCGTGTGCCGCAGCTCGTCAAACTGGCGCTGCAGCTGGTCGAGCCGGCGCTCCAGCGCCCGCCGATCGCTCTGCTCGAGCAGGCCGCCAATGGCGGCCAGCCGGTTGTAGACAAAGGTGGTGCCAAACGCCGTCGCGACCGTGCCGAGCGCGCCGACCGTGGCGGGCACCAGCCACGACGCGAGGCCGAGCTGCACTGTGCTGGGCGCGCCCGTAGCGCCCACGGCGCCGCTCACGACCACGGCCGTGACGCGGCGCGTGGCGGCGAAAAAGTCGGCCACGTCGCCAGCAGCGGTCAGCGCGCTTTCGGTCAGCGTCGGCGGCGGCGCCACGCTGGGCTCGATGGCGCGCGCGATGCCGAGCACGTCGAGCAGCCAGTCGGGGACCGACTGCTCGCTGGTCGCACCGGTCAGCGTCACTTCGAGCGCCGCGAGCCGCTCGGGCGCTTCGCGCGACGCGAGCACCGATGCGACCACCAGAAACACGACCGAGACCAGGCCGACCGACGCGCACAGCATGGTGTAGCAGACGAGGCGCGCAGAGTAGTTGGTCGCGCGCGCAACGTCGTCGCCGCCGCCGCGCGCGCCCGCCATGATAATGAAGATGACGCCGTGGCGCACCTCGGCGCTCTTCTGCAGCGGCGCGCTCTGCGCGCGGTCGGCCAGCGCACCGGCGCGTCGGCGCGCCTCGGCCGCCGTGCGCTCGAAGCGCGCAGCGGCAGCGCTGCGCCCGCCTTTGGCGCCGAGGAGCGCGGCAGCGAGCGCGGCCGACGCTTGTGCCAGTGCGGCAAACAGATCGGCGACCTCGTCCAGCTCGCTGTTCTCGAGCGCGTCGGCGCACAGCACCAGCGCGCCGAGCGGCGCGGCGCACGCCATCAGGTGGCGCATGCCGACCGCCAGCGGCGCGACGCGCTCGCGCAAAAAGCGGTCTCTCTGCGTTGTGGCGCGAAATGCGCGCAGCAGCGCGTCGCCAGAGACGCCGTCGAGCGACGGTGCGTCGTACTGCGTCACCGCGCGGTAAATGCGCTCGTACGCGCGTCGCGCGTCGACGCTCAGCGCACCGGGCTCGCGCAGCTCGTCGGGCACGAGCGTCTGCGCGCGCGCGACCAGCGCGCGCTCGCCGGCGTCCATTTGTGTCCGGTGCGTCGCCGGCCTGCGCCTGTATACGATTCACTCGAACAGCTCTTCCATCGGATCCGGCGACGTGCGGCGACGCTTGGCCTGCTGGTCGTCGTCGTCGTCCTCGCCCTCGTCCGCTTCCTCCTCCTCCTCCTCCTCCTCCTCCTCCTCCTCGTCCTCGTCCGACTCGTCCGACTCGCTGTCGTGCACACTCTCGCTCTCGCTGTCGCCGGTGCCCTCAAACGAGCCGTCGACCGATTCGCTACCCTCTTCGCCGTCGTAGCCGCGCCGATCGCGCTCCTCGCGCGCGCCGCGCGGCAGCCCGTCGTCGGCGTCGTCGTCCGAGTCTGGCTCGGCGTCGAGGTGCTCGGCCATTGCGGCAATAAACGCGCGCTGATCGGGCCGGCGACGTCTCAGCGCGCGTCCCGTGCCGTTGGCGGCGCCGCAGCCGAGCGCGGCGGCGCACTCGGCGCCAAAGAGGTCGCGCGCACACTCGGCGCCGAGCGCGCGCAAGTGGTACGGCGTTATGCGGCCCAGCTTGGCGCAGAGTGCGTCGGTGTCGCTGGCCAGCGCACGCAGCGCGCCGCGCTCGAGACCAAACAGCGAGCACGCGATGTCGGCGCCGAGCGCGTTGCACGTGTCGACAAAGTCGAGCGCGCAGGCAGCGCGCGCGTGCTCGCCAAACAGCTCGTAGGCCGGCGCGGCGTGCATGCGCTCGAGGTCGGCGCACCGGAGCGCCGTCAGCGTGCGCTTGAGCAGCGCGCCGGCCTCGCGCGGCGTCTGCGCCGCGCGGACCGCAGCGGCGTCGATGCCGTGCGCGGCGCACGCCTCGTGCACCGTAAACGTGTTGCACGCGCTCACAAAGTCGAGCTGCGCCAGCGTCTCGGCCTTGGTCGCCTCGGCCGCCGCCGCCGGCAGCGCCGCTGCACGCTTGGCCGGCTTGTCGGGCTTGCGCACGACAAACGCGCGGTCTTTGGCGCGGTCTTCCTCGGCCGGCGCCGCGCCGACGTCGCCCTCGTCGGCCTGGCCGATGCGATACTTGGCAATGAGGTCGTGCGCGCGAATCGCCTCGCTGCAGCCGGGCGAGTCGATGTAGGCCGACACGGCTGCCTTGAGGCGCGCCAGCGTCGCCGTGTAGCGCTTGAGCGCCGCGAGCATGCGCGCGACGTCGCTGTGCAGCGCGGCGACCAGCTCTTCGTACTCGGCGGTGCCCTGGCGCTGGTGCAGCGCGCCAATGACGCCGCCGAGCACGCGTCGCTCACGGCGCAGCTCCTTGCGCATTGCCTTGTCGACGCCAAAGTGCATGCGCTCGCAATCGTCGTAGAACGCGTGCTCGAGCCGCTGCCACGTGTTCCAGTCGTCGAGCAGCGAGCGCACCAGACCCGACGCAAGCAGCTCGATCTGCTCCTCGGCCGCCGGCGTGCCGGCGCGCGGCGCCGTCTTGAACTGCTCGAGCGTCTCTCGCAGCTCGCGCACCGCCTCGAGCACCTCTTGGTGCGCCTCGCTGTTGGTGCGCAGGAAAAACGCCTTGGCGCGCTTGATAGTCATCGGTGCGTCGTGCGGCGTCTGGCGGCGCTAATGAAGCGCGATGCAACCGTCTGGAGTGTGCGCGCGCGCGATGCGATCGCATCGGCGCGACGACCCCGTCGGACGCGGTGCCAACAATGGACACGCTGGCGCTGCTTGTGCGCCGCCGTATTCTGTACCACCTCGTCGGCGACGGCTCGGACGACTCTGGACTCGCCTCGGCGGCACGAGCTGCGCAGACGTCGCGCGCCTGGGCGCGCGCGTGGCGCGCGCTGCAGTGCGACGAGCTGCTCGACGTGCTCGCGCGCCGCCTGCGCGCCGGACTCGGTCGCCGGCTGCCCGCGGGCGGCTACGCCTACGAGCTGCGGCGCTCGGCGGCGCCGGCTGCTGGCAATCCGGCGCTGCCCGCCGCCAGCGTCGCCGACTTGCTGGCGGCGGCGCGCGCGGCGTGCGGCGCGCTGCGCCAGCCCGGCGTCGAGTTTGGCACGCCGCGGGCCGTCTTTGCGCTGCGCGACGCGTCGGTCGGCGAGCTTGCCGTCACGCGCACCGGTCGCGCTGCGCTCGTCGCTGCGGTGCGCGCGCCGCGCGCCGGCGCCGTGGCGCACGAGCTGGTGGCGCGCGTCTGCCAGCTGGCGCTGCGTGCCGGCTCGTCGGGTCGCGTCGACTGGCACTTTGTGGCCAAGCAGTCGGCGAGCGGCGTGGCGTCGGCCGCCGACGCGCTGCTGCACTTTTGGCCGCACGAGCGCGCGACGCCCGACATCGTCGCGCGCCTCTCCGACGCGCAGTGCGTCGAGCTGGCGCGCGTCTGCGACGCGCTGCTCGCGTCGTGCCGTCGCTGGCGCTCGACCGCCGCCGCCCTGCAGATTATGCGCGCGCCACCCGCCGCGCCCGACGCCGCGGTGCGCGGCACGCTGTGCGCCATTGCGGCGTGCCTGCGCGCGGCGCGCTGTGCGCGCCACGGCGCCGCCGTGACGCTGTGCGACACGGCGGCACACGCACTGCCCCTGCACTGCACCGCGGCGGGCGACGGCGTGTTTGTGTGCGCGACTCCGCTCGCCGCCGCCGTCGGCGTCTCGGTGTGCGGCAAGCGCGAGCTCGGCCACCTGCTGCGCGACACGCTGTGCGAGACGCGCTACACGCGCCGCGTCGTGCTGTGCCGCTTCGACGCCGCCGGCGACGTCGAGTGGACGCCGGCGGCGGCGTGCGTGCTGCGGCCGGGCATGGCGCGCCGCGACGTTGCCGCCGCGCTGGTGCGCGCGGCGCGCCGCGGCGCCATGCGCGCCGCGGCGCCGCTCGCGCGCACACTGCGCGCGCGCGCCGTCGAGGCGCTGGCCACTGCCGGCGACCGTGCGCGCCTGCACGCGTTTTGTGCGGCGTGCGCGCGGCGCGCCAAGCGCCAGTGCGCCGCGCAGACGTGCGCCAGCGCCGCGCCACACTGCCCGGGCGCGCCAGCGCCGTCGTCGCCCGAGCGCACTCTGCACGCGCTGCGCCGCATGGTGCGCGTCGAAACGTAGGCCGCAGACCGAGCGCAGTGAAGGCGCACAAGCACGTCACTCGGAGAGAGTTTTACGCAAAGAGGCGTGCCGTGCGCTGTATTTCCTGCACAACGGCCAGCAAGTCGTCCAGCTGCGTCTGCTGACAGGTCAGCTTCTTGGCGTCGATCGAAATGCTAAAGTCCGGCTCGCCGATCGTGATGAGCGCGCGCGCTCTGCCGTGGTCGAGCTGAAAGCCGCACTTTAGCGGCGGCTCGGCATTGTCGTCCGACAGACGGCGGCGCGCCTGGTCGCGCCAGTGCTTGGCGCGCCGCAGCACGTTTTCCAGGCTGGGCAGCGCGTCGAGCGGTACGCTAAACTCGGCGCAGAGGTTTGGGGTCGCGTAGATCGCGACCGTGTCGTCGCCCTGTCGCAGCTTGCCCGCAACTCTGTTGGTGCGGGCAAATGCTGTGGTCTTTTCGGTCGGCGGCGCCGCTCGTTGGACGGGCGCAGGGTTCCGCGGCAGCGGCAGCGCGTCCAGAAGCGTGGACCGCGCTGTCGCTGCCGCGGCGGCGGCGTCGTGCCGCGGGCGTTTCGCCGGCGGCGCCAGTGGCGCCAGCCGCGTCGCGGCGCCGGCCCCGCCACTGGCCACCACCTCGCTGATGGACGGCAGCGGCGGAGTGGGGTGTGCCGCCGCACGCCCGTCGTCGTCGCTGTCGGACACGCTGACGACTTGTTCGTTGTCGGACGCGACAAAGCTGTTGTCGTCGCTGCTCGTGCTGTAGCTCTCGCTGCTGCTCTCGCTCTCGGCATCGTCCTCGTCGTTCGCGTCGTCGGTGGCGCGCGGCATGCGCTTGACGAGCCACTTTTTCTTGGCCACGTTCGGGTCGCTGATGCGATGCTTGGCCTCGCTGTGCCGCAGCATTTTGCGGATCGACGGGTGCTGCTCGCCGCAGAGGACGCACTGGTAGGTACAGCCGGCCGGCTTGACGCAAAACGCGCAGATGAACGGCGCCGCCGCGTCGACGCCGAGCGCGGCATAGCACGCCTTGTGCGCGCGCATGTTGCATCGGACGCACTGCACGCGCTCCTCGCCGACGCCGCCTTGCAGGCCGCACGTACAGCGGACCGCGTTGTCGTCGAGCCACGTGCCACACGACGGGCAGCGGCGAGGAGCACCGCGCACCGTTCGCGGCAGGCTCAGCTTGGTGCATGCGCACGTCAGGCAAAGTGCCGGCTCGTCGCTCATTGGTGGTGTGCTCGCGGCGCTGTTGCATCCGTTGGCCAGCCGCGAGCCGATGCGATCGCGCTGCGATGCGCACCTCGGCGACTCTGGCGCGGCCGTTGTCTACAAAACTCGATCCGTGCAGCAATGAGCTCGCGCACTGACATGCTTGCCAAGCCCGTCGACAGCGACGACACCATCTCGTCCGCCGAAGAGACGAACGCGCTGCTCGCCGCCCGCGTCGCATCGCTCGAGGAGGCGGTTGAGCGGCTCGACTGGGCGGCCAGCACCATGGCCCGCCAGCTCCTTGAAGTGCGCGCAGCGACGCGTGCCGCGCGCGCAGCAATGGCGCACACCGAAGAACGTCTGGAGGTTCTCGAGACGAGTGCAGAGCGCACGCCGCGCCGCAAACGCAAGCGAGAGTGCGCGTCGGCCTCGTCCTCGGCCTCGTCCTCGGCCTCGTCCTCGGCCTCGTCCTCGGCGTCGGCCTCGACCCTGTCCGAGAGCAGCTGATTGCCAGCAGGGCGACGCGCTGGTTGCGCACGCACTATTGAACTTGCGAACAACAAATGACTACACTGCAGTGTCTGGTGGACACGTTGATGGCTACCGTGCCCAGCAACCTGTACAGACCACTCGCGCCGGCGACACACCGCCTGATTGCCGAGCTGCGGCGCGTGCGCCGAAGGGCAAACGCCAATCGCATCGGCGCGCTGCTCGCTGCCGTCGAGACGGGCGAGTTTGACCCGCGGTGCAGCACGCGCGCCTTTCCCATTGCCGATCTGGCGCGCGCGCTCGAGCGTTGCGGCCTGCACCGGCTGGCGCTTGCGGCGCGGCGCGGCCGCTACGGCGCGCCGCGCCTGCGGCGCGCGTACGTGCCGGCGCCGGTAGGCACGCCGCGCCGAGCGACGCGATGCAAGTGAGCGCGTGTGTGTGTGCGCGCGCGCGCGCCAGCTGCGCAATGAATTGCATCGGGACGTTTGGTCACTCTGGCGACGCCCGGCAGAGCGCGGCCTGCTCCTGGCACATTCCCGCGTCGCAAAAGCCAGCGAGAACTCGAGCGCGGTGCCGCGCAGTCGGCCAGACTCGTGTGCACTATTCGGGACGAGCGCGGGACGCTGCGCAGACGCAGCGTCGGGGGCGCTTTACATCAACTCGCGTTCGGCAGCGCAGCGGGCGCACTCGGGCGCCACGTAGTTTTCGTGCACAAACACCAGGTCCGAGACGCACGCCGCACACACCAGCGCCTCGTCGCACGTGGGGCAGTCGCGCACACACAGCGGACACGCGTCGCCGCGACACGCCGAGCAGCGCTCGACGCAACTGCCGCACACACGCGCGTCGCACTGCGCACTGGGCGTCTGTGTGGCGCACACAAACACCGCCGGGTCCATTTGGCACTCGGTGCACATGTCGCCGTCGGCGTCTTCCATGCCAACGGCGCTCATCGGTGGCGGTGGTGTCGCGGCTTTACTGGTCAGAGACAGTCGCGCCACCAGCGCCGCAGCAGCGCGTCAGCCTCGGCGTGCCACTCGAGCTGCAGCAGCACGCCGAGCATGAGCAGCGGCGTCTCGCGCAGCAGCCGATTGTTGTGGCGCGCCACCACAGCGTCGGTCGGCAGCGGCTCGTGCGTGTCCTCGGACAGATTCCACGACACGGGCACCGCGCCGCTGCCCGCCTCGGAGCCAAACTCGCGCTGCAGCCAGACGCCGAGCGTGCGCAGAACGGTGTCGCGCCGCCGCTCGGCGTCGACGAGCCGGTAGCGCGCTTCGACGGCGGCGGCGCACGCAAACGTCCAGAGCGCGCCGCGCGCCGCCTCGAGCAGCAGCCGGTTGTCGGGCATGCCGAGCGCCTTGAGGTTGGGATGCTGCGTCACGGTGCGGTCGACCAGGAAGAGCGACGCGAGCGTGCCGACGCTGACCACGCGCTCGGCGTCGCGCACACCGACGGCGTGGCACAGCAGCGCGCTGAAGACCTCGACGCGCTCGGTCAGCTCGAGCACAATGCGCTCGGTCTCGTCGTTGAGCGCGCCGATCTGCTGCTTGCTCAGCTCGAGGCGCGCCGCGCGCTCGTCGGTCGCGGCGCGCGCCTTGCGCAGCCGGCGCAGCGTGCCGCCTTTTTTGCGCGGCGTCGCGGCCGCCGCCTGCGTCTCGTCGAGCCGCGCCGCAAAGAGCCGCTGCACGTCAAAGTGGTGCGTGAGCGCGGCACGCGGCATCTGGTAGTCGAGCGCCCAGCGCGGCGACCACGCGCCGGCTGGCGAGCGCGAGCCGAGCACACGCTCGTGCAGCGGCCGCATCTCGTAGCCGCGCAGCCGCGCGGCCTGGCGCAGCACCGCATCGTCGCGATACTCGTGCAGACGCCGGTAGAGGTACGCTCCGCGGCGCACCACGTCGCCCGGGCGTGCGTCGGCGGCGCGGCGCCGTTCGTCGAGCCGCACAAAGACGCCGGCGCCGCCGAGGCGCGTCGCGCCGCCAATGGCGACGTCGGCGCCGCGCGGCAGTGTAAACTCGGCGTCGGGACGCGGGTCTCTCAGGCGCCGGAATATGCGCTCGCCGACACACACCACGTCGCCCGGCTGTGCGTCGGCGGCGCCCAGAGTCTCGTCGACGCGCACAAAGAGCGCGTCTTCCAAGTGTGTCGCGTGACCGACCGCTGGCAGCACCAGCGAGCTGCGCTGATCGAGCGGCACGTCGCTGTCGGCAGCGTCGTCGCTGCCGGCCGCAGACTCGCTCATTGTTGCACGCGAGTGCGCGGCGCGCGACACGCGTGTACTGCGGCACGACCAAAGTGCGCTCCGAGACGCGTTTAGTGGTCACTTGCCGGTGCGACGGCGCGCGAGCCGCGCCGAGCGTCGCGGCTCTGGCGGCGCGTCGTAGCGCTCGCGTATCGCATCAATGGCGGCAATGGCATCGGGGTCGGTCGCGTAGCCGAGGTAGCCGATCCAGATGGCGCCGCACAGTACCAGCCACTGCAGCAGCAGAGGCGCGTTGTCTGCGGCGCACTGCCACACGAGTTTGGCGTTCATTGCTGGACAGTGGTTTACACAATGACGCACATAGAATCCTCGCCAGCCGACGGCGTCGTGCTCGGGCCGCGCGCCGCGCCGTCGCCGCGGCGCATGTGCTGCCCGCGCGGCCCTGCCAGCGCGCGCGGCGCATTGCACAGCTGCGGACGCAGCTCGTGGTCAAAGAGCGCCACAAACGCGCCGCCGCGGCGCGCAAACAGCTGGTAGCGGCAGCCGCAGCCGGGTGTGTCGCACTTGCGCGCATCGTCGACCAGCCGCGCCGCCGCGCTCGGCAGCAGCGGGTGTGCGTTATCGACCAGCGGCTCGGCCAGATCGCGCGTGCACAGCGCCTCCACGGCGTAGCCGAGCTCGTGCCAGTTGCGCGCGTCGAGCGCGTGCAGCTTGTCGCCGGCGGCGCGCTGCGCGTCGGCCAGCTCGGGCCAATCGGCGACGGCGGCGTGTACCGTGTTGCCGCTCGGCGTGTTGCCGTTGGTGACGCGCAGCACCAGGTACGGCAGCGACTCGGCGTCGGACGCGGCGTCGGCGCACTCGGCCAGCCGGCGCGTGTTGGCGCGAGCCGCTGCGTCGAGTGCGTCGCGCGCCTCTGTCATGCCTGCGTCGAGTTGTGCGCGCGCCGGCGGCACTTGTGCAGCGCGCCGCCGCTCTTTCGCTGCGGCGCGATGCAACGCGGGGCTGTGGCCGGGTGGCGCGCGCGCAGCGGCACCAATCGTTGGCGAGCTCGCGCGCGGCGCGCTTCACTCTCTAGCGACGCTGCACGCAAAAGCACAGGTAGAGCGGCTTGCTGCGCGGCATGGCCGGCGGGCGGACCTGGTCGTCGGCCATGCGCACCGAAAACGGCGCGTTGGCGTACACTTGCTGCAGCGCCGCGTTGCACTTTGCCGCCTCGGCCGCGAGGTAGTCGCGCAGCTGGCGCAGCGGCATAGTCGGCGCGCCCGGCACACGGCACTTTGTGCGCCAGCGCGTGTCCCACGCATCTGGCGCGCGCCACCAAAAATACCACTTGGCGCCGCGCTGCACCGGAATCGTGCCGGCGGCGTCTTCGCGCGCCACGCGCTCCGTAATCTTGTCGACGCGCCGCGCGACAATCGCGCGCTCCGAGGCAGCGGCGTCGTCGAGCCGCGCCTGTGCGGCGCCGACGGCGCGTGCGACGGCATCGGGCGCGCCGACACGCGACGGATCGAGCCGATCGAGCGTGGCGCGCGCAGCGGCGTCGGCGGCGTCGTCGACCAGCACGCCGAGCGGCAGTACGCCGACGATGGGCGTGCGGCACAGCGGACACGGCGCGCCGTTACGCAGCGCGTCTTGCTGCGCGCACGAGTAGCACACGAGGTGCGCCACCGGCCGACAGCTGGTGATCACGCACGGCACGACGCCGGCGTCGACGCCGAGTTCGTCCATGCACACCGGACACTCCCAGGCCGGCGCGTACAGCCTGTCGGCGGCGTCGCGCTTGCGTTTGTCGCCCGCCGCGCTCATCGCTGCCGGAACCGCGATGCGATGCGAGCCGTGGCTCGCCGCGCTCGGATTTATGCTCGCACCAGAGCGCAACCACCGAACGAACAATGCTGCGCTGCACCGAACAACTCGACGTGCCGCCGGTGCGCGCGGCGCGCCGGCGCGGCTCGCCCGACGCGCAGCGGCTGGCGGCGCGGCGCGCGCTGCCGTGCACCCCGTGCGCTGTGCCGGCGTGGGCCTCGGCGGTGCGCGACGAGCGCGCCGCGTGGCAGCTGACACACGCGGTCTACACGCACGCGCTCTCGGCGCTGCACGAGCTGCTGCCGACCGGCGCGCTGAGCGCCGATGTGATGCGGCCAGCCGACGGCGCGCTGTGGCGCGCCGAGCTGACGCCAATGCACACCGTGTGCGCCAACGCCAACGACCAGAGCGTGTTGAACACGAATGCGCGCGCCCAACGCCGGCGCTTTGTGCGTCTGCGCGCCGTCATCGAACAGCCGGCAGACGTGCCGAGCGATGCGTGGGCAAACATTCGCGTCGCGCCGCGCGTCACGCACGCACTGGCGCCGGTGCGCGCCGGTGACGTCGCCGCGCTCGAGAGCGTCGTGCTGCAGGCCAATCAGTGCCACGCAATTCAGCTCGACGCCGGCCGCCGTGGCGTGCCGTGCTTTCTGTCGCTGCGCGGCGAGCCGGCGCGCCTAGAGCTCTCGATCTACATCGAAGCGACGTACGCCGCACACGCGCTCTTCGAGCGGCTCGCGCACGCAGCGCTCCGGTACGCCGCGCTCTCTGGCGCGACGCCGACGCTCGACTGGCGCGACGCCGGCGTCGTCGAGCCGACGCGCGCCGACGGCCCGCTGGCACACGCCGCACTCGCGCACTGGTACGCGACGGTGGCAGCGGCGCATCCGCTCGCGCCGGCCGACAGCGACGCGCGTCTGGCGGCTCGGGCGGCGCGCGTCGTCGCCGCCATCGAGACCACCGAGTGGGCGGCGGCGCTGCGACAACAGCCGCCCGAGCCCGAGCCCGAGCCCGAGCCCGAGCCGGCGGCCAAGCGCGTGCGCACGATCGAACCGCCGCCGCCGCTGCCGGTCACGCCGCCGCCGCGCGCACCAGAGCCGCCGACGACGCCGGAGCGCGTCGCAGAGGCGTCGCCGCCGCCGTCGCGCCACCCGGCCTTTGTCGACTACGACTGGAGCTGGGGGTTTAGTCTCGACCTCTCGGCGGCGCCAAACGCGTCGCAGTACGCCGCGGTGTGAGCAATGAAGAGCTTGAGCGCCATCAGCGAGTCAATGCGGAAAAACTCGCGCAGCTCGGCGCCGGTGCGTCGGTTGCGCACGTCGGAGAGCCGCTCGCACGTCAGCACGGTGTGAATCACCGTCTCGGTAAACTCGTTGTAGCGCGCCGACACTGCAAAGAGCTCCTGCACCTGCGCGCCGCCCTCGGGCGCCAGGTCGCGCTCCCACTCGGTCAGCCGCTCGCGCACCGAGCGCACGGTGCGGCCGATCTTCATGTGCCGCGTGTCGGGGTCGCGCGAGTCGCGAAACACGTAGATCAGGCCCGGCGGGTCGTAGTTGTGCCGCCGGCGCACGTCAGGCGGCAGGCGCGCGCGCTCGTCGGCGCTCAGGTCGAGCCGCCAGCCGGCCGCAATGGCGCGCCGCTCGCGCTCAAACAGCGCGCCGACGGCGCGCACAATCGGCACGTCGGCGACGCGAAGAAACGCCGTGGCGTACGCGTCGGTCGGCGCCAGCAGGCGGCGCGTGCCGCTCGCGTCGACGTACGGCGGCGCGACGCCGCGCCGGAAAACGACGCGCGCCAGGCCGGCGCGAAACTGCGCCGCGGCGACGCGCGCCTGGTCGCGCAGCGGGCGGTTGACGCAGCGCAGCGTGCCGGCGCCGTCCATGCCGCTCGGTGGTGGTGCGTTGTGTGGCGCGACGCGCCGCCCGCTTTACAGCGCGTTCACTCTACGCAGCTCGCGCGCTCTGGTGCAGTCCGGCGCAGCGCGCAAAGTGCCATCTCTGGCGCCGGTGCCGGCGCGCTGCGCAGCGCGTGCACGTGCAGTGCGACTGCGGCGGCAGTGCGGCGAGCAGGCGGATCGCGTCGAGCGTGCGCGTGTCGCCGCGCAGCAGCAGCACGGCGTCGCCGAGTCCGGGCAGTTGCCGCGCCGCGACGTCGTACTCGCCGGCGCGGCGCGCCACGTGCTCGGCCAGCACGTAGACGGTCGATGGCGCGTGGCGCATGCGCACAGCGAGCGTGCAGCGCAGCGCGCCGCGCGGCGCGTAGCCGACAAAGCGCGCCACAGAGTCGCCAACGCAGTCGACCAGCACGTGGTGCACGCCGCTCTCGGCGACCAGCTGCGCGCACACGGCGCGCGCCCAGTCGCTCATTGTGCGCAGTGCGGTGCACAGACGCGCGTTTCAATCGTGCGCGCGCGCCACCAGAATGCGGCGAGCGGCGCCGACGCGATCCGCCATCGTGTCGACAATAAACGTGTCGCCGCCGCTCGTCGACTCGACGCCGTCGATCGCCAGCGACTGCATGTCAATGTCGATCGACGCCGAGAGCAGCGCGCCGCGCGCGCAGTTGCCGCAGTAGCCGAGCCGCGGCGCCTGCTCCGGGTGGCCAAAGTCGGTGGCGGTGTAGGTGCGCGCGTCGATCGGGCCCGTCTCGCCCGGCCGCACCTGCTCGTCGCCCGGCGCGCCGTGCGCCGTCACGCCGTCGACGCTGACGCGCACAAACATGGCGTGCCGGCACGAGTCGACGCGCAGGCCAGTTGCGCCCTTGTTGTTGTGGAACATGGGGCTGCGCGCGCGCGTTAGACGGCGCGACGGCGCGCGGCGCGGCCGCGGGGGACTCACTCGGTGTTGCGCGCCCAGCGCCAGTCGTTGGCGGCGATCAGCGCGCCCAGCTCGCCGACGTCGGCGCCCGCCTCGTACCAGTCGACGAGCGCGTCGGGCACGTTGAGCGTGCCGGCGTGCCACGTCGGCGAGCCAAACTGGCGAAAGGCGGCGGCAAACGCGAGCTGCGCGTCGAGCAGCTCGTCGACGGCGCCGGCGCGCAGCGACTTGTCGAACATGAGCACGTCGCCGGCCGGACCGACGATCGGCTCGTCGCGCTCGTCGAGCAGCGCCACCGTCTCGACGACCGAGTTGCGGATATTGGAGATGGCGACGTCGCGCACCAGCACACGGTACGACGCGCCGTCTGCCGCGTACTCGGCGTCAAACTGCGGCGCGCCCGTGCCGCGGTTGGTGATCACCAGGCCGTACGCGTTGCCGTCGACCATGCGCGCCGCGTTGTCGAACAGCCGGTGCGCGTCCGGATGCGCCGCCGCGTCGATGCGGTTCGCCGCGACGACGTCGTCAAACGCCTCTTTCTCGAGGCGCGCGAGGCGCGCCAGCGCGGCGGCCGACGGCTCGTGCAGCGGCGCGGCGCGCGCCAGAAAGCGCTGCAGGAAGCGCGCCTGCGAAAACGCGCCGGTGACCGCCAGCTCGGTGTTGGTGTTGGCGATCGTGACGCGCTCGATGACCACGTCCTCGACGCCGTTGAGCGCAATGCCGGCAATGTGGAACAACTCAATCTCGAGGTCGTGCAGGTAGATGCCGCGGCCGGCGTTGCCGTGGATCGCGTGGTGCGGGTTGAAGCCGAGCCGGCCGTTGCGGATCACGACGCGGTTCGGCGCATAGTGGCGGTCGCCAAACGCGGCCGGGCCCTCGTCCGAGATGAACGGCGTCGTCGCGATCGAGATGAGCATGCCAAACGACTGCTTGGTGTGCCACTCGCGCGACGCGCGCAGCTCGTGGCCGTTGAGGTCGAGCAGCACGTCGTCGGTGCCGATCATGATCGCTGCGAAAAAGTCGAGCTCAAAGCCACTGGCGCGCGGATACTCGCCCGAGCCGCGCTGCGCGTCGGTCGGCCGAAAGTCGGCGTCGGCGTTGGGCCGGAACTCGATGTCCTCGGCGAGCACGAGCGTGCACGGCGCCAGCACGCGCAGCGTGCCCGAGTCGAAATCGGCCTGGCGCAGCTCGACGGTGGCGCCCGCCGCCGCCGCCTGGTTGCGCGCAAACGCGCGCCACGCGAGCCGCGGCGCCGACGCGCGCGTGGCAAACGACTCGAGCGCGGCGCCGCGCGACTCGAGCTCGGTCTCGAGTGCGCGCAGCTCGTCGACGAGCACTATCTCGAGATCGTCGACGATAATGACAGTGCCGACGTCGCGGACGCACTCGAACAGGACGTCGGCGCCGTCAAATGTACGCTGGCAGACCGGAAACGCGTCACAGTCGCACGAGCCTTCGAACGCGCTATTAACGCACTGCTCTATACCCGCGTCGCCGCACACGTTGCGCGGCTCGATCAGCGCGGTCGACTGCGTGCCGTCGCCGCGGATGCCGCCGGTTGGCAGACACTGCGCAGCGGCGGCGCTGCAGACGCCGGAAGTCCGTTGCGTGTCGCACTCGGTGGTCTGCGGCTGGTCGGCGAGGACCACGTCGGAAAACGCGCCGCATCGGAGCGCGGGCGGCGGCGGCGGCGGCGGCGGCTGTTCATTGACGATGCACTCGAAGATAAACTCGCCTTGGATGTTCTCGCGAGTGCATACCGTCGCAGTGCATGTGCAATCAGTACCCGGGACCGCGTCTGTGCACGCCTGGTTCTCCTCGTCTAGGCACTGCACGTCGGCCGGTTCGAATGCATTCAACGCCGAGCCATCGGCCAAGATCGCGGCTTCGCAGCGACCGGTGGCTGTGCAAGAGCCTTCCGTCTCACGCAGAGCGCACGCCAGAGTCTCTAGTTGGTCGCCCAGATTAATATTGTCGAAGCGTCCGCACTCGAGCACGGCCGGTGGCGGCGGCGGCGGCGGCGGCGCCACCACGTCGCCAAACAGCGGGTCGCACGTGAAGATCGCAAGGCCCTGCGTCGATTCGCGCTGGCACAGAAGCGGAAAGCATTCGCAATCACTATTCTCGCCGGCTTCGGCGCAGAACTCCAGCGTAGCGGCGTCGTCGCACACCACTGGCTGCGGCTCATCGCCATCTTTGGCGCGGTCGGGCAGGGCTGTAACGACGGCTGTCACACACCGGTTCTGCGCATCGCACAGACCCGCGGCCTCTGCCGGCGCGCAGTCGATCCGCACGTCGCTCGCCAGGCTTGAAAACTGGCCACAGACCGGAGCCGGTGGAGGCGGCGGCGGCACGCCAGGCAGCAGGTCGAGCTGGCCTCGCTGCGTAACGCCGACTGCGATGCCGGCAATGATCGCGCTCAGCACCGCCAGCGTCACGACGCCGAGCGCCGCAATAGACCCAACGCTGGGTCCGCGCGCTTGCATGACTACGCGACTGGAGCACACACGGTACGGTGCGCCGGTGTTCATTTATGGCGCCGCGTGCAGCTGCGCGAAATAGCGGTCTCCGGGTCGCGCCAGCGCGCGGCACGCGTACTTTACCGCATTGTTGACCTCAAACTGCGTCGTCATGCACGCCGCCGGCCGTCCGTCGGCTTCGCTCAGAAAGCCGTCGCCGTTGGCGTCGCAGTCGCGCAGCACGTCGTCGACACTGTACGCCCAGTCGGCCAAGAAGCGCAGCCAGCCGAGACCGCGCACGCGCACGCGCTCAATCTCGGCCGGCGTCACGACGCCGTCGGGCGCGTCGCCGAGCACGCCGTCGGCAAAGTCGCGCGTCCACGTCGCCGCGGCCGCGCCGACGAGCGCGCACAGCAGCAGCAAGCCACCATGTGCCAAGTCACTCTTCACTCACACCGCTTAGAGGTTGACGTCGATGAGGTCAAACTGCTCGCGGTTCAGGTCGCGGTACCAGCGACGGCGCAGCGTAATGTAGACGGTCGGCTCGCGCGCCGCGCGCGCCGCGCCGCCGCGGTGCATCGCGGCGCCCGAGAAGAGCACGCCCTGGTTCGGCTCGAGCAGCGGCCGCTCAATGCTCTCCTCGTCGACGTTGCCGTCGTCGTCGGCGCGCGCAAACTCGGTCGGGCCCTGGGCGCGTGTCACGGCGCGCTCGCCAATGTTGACGAGCAGCGTAAAGTAGTAGTCGCACCGCGGCTCGTCGTCCTCGTCGCCGCACAGCGGCTCGATGTCGGTGTGCCACGACTGCGCCGCGGCGCCGCGCAGCGTCACCAGCGCGTGTGGCGCGTCGTAGATCCACTCGGCGACGTCGGCGGCGCCCACGGCCGACGCGAGCGTCTCGGCGCCGATGACGGCCGTAATGCGAATGGCGGCCATGCGCGTAAAGTCGACAACCGGCTCGCCGAGGTCGACGTCCAGCCGGCCGACGCCGCGCTCCTGCGCCTGGTACTCGGGCGCCGGACGCGCGCCGGGCGGCGCTGCGGCACGCGCCGCCACGTCGCGATACAGCTCGCGCAGCTCGCCGAGCGCGTCGGCCTCGAACACGTTGGCGACGAGATAGAACAGCGGCTCGTCAGTGTCGGCCGACGCCGGCTCGGTCATCTTGCTGCGCTTCTCGCCGCGCGCGCCCGTCGGCGTCGTCGGCGGCGGCCGAGCGCCGACGAGCTCGTGCAGCGCGCCCGCGGCGCCGGCGAGCGGCGCGAGCAGCGTCAGCTCGTCGATGCCCAGCGCGGTGATGGCTGCGGCGTGCAGCGCGTCGACCTCGGCGCGCAGCGCCCCGAGCGTCTCGGCGCGGCGCGCCGGCTCGACGTCGCGCTGGTTGGCAAACAGCGGATCGACGAGCAGCGCGCGCCCGACGCGCTCGGTCAGCGCCGCCTCGGCGCGCCGCTCCCAGCGCGCAAACGCCGGCGGCGCGCCGCCGGCCACAAACGAGCGCTCGATGGCCGGCGACAGGTCAAACTCGATCGGTATGAGCAGGTGGCGCAGCAGCAGCGCCGTGTACAGGTGGCGCAGCAGCGCGGCGGCCAGTTCGTCTGGCCGGCGGTCGACAAACAGCTCGGCGGCGCGTCGCTCGATGGCGCGCACGACGCGCTCGCCAAACGCGGCGTCGTCGAGCACGGCAAACATCAGCGCGTCGGTGCGCTCCTCGACCAGCGCCGTCTCGGACGCGTCGGCGAGCTGCGCCTCGAGCACCGCGCCGGCCTCTTCGTCGCTGCTAAACTCGCCGTCGGCGAGCATCTGGTCGATCTCGGCCGCGATCGACGGCCGCAGAATCTGTTCGCGCAGCGCCGCCTCGGTCGGCGCCGCGCGCAGCAGCGGCGACACGGCCAGCTCGCCCTTGGCAACGCGCAGCAGGGTGCAGAGCAGCGTGACGTCGGCCGGCGCGTACGCGAGCGCGCGCCGCCAGCCGGACAGCCACTCGACGGCGCCGGCGACGCGCGCCACGCCGCGGTCGAGCCGCGCGCCGTCGGCCCACACGAGCAGTGCGCGCGCATAGCCGTCGACGTACTGCTGCAGCAGCGGATAGTAGAGCGAGCGCGGGTCGAGCTGGCGCGGCACGTCGCCGGCGTACACGACGACCGGCTCGGGCACGCGCTGCACGCCAAACTCGCGCCGCTCGGCCAGCAGCTGGCTGCGCATGACGGCGCCGGCCAGAAAGCGCCGGTCGGCCGCCGCCGCCGGATAGTCCCAGATGTCGTCGGCCGCGTCGTGCACGGCGACGTAGTGCAGGCCCTCGAGCTGCGGCTGCGTGGCGCGCCGACCGTCGCCGGCGTGCGGCCAGTCGAGAAACGGCCCCGGCAGCTCGATCTGCTCGCGTGCCGTGTACGTGTCGCGGTCGTCGGACGCGGCCTCGGCGCGCCGGCGCGCCTCGAGCAGCTCGTCGGCGTGCCGGAGTTCGGCGCGCACGCGCGGTCCCGCGCGCAGCGCCGACGGCAGGCGCGCGCGCAGCGCCGGGTGGCGCACGGCGCTGTCGAGCGCGGCGCGAAAGTAGGACCACTGGCGCGTGCGGCGCGCGCGCGCGTCAGAGCGCAGCGCCGCCGGCAGCTCGTCGACGCGCAGGCGGCCGTTGAGCCGCTCGAGCAGCGTCAGGGCGCGGCGCCACGCGCCGGCGACGGCCGCCTGGCGCGCGCGAAACGCCTCGAGCGGCTCGGCCGCGCCGCGCGCCAGCGCCGCGCCGTCGGTGCCGGCGCGCTTGCGCAGCGCGACCGCAAACGCCTCGACGGCGCGCTGCAGCCGGCCGAGCGGCAGGCGGTCGACGGCGTCGCTCATCCACGACGGCAGCTCGTCGCCGAGCACGCGCGCCAGCGCCGGAAACGCGCGCATGTAGGCGTCGCGCTCGCGCTCTGGCGACGCAAAGCCAAACGTCGCTGCAAAACGGCGCGACACCAGCTGCAGCGCGGCGCGCGCGCCCGGGTCGTTGCCGACGAGATTGAAGAGCCGCTCGACGACCAACTGCGCCGTGCCGGCCAGCCCGTCGGCGTCGCCGCGCGCAACCTCGGCGGCGCCGTCGGTTGCCGGCGCTGCAGAGTCGTCGTCGTCGTCGTCATCGTCGTCGCCGTCGTCGGTGCGCGCGCGTTTCGCATCGGGCAGCGGGCGCACGCCGGCGCGCACAAAGTTGCGCATGGCGGCGCGGTCGGGCACCGCGCCGGGGTAGAGCAGGCCGGCCATGCGGCGCACTTGCGCCTCGTTGTCGGCGGCGAGCTTGAGCACCAGGCTGAGCGCGGCGCGGCGCTCGCTCTCGTCGAGCGGCCGGCGCGCCGCGCCCGCGGCGAGCACCAGCAGCGCGCGCTGCGTGTCGCGTCGGTCGGCGGCGGCGCGCGAGCCGTACAGGTCGGCAACCACCGCGGCGCCGAGCAGCGGGCCGAGCACGCGTCCGGCGTCGACGCCCTCGCGCGGCGCCAGCGGCTGCACGGTGAGCGCGCGCACCGGCTCGCCCTGCTCGGCAGCGGCGCCGACGCGCGTCGCCGCGTCGTAGACAAACGCGACGCGGCCGAGAAAGACAACGACGTCGCGCTCGGTGCCGTCGGCCCAGCGCAGCGCAAAGCGCACCGCACCCGGCTCGTTGGCGCCGGTGGTGCGCAGGTACGCGTCGGTGTCGGCCGACGCGGCGCGCAGACGCGCCGCGACGCGCGCGTCGTCGGCCGGCTCGAGGCCGGCGGGCACTTGGTACACAAAAGTCATTGCTGGCGTCTGGCCGGTGGTGGGGCGCGCGTGTGTGCTATACGCCGCACACAGCGGCGGCCTGCGCTCGGCTGGCTCGAGCGTCAGCGTCTCGACTACGCGTCCGCCGTACGCCGCGGTGCCGCGCGCCACGATGCGCCACGCCGCGTTGACCGTGCACTCGACAAAGCGGCGCGTGGTGCGCTCAAACTGCGCCACGGGGTCGCCGTCGACGACGCACTCGGGCCGCAGCAGGCGCGCCGGCAGCACTGTCTCGCGCTCGTCGGCCGCCTGCGAGTAGCCGGCAATGGCGAGCCGCGGGTAGCCGTGCGGCACGCGCAGCTGCAGCAGGCAGCAGCCGGCGGCGTCCGTAAACGTGCTCGCCACGCCGGCGTCGCGGCTGGCGCTCAGCAGCTTGCCGTACTCGACGACGTCGCCGACGCGCGCGCCGCCCGCCGCGCCGTGGCCGTACACGCCGCGGTACAGCAGCGTGTCGCCCGCCGCGTTCAGCGGGTTGGCCAGCATGAGCGCGTTGAGCGCAGAGTACGCCGCGCCGCGCACTTGCGCGGCGTACGCCGCCGGGTCGTCGCGCGCCAGCACGGCCAGCAGCGCGTCGGGCGGCACGGCGTCGGGCAGCGCGCCGGGCTGCCAGCCGGCTTCCCAGTCGCGCGCGGCGTCGTCGACGCCGGTGTCGCGCGCCGAGTGTTCGCGCATGTACGCATAGCCGGCGTCGGTAAAGTCGGCCAGCATGTGCCTGACGTTGGGGTACGCCGCCGCCACGGCGTCGACGTACGCCGCCTGCGCGCACTCTAGCGCGGCCATTCTGCGCACACGCGCCGTGCGCACTGGCCGCGCTGCTGTATACGGGCGCAGAGGCATGCGTTCACTCTCGCTCGCATCCTTCTGGTACTCGTTTTACGCAATGCCGACGTCGAGCGCCGCCGCGCTCTGCCGGCGCGGCGTCGCGCGGCGCACGGCGTCCACAAAACGCGCAAAGAGCGCAGCCAGCGGCTCGGTGTACGCGCCGGCGTCCGGCACGCCAAGCTCGGCGGCCAGCGCCGCCGTCTCGGGTGCCATAAACGCCTGCTCGCGACCCGCGACAGCGCGCGCCGTCGCGCGCTTGGCGCCCTCGGGCGGTGGTTGGTGTGCCCAGACGCTCGAATACTCGTAACGCCCTCGAATGCGTGCCGTCAAATAAATGTCGGCGGCCTCGGTGCGCACGGCCAGCAGCGCGCAGCGCTTGCGCAGATAGCGGAGCAGCGGCGGCGCGTCGCCGCCGCGGACGTCGGTCACGGCGGCGAGCGCGCGCTCGACGTACTCGTCGAGCGTCTCGCCGTCGCGCACCGCGACCAGCTTTGTCGCGGTGTCGGCCACAACTGCCTCGACCAGCGCCGTGTCGGCCGCTGCGTAAACGGCGCGGCGGCGTGCGCGCGCCGCCCACTCGACGCCGCCCACAATGCGGCCGTCGTAGCTGCGCATCACAATGACGCGCGTGCGCCCGTCGGCGTCGGCGGCATAGTACGGCGCCGGCCGCCAGCCGTACACTCGAGCAAAGGTGGGGCGCAGCGTGTCGCGCCCAGCGCGGATAGTGGGCGTCAGCGTCACCGCAGGCCGAAAGCCGTCGGGGTCGCGAGAGACGTCCCAGTCGCCCAGCACGGCGCGGCGCGTATCGTCGGCCGCAACGAGCCGGCCGACGTACTCTGCGTCGTCGGGCGGCGATTCGGCGAACTCGCGCACATAGTAGACGCCGAGCGGCTTGTAGACGCCCAGCACACGCGTGCGCTCTGCGTCGTCGGACGTGTCCGCTATGCGCGTGTCGACGCGCCGCACCAGCGCGTCGGTGCTGACCAGCTGCGCCTGGCGGCGAAAGCCGTACGGAAAGTAGCGACCGCCCGCGGCGCGGCGCAGCGTGTCCGTCGTTGTCGCGGCGAGCTTGCGCCACACGTCTGTCCACGCGCCGTGCGCCGCGCCGTCGCCGCGCTCCAGCGCGGCGAGCCGCGCGTCGCTGCGCGCCAGAAACTCGGTGCCCAGCAGGTAGCCGTCGACGGCGGCGTCGATGCGCGCCTCGTACGCGTCGTCGGACTCGTCGGCGTGCGGCAGCAGCGAGTTGCCGCCGACGCCGGCCGCGGTCCAGAGCACGGTGAGCGCGCGCGTGACGCGCTGCCGCGCCAGCGCCAGCGTGCCAGTGGCCGGCACGTCGACCAGCGCGCGCGCAAGGTCCGGGTGCGCGCGCAGCGCGGTGGCGCGCGCCGCCTCTGGCGTCTCGTCGGCAGCCGCCGCGGCCAGCGCGGGCGCCACCGCCGCCAACTCGGCCGCGCCTGCGTCGCCGACAAGCCGCGCCAGGCGCTGCACGACGGGCGCCTCGAGCGGGTTGTCGGCGCGCACGCGCTTGCGTGGCTCGCCGCCGCTGTCGGCGCCGCGCTTTTCCCGCGCGCCTGTCACCGCGATGCCGTGCGTGCTGTAGAGCAGCGCCTGCGCGCGCGCCGCCTCGGCCGCCGGCAGGCGCGCGACCAGCGCCGCCGCATCGCCCTGCGCGCCCTCTTGGGCAATCGCATCGGCGAGCGCCAGCAGCGCCTGCTCGGTCGCGAGCGTGTCGTAATTGGACGGGTCGGCGTCGGCGCCGTACACGTCGATGAGCAGCAGCGCCGCAAAGTGCGGCGCGAGCGCCGCGCCGCTCGGCGGTCCGGCAACAAAGCGCAGGTCGAGCGAGCCGGCGCTCAGCGGCTGCCCGACCGGCGCCGCGACGCCGGCGCCAGACGCCGGGTCGAGTACGTACGCGGCGGCGCGCGCCGCGTCGTCGGGCAGCGTGCCGACAACGAGCCATTGGCGCCCGCTGCGCCAGCGCAGCAGGCAGCGCACAATGCCGTCGCTGCGGCCGCGCACGCGCGCCGCCAGCGCGTACGCGGCGGCGCGCGCGTGCAGCGCCAGCGTCTCGGCGGTGAGCGGCAGCGCGTACGCCGGCAGGTCAATTGTGTACGAGTCGGCCATTGTTGGGTCGATAGGTGTGGGGCGGCGCGCGCCAGATATACAGCAGCGAGCGGACGGCGGTGGGTCGGAACAGAGTTTAGTGCGCGCACTACGTCGCCGCCGCGCCGCCAAACGGCCGCGTCTGGTCGTCGATGTGCGACAGAAAGCAGAAGAGCTGGGGATCGCGAAAGCTGCCGCTGTACTGCGCGATTGTCGCAAACAGCGCGCGCCCGTCCCGGCGCACGTACATCGTGTCCTGAATAACCTGGAGGATAGTGTCGGCAAACGCGGCGCCCGTCTCGTCAGCCGGCAGCTCCAGCACGCGGTCGTTGATCGCGGGCGGCGACCGGTCCCGCGCAGCGTCTTGCTCCGCCAGTGTCTGCGGCCGCGGCGTGCCGGCGCGGTAGAACGTGATCTTGCCCACGCTGATGCCTTCGCGGTTGTCGTCCCAGTCGGCAAATCGATCCGGGCCGAGCAGGCGCTCGGCCTCGCGCCACGCCGCCTCGGCCATGCTGTGTGCACCGAGTACACAGGCACGCAGGTGCGTATAGATCGCGTACGGCGCGGCACACTGCGGCACATGGGCGCTCAGGAGAGTCGTCCTGCTGCCGACGCCGAAACGGCCGAGCTCGGCCTGCTGCCGGCGGCCGAGACGTCGGCGCTCGGGCCGCACAACGAGCCGCACTACGCCGCGCAGCTGGCCAACTGCCTCTGCGACGGCATCCGCGCGCGCTACGGCGTCGAGCGGCACTGCGTGTGGCTCGCGTTTCTCGAGTACGACAACGGCGAGTTTTACGAGCCGGCGTCGTGCGAGTCGGGCACGCTGCTGCCGCTGAACAAGCTGGCGTGCGTCTTTGGCCGCACGCAGGTCATACACGTGCAAATCGTCCTGTGGGACGCCGAGCGCGAGCAGTTCTACACGTTCAACGTCAACTCGCAGTTTGGCGTCTACGTGCAGTCGCGCAAGGCGTTTGCGCGCTACGGCTGGCGCTTCTACGAGCTGCAGGTCAGCCGCGCACAAGAGCTGGCGCTGCACAACTGGTGCGTCGCGCAGCTCGGCAAGCCGTTTTCCAAGTGGGGCATTCTGCTGCTCTACTTTGTGCCGTACGACGAGCACGGGCACGCGTGGTTCTGCTCCGAGTTTTGCCTCGCCGCGCTGCGCGCCGCCGGCCTCGCGCGCTCGTGGTCGCGCCGCGGCTGCGACGTGCCGCCGCACGAGCTCGAAGAGTACATCGACCAGTGCTTTACCGACTGCCCCGTCATCAAGCTCGGCGCCAACATTGTGCAGTGCCACCTGGCGCAGCAGGAGGAGCGGCGGCTCGCGGTGCACGGCGCGGCGCGCACGCGCGCCTTCTAGGCGAAAAAGTCGTGTGCCGCTTGCGCGCGCGGCACGCTGGCGGCCGGTGCGCAGTGCGCCGCGAGCAGCGGCGCAAACGCCGGCGGAAACGTGGCGCGCACCAGCGCGTCGGCGACGTGCACCGGCAGGCCGAGCGGCGCCAGCGCGTACAGCGTCTCGAGCCACAGGCGCCGCAGCGGCCGGCGAAAGTAGGCCGCTTGCGGCGCCAGAAACTCGCTCAGGCGCTCGCCGACAGTCTGCCGCGTCGGGCAGCGAATCCGCGCGTCCCAATGCCGCAGCAGCACGCGCAGCTCGTGCGCGCCAAACGTGTTGCCGACAAAGCGCCGCAGGTCGTTGTAAACGTGCTGCGGCACCGTGGCCGCCGGCTCGGCGCCGAGCGTCAGGTCCCACCACGCGCCGACGAGCCCGATGGTGCGGCCCTGGTAGGCGGCGGCACCGCAGCGCAGCGGATCGAGATCGAGCCGCGTCTCGCGCGCCGGTCCGAGCAGCGCCGCCAGCCGCGAGAAGAAGCGCCGGTCGGTGCGCCCGTGCAATGCCGCGCTCAGCCAGCGCTGCGGCACAATCGAGTGCTGCTCGCACAGCACGGCGGCGAGATCGACGTCGCGCGCGTCGTAGACCACTTGCATCAGCGGCTCGAACATCGCGCCGGGCCAGTTGCGCGCCGCGGCGCGCACAACGGCGCGCTCCTCGTCGTCCAGCGGCTCGCGGCGGTGCTCTTCGCGCCACAGCAAGACCCAGCGGCGCGACAGTGAATGGTCGAAAAACTTGCCCGCAATGGCGCGCATCATGCGCGCCGGCTCGCCGCCGAACAGGTCGCGCCGCGCCGTGGCGCGCTCAAACTCGAGCCGCTGCGCGGGGCCGAGCCGGCGGCGCTTGTGGCGGCTCATCGGCGTCGGTGGGTGTGCGGCCGCGGTCCGCTTCTATGTTCAATCACCGGTCGGCCGGCCAGACTACTGCGACGACGTGGCCCACGTACCAAAGCCGCCCGTCGCAATGAACATGCAAAAGTAGAGCGTCCGCAGAATGTTTTGCCGTCGATTGTACGCCTCGCGGCAGTCGGCGTGCCAGTACATGTGGTCGGGCGCACAGCACTGGCCTTCGATGTGCACGCCGGCGCGCGCACACTCGGCGCACATGCCCTTCTTGCAGCCGCGACACTTGCCGAGCGCCGGTCGGTTGGCGTGCGTGGCGCACGGCAGCGACTCTTCGAGCAGCGGCACGGTCGGCGGCGGATGCGGCGCAGTCATTGTATGTATGGACGCGCGCCCGGTGCACCACGCACACACGCCTACATACGATGAGTTTTGTGATCACGTGCACCGAGGAGCAGTGCGGCAACGGCCAGTGCATGCAGCAGTGCATTGCCGACTGCGGCGGCGTCACCAACGACGTGGCGCGCTTTGCGTGCGGCGATGCGATTGGCGTGCAGTGCGAGTGTCTTGCGGCCGACGGCGGCGGCGGCGGCGGCGGCGTCGGCACCATAATCGCCATTGCGTTTGGCGTCGGCGCGGCACTAGCTCTCGGCGGCGTGGTGATCAAGTGGCTGTGCGCACCGCGTGCCGCGCCGGGCGAACGTGTGCGCATTGTGCGCGCGTAGTCAGTAAACGTCTGGCGACACTTGCCGGCGTCGACCGGCGCGACGTTTGTGGCAGTCGGTCGCGCACTCTGACGCAAGTAGAGCGGCGTTTACAGGGGCGCTGCGGCGCCAAACTCGAGGTTGGCCGTGTCGCGTACGAGGATGCGCAGCTCGTCGATCAGGTCGCGCGCGCCGTCGGCAGCGCCGCCGCGCGGCCGCGCGCGCTCCACGGCGGCGCGCACGCCAGCCACGTGCCTCGTCAGCTGCGCGTCGATTGCCTGCGGCGCGCGGTGCAGCGCGCGCAGCGCCTCGGCGTAGAGCAGCCAGCGCTCGAGCGCCGGCGAGCCAGCGACGGCGGCGGCGAGCAGCGCACAACCGAGCGCTGCGTACTGCTCGTTGGTGGCGCTCGCCAGCGCGCCCGGCGCGTCGGCAAACGTGGACGCGACCGGCGCGCCGGGGCCGTGCGGGTAGCGCAGCACGTGTGCTGCGTTGGGCAGCCGCGCCGCGTGCTCGGCGCACTCGTGGTGCGCGCACACGCTCAGCAGCACCGATAGCCGGTCGCGTGCCGCGCGCTCGCACTCGTAGCGGCACAGCGCGTCGAGCGGCAGCGCGTCGAGCGCGTCGAGTTCGTGTGGCGGACGCGCCGGCGCGGCCTCTGGGCGCGGTGGCTCGGTGGCGTCGATCCAGGCGTCGGCGGCACCGTTGTCGTCGTCGTCGCCCAGCATCGGTTCGGCGCTCTCGCTGGCGCTCTCGCTGTCGCTCTCGTGTGCGTCGCACGTCAGCTGGTCGGCCGGTAGCACGTACGCTGTCGCGTCGGCCGTCGCGGCGCGACGCGCCGCGCGCCGCCGCACGTAGCCGCGCGCCAGCAGCAGCAGGCGAAACGAGCGCGTCGCAACAACCACGCGCTCCCACGCCGCGCGCTCGTCGGTGTCGTCGTCGTCGTCGTCGTCGGCCAGCGAGCGCGCCAGCATGCGCAGCGCCACCGGCTCGCTGGCGTAGGCGCGGTCAAACAGCGCGTCGCCGTTCTCGAGCGCCGCGACGAGTTGCGAGCGCACGGCGCGCTCGGCGTCGGTCAGGTGCACGTCCGCGGCGCCGGCGACGCGCGCGCGCGACGCAGAGACGCTCTTGCGCTTGGCCGGCGGCGCCGGCGGCGGCGCACAGCGCGTCGCGTAGCCGGCGGCGGCGCACAGCGGCACGCCGCCGCCAAAGCGCTCGGCGTGCGTGCGCAGCGCGTCGAGCGACGGCTCGACGTACGCCGTGAAGACGAGGAGACGGCGTGCGGCGCGCTCGACGTCGTCGGTGCGCAGCAGAATCGGCCGGCGCAGCGTCTCGGCCGCCGTCGCATCGGTCGACCACGCCAGCTGCGCGTCGACCACGGGCGTCGCATCGAGCACCGTGCCGCGCGCCGCGCACAGCTCGCCGACCAGAGCGCACAGCGTCTCGCAGTCGAGCGCACCGGCCTCTGGTGCCGCAAACCGGTGCTTGAAGAGCGGCCGCACGTTCATTGTTGTGGCGCGCGGCCGCAGTGCGATGCAACGCGGCGGCGCGCCGAGCGGCGTCTATGCGCACGCAGTGCGCAGCCACTGGCCAGTCCACATGCACCGCATGCTGCTGCTGCTTTTCCTGCTCGGCGCCGCCGCCGCCGCGCCGACACCCGGGCCCCGCCGCGCGCCGCTGCTCGACCTCGCGCTGCGCCGCGTGCGCCAGCGCGCCGCCGACAACGCACAGACGCTCGCGTTTGCGCGCGCCATCGAGTTTGCCGCCGCCTACGAGCCAGAGGCGTCGCTGCCGCGCGACGCCGCCGGCATGCTGCGGCGCGCCGAGGCGCTGCGCGCCGAGCTCGCCGACGAGTGTCGCGCCGCCGCCATCGACGATGCGTGCCTGGCGACGTACTGGGACGACGAGTACGACATGTGCTTTGCGCGCCGGACGTGCGCCGCCGACGCCGGCCGCACGACGGTCGAGTGCACCGCCGCCGCGCTCGACGCGGCGCTCGCGCAGGCCGCGCTGGCCGATACCGAGGCGCCGACCGTCGGCGCGCTGGCCGAGCGCACGTGCAGCGCCGGCGCGACGAGCACCGTCGGCTTTCTGGCGCACTTTGACGCCGTCAACGGCACGTGCGGCCAGATCGACATTGGCGCCAGCGACGAGTGCCGCGCGCGCTTCGACGCACACCCGCTGGCGCACCACGCGCCGTGGCTCGCGCCGCTGCGCGCTCTGCAGGGACCGCGCGCAGCGACACAGTAAACGACGGCCTGTACCACTAGCCGTCTCGGGTCGAGCGGGCGTGCGTTGCGCTGGGTGCCGGCACCCGCGGATGCGATAGCTCGGCGCTACGGCGTCGCCCGAGCGCGCGGTTGGCCGCGGCCGGCTGTCGGGACCGCCAGCTGCCCGCCTGCCGAGTCTGGGCCGATTCCAAGTCGCAACACTGCCGATGCAACAGATAGTTGCACCACCCCAAACTAGCCGTTACACGAAAATCACGCCGCCTCACACTACCTGCTCCGACCACCTCTCGAGCCGAGAAGGTCACCAGCGTGTTCTCCGCGCCGAGAACGACCGCCTGTCCGAGTTTGACAGTGAACGGACAACGCAATAGGGTGGCTGAAAATCGCATCTGGAGGGGTGCGTTTTGTGACATGACTTTGCACCAATCGCATCGCGATGCAACCCGCGAGAAGCGATGCGATGTGATAGCTCGGCGCTGCGGCGTCGCTCGAGCGCGCGGATGGCCGTCCCCCGTTGCTAGAGACTCTAGAGACCCGCCCGCCGACTCTGGGCCGAATCCAAGTCGCATCACTGCCGATGCAACAGATAGTTGCACCACCCCCAACTAGCCGTTACGCCGTTTTCGCGCCGCCTCCCACTCCCTGCTCCGACCACCGAGAGAGACGAGAAGGTCGCCAGCGTGTTCACCGCGCCGAGGACGACCGCCTGCCCGAGTTTGACAGTGAACGGACAACGCAACAAGGTGGCTGAAAATCGCATCTGGAGGGGTGCGTTTTGTGACATGACTTTGCACCAGTCGCATCACGATGCAACTTGGAAGCGCGCGATGCGATGTGATAGCGCGGCGCTGCGAGCTCGGAGAGAGACGAGAGTTGGCGCAATCGTCGTTTCAGAGAAATCGAGGGAGCCATCGTCCTCACGTTCTCGGGGGATTTTGGGTCGTCCT
>Ga0180435_10000685_pt1 | contig 35725 bp, 26 predicted proteins | sample SS_ome_3_FD_132467 | JGI IMG/M metagenome (GOLD analysis project Ga0180435, IMG submission 132467) | Hypersaline lake sediment archaeal communities from the Salton Sea, California, USA - SS_3_S_1 metaG | ecosystem: Environmental > Aquatic > Non-marine Saline and Alkaline > Hypersaline >... | reverse complement strand
TCGGGTATTACTTACGAATATGCGTCGGCATGCCTCTTCCTGATCATTTATGTCTGCAAAGCGGAGGAAGCGGGCAATCCAGCCAAAAGCCTTCACAAAAATTTTAAATTTTTTCGAATAAACATCTTGTCCGTCACGGGAAATATGCCATCCACACGAGAACACCAAACGCGCTCCCGAGGGTGAGTGGTCGAGCACCGCCTGGGCGGTTCTCGTCGAGTATTCCTGAACTCCCCATGGAACCAGTACCGTGAGTACCCCGTCGCATCCTTTGACTGCCCGTTTAATTACTTCAGGGTCGTTCGTCATGCCGGGAACAATCTCGATGCGGTCTTCAAAACGGCTAAGCTTTCCAATGCTTTTTTCACGGCATACGCCAACCACCTTATAGTCTCGATCCAATGCATGCTGCACCATGTACTGCCCTAATTTACCTGATGCGCCAACAATACAAACATTTTTCATTTTCCCGGTCCATCATCATATCGGAAGCAATTATTTTTTACATCGTTACTTTTTGGGGCACGTAATGTCCACCTTTTTGTTGGATAAAACGGAAATGGCCAGTTGGAGGCTTATGCCAGGAACCTTCAGTTTGTCTTGATCTTAAGACCCACTATATATGGTATCACAGGTTTTTCAGAGGTACGGTTTCCGTTGATGTGTTGGAGGGACCTGCAGTTTCACACATGAATTTTTGCGTGGGATATACAATCGTGATCACACGTCAGGGCTAAAATGCAGCGACCACAATATATTGATACGCAACTTGCTCTTTAATCTGGTATCGTTGAGTTTGGAATAGCGCCCCGATTTTGTGCATAGGATAATTAACCTTGAGTTTTGGTTACAGCAGCAACTTTGCAAATACTGCCAATTAGCCATGCAACTTAATTTGTCGGCTGAATTAGCCTTGCTGGGCCGCATGCTCTGACCAAGGTTTTATGTTTTTTAGCAATGGACCAATGCTGCGCTCCGCAACTTCGGTATCATAGGCAGCCTGTGCACGCAGCCAATAACCATTGGATAGACCAAAAAAACGGCACAATCTCAAATCGGTGTCTGCTGTGATCGCTCTTTTACCTGCAACAATTTCACTGATACGCTGGGCAGGCACACCAATTTCCTTTGCCAAACGATACTGGCTAAGGCCCATGGGCTTCAGGAACTCTTCTAGGAGGATTTCACCTGGTGCTATGGGGTCAAGTTTCTTCATAATGAAAACTCCTTCCGTTGGGCACAAATCCGGGCTTAAGTTGATTCGTCCGGAAAAAAAATAGTGGGCTGCCTCTTCCGGTAACAGGATGCCCCGCCTTTTGAGGCGGGGAGTTTCACTGGTTTTTAACGACGAAGTCGCCATCCATAAAAAATCGGAACGATTTTTTATTCGCAGAGTTCAAACAACGCCGCCGCACCCATCCCGCCGCCGATACACATGGATTCGATGCCGTAGCGCACGCCTTTTTTGCGCATGTTTGCCAGAAGGGTGGCGCATAATTTGGCACCCGTGCATCCCAGGGGATGACCCAGGGCGATGGCGCCGCCGTTCAGATTCACCTTTTCCATATCGATGCCGAGTTCTCGGATGCAATAGAGTGCCTGGGAGGCAAAGGCCTCGTTGATTTCAAAGATACCGATATCACTAATTTGCATACCTGCCAGTTTGAGCAGCTTGGGGATGGCCACCAAAGGCCCAACACCCATTTCGTCGGGCTGGCATCCGGCGGTTGTATAGCACACAAATTTGGCCAAAGGCTGCAGACCCAGTTCCGCTACCATTTCTTTACTTGCCAAAATGGTGGCGGCGGCACCATCCGTCATTTGGGACGAATTTCCGGCTGTAACCGATCCATCGGCGGCAAAGGCCGGTCTGAGCTTGGCCAAACCTTCAGCGGTGGTGCCTTCGCGGATACCGTCATCATGTTCCTGGATAAATGTCTCCTTGCGGTAGATACCCTTGTCGTCCTGGACAAAGCGGGCGGCCGGGGTTGGTACGATTTCTGTAAACCAGCCATTGGATCTGGCAGCCGCAGCCTTTTGCTGGGACAGGGCCGCAAATTCGTCTTGCTGCTCACGGCTGACCTCGTAGCGATTGGCTACATTTTCGGCAGTCAGTCCCATGGAAATATAGAGCTCAGACTGTTTTTGGGCAAACACCGGGTGGGGCCGGGGAATGGATCCACCCATGGGCACATAGGTCATGGATTCAATCCCGCCACCGATCGTCACCTGGGACCACCCGGCCTGAATTTTCAATGCGGCCAGGGCGATGGCTTCCAATCCAGAAGAACAGAAACGATTTACCGTGGCGCCGCTCACTTCGACCGGAAAGCCGGCCATTTGGGATGCGATGCGCCCGATGTTGAGACCCTGCTCTGCTTCTGGAAACGAGCAGCCGATCATAATGTCGTCCACCTGTTTCTTTTCCAAGCCATTGGTCTGGTCCATGGCGGCATTCAATATAAATGCCAGCAGGTCATCGGGCCGCGTGTCCTTAAAGGCTCCTTTGGCGCGTTTGCACCCGGGGGTTCTCACGGATGTCACAATATATGAATCTTTCATTTTAATCCTCCTTAGGTAAAGTCGCGGCGCGATTTTACCATGGGTCATGTGTTATGGGGTTTAATTGCGCAGCGGTTTGCCTGTTTTGAGCATGTGGTCGATTCGGGCCAGGGTTTTTTCCTCCTGGAGCAAATCCATAAAGGCTTCCCGCTCAAGGGTTAAAATGACATCTTCGTCGATAAGGCTGTTGGCGCGGACACTGCCCCCGCTCATCACATAAGCGATGCGCTTGAGGACAAAGGCATCGTATTCGCTGATGTATTTGGCCCGTTGCATATCGGCGATCTGGGTACTGGCCATGCCCTGGGCGGCTTCCCCCAGGACTTTAATTTTGCGCTTGACCGGCGGTGCGTATCCGGCATCCACCATACGGGTAACTTCTTTTTTGGCCTCACCCACCAGGTAGTCCCGATTCATGATGATGCGGTCGGTGGGTTTTAGAAAACCATTGGCGCGGGCTTCGGCCGCAGACATGGATACCTTGGCCATGGCAATTGCCATAAATGCCGGGATGAACAGGCGGGTTAAATCGATATCCGCCACGGCAGCTTCGGGGACGGCCCCGATAAAATTGCGCCACAATGCCAGACAGCCACCGCCGGCAGGCAGCAGGCCAACGCCAAACTCCACCAGGCCCAGATAAAGATCGGCATGGGCCACAATCCGATCCGAAGCCAGGCAGACTTCACAGCCGCCGCCCAGGGCCAGACCGTACGGGGCGGCCACAACCGGAAACGGTGCATAGCGTGCATTCAGGAGTCCATATTGAAGGTTTTTGATCATCAGCTTGATCTCTTCTAGCTGATTGTCGGTGACCGCCTGTCTTACGGCTGCTAAATCGGCTCCGGCAGAAAAGGCGCCCGGCATACCGCCGGCCTGATTGCCAAAAACAAGTCCGATCCCATTGTCGTTGACATAATCAATACTGTCGTGGATGGCCTGAATGATATTCTGATTGAGGGAATTCATTTTGGAATGAAACTCCAGGCAGAATACGCCATCATCCAAGTCGATCAAGGTGGCATGCTCATTGGAAAGCACGGTTTTTCCGGCCACTTTGCGATCGGCCAGGGAGATGATGTTGGCACTCACTTTGACCGGTTGGTAGGACGCGGAAGCAAAATCGTAAAAATAGCGCTGGCCCTTCTCGGTTTTATAAAAGGTGGTATGGCCGGCGGCCAGCATGCTGTCAATATTGGCAGGAATGGTCAGCCCATCGGCCTTCATGCGATCAACCGACTTGGTCAAACCGATGACATCCCAGGTCTCAAAGGGCCCCATTTCAAAGTTGAAACCCCACTTCATGGCATTGTCGATTTCCACGATGGTGTCTGAAATTTCCGGTATGCGGTTGGCGGAATAGATCAGGTTGCTGGCCAGGGCTTTCCAGGCAAAGCTGGCGCCCTTGTCATTGCCATACACCACAGCATTGATCTTTTCTTCAAGCGTAGCGGCCTTTTTGGCCTCGGCCAGGCAGGCAAATTCAGGCGTTTCAACCGGTTCATATTCCAAGGTCTGGGAATCGATCACTTTTCGGATTTTCTGCCATTCCGGTGTCAGATCGGTTTTATAAAATCCGCCCTGGGTCTTTTTACCCAGCTGGTTGTTGGCAATCATGGTGCTTACGAATTCAGGAATTTTGAAACTTTCCCGGTCTTCATCATCCGTAACCAATTCATAGGTGTTGGCGGCCACGTGGCTGAGAATATCCAGACCCACCAGGTCGGCGGTTTTAAACATGGCTGTTTTGGGACGCCCCATGACCGGTCCAAAAAGCGCATCCACTTCCGGTATGCTCAAACCGTCTTCCAGCATCACCTGCATGGCTTTCACCATGCCATGGATACCGATGCGGTTGCCCACGAAGTTGGGTGTGTCTTTGGCCCATACAATACCTTTGCCCAATATGCGTTCACCAAAATCAGCCATAAACGTGAGGACCGTATCGAGCGTCTGTTCCCCCGGGATAATTTCCAGGAGTTTCATGTAGCGGACCGGATTAAAAAAGTGCGTTCCCAGAAAATGCTGTTTAAATTCTGCTGAACGCCCTTCCGACATGGCTTTTAAAGGAATGCCGGATGTGTTTGAGGATACAATCGAACCGGCCTTGCGGACACCTTCGATGCGCTCGAACAGTTTGTGTTTCACGCCTAGGTTTTCGACCACGACTTCCACGATCCAATCACAGTCCGCAATGTGGTCGAAATCATCTTCGAGGTTCCCGATGGTAATCAGGTCCAAGTCCTTGGGCTGCATCAACAATGCCGGCTTGGCGGCTGCCAGGTTGTCCAGGCCGCTTTTGGCAATGCGGTTGCGGGCCTGGGGATCCTTTTGTTCGTCTTCGGTGAGGTCGGGGGGGACAATGTCCAGCAATCGGGTTTGAATACCAGCACCGGCCAAAAGGGCGGCAATGCCCCCACCCATGACACCCGAGCCGATGACAGCTACTTTTCTGATTTTTGTCTGCATGGTTTCCTCCTGGTATAGCAGTTGTCATAAATTTTCATGCGCGATCGCAGGCAAGCAAGTCGCCCCATCCCGGATATTTGTTGTTCCGGTAACTATGTGCATGGAAATTTATATAATTTGGCAACAGTCAAATTATTAAAATGAATGGTCATTCATTATCTTTTAGCAGGGAATGAGAACCGATGTCAAGTCATAAAAAAGACTTTTTCATAAAGCTGAAAAATATGAAAAACTAATAATTACAGATAAATATATGTATTTTGAAAATTTTCGCTAATTTAATTTTGCATTAGCAAGATGTTTTATAGAAAAATAAATAAATGAATTTTAATTCATAATAAAATCGTGTAACGATTTTATTATGGATGATGGGGCATGGGAATCGGATCCGGAACCGGAATATCACGCGGATCGGAATATTGAGAACGAAGCTCAAACCAGTGGTCGGCTTGGTAGGTTAACCGCCGTAGGCGTTGATCCAGCTCCTGGCGAAAGGCTTCAAGCTCGGTCGCATTGGCATCGGCTGGTATTGTTATGGTATTGCGATCAAAAATAAAAACGAGTTCCGAAAAAAACTTTGGGATAATGCTACGATCCCAGGATCTGATCCGGTAGTTGGGTTTCGCATACCACATACAGGGAATGAGTGGCGCACCACTGCGATGTGCAGCAACAATGATGCCAGGTTTGGAGATATATGGCGGGCCCTTTGGCGCATCCACCGCTAAACCACCCAAATGCCCCTGGCGGATGTAATCGATAAATAACTTGAGGGCCGCGCTGCCGCCCTTTCCCTTACCACTACTGCCTCTGGGTGTAAAAAACCCGAAACGTTTCAATATTTGGGTGACGAAATTACCGTCACCGCTTCGACTGGAAATGATGGTCGCATTCTGGTTTCTGAAATAGTAAATCGCATAAAATATCGATCGATGCCATGTAGCGCTTAGTAACTTACCCTGGTGTTCTTGTAGGTGATTTCGGAAAGCATTGACACCAAAATACTGCTTGCGGCAGGTAAAGAAGAGCACGTGCATGCAGAACCATACCAGGAAGCTGGCAAAAAAGGTAACCAACCAGGATTGTCGCAGGCGTTTGCGTAGTTTGCGGTAGAATTTTCTTTTGGCCATTTTAGTCCGGCAAAGTTGCCAGGATGGTTTCACCAACCTTTTCAGCTGAGCGTCCAAAGAGGAAATCCATCTCAAGCCCCTTCAAAAGGTCGTCCGTCCAGACGATGCTGTTTTCCATAACGATGTTTTTGATATGTTCGTATTTACCGCCCAGGGCTTTGATAATGACATCCATGGGGACATCTTCACGGAAGGTGATATTTAAGAGCAAGAGATAAGCGATAATATTGGCTCGATCCCCAGACGGAGAAGTGGCCGGGATGACCAGGATACTGCGATCATCCTTGCGTCCTTTTCCAATATAGACATTTCCCTTTTGTACAATGATGCGTTTACTCCCTTTGAGTTTTGTATCGCTTTCAACTCTAGATGGGATTGGTTTGAGAACACCCTTCTTGGTGAGCACCTCAATGCTTGTCTCTTCGGTGAGCTCTCCCAAGAGATTCAGATTTTTGATGTGGTACAGAATGGATCCTTCAATACTTGCCACCACTTCCTGCAGGTTTCGCAACACCAGAACATTCTTGGGTATGATCTGGGAAATGGCAATATCGGCTTCGTCCAGGGCATCAAAAAGAAGTCCTTTAATTTTTTCACTGATGCGGCTGGTTCCCACCGTAACTGTTTTGGCCTGGTGTTTGATGGCATCAATGGGCCGGGACATACTATTAATGGAGTCACCCATGATCTTAAAAAATGTATTGATCATGTTTAAGGCCGTGCCTTTGATGCCAAAATCCAACTCGAAGTCCGGCATGGGTAATTTGCCCGATAGATATTTCAGCAACAAGGCCAGATCAGATGCCATGGTGATGGCCAAGGGGAAACCTTGCTGGCGCTTTTTCTGGCGAAAGATCCGATAAAAGCTGGCAATTTTTTCACGAAACGTTTTTTCCAATACCAGCTCGTAGACATCCATTCCCTGGGCCGCATGGGTTTCAATGGTATCCTTAATGTCTTCGCGAAAGGTATTCAGAAACCGGGAACCTTCGTTAATGGCCAAGGCGGCATAGTATCCCCAGATGTGTCCAACCAGGGTATTTAATATGGGCGCCAGATGTTCACTGGTGACCGGAACGTGGAAAACATCATCAGCATAGAGATCGAAACGGTTATCGCCTTGATTGGCAATGACCACCGGTGTGGCTTTATGGGCCTTGAATATGGCCGTGTCTTTAATGATGTCGCCTATTACCGTATCCGGGGCTCCGGCGGCACAAACGATGATGAGGGGCTCAGAGGAAAGATCGATATGCTTTTTATCCTCTACAAAATCAGACGAAATGGTTTTGTAGCAAAGTTCGCTGAGCTTGATACGGATCTCATCGGCTGATGCTTTGTTGGGGCCACTGCCGACTGCGGCCCAATATGTTTTCGTGGCCGCTAATTTTTGAGCCGAGGTTTGAATGGCAACTGTGTTTTCCAGCACTTTGCGCATCTGAATGGGTATTTCCAGGAGTGCTTTTATTTCCTGGGTTACAAACGTGAGATCACGACGATTCGTAATGGCTGACAGGTGGAGACCTAAGATGGCACCGGCCACAATCTGGGAATAAAAGGCTTTGGTTGATGCCACAGACATCTCGATATCACGGCCGCTGCTGGTGTACAGCACCCCATCGACCTTAAAGGTGATGTCTGAATCCCGCCGGTTAACAATGGCAAGGGTCCAGGCACCGCGCTCGCGGACCATATCGACGGTGCGGTTGGTATCGGTGGTGGTTCCGGACTGGCTGATGGCAATGACCAGCGTGTCGGCCATGCTGTCCGGTCCATCAAGTTTGTTCAACCGAAAACCGCTTAACTCGGAGGCCTTCAAGGCATCGATAAAGCAACGGGAATCATTGAAATAGGCATTCAAGGTATCCGCACAGGCCTGCGCAGCGATGCCGGCGGTGCCCTGGCCCACAAAATAGATGCGACGAATCTGATCATTGCGTAAGGCCTGGATGAGATCGTCACTTAAAACACTGTTATCCAAGACGGTTGTATACTGGTCGTCTCCGGTTATTTTCCAGCGATTGTGCAATGTTTTTTCAACCGAGGCGGGTGCCTCCGAGATTTCCTTCAAAAAATAATGCGGAAAGTCCTGGCGGTCGATGTCTCGAGATGTAAGGTCCGTTTTTTTAATATCGGCATCACGCAGTTCCAGGGGGGCGCCATCGTAGGTCATGGCCTCAATACCGGCGAGTCCACCGGATGAGTTTTGATCCACAACGAAAATTTCACCCTGAACATCGCCGCTTTCAGTGGTGTGAAATTTTTCGCCGTCCAGTTTTAGATAATTGCGCGTTTCTTCTATAAAACCATACACTTCGGATGCGGGAATATAGTGCTCAGGGGACAATCCCAGGAAAATGGCCTGACCACTGCCTCGCTGCCCTAAAAATAATTTGCCCGGCGCCAGGTTGGTATGCATGGATATGGCATGCGAACCTTCAAAGCTGTTTAGGGCCCGTCGAAACGCTTCGGTCACGGAAGCACCTTCTTGAAAAAACTTTTGAATCAACAGGGGGATAACCTTGGTATCCGTGGTGATATCGTCTTGAATACAGGTGCCGGATTTCAATAGGGCCGCTTTTATTTCCAGATAGTTATCGATGTCACCATTCAAGCAGGCATGAATGACGCCCTGGTTGGGATTGCCGTTGGTCTCGGGGATGTTGTCGACCGGATGGCAGTTGGACTCTGTAATGGCCCCCACAGAGGCCCAGCGTGTATGTGAGGAGATGGTGTAGTTTGTGGGTGTAAACGTAATCGCCTGCTGCAGTATCGGATCTGTTTTGATTTGTTTGCGCAGGAAACTGACATTATCGCCTAAGCTGCCGATTTCAGATGCAATTTTGTAGGTGAACACCAGGGCGACACCGGTTTTCTGCTCAGGCAGTTCCAAGGGATCCACCTGAATACTGCCGTTTGTGAGGATATTGCGCGTGGATCTGTCCTGAAAAATCGGCAAGAAGTCCTGATTGGCAAGTTCTTTTTGTAAGGCCGCCCAAGATGGGGCGTCGAAATTAAAAAGGACGGAGATACCGGCTGAATCACGTCCGCGCACTTCCAGTCGATCAATGCTGTTTAGAACCGTATTGATTTCCTGCAATACCCGGATGGCAGAAGGGGACGGTTTATCTTCCGGTCGGGATAGTAACTCCTCGACTTTATTGATATTTGCGGCCAGTTCGGATTTAAGGGACCAATGGATGTCTTTCAGTATTTCAAGCGAATCCGTTATGGTTTCAACCTCGTTGGGAGACAACCGGCCGATCTGTTGGGAAAGTACCTGTGTCTCCGCCTGGATAATATCCTCAGCGTCGGTGGCCAGGGCCAGGAGCTCGTCCAGGATCTGGCGATTGGTAAAAACATGCTGAAAGGACTGGATCCGTTTGAAGTCTTGGATATCTTCGTATAAGGCCGTCAGGTGGGTTTTACCGCCCAGATAATTCCCATTCGAACAAAATTCGCCAGGATCACATTTGGAAATGGTGAATTGGGCCAGAACTTGAAATTTATCTTTAAGAACGGACGGTTCAAGAACGGCACTCGCTGATTGTGGGGATTTCAGGGATACAATCCCGGTGAGCCCACAAGCGAGTCGATTGGTTTCAATCGGGAAGAACACCACAGCGCCATCCGGAACACAGCTAAGGTGCCGGCCGAAATAGATTTTGCGATGAAGCCAGTTGCCCAGGATTTGCCAGCAATGCCTGGCTGGTTTTTGGGTGCGAAATAGCAATTCAGGTATCATGATATCAATCCTTTGACAGTTTTTTTAAAACCAATTTCAGGTCAGCCGGGGTATCTACACCCTGGCAGTCATGATGGGTCATGATCACCTGGATGGGGATCCCGTTTTCGAGCAAGCGAAGCTGTTCAAGGTATTCCAGTTTTTCGAGATAAGATGGACCCAGCCTTTGAAACAGTCTCAGCGTATTCATTCGAAAGGCGTAAATGCCGATGTGTCCTTTGTATCCGGGATTGGATCCCTGACGATCAAAGGGGATCGGACTCCTCGAAAAATAGAGGGCTTGGCCGCGATTGTCGGTAACGACCTTGACACGATTCGGATTTCGGGATTCATCTTCACTGATATTTTTTGCCAGGGTCGAAACCTGGGTGGCTGAATCCGAAAAGGGTTGTAGGAGTTCGCCTAGCATGTCCGGTACCAGGAGGGGTTCGTCCCCCTGAATATTGATGACGACATCTTCATCTTGTACTTGCAGCATCTCAGCGGCTTCAAGGATTCTGTCCGTGCCACTGCGGTGATCCGGATCGGTCATCAAAACCGGCACGGCTAAATCTTCAGCAACAGTATAGATCCGCTTGTCGTCGGTGGCCAAAACAACGGTATCAATGGTGCGGCATTGACGTGCGCGATCAAATACATGCCAGAACATGGGCATACCCAGAATGTCGGCCAAGGCTTTGCCCGGAAAGCGGGATGACGCGTAGCGTGCCGGGATGATGCCGTATGTCTTTGGTTGTTTACTCATTATGTCGGACAAAGAGATTTAATCCAAAATAGTATATTAGCGGAAATCCCCCAAAAAGGATTCGAGGATCCGAGGATTCCAGGGGTCGAGTGGGATTCAAAGCATTTCGTATCAGGCAATTTCATAGCTATCTCGCGTTCTTGCATTCCGACCAGACATAGGTTCTATCAACATACAGCCATTTAAGTGATTAGGCTGAAATCCATTAGGTTGTTAGGACTTAGCTGTTGGCTGCAAAGAGCTAAGAGCGACGATCGAAAAGCTTATCACTTGAATCCTTGAATCCTTGGCCCCTTGAATCCTCTAATATTTCCATTATCAACTCGCAGGCCTGCTGCGCGCCGCCTTGACGGGCCCGGATGTATGCGCGGGCCTGTTTTTTGAGGGATTGTTTGGCCTCAGGATCCATTATACGCGCAAGCAGAAAATCTGCAACACCTTTCCAGGTGTCGGTCTGGTGCAGAATTCCTGACTGGATTATCTGATTTCCGACCCATTTAAAATTGTCCCAATGGGGACCAATGACGGTGGGAACCCCCTTTACCAGTGGCTCTAAAAAATTTTGTCCGCCCAGGGGAGCCAGACTACCCCCCACAAAGGCTGCTTTCGCGCTTAAATAAGCGGTTCCCAACTCACCAAAGACATCCCAGAGTACGACGCCGCCTGATGTGAGCGTCTGGCGGCTTGAGCGGGGCACCCAGTCAATCCCCAGCTGTTGCAGCTTCCTTTGCCAATGCGCCAGGCGGTGCATATGTCTGGGAAATAGTCCGATCACAACATCGGGCTGTTGGGTTAGGATGCCTTGAATGATTTGCTCTACTTGGGTTTCTTCCGGTTTCCGTATGGAGCCCAAAACCAGGAAATTGCCTGTTGGAAGTTGGTTTGGTTGATTTTTCTCAAGGGCCTCCCTGTGGGCATCATCCCCCTCGAGACGGTCGAATTTGATGTTGGCCATGGTACCCAGGCCTTGGTTGCCAAAGACCTTTTCAAAATGACTTCTGTCTCGATTTGAAATTGCCAGGATGTGGTCAGGTTTTCGACGGCGCCAAAAGGCGGGCCAGAGCATATAGTGTTTTAGGCTGCGCCGGGTCATGCGGGCATTTATGACCGCAATTTGGGCGTCTTGCTTTGTGAGCCCCGCCATCAGAGCCGGCCATAACTCGGTTTCCAGCAATACCATCAGATGCGGGTGCACCATTTTTAGGGCGCGTTGCATAATGGCGGGGCTGTCAAAGGGGAAATAGGCACGCTGCAGTGACAGGGAGGGATTTGACCGCATCAGGGCCAGTTGCATCTTTTCAAGAATACGCATCCCCTGGCTGGTGTTGGTGGTCACCAACATATTGAAAGGCCTGCCCACCGGGATATTTTTTAGTATTTCCCAGGCCAGATAAGCTTCACCGGCAGATGCCGCCTGGATCCAGACCTGGGCCCCCTGCAAGTGAACATTTTTTAGACAGCGCTGGTCAAAATCTTGGGCCAAACGGTGATGGTGTCGTAAAAATGGTAGTATCAACCACCATAGCGCCTGGTATATGCCATGGGCAATCAGAATTGCGGGTGAGCGCTGCATTTTTTATAATTTACCCTGTTGTTGATACCGCTTGTAGAAATTTCATGCTCTGACGCGCACAAGCATAATATAAATTTATCTGCAACCATGGGGCTCATCCTGTTTTGAATAGATCCCCATAGTACTTTTTGATAATCATACGGCCATAGGCTGCCGCACGGATACCGATATATTCCTCATGGGCGACGACGACGGCCAGGGCCAGTTGTTGGTCACCATTTTTTAAATCAGCAAAGCCCACGAACCAATCATAGCGCAGATCATGCTTTTTGTTGAAGATCGATCCGGTTTTGCCGCCCAGATTGCACTTGGATAACACCGGATCTTTTTGGAAGCCTTTAAAAGCCTTTTTGGCTGTGCCGTATCGGACGGTTGCCTCCATGAGGTCATAAACTACGCGGGATGTCTTGGGGGAGATAACCTGTTTGGCGGGACCCGGCCGACTCTGATAAAGAACCTCGCCGGACCCGTTGGTGATTTGTCTCACCACACTGGGGTCAATCTGTTTGCCCTGATTGAGGATTACGGTCGGGATCATCGCGGCGTGGAGCGCTGACAGGGTCGTTTGGCGATTGAAGCCACTGGCGATTTCTGCCCAGTGATAGGGCGCATCAGAGATACTGAATCGACTGGGTGGAACCGGAAGTTCAAAATCGATTTGGGCGTTGAAACCAAAGGCCCGGGCATAGCGTGTCAGAGTGGTTTGTTGTAGACTTAAGGCGCCGAGTTTGCCAAAAACAGGATTGATCGATTTGGCAAAGGCTGCCTGAAAATTTGTATGGTTGGTATAGCGGTTATTGCGATCCTTTAGCTGTACTTTGTAGAGCGTGTGCTGACTACCGTTGAAACGAAGTTTGGAATTGGAGTCCAGCCCCTTTTGCTCCGCGGCTGCTGCGGCGGTAACGATTTTGAATATGCTGGCGGCCGGGTAGGTATTGACCAAACACGTATTGGCGCCCGGATGGACTTTATCAAAGCCCGCCATCATAACGATTTCACCGGAGGCGGGGTCCATGGCCAACAGCGCAATATGGCGGGAGTTCTTGCGATCCAGCTTTTTAAGCATGTAGGCCTGGAGGGATATATCGATGCTGGTGTCCACATGCAGGGATGTATCCTGACGCTGAATACGAAGGCTGGGCTCACGCAAATTGAAAATCGAGGTGGACTGCAACAGTTCTTTGGCCAGCTGTTTGTCGTTCAACTGGAGCTTGGTATCATCTGCGGTGGATGCAATTGATTCCGACTCGGCATCACCATCTCCGCGAATCCACTGGAAACACTGGGTCATACTGTACACGGCCGCAAGGATGATACCGGCAAGACAGCCAACTCGCACGATTCGCTTCCACATGAGTCTTCGATGGCGCGTGCGTGCGAACAGATGCTGGTGCGCATGCCAGTCCGGCATTTTGGGTCTATTTTGAGGATCGTTAAATGGGTCCATATCAGCTGATGGCAGATCCCGGGGCTGTCTTTTTGTCCGGCATGAGCAGGCAGACACCTGAATCGGTATCGGCCGATAGCAGCATTCCCTGTGAGATGATACCCATGAGTTTGGCGGGTTTCAGATTGGCGACCACCACAACCTGATGACCAACCAGGTCTTCGGGCTGATAGCTTTCGGCAATACCGGAAACAATCGTTCTTGGTTCGCCCATGTCAATCTCGATTTTCAATAATTTTTTCGATTTGGGAACCGCCTCCGCCGCCAGGATTGTGGCAATTCTCAGATCCAGCTTGGCAAATTCATCAATGGAGACGAGTGCTTTGGCGGCGGTTTGATTTGAGTCGGCAGCCGCCTTGCCTTTCCGAACGCTTGGTTCGGGGATCGATTCGATGCGCGGGAACAAGGGTTTGAATTTTGGTAGAGCCGTTCCTGGTGGGAGATCTCCCCAGATCAAGAGACGTTCTAGGTGATAAAACGGTGTCTGCGGATCCAAACCCAACTGGCCCTGAATGGTTTTGGCCGTATCTGGCATCACCGGATAAATCAACCCCGAAACGATTCGCAACCCTTCCAGTAAATTATATATAACCGTTCTCAGTTCGGCCTGGCGCTGGGAATCTTTGGCCAACTGCCAGGGTGCGGCGGTATCGATGGTTTTGTTCATCAGGCTGATGTAGTCCCATATGGCCAGAATACCTTTGTGAAATGAGAAAGCCTCCATGTGATGATCAAATTGGTTGATGGTTTTGGCGGCAATGGTCTGCAGGTCCATCCAGCCATCACCGCTGAGGCTTGTATCGGGCTCTGGTACCACGCCTTTGAAGTATTTACGCGCCATCGACAATACGCGACTGACCAGATTTCCGAGATCGTTGGCCAGATCCGAATTGATGCGTTGTACCAAGGCCTCCTGATTGAAATTTGAATCCAAACCGAAGACCATATCGCGTAACAGAAAAAATCGGAACGCATCCAAACCGTAAATATTTTTAAGCGCCAGGGGTTCGACGACATTGCCAAGGCTCTTGGACATTTTGCTCTGATCAATATTCCAATAGCCATGAACGTTTAAGTGCTGGTAGACCGGAATACCAGCGGCTTTGAGCATAATCGGCCAGTAAATGCCGTGGGGTTTCAAGATATCCTTGGCGACGATATGCTGGGCTACGGGCCAGAAGTTTTTAAACTTTTGGCCATCAGGGTATTCAAGTGCCGACACGTAATTCAACAATGCATCAAACCATACATAGGTGACATATTCCGGATCAAACGGGAGCGTAATGCCCCAGGAGATACGCGATTTGGGTCTGGATATGCACAGGTCTTCCAACGGTTCTTTCAGAAATGCGAGCACCTCATTGCGATACCGTTCGGGTCTGATGAAATCCGGATTCTGCTTAATATGGTCTATGAGCCAATTCTGATATCGACTCATCTTGAAAAAGTAATTGGACTCCTTGATAATTTGCGGTTCGACTTCATGATCGGGACATTTACCGTCCACTAGTTCGCGTTCCATGTAAAACCGTTCGCAGCCAAAACAATAGAGTCCTTGATACTCGGAAAAATAAATGTCGCCCGCAGCATGTATCCGGCTTAAAATCTGTTTTACGACGGCCTTGTGAGCCGGATCGGTTGTGCGGATAAAATCGCTGTTGGCGATATTGAGCTCAGGCCACAGGTTTCGGAACAAAGCACTAATTTTGTCGACGTACTGTTTGGGCTGCAAGCCCTCTTTTTCAGCAGCCTGTAGAATCTTGTCGCCATGTTCATCCGTACCGGTTAGAAAGAAGGTGTCCACCTGGCGCATATCATGAAAACGTGTGGCCACATCGGCGATAATGGTTGTATAGGCGTGACCCAGGTGCGGTCTGGCATTTACATAGTAAATGGGCGTGGTGATGTAGAAAGGGTCGGTCATATTTGCTTTTCCTTAATTTATAACCTCATCGATACTAATTTCAATCTCAGTCCCATCTTCAATTCGAATGGCAAGCCGCCGGCCGATAACGTTATGCCGGATAACTTTTCCGGCCTTTTCTTTGGTGCGGATCTTTTTGCCGATTTTGGGAAACTGAGATTTTAACTGGTGATAGGTTTTATTCTCATAGGTTAGGCAACACATCAAACGGCCACATTGGCCGGATATCTTGGTTGGGTTTAGCGACAAACCCTGCTGTTTGGCCATTTTGATGGATACGGGTTCGAATTTTTCGATGAAGGCCGAACAACATATTTCACGGCCGCAGCGACCAATACCACCGCACATTTTGGCCTGGTTGCGAATGCCAACCTGACGCATTTCTATACGGGTGCGGAATTCCTTAACCAGTCGCTTTACTAATTTGCGGAAATCAACCCGCCCATCGGCCGTGAAAAAGAAAGTGAGCCGGCTGGCATCAAAGGTACTTTCAACCGAAAATAGATTCATCTTCAGGCCGTCTTCTTTGATACAGTTCATGCAATAGCTGAAAGCGCGCTGTTCTAAATCCAAATTGATGCCGCGCTGCCGATGATCTTTTTCATTGGCGACACGATGAACCTTTTTTAATGCACGACCGGTTTTAACAGATTCGTGCGGGCTTGGGGGCACCGCTACAAAGCCGAAACCCAGTCCTTTTTCGGTTTCCACGATTACCTGGTCGCCTTCCTGCAGTACAAAGGCTCCGGAATCAAAGTGATATATCTTTCCGGCCGGTTTAAACCGGATACCGACGATCTTTTTCATAATACAATCCTAAAAAGTGTAAAAGCAGAACATCCAAAACCAACCTGGGGTTGGCGTTGCCGGCGATACGATCCAGGGTGGTTTGGATGGCCTCATAAGTTGATATGGCGTCCTGCACATCCATATGCTGCGCAGCCCTTTCCAAATCATGGATCCGGTCCTGATTCATGATTTTATCAGGGGATGTCGGGAGAACCATCAGATCCCGAAACCAGGTTTGCATGATTTCGAGCGCCTCAGAGAGATCCTCCTTGCTCAGAGCCAGTTTTTCAGAAAATGCCAGGAGGGTGGCCAAGGGGTTTACGGATTTGGTCTTGAAGGGATCTGCACTGATGATATTCAAGATCCAGGTCCTACGGGCAAGCCATCCGGATGTGGCAAGCTGAAGCGCTTTGCTAAGGCTCCCCTTGGCGAGATTGGCCAGCAGGCCTGCGTCCAGATCAGACAGTTCGGCTTGACTTTTCATATACGTTATTAAGGTTTTTCGTGAAATTGGATGAAAGCGCACATGTTGACAGCGCGAGGCTATGGTTGGCAACAGATCGTGCCGATGATGGGCGGTTAGAATCAAAAATGTTTGATGCGGTGGTTCTTCCAACACCTTCAGCAAAGCGTTTGCAGCTTCCACATTCATGCTGTGGGCATCTGAAATGATCACGAACCGATATCTGGCTTCATAGGGCTTCATGGCGAGTATTCCATGGAGCTCCCGAATCTGGGCGACACGTATCTGCTTGTTCTGGGGATCTACCGTGATGAGGTCCGGATGATTGCGGGAAGATATTTTCCGACATGATTTACATGCATCACATGGGACGTCGGTTGAAAATTTCCGGTTGAGCTTGTCTTCAGCTGAAGCGCTGTGACCAACCACAATTTCAGCCTTGTGGCAATTGCATGCCATGGCAAACCGGACAGCCGCCTCTAATTTACCGACGCCTTCAATTCCGGTAAACAGCTGCGCGTGGGGAATATTGCCTGTCTGGAGAATTCGGAACAACTGCCGGAGAGGTTTTTCCTGATCGATTATGGATTGGAAACCTGGCACAAATCTAATAATCAACCCGTTCTTTGAGCTCTTTTCCGGATTTGAAAAAAGGGAGCTTTTTGGGATTGATCAATACCTTTTCACCGCTTTTCGGATTTCTACCCATATAGCTCTTGTAATTTTTAACATAGAAACTGCACAAACCGCGAATTTCAACCCGTTCACCGCGTGCCAGGGCTTCCGACATATTATCAAAAAATAATTGAACGACTTTGGACGCTTCCAACTTGGATATATTGGCCTCTTTTTTTAATGAGGAAATCAGTTCCAGTTTATTCATATCGCCTCCTTTTCGCTTGCGCACAAGGTCACGGTATAATTCTGAAAATCTTAATTATATATTAACAAAAAGTCAAGTAGTTATGCCAATAATTTCGGCAGGAGCTCAATATCGTCTTCATCTACGGCCACACCGGCGGTCTGGCCCAAGGCATCCACATTGATGACAACCCGCCCTTTCCCGCGATAATTGGAAAAGGTTCCGGTGACGCCTGTAAAAGGTCCCCGGATGACCATAACCTTGTCACCTTTGACCAACCGTTGTCCGGTTACAATGGGGTGGTCGCTCTCAACCATTATTTTGAGGGATTCGATGGTTTCATCGGGGACCGGTACTGGACCGTTTTTGGTACCAACCAGGCGCACAGCACCAACGGTCTTGACAATGTCCAGGTGCTGACTGGCACTCAGATCGGTCTTTACAAACAGATATCCGGGAAAAACCGGAACCCGGATCATCAGTTTTCGATCGCGTCGCTTGCTGGGGACCTGAACTTTGGGTAGAAAAACTTGGAATGTTTTTTTTTGCAAGCCTTCATTGACGACATTTTCGAAGCGGCTGCGTGTGTGGATGACATACCATTTATGGATGAGTTTATCGATGTTCATAGTTTAAATTCCACTTTCAAATTCACCCAGGCCATGAAGACCAATCATAAAATCATATTTTTCTTCATCATCTTCGCGGGTATAGGTTAAACGCAAAGACCAGCACTGGGCCTTGTATACGCCGCCCAAACTGGCTAAAATTTCTTTATCTTCGTACAGGTCATTCTCGTATTCTGCTGTAAGCGAAATTGCATCGGTAACTACAAGTCGTAATTTCGCATAGATTGATTCAAGGCCCTCCTGCGCAAGATAGTCAAGTTCTTTATTGTAACGGTGCTCAACGCTTAGTCGATCACCGCGGTTATCGGATAGATTTGCGGCAACACTATGCGATATCATGGCATTGTCATAGGTCGACCATTCACCATCTGCCAAGAGGGATAGATATTTTTTCGGGGTCAATTCCAGACGACCATATACGGGCGAGAAGGGCTCCTGGGTTTCGGCGTTCTGCCATTCTGCCGGATCATCCTCGGCGGCTTCATTGAAATCATAGCTTTGCTCCAAGTAAAACCGCAAGACTTGCTGATAATGGTATTCGGGTCGTTTTGCATCGGTCATATTCGCGTTTCCCGTTTTCAGATTGGACCTGTACGTAAGCAAATTGGTTAGTGAATAGGTCAGCTTATTCTCTTTTTCAATTCGGTCGGTGCTGTCGAAATAGGGAAGCTCGGACTGATCTTCCTCGGGAATATAGGTATAGACAATTCGGGGCCTGAGGGTATGTTTTATGCGATCGATGGATTCCCCCGGGGTGTTGAAAATTCGATAAATTTCACTGGACAGATCGAGTTGAAAATCGGGTAGTTGGCGGAAATAGCTATCGGTATCATCCGCATCTTCGGGCTGGTCTTCATAGGCCACAGCCTGCCAGCCGGTTGTTCGATACCCCACAGATGGCTCAACGTTCAGATAGTTTTGCCAATCCAAAGGTAAAAATAGACGCGGATAAATATCGAGGCGATGATCCTCGAGAACGCTATTGGTTGAATCTGTATTTTGCCGGTAAAAGTAGGCATATTCATTGCGCAAAATCGCGTAAAAGGGTGATTTGCCCAGTCGCTGTTTGGGTGCGTCCAAGCGAATAAAGGGGAGGCGTTGTACGGTTGTATCCCGGTCTTCCTGTTGTCTATTGATGACATTGTCGTACCATCTGAATTCGGAACTGAAGTTAAAGCGGGACCAGTTGCGGCTGAAATTCAGGCGGTTTAGTCGTATGGCATCATTATAGTCTTCCAGGTCCCGGTTAAATTCAGCATTGAAATAATCATCGCTTTCATTGTAACCGCTGTATCCGCTTTTAAATTCTTTTAAATAATCCTGGTCGCTTACCACGTCCAGATCGAGTTTGGCAGAAAAGCCCCAAGGCAGAAACTGATCGTGCTTCATCCGAAACCAGTAGCGTTCATGGTTGGGGCGCAGGTAATCATCATCGGTTGTGGTGGTTTCATCCAGGGAATCGTCATATCCCCAATCATCGCTGTTGTCGCCCTCGCCGTCATCCACCTGGTAGTCTTTTAAATAGTTTACCATAAGGGTACCCCGGGTTTGGGTTCCGGCAATATAGCGGAGCTCTGCGCCGACTTTATTGCCGCGTTCCTGCATGTAATGGTCGTAAAAAGTTGCATCCATATGGTCACTGATGGCCCAGAAAAAAGGCTGGTTATAGTGATAGCCCTTGCGTGAAGAACTGCCCATTTGGGGTGGCAGGAGACCGGTTTGACGCTTGGATTTTACCGGAAAAGCAATGAATGGCGTGTAAAAAACCGGAATCTTCTTGACCCAGAATACGGCATGCTGGGCATAGCCATAACCTTCGATGGTAATATTTAGGTTTCTGCCTGTAATTTTCCAAGCAGGCGTTTCTCCGTCACAGGTTGTAAAGCTGGCTTTATCGGCCTGATAACTTTCCGGGCCGGTTTTTAAAATCTGATTACCGCGAAAATGAAAGTTTTCTTTGTGTAGGAAAAAGGATCCGTTTTGGAGGCTGCCCTGCTCGGTATTGAGATCAATTTCAAGTTGGTCCGCTGTTATGATGTCTTTGCCGACGGTCATAACCACATGGCCGGTTGCCTGGGCTGTCATCTGTTTATGATCAAAGTAAACCTTGTCGGCGACAATTTTCTTGTCCATTTTCGAAATGACAACGTCACCGGAGGCAACATAAACCTGATTGACATCGTCAAAATTAAGTTCATCTGCGGTAATATGCCAGGGAAAATGAGAATCGCCCATCAGCATATCCAAGTCCTGTCCCCAGACCGAGTTGTTGACAACCAACAGGACTAAAAAAAGGCTGCCATAGGCCAGTTTTGCGAAGACGGACCATATCCCCTGGCGTAGACGCCTGCCAGGCAAACGATCAACGAAAGATCTGAGACGGTCCAAGATTTGATTCATAGGTTGCATCGAATTAAATTAATCAATATAAAGCCAATGTATTATGAAAATCAAGAATATACTGGTATCAAAAAGGATTGCCTCGACACAAATTGATGCCTTTTCAAACCAGGGCAATTGATGTATGACCATAAAAACCAAGTCTGTAAGCACGTGTTGGTTCACGTGCGGATGGGTTAAGCAATGAAACTGTTACTTTCAAATGATGACGGGATATATGCAGAGGGACTAAGGGCCCTGCAGGAGCAATTCGCGACCGGTTGGACGACAACCGTGGTGGCCCCGGACCGGGAACGCAGTGCCATTAGTCATGCAATTACGCTGGAAACACCCATACGGAGCCATAAAATTGCCGGGCGTAATGGTGAGACTGCCTATGCCGTGAGCGGGACGCCGGCTGATTGCATCAAGCTGGCCCTGATGGAATTACTGACGGATCGACCGGACCTGATGATATCGGGAATCAATCCGGGGGCGAATGCCGGCATCAATATCAACTATTCCGGTACGCTTGCGGCGGCACGCGAAGCAACTCTCTACGGCATTCCGGCTCTGGCAATATCGATCATGGCACGCCAACCACGCTTTTATGATCAGACGGCCAAATTTGCGGCGGGCCTGGCCCAAACCATCGTGGCGCAGGGACTGGCTGCGGGTACTTTTCTAAACGTTAATGTTCCTGATCTGCCCATGGATCGAATCAAAGGCGTCCGGATTAGCAGACAGAATATCAAACCGTTTAAAGAACAGATGGAACGCCGTATGGATCCACGACAACGGCCATACTTTTGGCATTCGGTCCTGCCCAACGCTAGCCCGGCGGAATCAGAATCCGATTTGGCCGCCATATCAGAAGATTTTATATCCATAACGCCGATCAAATGCGATACAACAGATTATCAATCAATTCAATCCCTTAAATCTTGGAATATCCGTGTCAGATGAAAACGAAATTCATCAGCCAGCTGCAAGCAGGCCTCAGCCTGACAGATCAATTTGTGCTAACTGAAAAGACCATGGCCCACAAAAAGGATGGCAACAGCTATCTCAACCTGGTGTTATCCGATCGGACCGGCCGTGTGAAGGCCGTGGTCTGGGACAATGTGGACCAGATTGCCTCCCAATCCGAGTCGGGCCAGGTTGTGGTGGTCACGGGACACGTGGGGAGTTACCGCGGTAAACTTCAGATGGTGGTCAAAGAATTGAAAGCGGCAGCCAAAGACGAAATCAACCCGGCCGATTTCTTGCCAGTGACGGAACGGGATGTGGATCACATGTTTGAACGTCTCCAAAAACTATCCCAATCGCTGCAAAAAGACTGTCTCAGAGATCTATTCGGAGCATTCTGGTCTGATGAGACCTTGGTAAGCCAATTTAAGCACGCCCCGGCGGCCAAAAAAATGCATCATGCCTATATCGGGGGCCTGCTGGAGCATACCTTGTCCATGGCAGTGCTCGCAGATAAGATCAGCGAGCACTACAGCGGTATTGATCGTGATCTACTCATTGCGGGCGTTATCCTGCACGATATCGGCAAGCTGCGTGAATTCACCTATGATGTGGCCATCGACTATTCTGATGAAGGTCGCCTGGTAAATCACATTGTTATCGGCATACAGATGATCGAAGATAAAATTAAGGCCATCCCTGCCTTTCCGGAAGAAACCGCCATGCTGTTAAAGCACCTGATCATCAGCCACCACGGCAGCCGCGAACTGGGTTCACCCGAACCACCCAAAACCATCGAGGCCGTGATGTTAAATTGCATCGACGAGATGGATTCCCGGGTCCAGGCGATTCGCGAGTTCATGGCCAAAGAGGATCCAGGCGAGAAGTGGACATCCTATCATCGGCTTTTGGAGCGGCATTTTTTTAGGGGGAGACCGCATGACTAGTGTGAATCGTCCGGTTTGAGAATATTTTATTGTTATGGGTTTATAAAAAAGAACGTCCAATATTGATTATTTAGGAGACAGAAGCTAGGAGACGGAATACAGGAGTCAGAATACGGAATACAGGAGTCAGAATACAGACCGGAAGCCAGGAGGCTTGGAAGTCGACAACGGCTTTCGATTTATCGTTCATACCTTAAAGCATATGGCTAATTATCTGCTGAATTCTGACTCCTGAATTCTGACTCCAGATAATTAAGTGCGAGGTTGGAAGTTCAATGTTTATCACCTTTGAAGGCATAGAAGGTTCCGGCAAGACCAGTCAGATACAGGGTATCCATGCGCATCTGAGCGAACGGGGATATGACGTCATCACAACCCGGGAACCAGGCAGTTCCGACATCGGAACTCAGATACGATCGATACTTTTGGATTCCCGAAATAAAGGCTTGGATCCCCTGGCGGAACTGTTACTTTACATGGCCGATCGTGCCCAGCACCTGAATGAAACCATCAAACCGGCCTTGTCAGCCGGCAAGATCATCTTGTGTGACCGTTATTATGATGCGACCTTGGCCTATCAGGGATTTGCCCGCGGTTTGGATATTGGCTTGATAAGCGAATTACATCAACTGGCTTTTTCCGATGTGAGACCTGATTTGACCCTTTTACTGGACCTGCCTGCAGAGATGGGCCTGGCCCGGGCTTGGCAACAGATCCAAAACGGCCAGCGCACCGAAAAGGAAACCCGTTTTGAGGAGGAAGCCCTGGCTTTCCACAGCAAAGTCCGTTCCGGCTATTTGGACCTGGCAGGGAAAGAACCCCGGCGATTTAGGATAATCGATGCGTCTGCGCCGAAAGAACAGGTACAGCAAGCGATCATGGCTAAAATCGAAAATGTTATTAATAGAGACAACTTATGAGTGGATCCATTTTAGACGCCATCGGCCATACGCCACTGGTTGAAATCAAAAATTTGAATCCCAATCCACGGGTCACGATCTTGGCCAAGCTGGAATATTTTAATCCAGGCGGTTCCATCAAGGATCGTGCAGCCTTGCGCATGATTGAGAATGGCGAAGCCTCTGGAGAATTGACCCGGGAAAAAACCGTCATCGAAGCCACCAGCGGTAACACCGGCATCGGGCTGGCCCTGGTTTGTGCCGTAAAAGGATATCGGCTGTTGTTGGCCATGTCCGAATCCGTCAGCCAGGAGCGCCGCAAAATACTGAAGGCAAGGGGTGCCGATATCCTGTTGACTCCCGGACATCTGGGAACCGATGGTGCCATTGAAGAAGTCTATCGGCTGGTGCGCGAGAACCCGCACGATTATTTCATGACAGATCAGTTCAATAATCCCGCCAACTGGCAGGCACACTATCATGGCACAGCTCCTGAAATCTGGGAGCAAACCAACGGTCATATCAACAAACTGGTGATAACCTTGGGTACCAGTGGTACCGCTATGGGTGTGTCCCGACGCATGAAGGCGTATGATCCGGCAATAGAAATTATTGGCGTCGAACCCTATCTCGGCCATAAAATTCAAGGCCTGAAAAATATGAAGGAGGCTTATCGTCCTGAAATATTTGAAAAAATTCGGCTGGACCGCAAGGTTAACATCGAAGATGAGGCGGCCTTTGAAATGGCCAGGCGTCTGGCCCTGGACGAAGGTCTGTTCGTCGGGATGAGTAGTGGCGCGGCCATGTCGATTGCATTGACAGAAGCCGAAACCATGTCTCAGGGTACGCTGGTGGTTATTTTGCCGGACAGCGGTGAGCGCTATCTGAGCACGTCACTTTTTACCATTCGCGATAAAGTGGAGCTGAAACTGTTCAATACCATGAGCCGTACAAAAGAGTTATTCGAACCGCTGGTACCCGGCAAGGTTAGCATGTACTCTTGCGGTTTGACGGCGCATGCCAGGATCCACTTGGGTGAGTGTCGCCGCTTTGTTTTTTCGGATCTTCTCAGGCGTTATTTGGATTATCGCGGTTTTGATGTCACCCATGTTATGAACATCACCGACCTGGATGATAAAACCATCGCGGGCTCTGAAAGCGCCGGGATGGAGCTGGGGGATTTCACCAGCCAATATATCGACACATTTAAGCAAGATCTCAAACACCTGGGTATCAAGCCGGCGGAGGACTACCCCAAAGCCAGCGACCATACCGGCGATATGGTTTCAGTAACCGAAAAACTGGTGAAAAGCGGCGCTGCATACGAGAAATTGCGTTCCATCTATTTCAATATATCCCGTCATGAAAGCTATGGCCGTCTTTCTAATATAGATATTAATAAGATACGGCTGGGGGCCACAGTTGATTTGGATGAATACGAAAAAGAGAATCCCCGTGACTTTACGTTGCTCAAGCGTTCCAAGCTGTCGGAGCTCAAGCGAGGCATTTTTGTCAAAACAGAATGGGGCAATGTGCGCCCATCCTGGCATTTACAGTGTGCCACCATGTCCATAAAATGTCTGGGCGAAAATTATGATATTCATGCCGCCGGACGTGAACTGGTTTTCCCACACCATGAAAATGGCATTGCAATTGCCGGGGCCCTGACCGGTAAACCCATGGCACGGTATTGGATCCACTGCGACCGGGTGCTGGTGGATGGCAAAAAAGTGGATGAAACCGGTCAGGGTCTAACGATCAAGGATCTCATGGATATGGGATTTAACGGCCGCGAGATTCGCTGCTGGTTAATATCGAGCCATTACCGCAAATTAATCCGCTTTGATCGGCATAAATTGGAAAACGCACGCAATTCACTCAAGCGACTGGATTCATGTGTGGCCCGGTTGTACGAGCTACCGCAAGGGCCGGCATATCCGGAACTGGATCAACTGCTTTATGATTTGCGCTACGGATTTACAGACGCCATGGACGATGATCTCAATATTTCAGCTGCCATGGCCGCGGTATTTACCCAGATAAAACGGATTAACCGGTTGATATCGGAAAAGCAGATGCATGCATCCGATGCTGCTCAGATCCTCGACATATTCAAACAAATCAATACAGTTCTAAACCTGTTTGAATTTGAAGAACAAACCCTGGCCAATGACGTTCGAGAGTTGCTGCAAAAACGGGAGAGGGCCCGCAAAGAGCGAGACTGGAAACTGGCTGATCAAATCAGGGACACGCTTATTTCACGTGGGATTAAGGTCAGGGATCGGGAGAAAATCACATGAAGCCGTTTCTATTTCCCTTTACCTATATTGATACGCCCGAACTGACGGCCTGCGGGCAGTTCTTTCAGGGCCTTAAGGTTTTTCAGTTTTCCAACAAGACCATACCTCCTGAAATGCAGACGGACTTTGATAGCGGAAAAGTGGAAGCCGTCATGCCTGATCCGGACACGCGGTTATCCTTTGAAACCGCACTGGCGGAAACCGAAAGCTGGGCCCAGAGCCATCGCTTGGGGGCAGCATCCTACGCCAAGGGACATCGGAATCGCATACCTTTTTTTGATGCATCCTCGGTAGCCCAAATCCGGCAGGATATCCGCAGGATCGATCAGCAGGCGCAGCCGGCCGATACCCATGAAAACGAGACCATGGCGGCTCGTATCTTCTTGCAAATGGCCCAGTTCTTTGACGTGCAAAACCGGTCAATTGTCCAGCAAATGCACCGGCAAGCTTCCATGGAAAAGACGCTCTATGAGGAGTTGAGAGGGGATGCAGCTTTGGCGCACTTGGATTTTGAGAAAGAGTTTGACGACCCGGCGCAATACATGTTGCTGGATCGGCTTAAGGCCTGGTCCCGGGTCTGGACCACCACAAGCGATTCACACGATCTGTTTGTTACCACACGTCAGGCTGTGATTGCGTTGATTCAGGAACATTTCCCTAAAAATATAGACTTCCTGCCAATCGCGACCCTACCGGCAATCGGTACGAATGCCCATGATACACAGGAGCGCTACCGGGATTTATGGACCTTCTGCCACCAACTGGTGACTGCCGATCCGGCTCGCATCACAGAATCCGGATTGCTGGACACATATCCCCCAACACCGGGGACATCCGATGGCATCCAAATTCACTGGTTGCCGGGAATATCGCCGGGTCAACTATTTGGCTACTTGTGTGAACAAACCGATTCCACCAAAACCCGTGCAACCAACGGTGTGAAAGGCATGAATACCGTAATCGGGTTGATCGAAACGGAGAAGATGTGAGATTCTGGCGATGCTTTAAAATTATTTGGGGAACATCAGAACAGGGCTTGACTCGCTAGTTGAATTGGTATAATGGCTGTTTCGTTGAATTACAAACATGGTGGTTTGACACCATAACCGAATATTACGAAAGGAGGCTCTAGAATGGCTTTTGTACCTACGGTTGATGAAGAGAAATGTGTAGGATGTGAAGAATGTGTCGACGTGTGCCCAACGGAAGTTTTCGAAATGGAGAATGAAAAATCGGTACCGGTAAACGCAGATGAATGTTTGGGTTGCGAGAGTTGCGTTGAGGTATGTGAAGAAGAAGCGATTACCGTCGAAGAGACGTAATCCGATTTCGAGCACTACCCGTTTATTTAAAAAATGAGTTGCACCAATCTGCCCCATTCCGGGTTCCATCCGGGATGGGGTATTTTTTTTGGAGAAAAGGGTTCAAGAACTAAAGGCTATTGGGCTGAAGACTGTTAGGCTGTTAGCAGCTAATCGCCTAATGGCCTAAATGCCTAATACGCTTTCGGGTGTACCTTTATATAATCATCCGTGAACCGTAAAAGTACCAATCCAATTTAGATTATTGTCATAACAAACCGGGAGATGAACGTTTGATCATACCATGAAGTGCTCTTTTTCTTTGGGGATAATGCACCGGGTGGTTGATTTCAATTCCGTTAGGAGCGATTGAGCTTGTTGGCCTTTGGCCTCGATGGTGGTATCGGTCTGGCCCGGGTCATGGTGAAACATATAGAGATTGTCGACTTTGGCCTTGTGAGCCAGGCGAACCACTTCGGTGGTGGCGGAATGGCCCCAACGTATGCGGTTGGTATATTCCTCTTCAGCGTAGGTACAGTCGGCGATCAACGCATCGGTCTCCAGGATGAAGTCCGTTAATTTTTTGATGTAAGCACTGTTATAAAACCGGCTGGTTTTGGGAAATAGTTCATTGTCGGTGATATAGCATATGGATCGATCCTTATAATCTATTCGGTAGCCTAGACAGTGGCCCGGGTGGTTTAGCAGGATGGTTTGGACCTGAATACCATCGATGGAAAATGCGCCCTCTTTCAAGTCCTTAAATGCGACTGTGGCACCAAATTCTTTGATTTCAATGGGGAAATAGACACCATCCATCTGGCCGGCAATCAATTCCCGGATGGATATGTCGCCGTGGGCCGGGCCCATAATCTCAAACACATTGCCCTGCCGGTAAAGGGGCGTAAAAAAGGGAAGGGCGTTGATATGATCCCAATGGGGATGAGAGATGAATATTTTGGCTTCGACCTGATGGCGGTTTTCGCCTTCCAGGTGATCGGAAAGGGACTTGATACCCGTTCCGGCATCGAAAATGAATAGACCGCCTTTGGGGAACTCAAGACTGACACAGCTGGTATTACCACCGTATCGGATCGATTCCGCACCCGGTACCGGCAGGGTACCGCGTACGCCCCAAAATGTCATCTCGATGCGATCATCCACGATACGACGTATCTGGTCGGCGATTTTTTCAGGTTGAATTGGTTTGACGATATACCCATCGGCGCCCACATCAAAAGCCCGTTTACGATCTATTTCATATGCCTTTCCGCTTACCATCACGATTTTGGTATTGTTCAGATTTGCTTCGGCGCGAACTTGTTTGCACAAATCGAAGCCGTCGATGCCGGGCATCATAATATCCAGGATCAGGCAATCCGGCTGCTTACGGATGATTTCCTTCAAGGCATCCGAGCTGGTGGTGCTGGAGACAATGGCCACGGATTCTGAAGACAAAAACTTGGTCAACAGCTTGATAAACACCCGATCATCGTCGACTATGAAATAGGTCCGTTTATCAGACATTAGGGGTTCTCGCTGGCTATCTGCCGGAAGGCAGGCAAAGATTGAATGAAAAGATCATAAAAAAAAGGATCAAAATGGTTGCCTTTGGCCTGAGCCATTTTCCGTAAAACCTCTTCTTCGGGATCTGCTTTGCGGTAAACCCGATCCTGGCTAAGGGCATCGTAAACATCCACAAGCGCAACGATTCTGGCGGCCTCCGGAATATTTTCTCCGCTCCGATTTTCCGGATACCCCTTGCCCTCCCATTTTTCATGGTGAAACAAGGCAATGTCATGCGCCATTTGCAGCATAGGGAATTCGGAGTCGCCCAGGATTTGTCCGCCGATGGTGGTGTGCGATTTGATAACTTCAAACTCATCCGTGGTTAATGGCCCTTCTTTTTGAAGGATCGCATCGGGCACACCAATTTTGCCAATATCATGCATGGGTGCTGCCAGGCGAATATCATCCACTTGCTGTTTGGACCAGCCGGCAGCCTGGGCCAGATGGGCACTATACAGGCCGATTCTTTTGACATGCCCGCCGGTTTCTTCGTCTCTGGACTCAAGCGCCGTCAGCAATCGGATAATGGTTTCTTCCTGGGTCTGACGTATGAGACGCGTTTGCTTCTGAACAATTTTCTCAAGTCCTTCACCGTATTCACGCAAGGTTCTTTCCAGCCTGACGGTTCTCTCTCCGACTGTCAATCGCGCCCGCAGCTCGTCGGGGTCAAATGGCTTGATAACGTAATCATCGACGCCGACTTCAGATAAACCTTTGATCACATCCTCCTTGTCACCCCGGGAAGTCAGCAAGATGGTATACACATATGGTTTATCCCTGCCACGGCTGCGGATGTGACCCACCAACTCCAGGCCGTCCATTTCGGGCATCATCCAGTCGGTGATCACCATGTCAATTTCTTTGGACAAGAAATGTTCTAATGCTTCCAATCCATTTTCAGACGAGATAACCTGGTGGTCCCATTTTTCCAGGAAATGCTGCAATCTGCGCCGGGTTATGTCATCATCTTCAGCGATCAGTATCTTCAATTCATGGTCTCCCTGGAAATATTCAAGAACATTCTTTCAAGACTGTCAAGCTCGGCGGAAAGCTGCTGGTATATACCAGCGGCATTTTCAAGTTGTGCTTCACTGCCCATTTTTTCGAGGGCATATGCTTTTTGGGCCGATGATTCGATTTGAAAATTACCGAGCATGCCTTTCAATGCGTGCGCTGTTCGTTGCAGTCCGGGGCCATCTTTTGATTCGATGGCGGTCTTAATATTTTTTAACATGTCCGGGTAATCGGCAACGAACATGTCGATGACCTCTCTTAAGAATTCCCAATCATTGTCAAAAGCCTTTAAGAGCGCATCTTTATCAATAAATGGCTGCGTTTCTTGGTCCACAACGTCCTCCTTCTCAATGGGTTCTGGTTTGGCTTTGATGAGGTTCCGGATGGCATTGGCCAAGGCTTTCGAAGAAATTGGCTTGGGGACATAATCATCCATTCCGGCTTCCAGGCAGCGTTCGCGATCCCCTTTCATGGCATGGGCGGTCATGGCGATGATGGGTGTATGGACGCCCTTTTGTGCTTCCAGTTCACGAATCTTGGCCGTGGCTTCAAAGCCATCCATTTCCGGCATTTGGACATCCATGAGAATGATATCATAGCTAGCTTCGGTTACAGCCGCAACCGCTTTATGACCGTTGCTTACAATATCTGCCGTATAGTCCCATTTATCCAACAGGCGCGATATAAATTTCTGGTTAAAGGGTGTATCCTCGGCAACCAGAATGGTGAGTGCCATTTGGGGCTGGGTCGTTATGGGTTCGGCTGCTCGCATCTCGCTTTGTGTTTGTCCGTCCGGTTGAACAATGGCTTTGATGATGGCATCCAACAGGTCGGAAGGTTGAATCGGCTTGGTGATGGCTGCCGAAATCTTTGGTTCATCTAAGTTAACCTGCTGCCGGTCGCGCAAAGACGTGAGCATGAGAATGGTCTTGATATCCAAACCTTCCTGACGTCCCAGCCATTTGACCAAAGAAAACCCATCCTCGTCCGGCATATCCGAATCGATCAAGATGAGCTCATAAAGAGAACCAGACTGCCGGGCGTCCCTGAGGATTTCTTTGGCTTTTTTGGCGCTGGTGGTGGCAATCGGTGCCATGTCCCAGCTTTCCATCAATTCCATCGTGATTTCAAGGTTGCTTAAGTTGTCGTCTACAACCAGGGCTTTTTTACCACGAATACTGATGTCTGGAATTACCGTTTGTGTTTGGGGTTTGTCCGGCGCTTCTTTGAAGTGGGCGCTGAAATGAAAGGCGCTGCCCGGGCCCACGTTATTGTTCCGGGGTAGTAAATGCCCAACAGATACCGGACTTTCTATCCAGATGCGGCCCTGCATCAGTGACACCAGTTGTTTGGATACCGCCAGACCCAGGCCGGTACCCCCGTACTTGCGGGTGGTGCTGCCATCTGCCTGGGAAAAAGCACCGAAAATGGATTCCTGTTTTTCTTTGGGTATGCCGATGCCGGTATCTCTGACAGTGAATGCCAAGTGATAGGGATTCTGGCTGTCGGTCTCTGATTCGATGGTGACGACGATTTCGCCCGCGTCTGTAAACTTGATGGCGTTGCCGACCAGATTTAGAATAATCTGACGAACCCGGGATGGATCGCCGACCACAATATCGGGTACTGCCGGGTCTACGCGGTAGGCCAGTTCAAGTTTCTTTTCATGGGCCTTGGCGGCTAAAATCCGCAAAGATTCTCCAATAAACTCTGGGAGGTTGAACGGAATATGCTCTAATTCGAGCTTGCCGGCTTCTATTTTAGAAAAGTCCAGTATATCATTGATCAGAGAAAGAAGCGCATAGGCCGCAGAAATAACGACACCGAGATCCTCACGCTGTTCATCCGTAAGATCGGAATCAAGCGTCAATTCAATCAAACCGATGATAGAATTCAGGGGGGTGCGGATCTCATGGCTCATATTGGCCAGGAACTCGCTCTTGGACCTGCTGGCCGATTCGGCAGCTAGTTTTTCTTGATACATGGCCTCGGCCAGTTTCCGCCTGGTGACATCACGAAGTAGCCCACGAAATCCAGCCACATCACCATCCGGGTCGATGACGAGCGACAGCGTGGTTTCCAGGTATTTGCGGACACCATCACGCTGTGTAAAGGACCATTCCAGTTCATTGGTATGGGCAGTCTGATTGTGATACACTGCGAAAAAGGCCTGCATCATCTGCTGTCCGTATTCCGGACCTAAAATGGCGTGGATATCCTGACCGATCAGATTCTGATGGGTTTGACCCAGAATCCGGCCCAAAGAACTGTTGCAGAACGTCAGCCTGCCCTCCCGACTGAATTCATAGTAACCATCCTCGATACTTTCGATGATCGTCCGGTACTTTTCTTCACTCTGACGCATGGCGGCTTCGGCAAATTTACGCTGATTGATGGTAAACTGGGCATGGGATCCGAAAATGGCGAAAAAAGAAAGGACCAAAAAGCGGGTGAGCAGATCATTGAATTCAGGGCCGACAAGCCGTTGGACAAAGGTGATATTGTTGGGCAGCAGTGCATAAACCAGCGCCTCGAACAACCAATAGAAAATAGCCAGACCGAATCCGATCAGGGCCATGTGATCCATGAGTCGTTTTTTATTGCTGTTTTGCATGCTTACCATCCAAGGAATGGACCATTTTATGACAAAATGAAGAAAACCACAACAGTATTTTTAACCGAACCCCTACCGGTTGTTGTTGCGTACCGGCGGTGAACATATATATTGCGATCGGTATTAAATTATGATAGCCTTCCAATCCATGAAACAGTACGTGATAGATGAGATAAGACCTGAAGATTATAAAGAAATCAAAGCGTACCTGGATTCCAATTTTGGCGAACCGGAACTGGGTAATTTATACTGGTTGCCGCTTAACGAAGCAATGCTAACGTCCGTGCAAGCATCGCATGTTTCCTGCCACCCGTTGGTAATCGCCGTGGAACTGGAACCGGAAAAACTTACTTGCGAATTGCTGGTGCGGACCCGGCAACGTGTTCGCTGTGATTGTATCGGCTATGCTACCGAAACTCAAAGAAACTGGATTGTGAATAGCATTGACGCGATTTTTGAAAAGTTGAGGATTATAACCTGATAAAATTCGAAGCACGAATATCTAAATCCTAAACAATATCCAATGACTGAAATTCAAATGATCAAAACAGACCAGCAGGCATCATGTTAAAGGGCATGTTTGAAGCATTAGCACATTTGGATTTTCAATTTGTTTCGGATTTCGATATTCGGATTCAGGATTTGATAAACGTGTAAAGGACAAACCTTTGTTAGGGTAGTCAGCGCTGGATATTCTGAGGCCCTTTATCTGCTATGTTTTGGAATCGTTTACATACGGCCGTTATCATTGTTTGGGTTGTGGTCGTGACCTTTGTGTTGGGAATCGTGGTGATTTTGGTTGCACTTTTCAGCCGAACTGGTAATTTCCCCCATTTGATTGCACGTGCCTGGGCCCGATCCATTTTAATTGTTGCCGGCACGCCGGTACGCGTTGAAGGCATTGATAATCTGAAAATAGACGGCTCGGTTATTCTGATGCCCAATCATCAAAGCAATTTTGATATACCCGTACTACTGGGATGTCTGCCGGTTCAATTCAGATGGTTGGCCAAAGCAGAATTGTTTACAATTCCGATTTTCGGTCGCGGCATGCGCGGCTGTGGTTATATCAGCATTGACAGGTCCAACCGCAAATCGGCTTTTCGGAGTCTGGCCGAAGCTGCCCAAAAGATTCGAAATGGCGTTTCAGTTCTTATTTTTCCGGAAGGGACCCGCAGCCGGGATGGTGAGATTCAACCCTTCAAAAAAGGTGGTTTTGTGCTGTCGGTGGATGCCGGGGTTGTCATCATTCCCATCGTCATTTCAGGCACCCGCAGGGTAATGCCCAAAGGAAAACTGCTGATTCGCAGACAACCTGTTACAATGAAAATATTGGCGCCGATTGCCACATCTGACTACACGCGAAAAACAAAGGATGAGTTGATGGTTGTGGTGAGAGAAACCATCTGCAAGGCCTATAAAGAGATAACCGACCAATAAACCATGCCACTGAAAATTATACCGTTGGGAGGCCTGGGTGAAATCGGCCTCAACATGATGGTCTACGAATACGAGGATGTTATTTTCATCGTCGATAGCGGATTGATGTTCCCTGAAGACTACATGCTGGGGGTGGATTATGTTATCCCCGATATGGACTATATCCGCAGCCACCGGGACAAGGTACATGCCATCGTGCTGACGCATGCGCATGAAGATCATATTGGTGCGCTTCCATTTTTACTCAGGCAGATCCAAGTTCCTGTTTACGCCACCGCCTTTACCCTTGGAATTGTCCGGCACAAACTAGAAGAACACGATCTGAGCGGTGTGGCCGAACTCTACGAAATTTCGCCCCGGGACTCGCTTCGAATCGGTCCGTTTGAACTCGAGTTTATCAGTGTCTGCCACAGTGTGGTCGATGGTGTGGGATTGGCAATTAGGACGCCGGTGGGCAACATCATCCACACGGGCGATTTTAAAATCGACCATACTTCTCCCGAAGGCCTGCGAACCGATGTGAACCGATTTGCCCGGTGGGGTGAAAAAGGTGTGTTGGCGCTGCTTTCCGATTCCACCAATGTCGAGAAGGACGGCTATACCATTTCCTCTGAACAGATTGGAACCAAGCTGGCCCAGTTGGCGACAGACTGTCCCGGTCGTATCATCGTGTCCTTGTTTGCATCCAATATCACGCGCATCCAGCAGATTGTAGATATTGCTGCCAACCAGGGACGCAAAGTGGTTTTCAATGGCCGCAGCATCGAGTTAAGTGTTCGTATTGCCAAAGAATTGGGCTACTTGAAGATCCGGGCCGATATGGAGATCGCGGTGGATGAGCTGGACGCGTTTCCCGACAATGAAATTGTTATGGTCATGACAGGCAGCCAAGGGGAGCCCATGTCCGCGCTCACCCGTATGGCTGTGGGAAACCATAAACAAATCACCATCAAACCGGCCGATACGATTATGCTGTCATCCAAGTTCATTCCGGGCAACGAAAAAGCCATTGCCAATATTATCAACAACCTCTATCGCCGAGGCGCCAATGTCATTTATGAAAAGATCTCTGCCATTCATGTGTCCGGTCACGCCTTTCGCGAGGAGTTGAAGTTGATGATTAACCTGGTTAAACCCAGGTACTTTATCCCCATCCATGGCGAATACCGGCACCTGATCCTTCACAGCCGTCTGGCCCAGCAGGTGGGCATTAAGACCGAAAACATTCTGGTCGCCCAAAACGGCAACATTATCGAATTTTCAAAGCGTGGTGTCAGCCTCAGCGAAATGGTGTCAACGGGCAAGGTTCTGGTGGATGGAAAAGGTATCGGTGATGTGGGCCGCAGTGTTTTAAAAGAGCGCCGGACGCTTTCCAAAGAAGGGCTGGTGGTCGTGAACATGGCCTTTGACGAGGAAACCGGCATCATTGTCTATGGCCCCGATATTGTTTCTCGCGGTTTTGTATTTGAAACCGAAACCGGACATTTACTAGGTGACGCCCAATGTGTGGTACTGGAGGTTGTCGAAGATCTGGGACCGGAAACACCCCACCGTATTGAAAAAATCCGACACAAGGTCCGCACGGCATTACGACAGTATTTTTTCTACACCATTGGTCGTCGCCCGGTTATTTTACCGTTTTTAATAGAAATTTAGCACCTGAATCCGGCATGGAATTCGATGATTTTTTTACAAACCTTATCCAGGTAGTCGTATGCGAAAAGAAATAATCGGCATTTTGCTGTTTTTTCTGGTCATTTTCAGCATGATCAGCCTGCTCAGTTATAGTCCCAACGATCCCTCCATCAACAATGCCAGTTCAGGTGGGGATATACACAATCTGTTCGGGGTTTTCGGTGCCCATACAGCCGGCATCCTGGTGGGCTTGTTTGGTATTGGATCATTTTGGTTGCCCTTGCTATTACTGCTTATGAGCATCCAATCCTTTGGTAAGC
>Ga0180435_10000684_pt1 | contig 35740 bp, 38 predicted proteins | sample SS_ome_3_FD_132467 | JGI IMG/M metagenome (GOLD analysis project Ga0180435, IMG submission 132467) | Hypersaline lake sediment archaeal communities from the Salton Sea, California, USA - SS_3_S_1 metaG | ecosystem: Environmental > Aquatic > Non-marine Saline and Alkaline > Hypersaline >... | reverse complement strand
ATAAGCAAAACCGACACCCGGCAGTTTGCCTCCCAGGCTTTCCGTTATGCGCCACACCGAACGGTGATCGGTCTCGGTCAGCCATTGCGGTTTGTTTTGCTCCGGGTCGATAACCAACAGGCCGTGCAGTTCCGCGAACGGGAACTTGTTAAACAAGAGACGGCAGGACCGACCCTGCAAATCACCAGCCCAGAGCACCTCTTTTTGCAGAAACGGCTTGTTGAAGTGGAAACCGTTGGGGTCGAACGGTACGCACAGGCTATCCACAACAGCACTGCTCGCGCGGGCCGGGCGATAGGCACGCAAGGGATTGAACTGCAGTTCGAAGCCGTCGACCGTGCGAAAACGGGTGAGCTCCAGGTCGCCGAAACCGACGGCCATCAGCTTGAGAAACACCAGCACGTCATCCGGCGCATCGCCCAGTGGCCGGCCAGCCCGCAGAGTGGCGCGCATCTGCTCAGACAACTGTTCGAAACGCTCCTGCAAAGGCCGCTGCAGGCGTTGATAGATCGGCGCGTCGTAGGTGGCATTGGCCAGCACCAGGATGAACACGCCGAGGTTGTGGTGTTCGGCCAGCATGCGCTCCAAGCCGTCGATGAAGGCTTCGCGCAAAACCTCCCGATTCCGAAAAATTCCGGGTTCAGTCATGTTTGCAGTGCTTGTGCGGGGGATCGGGTACCGGGTCCACTCCGCCCTCATGCCAGGGATGGCAACGGCCAACACGCTTCAGACCCATCCAGATACCGCGCAGCGGGCCCCACTTTTCCATGGCCTCAATGGTGTAGGCCGAGCAACTGGGATAGTAGCGGCAGTTGTTGCCCAGGATCGGACTGATCAATATCTGGTATCCGCGCACCAGGCCGATGAGTAACTTCTTCATGAACGTATTAGAGCACAAGCACCCGGGTTAAAATGACTCCATGATCGGCAGCCTCTTTCTTTCGCCCCAATCGCCGCAGGACAGCTGCGACAGCGACACCCTGAACCAGGTACTGGATGTGTTGCACATCAAGGGCAGCCTGATGCACGAACAGGCGGGCCTTCAGGTGTACCGGGCCGGCGAAGGATTCGCCCGCCACGTGGTGTATGCCGGCTGTTCGCCGCACCTGCGTTTCGAACCGGAACACGAGAACGACAAGCACTTTTGCCACGTTGCGCTGCATGGTCCTTTCGAACAGCCCCGGGTGCTGACCGGCGAGAACACCGTCAAGCCACGCTGCCCGCACTGCCGGCAACGGTTGAACGACTGGGCAGACCGCCTCGGGCAGGCGCCTTTGCCCTGCCCCGGATGCGGTGGCGCACTGACAGACACCGAGCTGGACTGGCGCCAGCATGCTGCGGTCGGCCGCTGCTTCGTGGAGATGCGCAATGTGTTTCCCGGTGAGGCCTCGCCCAGCGACCAGCTGATGGCAGCCCTGCAGGAAGCCAGCGGCTTTGCCTGGCGGCATGCCTGGTCGGCCCTTTACGAGGGGGAACGAGCCTGAACTCAGGCCGGGACGACGCGATTTTTCCCGGACTGCTTCGCCTGGTACATGGCCTTGTCGGCACGTTCAAACAAGCCCTCAATCCCCTCGTCCGCCTGCGCCATGGCAAGCCCGCCGGACAGGGTAATCGTGATTGGCTTGTTGTGCGAATGCATCCCGGCGTTGGCTACGCGCTCGCGCATCAGGTTCGCCACCTTGAGGGCATCCTCCTGAGGGGCCCCCGGCAATAACACCACGAACTCCTCGCCACCATAGCGGGCGATGAAATCGGTCTCGCGCATGCCCTCGTGAAGAATCCTTGCGATCAGCGCCAGCGCGCGGTCGCCCGCCTTGTGACCGAACACGTCGTTGATCTGCTTGAAGTTATCGACATCCCAAACCACCAGGGCCAGGGGTTCGCCGAAACGCTTCCAACGGGCCAGCTCCTGCTCGGCCCGGTCTTCGAACGCACGGCGATTGGGCAGGCCAGTCAATGCATCCGTCATCGCCTTGTGCTGACTATCCGCCACCTGGCGGCGCAGGTCGAAGGTTTCCCGCTCCAGCGCCTCCAGCTTGTCTCGCAGTGCCGCTGCCTGCTGCTCCGCCTCGTCGATGCGTTCACTTTCGCCCTGCAGGTGGTCCGCCACGTGCTGCTGAATCTTGTCCAACACGCCCAACACCTGCGAGCGTAGCTGCAACATATCCCCCTGGTTCTGAATATTTGCCGACAGGCCGCCGACCTCGTCGCTGACCGCACGACCCAGTCTTGCGCCACTTGCGCGCGCGGCGGAGCGGCGCTCGCCCTCGCCGGACATGAATTGGTCGATGGCCCGCAGGCGTTCGCTCAGCTGCGCGAGAAAAGTGCTGGTCGCCTCTGCATCCTGATTGACCTGCTCGAAGGCATTGACGGCCAGAGCACTGATCTCGCGCACCACGTCCACCCAGGCCTCGCCCGAAGCATCGGGCTTGAGTCTGACCTGCAGGTCGAGAACATCCCGCTGCAATGCAGGCGGCCACTTGAAGGTGTTGATCAGATCACGCAAGACCTCGTTGGGAGGCGTACCCGCTTCGCGTTGCAGCAGCCGCCCCAGCAACCCGGAAGGCTTGTTAGCACCGCTGGCAGCCACGCCCGGGAACAACAGGGATGCGAGTTGATCGAGCTGTTTGTCACTGGCAGTGGCCGGAGCAACTGCCAGTTCTCGCCACAGCTTGAGTACCGACTTGGCCTGGCTCCCGCTCAGGTTCGAGCGATCGAGCACCTGCACGATCAACTCGCCGCTGGTGCGCGTTTCCTGCGCCTGCACCAGGGCATCGCCGAACTCCTTGGCCTGGGTAAGCAGTTTGCCTTCGGCACCGTCACGCGCCGCCTTGTGCAGACGTTTCAACTGGGGATCGAGGACAGCATCCAGACCCTGCGTGGCGACGCACAGGCGGGTGATCAAGCGCAGCAGCTCGCGCTCGGCCTGTGCATAGTGTTTTTCCTGCGCATCCGCCTGGTCTGCCAACACCAGGTAACGGTCGCGCCACTGAGCCTCGTCCGCCATGGCCTCAGGCTGCAACGCGACCGATTTCGGGCACCACCAACTCCAGGGCGATGGGCAGGTGATCGCTCAAGGCATAGTCCAACACCCGGGCGCTGCGCACCTCTATCGCCCTCGACACCAGGATATGGTCGATGCGCCTGACCGGCCGCCAGCTGGGGAAAGTCGGTTTGCGACAGGCCGGCTCATGCAAACCGTTGTTCTCGATAAAACTGCGCACTTCGTGCGAGTCGCAACCGGCATTCAGATCGCCCATCACCACCAGATGCTCGCTGTTACCGACCAGTTCCGCGACAAAATCCAGCTGGCGCTGGCGCTGGCGCCGAGACAGCGCGAGATGCATGCTGCAGATACGTAACGCCCTCACCCCCTCACCAAATTCAATCAGCATCGCACCGCGACCATTGCCCGGCGGCAAGCGGTAGTTGGTAACACGGGCGGGCTCAAACTGGCTGAGAAAGCCATTGCTGTTCTGCGCGAGCATACCGATGTTGCGATTGACCTGGCGGTACCAGTGCGAATACCCGGCACGTCGCGCCAGGTATTCGGTCATATCCAGAAAGCCGGTGCGAAGGCTGCCTGAATCGACTTCCTGCAGCCCGACCAGGTCGTACCCATGCAACATCTGGGCAATCGCATCCATGTTGTGCAGACGCTTGCGGCTGGGCAGCACGTGCTTCCAACCCTTGGTGACATAGTCCCGGTACTGCCCGGTGTCGATGCCGGCCTGGATGTTGTAGCTCAGCAGCCGCAGTATCGAGCCGGATTTCAGCTCGTGCGGTTTGTGCGACTGCGGAAGGTGCATGTAGACAACCTCAGCGGGCTTCTTTGCGTTCGTTGCGAATCTCATCGACCAAGTGGTCGGCAAGTTCCACCATACCTTTAAAGTTCAGACCACGTTCGTTGCGGTAGCGACCGTCAATGACCAACTTGGGTACCGCGCGCACCCCATAGCGACGCAGCAAGGTGGTGGCGCGATTGGTTTTGGCGGCCACCGCGAAGGATTTCATGGCAGCGCGGAACTTCTCCAGGTCGACGCCCTGTGACGCGACGAAATCCTCGACTGCCTGCGCCGTTTTCATGCGGTTTTTCTTGTCGTGGATCTCCTTGAAAAAGGCCTCGTGCAGACGCTCACCCTCGCCGATTGCCTGTAGCGCATAGTAGGCCTTCGCATGCAGATTCGCCGCACCGCCAAACATGGCCGGCACCCGCACGAATTCGATGTCATCTGCTTGATTGGCCAGCCACGCCTTCACCGTCGGTTCGAAGTCATAGCAGTGCGGGCAGGTGTACATGAAGAACTCCACCACCTCGATCTTGTCACCCACTTTGCCATGTGGGGGCTCTGGCAGGATGGTCGAATAGTGCAGGTTTTCCTGGAAGTCCCGAGCCTGCACAGGCGCCCCCCAAACGAGTAAAGCGGTAACGAGAAGGGTCATCAGCTGTTTCACGGTGGGTTTCTCCTTGGATTTTTTTGCAGTGCCTTAGAACCGACGCAGCGGCATGGGTTCCGGCCCAATTCATAATTTTGTCGATCTTACCTTTGCTTCAGGCAACTGCAATACGTACCTGTGTGACAGGCATAAAAAAAGGTGGCCTAAGCCACCTTTTCGCCATGGATGTGCAGAAATCAACGCAGGCCCTGGATGTACTGGGATACTGCAGCGATCTCGGCATCGGTCATCTTGCCGGCAACCCCACGCATCATGGAGCCGGCATCGTTATCGCGCTCGGACTTGCGGAACTTGTTCAGCTGAGCAGCGGTGTAGTCGGCGTGCTGACCATTCAGCTTGGGGAACTTGGCCTGCGGGTTGCCGACGCCAGTCGGACCGTGGCAGGCGGCACAGGCGGCCACACCAGACGCGGCGTTACCTGCACGGTAGATGGTCTGACCCAGTTCGACCTGGTCTTCAGCAGCGGTACCGGTGGAACCAGTCTGGCTGGCGTAAAAAGCAGCGATGTCAGCCATGTCGGCGTCGCTCAGGGGAGCGGCCATTGCGTTCATGGTCGCGTCGGTGCGCTTGCCGCTTTTGAAGTCCTGCAGTTGCTTGACCATGTAGGCCTCTCCCTGACCGGCGAGCTTGGGAAAAGTCGGCGCCGGGCTGTTACCGTCCATACCATGGCAGCCAGCACAAGCTGCGGATTTCGCCTTTCCTGCAGCTGCGTCACCAGCAACTACCGCCTGGCCGGCAAAAGCAAACGAAAACAGAGAAGCGATCAGCAGAACTTTCTTCATGGTCTTTCCCAAGCAAATCAATCAATATTTTTGAAAATCGGGGAGGGATTATAAGGAAACTCTGATCAAGGTGCGAAAAAAATTTCCGCCCAAGGGGCCCGGGTACTTGACCAGGCACAAAAAAAGCGCCCGAAGGCGCTTTTTTCTGGTGCCGTTAACGGATCACTTCATGGTCGCAATGTAGGCGCCCAAGTTATCCATGTCAGCGTCACTCAGGCCCGCGGTCATGGCCTTCATGGTCGCAGCCATCGGGGTGTTGCGCGCACCGGATTTGAAGTCACGCAGCTGCTGTGCCACGTAGCCTGCCTCCAGGCCAGTGAGCTTGGGATAGTTCAGTGCAGCATTGCCTGCACCGGTCGGGCCATGGCAACCGGCACAAACAGCATACTTGGCCTTACCTGCAGCCGCATCACCGGCAACAGCGGAACCGAAAGCACCCATCAGGCTCAGGGCGGCTACGCTAAGAAGTAATTTTTTCATAGGTCTCTCCAGAGATGGTTAATACAGCAGTCCACCACTGGTGGACGGGTTAATTTCTTTGATCAGCGCTGGTTTATAGCAAACCAGTAAAGCACCGGCAATATCGGGAAAACTGCCAATTGCGCCGTATCAGGGCCGCTCGGTAAAGAAGCGGAAGCGCAATTGCACGGGGTCTCCCCCCTCTTCCAACAGCAAGGAGGCCTGCCAGTGCATACGCCTTTGACTGCAGATGGGGAGAATGGTTTCACCCTGCCAACGCCCTTCACTGTCGGGCTTCAGCGACGTTCTGTTCAGCCCCATCTCCATGTTAAGGCCGGTGATATCAAGGCGCCGGGGTACCCAGTCCCCTCCGGCAGCCTGGACCTCGACCCGCAGCGGCACCATCAAAGGAATCGGGCGCGGCAGAACGGACAGACGCACCAGCGTGCCGTCCGGTAGCCCACCTTCACAGGCAGTAGCCGCCAGATCGCAGTCGTCGACCTCGACGACTAGCGCAGTTTCGGCGCCAACTTGTATGTAACGGGCGGCAAAATAGCCCACGGCCAGCAATACTACGAATACAATTCCCAAATAGGCTGTTTTCATGTCTGTCCTGCTTCTGTAGCGGATGCCAACACCTTACCCTCGAAAGGGTTGCAATCAAATGGAGAGCACATAGCTTTATTTATGTATCACGCAACTTCCTGCGACCCAGGTGAGATCGATGGTTGACTGGATTCAAGGCCGCGTAACGCGCCGCACTGCATGGAATGCGACACACTTCTCGCTCCATATCCAATGTGAACGCGCTCCCTTTATTGCCGGCCAGTTCGTGCGGGTCGGCCTCGACGTCGATGGCGAACGTCTGACCAGGCCCTATTCCTGCGTCAATCCGCCACACCAGTCCGGGGTGGAAATTTTCTTCAACACGGTACCCGATGGCCCGTTGAGCAACCGGCTTGCCCAGCTGCAGGAGGGAGACGCCCTCTGGCTGAGCGAGAACATGAACGGCCTCCTGACCCTGCCAGAGGTTCCAACACAGGCCCGCGATCTGTGGATGATTGCTACCGGTACCGGGGTGGGCCCTTTTCTCTCGATCCTGCAAACGGATGAACCCTGGCAACGTTTCGAACGCGTGGTTTTGGCCTACGGCGCTCGAGACCTCAGGAGCTTTTGCTACCCGCAATTGCTCGACGAACTGCTTGAGCAACACCACCAGCGCCTCAGGGTGATCCCCTGCGTAACCGCGGAAGCACCCCAGATCGGTTTTCACGGACGTGTCACGGATGCCTTGCGTAGCGGCACACTTGAGGACTTGGCAGACCGCCAAATCGACCCGCAGCTGAGCCATTTCATGCTTTGCGGAAAGCAGGAGATGATCAGTGAAGTCAGTGCGCTCCTAAACGAACGCGGCCTGCGCAGGCACCTGCGCCGGGAACCAGGCCAGGTCAGTAGCGAAAAATATCACTGAGCTATCACGACATGCTGGGAAATTCGGCGGCGAAGTTGGCGATCCACTCGGCCGCCGCCTCCTCGCTGGTCAGCCGACGCCCTTCATCGCGTTCCACCTCGCGGCGGTATTCCTCAATGTAACAAAGCTGCTCAATCATACGTATGCAATAGCGGTCACTGGCTTCGGCAAACCGAACCCCCACTTCGTATCTGGATGAAACGCGACGGCACCAGACGACGATACCCTCGGCCTCGAACTGCTGATCGAAAAAAGGGATCTGCAGCCGCACCTGGTAGCCCGGCTCGAACTCGACCTGCGCAAGAAAACAAACCCCACCTTCGCTGACATTGCGTAGCTGCTCGCGCAACGGAGGCACATCCCCGCACACCGAGCAATGAATTGGCATACCACTCGGATGGCGTATGAACTGACGCGACGTGGAGGATGGCTTGCGACGGCTCATTGAAAGTACAGCTTCCGTGTTAGAAAGATTCCATTAATAAATCTAGCCCAAAGTCCCGAAAACCAAAGCCCTTTCTTCCTCGGTGAGTTCGCGCCAATCCCCCTCGTTTAGCTGCTCGTCGAGCACCAGGGCACCGACACTGCAACGGTGCAGAACCGTCACGCGGTTGCCCAGGGCCGCGAACATGCGCCTGACCTGGTGATAGCGCCCCTCGTGCAAAACCACGCGTACAGTGCGCGGCCCCAGGCGCAGCAGCTGTGCCGGCCGGGTCGGCTTGTCCTCATTGCGCAGTTGCAGGCCCTCGGCAAACCGCTGTTCGGCATCAGCGACCAAGTCCTCCGCCAGCTCTGCCTCGTAGACCTTTGCGCAGCCATGCTTTGGCGAGGTGATCCGGTGCGACCAGTCACCATCGTCGGTCAGCAGCAACAGCCCGGTGGTGTCCTTGTCCAGGCGCCCGACAATATGCGCCCGCTCGGCGACGTCCTCGGGCAACAGTTCCATCACCGTGGCCTGGATGTCATCCTCGCGCGCGCACACAAGACCCGCTGGCTTGTTCATCATCAGGTACAGCGGCCCGGGCATGCCCAGCAGTTCGTCGTTCCACTGGATCAGGGTGTCCTGATCGACCAGCAGCGTCGGGTCGCGCACGATCTCACCATTGATGGCAACGCGTTTCTTGCGGATTTCGATCTTCGCCTGCTTGCGCGACAGGTCCGTGGCTTGGCTGAGCAGGCGGTCTAAACGTAACTGCGGCATGGAATCCTGAATCAATCACTTTCTGGCGCGCACGATAGCATTGCCCACTGCGCGGACTGTAGCGGTAAACTGTGCGGATGAAATTCACCCAGTTACAGATGGGCCAGCGCTTCCGATACCAAGGCAAGGTATTCAGCAAAATCACTCCCTTGATGGCGCAAGCCGAAGGCGCGGACAATCAGAAACTGATCCCGCGCTCGGCCAGCGTCGAACCATTGGGCACTCCGTCGGAACAAGCGACGCCGCAAGGACCCAGCGAGATACCCGTCGCGCAGCTCGACCGGGCAATGAACGCATTGGCCTGCGACATCAACGACATCATTACCGAAAGCGGCCTCAACGCCGAGGAGACCGGCAACGTACTGCGCCAGTTACAAAGTGCCTTCCTCAAAACCCGCCGCATCCTCAACCTGCCGTAGGAACCCGAACCATGAAACACCTCATTGCTTTGCTAGCGCTGTTCGCTGCGCCAGCCATTGCCGAGCCCACCGCCCAACCAGCCCCCCCGCAGGCCCAAGGACCCAGCCTGGAACAAATTGCCATGCTGTTTTTCCGCCAGTACGACGGCAATGCAGACGGCACTGTGACCCGGCGCGAGTTCCTGACCCCGTCCATGAACCAGTTCGACTATCTCGACCGCAACCGTGACGGCAGCGTCGACATGCAGGAAGTCAGCGATTTCGTGCAGATGATGACCCAGCAGGGCCAGCCACAGTAACCCGATGCTGATCGACCTCGATGCGGCAACGCCCTCGCAGGCGTACTTTCACATGAGCCAGACGCTGGTTCCCAGGCCCATCGCCTGGGCACTCAGTGAAAATGCCAATCGCAGCTATAACCTCGCGCCGTTTTCCTATTTCTCAGCAATATGCAGCGACCCGCCGCTACTGATGCTGTCGATCGGGAAACGCCCGGACGGTTCGCCCAAAGACACCCTGGCCAATATCGCCGAGCGTGAGCACTTCGTGGTGCATATTGCGCACAGCGGGCAGCTGCAGGCCTTGAACGCCAGTTCTGCCAGCCTGGCCAGCGGCAAATCGGAAGTTCAGGAGTTGCAGCTGCAAACCACGCCAATCGAAGGCTTTCCGCTACCGCGCCTTGCCGACGCCCGTGTCGCCTATGCCTGCGAGCGTTACCGCATCGACCATATCGGCAACCAGGACCAGGCCCTGGTGTTCGGACGCATCCGCAGCATGTACCTCGACGACGATATCGTTGCGCAAACCGACAATGGACGCTTGAAAATCGACAACACCAAACTCGACCCACTAGGCCGCCTGGGTGCCAACGAGTATCTCTGCGCAGGCCGGGTTGAATGCCTGAAACGTCCTGAATAAGACCTCCCCACAGCAGAGGGGAGGCCAAGTTCAAACAACCGGCGCATCTAAACGCATCAGCCTGTCGCCCCACTGGTAACTGGCCAGCCCCAACAGAATGACCCCGGCTCCGGCCAAATCGATGGCGCTCACCTGCTCCTGGTTCAACCAGGCACCCAGCAACAGCGCCAGCACCGGGGTGATCAGGGTTGCCAGCGCCACCGTGGAGGGCGAGACCTCGCGCAACACGTAGTAGTAAAGAACGAAGCCGAAGCCCGTGGCGATCGCCCCAAGGTAGAGGATCGAGTACAGCGCCCGTTGGCCCAGCTGCACGTCGGTGTGCGCGCCATCCAGGCCCCAGCTGATCCAGAACAACGGCACCGCGATCAACAAAGCGCCGGTGGTGGTCTCAAGCGGATGCAAGCCCGCCCCGATACGCTTGATCGTGACTGCGCTGAGTGAATGCGCAAACACCGAAACCAGCACCGCCAGCAGGCCCGGCAGCTGATTGTTGCCCAGCTGCACACTGTGACCGAACACCAGCAGCAGGCCACCGATACCGAGCAGCATGCCGAGGCTGCGGAACGGCGTGAATACTCGCTCGGCCAGTATCAGCGCGGCGAGTAGACCAGTCATCACCGGTGCCAGGCCGAATACCACCGAGACCATCCCCGACGGAATGAACTGCGCGCCCCAGTACACGCTACCCATTGCCACCCAGATACCCAACCCCGCTGCCAGGTAGGTGTTGCGCGCCTCGGCATGCCAGCGCATACGGCGACTCAGCAGCGCCACCAGCACCAGGCACACGAACACGCCCAGTTGCATGCGCGCGCTGACGCCCAGCCAGGGGCCTACGCCCTCGCTGCTCCACTTGATCGCCAGTGGCGTGGTTGTCCAGATCAACACCATTCCCAGGTACGCGGCGGGCACTGACATTTTTTCCTCCCATCAACAAAAGGCCCACAAACAAAAAGGCCGCAGCTCGTGCAAGCTGCGGCCTTTCCCAAAATCGGATTGTGAAATCGATCTATGAAAGCACGCAGCCACCCTTCAGCCAGCGCATTGCGCGGCGTACCAGTACAGCCAGATTGAGTGCTTTGATCGTGTTCATGTGCACGAGTGTTGCCTAATCCCAGAAATTACACAAGCCGATTATTTGCCACTCATGCGGTCGCCTGCTCCGGATTCTCAGCCAAGTGCTGCCATGTATCGACCACGGTATCTGGGTTGAGCGAGATACTGGTGATACCACGCTCCAGCAACCATGCCGCCAGCTCCGGGTGATCGGACGGGCCCTGTCCGCAGATACCGACATACTTCTCCGCCTTGTTGCAGGCGCCAATAGCCAGGTCCAGCATCGCCAATACCGCGTCATCGCGCTCGTCGAACGACTCGGCGATCAGGGCAGAGTCGCGATCCATACCGAGAGTCAACTGGGTCATGTCGTTGGAGCCGATGGAGAACCCGTCGAAATGCTCAAGGAAACGGTCAGCCAAAATGGCATTGGACGGCAATTCGCACATCATGATCAGGCGCAGGCCATTCTTGCCGCGCTCCAGTCCATTCTCGCGCAGCAGCTGTATAGTCGCCTCAGCCTCCTTGAGGGTACGCACGAACGGCACCATCAGTTCGACATTGGTTAAGCCCATCTCGTCGCGCACGCGCTTCATCGCGCGGCACTCCAGTTCAAAGCAGTCACGGAAGTTGTCGCTGATGTAACGCGAAGCGCCGCGGTAACCGATCATCGGGTTTTCCTCGTTCGGCTCGAACTGGCGGCCGCCAACCAGGTTGGCGTACTCGTTGGACTTGAAGTCGGACAGACGCACGATCACCGGGTAGGGCGCGTAGGCCGCGGCGATAGTGGCCACGCCCTCGGCAATACGGCTGACATAATATTCCACCGGATCATCGCCATAGGCGGTGGTCTTCTCATGGATGACCTTCTGTACGTCATCACCCATGTTCTCCGCATCCATCAGGGCCTTGGGGTGGATGCCCACCATGTTATTGATGATGAATTCCAGGCGCGCCAGGCCTACACCTCGATGCGGCAGCTGCGCAAAGCTGAAGGCCCGGTCCGGGTTGCCGACGTTCATCATGATCTTGAGCGGAATCTCCGGCATGTTGTCCAGCGCGTGCACCTCGTGCTCGAAGTCGAGACGACCCGCATAGACCAGGCCCTCGTCGCCCTCAGCGCAGGACACGGTTACCTCCGCAGCATCGGCCACCTTCTCAGTGGCATCGCCGCAACCGACCACCGCCGGCACACCCAGCTCACGCGCGATGATGGCGGCGTGACAGGTGCGGCCGCCGCGGTTGGTGATGATCGCCGAGGCCTTCTTCATGATCGGCTCCCAGTCAGGGTCGGTCATGTCGGTCAGCAACACATCTCCAGCCTCGAAGTCCTGCATGTTGTCCAGGCTCTGGCACAGGCGTACCCGACCGGCGCCGATGCGACTGCCGATGGCACGCCCGGAAGCCAGCACGCGGCCAGGCTCGCGCAGGCTGTATTTTTCCACCACGTTGGCATTGCTCTGCCGGCTCTGCACGGTTTCGGGACGCGCCTGCACGATGTAGATGCGGCCATCCACGCCATCCAGTGCCCACTCGATATCCATCGGGCGCTGGTAGTGCTGTTCGATGGTCAGGGCCATCTTTGCCAACTCCTGGGTCTGCTTGTCATTGATACAGAAACGCAGGCGGTCCTCCGCATCCACGCTCACCGTCTTAACCGGCTCTGTAGCATCGCCCGAGTAAACCATCTTGATCGCCTTGCCACCGAGGTTGCGGCGCAAAACCGCCGGGCGACCGGTGGCCAGGGTAGCCTTGTGCACATAGAACTCGTCCGGGTTGACCGCGCCCTGCACCACGGTTTCACCAAGCCCGTAGCTGCCGGTGATGAACACCACGTCGCGGAAGCCGCTCTCTGTATCCAGGGTGAAGGCCACACCGGCGGCTCCGATGTCCGAGCGCACCATCTTCTGGATACCAGCCGACAACAGCACACCTTCGTGGCTGAAACCCTGGTGATCTCGGTAGGCAATGGCACGGTCGTTGAACAGGGAGGCAAACACCTCGCGAATCGCGCGCTTGATGTTGTCCAGGCCAGAGACGTTCAAGAGGGTCTCCTGCTGACCGGCGAAAGAGGCATCAGGAAGGTCTTCCGCGGTAGCAGAAGAACGTACTGCCCAGCTCACCTCGCTGCCGTACTCGGTTTCCAGCTGTGCGCAGGCCGCGTCGATGGCCGCTTCCATCTCCGCAGGGAAGTTCACCTCCATGATCCAGCCACGGATATCCCCACCGGCGGACTGCAGCGCGGCCACATCGGAAACGTCCAGACCCTGCAGGCGCTCAGCGATGCGCTTGTCCAGCCCGTCCTGCGCAAGAAACTCACGATAGGCCTCCGCCGTGGTTGCAAAGCCACCCGGCACCGCCACGCCGAGGGGTGCAAGGTTCTGCAACATCTCGCCCAGCGAGGCGTTCTTTCCCCCGACCTGTGCGACATCCTGCATGCCCAGTTTTTCCAGCGGAATTACATAAGTGCTCATCTTGGAAGCCTCTCGTGGTGATCAGGCATAGCCGACACGTTCGCGGCTGATACCCAGGGTTTCAACAACGTAACTGGCAACCTCCTCGATTGGAGGTCTCGGTGGTATCGAATTGCGGCAGCCCGGTGCGGCCGGAAACGAAGAACACGACGCGCAAACCCGGTTTAATCTGCCCCCGGATGTCCATCGAGACACCCCCGATCAGTCAATATGCACCGATTGTGCGCTGCACATTTCGTTTTGGTGAATTGAAAAGGCCAATAGTGGCTCCCTGGCCGGGAACCGCGGCTATGCTGAGTTACAGCGCATCGCCATTTCGCAAGACGTTGCTAACATACCTTTGCGCGCAAGCGCGTGTTAACCGTACACCTAGGACTTTGCATGGATCTGCCATGAACCCACCTGCCACGGCCTATTTCTTCGGCACCTGCCTGATCGACCTGCTCTACCCGACGGCAGGCCTGGCGGGCATGCAACTGCTTCGCAACGCCGGCATCCGCGTGGTCTACCCGGAAGGACAGAGCTGCTGCGGGCAGCCGGCTTTCAACTCCGGCTATCGCAAGGAGGCGTTAGCGGTGGCGCGCGCACAACTGGCGTGCTTCAAGAAGGACCACCCGGTGGTGGTCCCCTCAGGTTCCTGCGCCGGCATGATCAAGCACCACTGGCCTGAGCTGTTCGCCGGACAAGCGGATGAAGCGCAAGCCGTCGCCGTCTCGCAACGTACCTACGAGCTGACCGAGTTCCTGGTCGATGTGCTCGATCTTCAATTACAGGACCTGGGAGAACCGACGCAAATTGCCATCCATACCTCCTGCTCGGCGCGCCGCGAGATGAAGGTCGCCGATCGTATCGATTCGCTGGTGTCACAACTGGCAAACGTGGAAGTGCTGCAACAGGCCCACGAGACCGAGTGCTGTGGCTTCGGCGGCACTTTTTCTGTCAAGCAGGCCGATATCTCCGGGGCCATGGTGGAAGCCAAAACTGAGGCTCTGTACGCAACAGGAGCACAACGCGTGGTGAGCCAGGATTGTGGCTGCCTGATGAACATTGGCGGTGCACTGGAGAAACAGCAGCGCGACCTGCCGACCCAGCACATCGCTGAATTCCTCCTGGAAAGAACCGCTGGGGCGTCCCAATGAACCAGTCTGATGCCCTGCACCAACGCATCGACAAGGCACTTCACAATCCGCAGCTGCGGCGCAATTTCCGCGCTGCAATGGACGGCATCCGCGCGCGCCGTGCCGAACAGTTTCCGGATGACGTCCAGCTGCAGGCGCTGCGTGAACAGGCTCGTGCCATCCGCACCCACTCCCTTGGCCGCCAGGCCGAACTGTTGGAGCAACTCGAAGCCAGGCTGACCGAAAACGGCATCCAGGTGCACTGGGCGGAAACGCCTGAGCAGGCCAATGCCACCATTTACCGCATTCTCGACGAAGCCAACGCGCACTCGGTGGTCAAGGGCAAGTCGATGGTCTCGGAAGAAACCGAGCTCAACGGATACCTCGAGCAACGGGGCATCGAGGTGATCGAGTCGGATCTCGGAGAGTACATCCTGCAGATGGCACATGAGCCGCCATCGCACATCGTCGCCCCAGCCATTCACAAGAACCGCGTCGAGGTGGCCGAGCTGTTCCAACAGTTCCACCCGGAACAGCCATACACTGAAGACATCGACGAGTTGACTGGCATCGCGCGGGCAGTGCTGCGCGAAAAATTCGCCAACGCCGACGCCGGCATCTCCGGAGTGAATTTTGCGGTGGCCGAAACGGGTACCCTGTGCTTGGTCGAAAACGAAGGCAATGGTCGCCTGAGCACCACCGCACCGCGCATTCATATTGCAATCACCGGCATTGAAAAAGTCGTCGAAAAACTTGCCGACGTTCCACCGTTGCTGGAGATCCTCACCAAGTCAGCCACCGGCCAGTCGATCACCACCTACTTCAACATGATCAGCAGCCCGCGCCAGCCCAGTGAGAAAGACGGCCCGGACCAGGTCCACCTGGTGTTGCTGGACAACGGCCGCTCTCGCATCCGCATCGACGACGAACTGCTCGACACCCTGCGCTGTATCCGCTGCGGCGCCTGCATGAATCACTGCCCGGTATACGTGCACGTCGGCGGGCATGCCTACGGCACCACCTATCCCGGCCCCATCGGTACCGTGCTGGAACCGCAACGCCTGGGTATCGACCAGGTCGGCAGCCTGACCTCGGCCTGCTCTCTGTGCGGTGCCTGCGGCGAGGTCTGCCCGGTCAAGATTCCGCTGCCCAAGCTGATCAACCGCTTGAGAGCCGAAGCGGTGAACGCCAGCCAGGACGGAAATGTTCTTAAGGGGCAAGGCAGTCTGCGCAAGCGTGGCGAAGCCGGTGCCTGGAAGCTCTGGAGCGTGCTGTATGCCAACCCACGGCTTTATCGCCTGTTCACGCGCCTGGCAACGCGCCTGCGCAGCCTGACACCAAAGACCCTGAAACCCTGGACCGACTACCGCAGTGCCCCCAAGCCTGCGCCGCGCAGCCTGCGCGAACTGGCACAACGGGAGGGTTTCGAACTTGAGTGAGGCCAGGGAAAACATCTTGAGCCGTCTGCGCGGCAACACGGTCGCAGCTGACCCGCCTGCGCGTTCGGCCGCGCACGATCCCGGTTGGGATACGGATGCACGCATCGCGCGTTTCACTGAGCGCCAACAGGCAGTGCATGGCGAGGTACATCGCCTGGGCAAATCCGAATGGCTCAACTGGCTCGCACTGGAACTTCCCAGGCGAGGGCTGCGACGCGTCCTGGCTGGGACCGGCAAGGTGGGAAACCAACTGGTCCAGAACGCAGGGCGTGGCCTATCTGTCGAGCAATACAAGTACTCCATCGAGCAATGGAAACCAACATTGTTTGTAGATGTGGATGTCGCGATCACCGGTGCTGACTGGGGCATCGCCGAAACCGGCAGCCTGGTGCTTTGGCCGGATGCAGATGAACCGCGCCTGATGTCGCTGGCACCGCCGGTGCATATCGCTTTGCTACGAGCTGAAACGCTCTATCAAAACTTTGCCGAGCTGATCGAGGCTGAACACTGGGCCAACAGCATGCCGACCAACGCCCTGCTCATATCCGGCCCATCCAAGACCGCAGACATCGAGCAGACCCTCGCCTACGGCATCCACGGCCCCAAGGAGTTGATCACCCTGATCCTGGAGTGAATGCCTCAGATCGTCTCCAGCGCCTGGTGCTTGGCGCGGATGAATTCACTGTGGGGCAGGTAAAGCAGGTCTGCGATACGCCTCACCAAGTGTTCCTCGTAGTGGTGAACCCTCCCATCGCTACAGGCCACCTGCCACAAACCCAACAGCAAGTCGTATTTTTGCGCTTGGCTGAAACCACGATTCACCACCTCAACCTGCTCATGCAGAGAAGCCGTCAGTTCCGACTCGCGACCGGCCACTGCGATCAACTCCGCCAAAGCGTCATCGGCAAGACGCCACTGATCGCGCAACACCTGTTCCAAACGCTGCAATTCAGCGGCTTCCAGCTGGTGGTCTGATTTGGCCACCTCGAACAGCAGGATAGCGGCGGCCACGTGAAGCCGCTGCTCATCGGCGCTCTGATCACCGACCGGGGGCTCGAACAGACTCGCGATCGCTTTGAGCACGAAGGTCAGTCCTCGAGCGAGGAATGGGTGCCGTCACAGAACGGCGCATCGGTAGAATGTTTGCAGCCACACAGGCCGCGCTTGCCAGTCTCTTCCGCCATAAAACCGACCGGTTCAATTCCCGTACCCTTGTGCGAACCATCGCAGAAAGGTTGATTTTTCGAACGCCCACAGGCACACCACCAGTATTGCTTGCCTTCCTCCAGTTCGACGATGCAAGGCTTTCTCTGTGCAACAACCGGTTCCGACATATCTCACTCCTCAGTTACCGAAATCATACGGCATCACGAATTTACACCGCGGTTGACGCTGATCAACCCGTGTTTTGTGACGTAAGGCTAGCCTATCTCAAACTCGGGGTCTTAGGAGAAGAACATGGAACTCTGGAACGAATTATTCAGTGACTGGGTGGGAATTCTTTCCTTCGGCGTTATTGCCTTTGTCCTGGTAATAGCGGCTTTCTTCATCTGGTACTTCCTGAGCCAGTCCGGCAGCGACAGCTAAGCCAAAGCCTCAACAGCCTATCTACAAGTGCGGCACGTCCGGGCGTGCCCCTTAGTGGCATACTTGTGCCCAACATAGCCACCCACTTCGGTTGGCGCGACACAAAACATACCCCCAGCGGCCCAAGCGCCGTAAAATGGCGGGCGCTTGGCACAGCTCCTGTCACCCAGCATGCGTGTTTCGGGGGGCTGCAGCCATCGTTCCAGGATACCGATTCGGCCCATTAAAGACCGAATCAGAGCCAATCGACGTATGTTAGATTCGTCCGTAGCCATTGGGGCCGTCGCCGCAAGCGCGAACCCACCCTGGAGGCTGACCGATGCCTCTGATGGCAAAGGCCACCCAGCCTTGGAATGAAGATGTCGCGCCAGATGCGCGCATCGGGTCCTGCCGAGTATTAATCGAGAGCAGAAGCCTTCGATCGCTTCGCCCTCAGGAAACGGTTTTTTCGGGTAAGAGTTTTATGACACGTGTACTAGTGACTGGCGGTGCCGGTTTTATCGGAGGCAATTTCGTTCACCACCTCCTGGCCAAGCCGGATGTGGAGGTGCTGAACCTGGATTTGTTGACCTATGCAGGCAACCTGCAAACCCTGGCGCCAGTTGAAAACAACCCCCATTACCAGTTCCAGCAGGGCGACATTGCAGACCCGCAGATCGTGGAAAAACTTCTGACCGAGTTTCGCCCCGATGCCATCGTGAATTTCGCCGCAGAAAGTCATGTTGACCGCTCCATAGATGGCCCTGCGGCATTCATCAACACCAATATCTTCGGCACCTTCAACCTGCTGGACAAATCGCTGTCCTACTGGCAGGAACTGCAAGGCGAGCAACGCGATGAGTTTCGTTTCCTGCACGTGTCGACGGATGAAGTCTACGGCTCATTGGGCGACCAAGGCGCTTTTACCGAAGACACCCCCTATGCCCCCAGTTCGCCTTACTCCGCCTCCAAGGCCTCTTCGGATCACCTCGTGCAGGCCTGGCATCACACCTATGGCCTACCGACACTTACCACCAACTGTTCGAACAATTACGGCCCTTACCAGTACCCGGAAAAACTGATCCCGCTGATGGTCCTCAACGCGCTGGCAGGCAAGCAACTGCCGATCTACGGCAACGGGCTTAACGTGCGCGACTGGCTGTATGTCGGAGACCATTGCAGCGCAATCTGGGCTGTACTCGACAAAGGTCGACCCGGGCAAATGTATAACGTCGGCGGGAACAGCGAAAAAACCAACCTCGAGGTGATCGACACCCTGTGCGGTTTGCTCGACGAGATGTTGCCGGATTCCCCTTATCGTCCTCATTCACAGCTAAAAACCTTTGTCGATGACCGCCCGGGACACGATTGGCGATACGCGATCGACGCCGACAAGATCCGCACGGAAATCGGTTGGGAACCCAGCGAAACCTTTGAGTCGGGTATGCGCCGCACCGTGGCCTGGTATCTCGACAACCTGGAATGGTGCGAAGCGGTCAAGGCAGGCAGTTACGACGGCCAGCGCCTCGGAACAGGGCAAAAGACTTCGGGAGCCCCTTCATGAAAGGCATCATCCTGGCCGGCGGGTCAGGCACCCGCCTGCATCCGATCACCTTGAGTATCAGCAAGCAACTGCTGCCTGTTTACGACAAGCCGATGATCTACTACCCGCTCTCCACCCTGATGATGGCGGGCATTCGCGACATCCTAATCATCACCACCCCGCGTGACCAGGAAGCCTTTCAGCAGATGCTGGGCGATGGCAGCCAGTGGGGCATTGATCTGAATTATGCAGTCCAACCGGAACCCGAGGGACTGGCCCAGGCCTTTCTGATTGGCAAGGCATTCATTGGCAACCAGCCCTGTTGCCTTGTCCTGGGCGACAACATCTTCTTCGGCCGCGGCCTGAGGGCACTGCTGCGCCAAGCAGCCGCCAAGACCCAGGGCGCCACCGTGTTCGGTTACTGGGTGCGGGACCCGGAGCGTTACGGCGTGGCCGAGTTCGACACAGACGGGCGCGTGACCAGTCTGGAGGAAAAACCCGAAAACCCGAAATCCAATTACGCGGTTACCGGGCTCTATTTCTACGACAACCAAGTTGCCGATCTTGCGGCAGGCCTCAAACCCTCGGCACGCGGGGAGCTGGAAATCACCGACCTCAACAACCTCTACCTGCAACAGGGTCAACTCGAGCTGACCCGCTTGGGCCGGGGAATGGCCTGGCTGGATACCGGCACCCATGATTCCCTGATGGAAGCCGCCAGCTTCGTTGAGACCATCGAGAAGCGCCAGGGGTTGAAAGTCTGCTGCCCGGAAGAGATCTCCTGGCACCAGCAATGGATCGACGATCTCCAGTTGCAGGCGCAGGGCGAGGCCATGAAGAAAAACGGTTACGGGCAGTACCTGCTTGAATTGCTGGAACACGGGAGCCCGGAATGAAAGTCACCCGATTCGACATTCCCGACTTGCTGCTGATCGAACCCAAGCGTTTCGGCGACGAACGCGGTTGGTTCAGCGAGACCTGGCAGGCACCGCGTTATCACGAGGCCGGCATTCGCGAGGACTTCGTCCAGGATAACCTGGCCCGTTCGGCGAAGGGCGTGCTGCGTGGCCTGCATGCACAACAACCGCATCCGCAAGGCAAGCTGGTGCAGGTAATCGAAGGCGTGGTGTTCGACGTGGCAGTCGACCTGCGCCTCGGATCCCCCACCTTCGGCCAATGGCAGGGTTTCGAACTTAGCGGCGATAAGCCAAGCCAGTTTTACGTCCCGCCAGGCTTTGGGCATGGCTACTACGTGTTGAGTGATACCGCCTTGTTCAGTTACAAATGCACCGACCTCTACCACCCCGAGGCCGAATTGGGCGTGCGTTGGGACGACCCGCAAATCGGAATCGAATGGCCGCTGGATGGTGAACCGCTATTGTCCGAAAAAGACCGCCACGCATTGCTACTCGAACAGATACCAAAGGAAAGACTCTTTTGCTTCGAGTCCGCGCATGACTGATCGCTTACGCATTGCCGTTTTAGGTGCCACCGGACAGGTGGGCTGGGCCCTGTGTCGCAGCCTTTCCGTGCTGGGCCAGGTCCAGCCTGTCAGCCGTAGCGGCCAGAGCCATACCCAGTGTGATTTCTCACAACCACAGGATACGCTGCGGGTACTCGACGAACTGGCACCTGATGTCATCGTGAATGCCGCGGCCTACACCGCGGTTGACCGCGCGGAATCGGAACGCGAACAAGCCTTTCTGCTGAACGCCAGGCTACCGGAGTCTTTGGCCGAATGGGCTGCTCCGCGTAACGTTGCACTGGTGCATTACTCGACGGACTACGTCTTCGACGGCACAAAGGATAGCCCTTACACGGAGCAGGACGCGCCTTCCCCGATCAATGTTTATGGTGAATCCAAACTGGCGGGCGACATGGCCCTGTTGGAGAGCGATGCCGACGCCTGGATCCTGCGGGTCAGCTGGGTTTACGGTACGCGTGGCAACAATTTCCTGCAGACCATGCGTCGCCTGATGGCCGAGCGCGACCAGCTGCGTATCGTCGCAGACCAGTTTGGCGCCCCAACCTGGGCGCGATCAATAGCGGACAGCACCCTCGCATTGTTGTCGCAGGTCCTGCGCAATGAATCACTGCGCGCAGAATCCCGCGGCATTTACCACCTAGGTACTGAGAGCTTCACCAGCTGGCTCGGTTTTGCCAAAGAGATTCGGGATGTTCTCGGTCTGGAATGCCAGTTGGAGGGCATCCCGACCTCGGAATACCCAACCCCGGCCCGCCGCCCGGCAAACTCGCGCATGAACGGCGACCTGGTTGCACAGATGTTCGGCATCCGCCTGCCCGAATGGGATACACAGTTACGATTGTGCGTCGACTAAGCCGCGGACTCCCCCACTCCGCTTTTGGTCGGACTAACGTCAGTGACTTGGCCGAAAGAAAGGAAGCGCAAACAAGACGTCCCAAAAACTAACGTCTTTGGTAATTTGCCCTGTCAGGAATCACGTTGCGGATACCACCCCGTGGATTCTCGACATCACCGCTGTAGCGCGGCAGAAGAATCACGTGCAGGTGATCGATGCTTCGACCTGCAGCCCTGCCATCGTTGTTGCCCACCGTGTACGCATCCGGCTGTTGCCCCAGGAAAGGCAGCTCCAGCACGGTATCAATGTGATCCATGGGCCGGCCCTGCAGGTAGTCGCGGGTTTTCATTTCCCTGTACAACGCCTTCAGGTCAGTGCGTTCGATGACCTGTTTGACGCCCTGGAGCGCATCGAAATAGTCCGCCTGCTCGGTGGCGTCCAGATTGAACACCGAAACCACGTGTCGCCTTGGAATGACCAGGGCGTGACCAGGGTTGACCGGGTTGGTATCAAAGATGCCGACGAACGATCTGTTCTCGAAGATGAACGGGTCCGCCCGACCACCGGAAACCCGGCAGAAGTAGCAATCTTTCTCTGCTGCGGCATTACTCATAAATACAGCCTGTACTTCCTGAAACTGGATGCGGGACTGGCGCGGCCGTGGTCGGCACTCACACCGGCTTGTAGATCTCCGCGCCCTGCTGCTTGAACTGCTCGGCCTTCTCTTTCATGCCTTCCTCGACCGCCACGCTGATGTCCTTGAACTTATGGCTGGCGGCATACTCACGCACGTCCTGGGTGATTTTCATCGAGCAGAAATGCGGGCCGCACATGGAGCAGAAGTGCGCCACCTTGGCTGAATCCTTGGGCAGGGTCTCGTCGTGGAATTCACGCGCCTTCTCCGGGTCGAGACCGAGATTGAACTGGTCTTCCCAGCGGAACTCGAAACGGGCCTTTGACAGGGCATTGTCACGCACCTGTGCGCCCGGAAGGCCTTTGGCCAGGTCGGCGGCATGCGCGGCGAGCTTGTAAGTGATGATCCCTTCGCGCACATCGGCCTTGTTGGGCAGACCCAAGTGCTCTTTCGGGGTCACGTAGCAGAGCATGGCGCAGCCATACCAGCCGATGTTGGCGGCGCCGATGCCGGAGGTGATGTGGTCGTAGCCCGGAGCGATGTCAGTGGTCAGCGGACCGAGGGTGTAGAACGGCGCTTCGAAACAATCGCGCAGTTCCTTGTCCATGTTCTCCTTGATCATCTGCATCGGCACGTGGCCGGGGCCCTCGATCATCACCTGCACGTCGTGTTCCCAGGCGATCTTGGTCAGCTCGCCGAGGGTCTCCAGTTCACCGAACTGCGCTGCGTCGTTGGCATCGGCCACCGAGCCCGGGCGCAGGCCATCACCGAGGCTGAAGGACACGTCGTAGGCCTTCATGATCTCGCAGATATCTTCGAAATGGGTGTAAAGGAAGTTTTCCTCGTGGTGCGCCAGGCACCACTTGGCCATGATGGAGCCGCCACGTGAAACGATGCCGGTGACCCGGTCAGCGGTCAGCGGCACATAGCGCAGCAGCACGCCGGCATGGATGGTGAAGTAATCCACGCCTTGCTCCGCCTGTTCGATCAGGGTGTCGCGGAAGATCTCCCAGGTCAGATCCTCGGCCTTGCCGTTGACCTTCTCCAGGGCCTGGTAGATGGGCACGGTGCCGATCGGCATGGGCGCGTTGCGCAGGATCCACTCGCGGGTCTCGTGGATGTTCTTGCCGGTGGACAGGTCCATCAGGGTGTCGCCGCCCCAGCGCGCGGACCAGGCCATCTTCTCGACCTCTTCCTCGATCGAGGAGCTGACGGCCGAGTTGCCGATGTTGGTGTTGATCTTCACCCGGAAGTTGCGGCCGATGATCATCGGCTCGAGCTCCGGGTGATTGATGTTGGCCGGGATAATGGCGCGGCCTTCGGCGATCTCCCGGCGGACGAATTCGGGAGTGATTTCCTCCGGCAGATTCGCACCGAAGTTTTCGCCCGGGTGCTGCTTGAGCAGTTTCTTGTAGCGCGGGTCCTGGCGCAGTTCGTCGAGACGTTGATTCTCGCGAATCGCGACGTACTCCATCTCCGGGGTGATGATGCCTTGACGCGCATAATACATCTGGCTGACGTTCCTGCCCGCCTTGGCACGACGCGGCGCATGGATGTGCTCAAAACGCAGGTGCGCCAACTCAGGATCTCCCTGACGCTCTGCCCCGTATTCCGAGGTCGGCCCTTCGAGCTGCTCGGTATCGTCACGGTCGAGAATCCACTGGCTGCGCACATCAGGCATGCCCTTGAGCAGGTCGACTTTGACATCCGGGTCGGTGAACGGGCCGGAGGTGTCATACACGGTGATCGGAGGATTTTCCTCTTCGCCGAAGCTGGCAGAGGTAGGAGACTGCGTGATCTCACGCATCGGTACACGGATATCCGGGCGCGATCCGTGCACGTAGACCTTGGTCGAATTCGGGAACGGACGGGTGACCTCTTCCGACAGTTCGGCGGTCTTTTTGATGAAATCGTCTGGGATGGCGCTCATGGCATGGTCTCCGGGCGGGGAAGCGGAGACGTTGTCTGCCAGCTTCCCTACGCCTGTACTAGCAGGATCAGGTTCCAAGGGTGAATCTCAGCCGCCTGCGGGACGAACCGGGCGGCACCCCCAGCTGTAGATTCGCACCCTATCTAATGGGTGGGGGCAATTCAAGCGCGCAAAATCCGGGGTCACGTATTGCAACAGGTTTCCAGGATCTCGCCCAGCGGGCGCGCCTGGCCGAACAGCCAGCCTTGAAAATAGTTGCACCCGCGTTCGCGCAGAAACTGCGCTGTCGGCTCGTCCTCCACCCCTTCGGCCACTGCCCGCAGGCCCAGGTGGTGCGCCATTGCCAGAATCGTCTCCACGATCACCGCGTCGTTGGGATCCGTACCGATATCGCGCACGAAGGCCTGGTCGATCTTGATGCTATCCACGGGCAGGCGCTTCAGATAAGCCAGCGAGGAATAGCCGGTACCGAAGTCGTCGATGGAAAACAGTACACCCGAACGCCTCAGCATCTGCATCTTTTCGATCACCAGCTCCACCCGCTCCATGACCGATGTCTCGGTGATCTCCAGGCACAGCTTATCGGCCGGTATTCCGGCCTGGATGACCTGTTCGAGCAGTTCCGGCTCGAACAGGCCGTGATGGAAAGCACGTGCCGATACGTTAATCGATACCACCGGGGCGTTGTCGACACCACACTGCGCAATCAGCTGCTTGATGTCCTGGCAGGCCCGCTTGACCACCCAGTCGTGAAGATCGTGTACCAGCATGGTGTCGTCGGCGACCCCGACAAACGCCGAAGGCGAAATCGTGCCTTTCTCGGGATGCTCCCAGCGCGCCAGCGCCTCCAAGCCGACCAGTTGCCCATCGACATCGACCTGGGGCTGGTAGTGCAACTGCAACTGGTTGGTCTGAATCGCGGTGCGCAGGTCCTTTTCCACCAGCAGGCGCCTGCTCGCCTCCTCCTGCATGTCCGGCAGGAAAAACTGGTAGTTGTCCCTGCCCTGGGCCTTGGCGCGGTACATCGCGGTATCGGCATGCTTCATGACATCCTGGAAATTCTCTGCATCCTGCGGAAACATGGATACCCCGATGCTGCTGGAGACGAACAGCTCATGATCGTCCAGCAGGTACGGTTCGTGCAGCAGGTCCCTGACCTGGCTGGCTATCTTCTCCACTTCGTAAACGCAGCTGACTGGGTCGCCGGTGACCTCGGGAAGGAGCACGACAAACTCGTCTCCCCCAAGACGGCTGGCCACGTCTTCACCTCTGAAGCGCCTTTCCAGTCGCCTCGCAACCTCCTGCAGCAGCTGGTCCCCTACATGGTGTCCGAGCGAATCGTTGATCGTTTTGAAATTGTCCAGATCCAGGAACAGCAGGGCCCCGTTGTGGCCATGGCGCCTGGCACGTGAGAATTCCTGCTGCAGGCGCTCCAGAAAAAAACGCCGGTTGGGCAGATTCGTCAAAGGGTCGTATAGGGCCTCGCGTTCCAGATCCAGCTCTGCCCGATGGCGCCCCAGGTTGGCTTCCAGGGTTACCCGGAACAGCTGGTTGGCTCGCCACCCCGAGAACCCCATCAGAACCGCGAAAAGCAGGGTCACCACTCCCAGAGCCAGGCTCGTATCGGTATCGGACGTGAATATCCGCAACGCCAACGGCCCAAGACCCAGGACGATAAAAACGATCAGCGCAGACATGATCGGCGCCAGGGTGGTTACAGCGCCCGCCACCATGCCGGCGATGAGCACCACGAGAAAGGCCTGGTAGAGCGGCGTCTCGGGCCATAGCCACCAGCTTGCGGCGCCCCACAAGGCACCGGAAAGCATCGAGCCTACCAGCAACACCCAGTACCAGGTTTCAAAGGATAAGCGGCGCACGCCCTCTCGCTGGTAGGCCAGCGCCGCGAGCCAGCGGGCGCCGGCAACGAAACTGGTCAGCAGCCACCAGACCCATAAATCGACTCGAGCGACTTTTCCATTCAGCGTCAGGACCAGAATGGTGCTGACCGCCAGCACCGCCACCATGGCGAGCGGCGTGGTACGTAGCGCCGAATCCACCAGGTCGGGCCAGGCCTCCTGCCCCGCTCTCCCCGGGGATTTCTTTGTGAACAGATCTGTATTCATCGGCGGAAAATTCCGGGCTGGGAAAGCATCAACCGGCCGAACTATCCCGGTTCCCATTAATATGGCTCATCATCACCCAAAATGTTAAGCAATGCGATTCCCTTGCCTGAGAAGGGGAATCAGCTTAGCCTAGCGGGCCGCAGTAGTCCGACATCCAGGAGCCCACATGTCTGTCCCAGCTACGGAAAACGCCCGTTTCAACATGATCGAACAGCAGATTCGTCCATGTGAAGTCATTGACCAGCGCGTACTGGACGCCCTGATGGCCGTGCCTCGCGAGCAATTCGTCAGCGACGAGTACCTGGGGTTGGCCTTTGCCGACATCCACGTCCCGCTCTCGGGCAACAACGTCATGATGAAACCCATGCAAGAAGGCATCATGTTACAGGCCCTGGACGTCCAGGAAGGTGACCGTGTACTCGAAGTTGGGACCGGCAGTGGCTTCATCACGGCCTGCCTGAGCGCGCTCGGCGGCCGGGTGACCAGCTATGAAATCGATGCTCAAATGAGCGCAGAAGCCGGTAAACGACTGCAGCAGATCGGTGCGCAAAACGTAGAACTGGTGGTCGGAGACATCTTTGCCGCCGACCTCCAGGAGGGCAGTTTCGATGTCATCGCGGTTACCGGCTCCCTGCCAAACGGCGCTGGCAACCTGGAAAACCTGCTGGCACCCGGCGGGCGCCTGTTTGTCATCGAAGGGGAAGCGCCCTTGATGTCTGCCATCCTGGTCACCCGCAGCGACAAGGGCGAGCTCTCCCGCAAAGGCCTGTGCGAGACCCTGCTGCCCGCACTGCAAAACGCACCGCAGCCCGAGCGCTTCCACTTCTGAAAGATGCGCAACCTGCGCCCTGCTGAGCTGGCGGCCCACCTGCAAGGCAACCAGCCATTGCTGCTCGACGTGCGTGAACCCTGGGAATACCGGATCTGCCACCTCGAAGACTCGCAATTGCTGCCGATGGGCCAGATCCACCTGCAGTTGCAGCAGCTCGACCCCGATCGCGAGACAGTGGTGATCTGTCACCACGGCATTCGTAGCCGGCAAGTGGCCATGTTCCTGGAACACCAGGGTTTCAGCCAGGTGGTCAACCTGCTCGGCGGCCTGGATGCCTGGGCCCGCGAGGTCGACCTGGACATGGCTACGTATTGATGCCCGATTTCCCGCTCGGCGAACCGGCACCGGACTTTTCAGACCCGATCGGGCTGCTCGAGGCCTGCCATTCCCGCATTGCAGAAAACTGCGAACTGTTGCAACGCATGTGTGACCACCAGGACGCGCATGGCGCAGACGATGAACTCATCACTGCGGCTCACAGGGTGATGCGCTATTTCGACCTTGCCGCCCCTCTCCATCATGCTGATGAAGAGCAAGACCTGTTTCCCGCATTGGCAGGAGGGGCTGACCTGGCACCACTGATAACCAGGTTGCAGGCAGAACACGATGAACACGAGGCTCTGTGGCAAGGCCTACGAAAGGAATTGATGATTATCGTTGCTGGCAGGCGCAGCACACTACTGCGCCAACGCGTGGAGCCTTTTACAAAGGCTTACCTAGAGCATGCCGAAATCGAGAATCGGCAGATCCTGCCACAAGCCCGTCAGATCTTGGATTCCAACACCCTGGCCCGTATCGGGGCGTCGATGGCACGCCGTCGTCAAGGCTGAAAACATCAGCCGGACGGCAGCATTCTCTCCAACAGTCCGTACAGGCGTTTCAGCGCTCCGCGATTACGTTGCACCATCTGGCGCCCTGCCTCGCCCGCCGCCGAACGCACGCTGGCATCGCTCAACCAGGCCTGCAGAAGCGCGGACAAGCTCTCCGCATCGTGCACCAGTTTGGCGGCACCACAGTCAACCAGCATCCGGCTGATCAAGGTGAAATTGAAGGTATGTGGGCCAAAGCATACCGGTACGCCCTGGGCGGCCGCCTCCAGCATGTTGTGCCCGCCAACCTTGGCCAGGCTGCCTCCGATAAAAGCCGCATCGGCGGCCCCCAACAGCACCGGCAACTCCCCCATGGTGTCGCCAAGGTATACCTGGGTCGTTGCCTCGGGAAAGTCCCCGGACGAGCGTCGAACCAGGTTCAGCCCGGACTTGATCACCTGGCCGGTCACCCGGTCGAAGCGCTCAGGGTGGCGAGGAACCAGCACCAGCAAGGCATCGGGAAGTTCGTGCAGCAAACGGGCATGCGCGGCAAGCATGATCTCGTCCTCCCCCTCGTGCGTGCTTGCCGCCACCCAGACGGGTCGCCCCCCCCAGTTGCGGCGCATGACCTCGACCTGCTCATCCACACTTGCCGGCAAAGCCAGGTCGAACTTGATGCTGCCGGTGACTTCAATGGCCTGTGCAGGCACCCCCAGTTGGGCAAAGCGCTGCCCGTCATCTTGCGATTGCGCCGCGACCGTATCGATGCGGGCAAAAACATCGCGCGCAAAGCCTGCAACCCGTTGATAGCCTTTTGCCGATCGCTCTGACATGCGCCCGTTTGCCAGCAAGGTGCGGATACCATGCTCCCGGCAGGTCATCAGCAGATTCGGCCATACCTCGGTTTCCACCATCAATAGGCAGACCGGCCGGACCTTATCCAGAAAACGCTCCAGGCAGCTCGGCAGGTCGTACGGCATATAGGAATGCCACACCTGCTCGCCAAACAGGCGCCTTACCGTGGCAGACCCCGTCGGTGTGGTCGTGGTGATATACAGGGGCAGTCCCGGGTGCTCCCGCATCAGCAGGTGCACCAGCGGCGAGATAGCCTGCACCTCGCCTACCGACACCGCGTGGATCCAGACACCACCATTGGGAACGCTATCCGGCACATGTCCGAAGCGCTCGGCCCAGCGCTGCCGATAGGCCGGCGCACGCAGGCTACGCAGCAGCAATCGCAACAAGGCGAACGGCAGCAGCAGGTACAAAAGCAGGGTGTACAGATGGCGCATTGGTAGCAGACTCAGGTCGAAATGCTCAGTCGCTGAATTCCTGGGCAAGCTGCGCCAGGCTTTCTCCGAGGAAGCGCACGTGTTCCTCTTCCAGCGTGGGATGAACCGGCAGCATCAGACTGGTCTCTCCAAGTTTGCGCGCCCTCGGCAGGCGCTGGTCCGGCCCCAGCCCCGCAGAGGCAAAGGCACCTTCGAGGTATATCTCGCTGCAGGTGCCGGCAGATACCGGCAGCCCTTTGTCCCAGCTCGCACGAATCATTCCGTCACGCGCATCTTCGCGCATGGCCTCCGGGCGCACGAACGCATAGAACTTGTAATAAGCATGCGTTACATGCGGGGGCGGCTCGGGAATCCGCAGAGCCGGGATTGCCTGCAATGCCTGCAGCAGGATCTGCGCATGCCTGTTGCGACGTTCACACCATTGCTCCAGCTTGCCCAGCTGCAGGCGACCAATTGCCGCCTGCGGCCCGGTCATGCGCCAATTGCTCCCGACCGAAGCATGGACCCATTGGCAGCCAACCGAGGAAGAGACCTTGGCCTTGTCCATCAGGTCCTGGTCTTTGCCGTGATCCTTGAACGACCAGGCACGGCGATAAACCTGCTCGTCATCGGTCAACAGCATGCCGCCTTCGCCCCCGGTACTGAGGATCTTGTCCTGGCAAAAGGAAAAGGCTGCAGCATTACCGAAAGAGCCGACCGGCCTACCCCGCCATTTTGCGCCATGCGCCTGGGCGCAGTCTTCCAGGATCCACAGGCCATGCTGGCCCGCCAATTCGCCCAAGGCATCCATGTCGCAAGGCCAGCCCGCGAGGTGCACTGCCACCACGCCGACGGTACGCGGCCCTATCAGCGTGGCGACTGATTCCGGGTCCACATTCTGGGTCTCCAGATCCACATCGGCAAAAACGGGCACGCCGCCACGCAAAACAATCGCCGCAGCAGAAGCGATAAAGGTACGGCAGGTGACGATGACCTCGTCACCTGGCTGTAGACCCAGGCCCACCAAGCCGGCTTCCAGCGCCAGGGTACCATTGGCCAGGGCGACGGCATGCGAAACTCCGCAGTACGCAGCATATTCCTGCTCGAACGCAGCGACATCCGGCCCGGTCCAGGCGTTCACCCGCCCCGAACGCAGCACCGCAGTGGCTGCCTCGATCTCGTCTTCGGCATAGTGGGGCCATGCCGGGAACTGCATTTGTTTTGTCGCCATGCGGGGTCAGGCCGTACTGAAAGTCTCTGAAGCAGTGAATTCTAAGGTGTTTTCGACAAGCCCCCAAAGCAGAATGCACCCGGCCGGCATGCAAGATAAACTTCGCCCCCATGTCGCAGCCTGAATCTCCCTCCCTCTACTCCCCCCGTCACTGGCCCAGCTGGCTGGCCATCGGACTGTTGCGCCTGCTGGTCTTGCTGCCCTGGCCCCTGCTGATGGCCGTCGGCGGTGGCATTGGCAGACTGATCGGCGTCTTCGCAAAGCGCCGAGCGCACATCGCGGATATCAACTTGCAGCTTTGTTACCCGGACATGCGCCCCGAAGCGCGCAAAAAGCTGATCCGGGAAAACTTTGCCGCCATGGGCAAGGGCCTGATGGAAGTCGGCATGGGATGGTGGTGGTCGCACAAGCGGGTGGAAAAACGCCTGGTGGCTGTCCAAGGGGAAGAGAATCTGCCGCCAGACGACGGCCGCGGGACCATCTTTTTGACCGCTCACTTCAGCTCGCTGGAACTCTCAGGGCGCTACCTGGGGCACCGCAGCACCAGCCATGCCATGTACCGGCCCAATGAAAACCCGGTTATCCAGGAAATGTTCGAGCGCCATCGCACACGCCATACCGTGGGCATCATCTCGCGCGACGACGTACGCAGCATGATCAAGGCACTCAAGGCGGGGGAAGGCGTCTGGTTTGCCCCGGACCAGAATTTCGCTCACAAAGGAGGCGTTTTTGCCGACTTTTTGGGCGTTCCTGCTGCAACCAATACAGCGACCAGTCGGTTTGCCGGAATGACCAAATCGCGTGTCATCCCTTTTGTGCTTTTTCGCGTCAACGGTGGCTACACACTGTTGATCGAACCTGCGCTCGACGACTTCCCTTCGGACGATGTGACGAATGACACGCAACGCATCAACGATATTTATTCAAAGTGGGCGGAGCAGGCGCCGGAACAATACAACTGGATTCACCGGCGTTTTAAGACGAGGCCCGATAACATACCTTCCCCTTACTAAGATCACTCTTGCCGGTCGTGAACCCGTTGTTTAAAACTCATTGCCCTGTCCATAGCGTATTGAGCGATCACTGAGCAGGCTTCCCGTCGCATCCGCACGTTCGAAGTATTCGTTGAGGCGATCGTGGATGCCGCGCTTGATAGAAACCTTGCGGACCTTCCCTCTTGCCAGCCGGTCGATAAGCGTCCAAAGAGGCCTTTTCCAGGCATTACTAACCTTTAACCAATGCTGCAAAAGTCTTCCCGAGAAGTTCTTTTCGTGTTTTGCGAGATAGAGATATTTTGACAACAGGGTTTCACTCTTGGTTAGAACGACAACCTCCTGGCTACTGCGCGTTGAAGACGCATGCGAATGCACAAAGTGCGCACCGGGAAAATACCCGACACCCATCCCAGCATCATGGGCACGACGACACAGATCCTCGTCCTCACAATAAAGCCAGAAATCCTCATCCCACCCACCCAGGCGATTAAAATTTTCCCGACTGATCAATACCAGCGATCCGGTAACCCAATCCACATCGATAATTTTGGATAGCTGTTCAGGAGGAGTACGTGGATCTGGAAATCTACGTGGCATCAGAACTCGTAGCAGTGCTCGAAGCGATGGGAAATAAGTCCAGGGTGTAGTGAGCGGCGCGAAAGAACGCTGCAGACGTCCATTATCGTCATACTGCGGCGCAGTGAGGATAGCGTAGCGTGATTGCTCGCGGGCGGCGTTCCAGAACGCCGCAAGATTCTGCCAATCACAAATCACATCTGGATTCATGAACAGCAACCAGTCGCCGCGTGCTGTGCCGGCTCCGAAGTTACAGCCGTGGGCATAACCGTAATTTCCTTTGGAACTCAACAGCCGGACTTGTGGCCAGTCACGTTGAAAAGCATCATAGCGTCCATCGTCAGAATGATTGTCGACTACGATGACTTCAATCTGCCATTCCTTGCCCCACTCTGCAGGCAAGGAAGCAAACAAAGAATTCAAGTTCCGTGCAATATGGTCCCAAGTGCGAAAGTTGACAATGACTATGGAAAGCATGAAATCAGCTCAGTAATGGTTGATGTAATTTCCATGATGACCGGGCTTTTCTTTACGAAGCGAATACATTTGCGCACAATACCTGATCGTTAGCTTTGGGCGAACAAAGCCCTATTCTGCACATGTCCAGCGAAACTCCTGCTCCAAGCCTAAAGGCCGATATCGCGCTGTATAAGCGCCTTTTGGCCTATCTGCGACCGTACAAAACACAATTCGCACTGGTAGTGGTTTCCATGATCGTGACTGGCCTGGCCGAACCCGCGCTAGCGGCCCTTGTAAAACCTTTGTTGGATGGCAGCTTCGTAGAGAAGGACCCTTTCTACATTACCTACGTTCCGATCGCACTACTGGCGGTAGTCTTACTGCGCGCACTTGGGAACTTTGTTATCAGCGTCGGCATGAACTGGGTGACTGAAAAAGTCACTGTGGATCTCCGCAATGAGATATTTGCCAAGCTTGTAACATTACCGACCAGTTATTACGAAGCACATTCTACAGGCAAGATAATTGCCAAGCTGCTTCACCATGTTAACCAGATGAAAATGACGGCCACCCAAACGTTGGTGCCGTTGATTCGCGACAGCGTCACAGTCATTGCACTCCTAAGCTGGATGCTTTACCTCAACTGGAAGTTGTCACTGACTATCTTAGTCCTCGCGCCTTTTATCGTTCTGGTGGTTTCCATCGTCTCCCGTCGCTTACGCGTGCTCAGCAGACGCATGCAAACCGCTGTGAGCACCATGACGCAAACTGTCGATGAATCTGTACGAAACCATAAGGCCGTTAAGATATTTCTCGCCCAGGAACAGGAAAAGCAGCGCGCTTCCGAATCCTTCAACGCGTTGCGCCGGCTCGGATTTAAATTCGCTGTCGCCTCTGGCGCAAACGCCATAATTATTCAAGGACTCTCGGCGGTCGCACTAGCAAGCGTTGTTTATTTCAGTTCCCTACAATCCCTGGAGGGCGAAGTCAGTGTTGGTGGCTTTGTCTCTTTCTTCGGGGCGATGGCCCTGCTCCTTTCCCCCATTAAGAGACTGGCTGCGATCAACCAGACATTGCAGCAAGGTTTGGCTGGTGCAGAAAGTATTTTTGGGACGATTGATCTGGATCCAGAACCAAACGGCGGAGATAAATTGCCAACCGGTGACACTAGGGGGAAACTGGAATTCCGCAAGGTTTCCTTCTTTTATCCCGGCCAGGATGACCCCGCCCTGAAAGATGTCAGCTTTACTGTGGAACCGAATGAGACTGTCGCAATCGTCGGGCTCTCAGGGAGTGGAAAATCCACTATCGCAAGCCTAATCCCTCTCTTACATAGACCGAGCAGTGGACAGATCGTCATCGATGGCATCGATACGCGCGAGATGCCCATCCGGGAGTTGCGCAAACAAATCAGCTACGTCAGCCAGGAAATCCTGCTGTTCAATGACAGCATCAAGCACAACATCGCCTATGGGTGTATGCAAGATTGTAGCGATGACCAGGTAAAACAGGCTGCTGAGGCAGCCTACACGAATGATTTCGTGTCTCAGCTTCCCGAAGGGCTCGACACGCCGGTAGGCCAAAGCGGAGCCCTTTTATCAGGTGGTCAACGTCAACGTATCGTGATTGCTCGAACCATCCTGAAAGATTCACCGATCATGATTTTCGATGAAGCCACCTCAGCACTCGACGCAACGTCTGAACAAAAAATTCAAAAAGCACTACGAGGTCTTGCCGACAACAGAACACTAATTATCATTGCTCACCGACTGTCAACAATCGAACACGCCGATAGAATTATTGTCATCGACAAGGGATCCGTAGCCGAGGCCGGTTCACATAAACAACTTATCGCAAAAAATGGCATCTATGCACGACTACATGCGTTGTCGAAACAAGATCACTTACCTGACACTCCACAGGAGGCATAGCAAATGACACCAATCCTTGTCCGAAGGCCACGGAGACATTCATTCCTTGAGCTTCGCTAGTTCACGGGCAAACCCAACTTACACCAATGGCACTCCGAGCGACCTGGCACAAGACTCAACTTCGTCGATGTTCTTGATCGTCTTGGCCATGTCTTTAATCATTACTGCGTAGTCTGTCTTTGACGGCAACCTATACGGCACTTCCAGGTATTCGAGGACCGTGCCGAAAAAACCTTCTCTATCGGAAAGCCAATCTTCGTAGTCGACAACGATAACGGGAAAGCCACTCTCCCGCAGCATAACTACATCCATCTCCAATTCCTGCTTACCACGCAGTAGTGCCGCCTCATACTCTCTCAAATCGATTTCGTATTCCTTTTCGTTATTGAAATCCCCTTTCAAGTTATAAACCCCGGTTTGCTGTGCGAGCATCCCCGATAAAACCTGACGCGCCACATTCCGTCTTAGATAGATTGCTTTGTAGCCGCGCGCCCGCAAAATATCCGCAAGATACGGCCGTTGAGTAAAATGATGAGTCAATACTTTAAGCCCAAAAGCCGACGCCCCGTTGCCATGAGCACGCTCTTCTATCACACAAAAATACCTTCGGGCTCGGTACTTGTCTCCAAGCGAAAATGGAATAATCCTTAGAAACCAGGGGTCTCGCTTCTTCCATAAATCGAAGCGTAGAATCGCATTTTTCTCTTCCAGAGCATCATTCTCATCGCCCGAAAAGTCCCCTCTGATAAACAGTTCCTGAAGAGCCAGCACCCCTTCAGAATTATTCAATTCGTCCACAATAGCTGTGGAGCCAGTTCGCCCTCTAGTAAAAACAAAAAACTTAACCACTAACCACTTCCCAAAATTAAGAAAGACACGCAGAAGAATGATAGAGACCTAACGCCACAAGAATTATGACCATACGCACGGGCCTCTATATTCTTATACGCACCAGGTGCCAAAACTCTATCAATGCGTTTCTAATGCCTGCCGACTTGCCAAACTCGCCCAAATTTCTGTAAAAAAAACTAAAACCTTGGAAAAGCGCGTTCTTACACCGCAACTCTTCGATAAGTCGGGATAAATCACGTTTCAAGTCGAAACTATTCGCGCATTCTTTCGCGCGCTCCAAATCTTCCAGGCGGTGCTCCAACACCTCGAGTTCAAGGGCTAACAGCTTTCTTCGGCGCCTAACTTTGCCTGGAAAGTTGAACCAAGATAGTTTCTTTCTTTCCTGGTGACTAATACCCTCTCCCACCCTGTATCGGACAAGTGCCTCATTCACATAGCACAAAGCATCAGTCAATGACGCCCGGAATCCTAGAATCAAATCTTCAAACACCCGTTGCGAACGTATGGGGCCAAACTTCTCAAAAAGCCGTCGATCCACAGCGGCGGTAGCACCGATATAAAGAGCCGTAGAAAAGGCGACATCCCTCAAGGACATGGACTTCCGGATTACCGGGGGGATATATAACCCCCTTTCATGCCCGGCACTATCAATCTTGGTGGCGTTTGAGTGAATAAGCAGACACGAACGCTGTCCCGCTTGATACGCTGAAACAATCTTCTCCACACGAGTTGGCACCGAGATATCATCGCCCGCAGCAAAAACGATCAAATCGCCTCTGGATAACTCGAAGCACTTATTGACATGCTCGATCAAACCGAGGTTTTTCGGGTTTCGATTGGTTCGAACATGATGCGGGCCGACATAACCTCCT
>Ga0180435_10000683_pt1 | contig 35765 bp, 26 predicted proteins | sample SS_ome_3_FD_132467 | JGI IMG/M metagenome (GOLD analysis project Ga0180435, IMG submission 132467) | Hypersaline lake sediment archaeal communities from the Salton Sea, California, USA - SS_3_S_1 metaG | ecosystem: Environmental > Aquatic > Non-marine Saline and Alkaline > Hypersaline >... | reverse complement strand
AAGAACGTCCGGAGCCGTCTAGCGGACCGCGGCGTCCTCATAGACCTCACTCCGGAGGCGAAGGAATTCATCATCGAGAAGGGGTTCGATCCCGACATGGGCGCGCGTCCTATCAAACGCACCATCGAGCGTCTCATTGAGGACCCCCTGTCCGAGGAACTGTTGGCCGGCCGATTCCAAGGAGCCAAGAGCATCCAGGTAGTCGTCCAGGGCGACCATCTGGGCTTCGTGGAGGCAGAGCCGGTTACGGTCCCCCAATAAGCCGCATATATTCACCGGCTCCGAGGCCAGCCCCCGTACGGAGCCGGAACGTCGCCCGGTCCCTTGACATGGGACAAATCCGGTGCTATACTTCCCGAAAATGGCATCCTTTCCGGCTTGCGGCGTGCCTTCCGGGCGTTGACGGTCAGCCGGTGGCACACAGGGAGGCCCGGTGCCGCCCCCGAAGTGGCGGCCACAGAATATGTTCGGAAACCGGTCGGTCCGGTGTTCTGCGGCAGAAAAGCCGCACCTCCTTGCATTGTCTAGCTCCGAGTCTTGCATTTGAGCGGACTTATACCCGAAGACATCATCGGCCGTGTTCGCGATTCCGCCGACGTAGTTGAACTGGTCTCCCGCTACGTCTCGCTGAAGAAGACTGGTGCGAATTACAAGGGGCTCTGCCCCTTTCACAAGGAAAAGACGCCATCCTTCATCGTCTCGCCCGCAAGGCAGACGTTCCATTGCTTCGGATGCGGCGAAGGCGGCACCGTGTTTCAGTTCCTGATGAAGACTGACCGCGTCTCCTTCCCCGAGGCCGTCCGGTCGCTCGCCAAACAGGCCAACATCGATATCCCGGAGACGCGCGCCGCCGGCCCGGACCAGGAAGCCAATCGCGACGAGCGTTCCCGATTGTACGAGGCAAATCGAAGAGCGGCCGACTTCTACGCGCGACAGTTGGCCGGCCCAATGGGCAAGACCGCCCGCGACTACATCAAGGGCCGCGGCATATCCGACGCGATGGTCGAACACTGCTGCCTCGGCTATTCCGGCGAATCCTGGGACGGCCTTATCAAGGCCGCGTCCGCCGCCGGCATTCCGCCCGCACTCCTCGTCAAAGCCGGCCTCGTCATCGAACGGGAAAACGCATCGAACTGCTACGACCGCTTTCGCAACCGGCTGATGTTCCCAATCTTCGACACGCAGGACCGCGTCATCGGGTTCGGGGCCAGGGCCCTCGGCGACGACGATGTGAAGTACCTCAACAGCCCCGAGACCGTCCTCTTCAGCAAAGGACGCCACCTCTACGGGCTGAACTGGGCTCGCAAGCCCATCATCGACTCCGGACGTGTCGTCGTGGTCGAGGGATACACAGACGTGATAATGGCCCACCAGCACGGCTGCACCAACGTCGTCGCAACACTCGGCACCGCACTGACCCGCGACCACATCCAGTCGTTGCGCCGCCTCGCCGACCGCGTAGACGTCGTGTTCGACTCGGATTCGGCCGGCCAGCAGGCGGCGGAGCGAAGCATGGAGCTGTTCGTCAACGAGGGTGCCGGTGCGTTCGTCGGCGCCGGCTTTGACGTCCGCATCGCCACCCTCGGCCAGGACAAGGATCCATGCGACCTGATCGCCGAGCACGGCCCCGCGGCGTTCACCAGCGCGGTCGACGCCGGGGTTGATGTCTTCGCGCAAAAGGTCGATATCGTTTCCCGTCGATACGATCTGACCACGGTCGACGGAAAGACCAAGGCCCTTGACGAGGTCCTCGCGCTGCTCGCCCTGGTCCCGAACGCCGTCGCGAGGGAACTCCACACCGACGCCCTTGTGAAACTTCTGGCCGACAAGTTCAGGATAGACGACGCGGCATTGAGGAGCCGCCTCGCCCAGATGGAGCGCCGCACACGGCGCGGTCGCGGTCGCGCCGCCGAACCGGCCGCCGCCGCTCCGGCGTTCACACCCGCGGAGCGCGGCGTCATCGAGGGCATCCTCAACGCGCCTGACCTGGCCCCGGTCCTTTTCGAGGAACTGACGCGCGACGACTTCGAAAACACCCAGATGGGTGACCTGTTCGAGCGGGCCAGGGAGCTGTACGAGGAGCACGGCACCGTCGACCCCGCGCACCTGCTCGGACTGCTGGAGGACACTGAGATGGCCTCGTTCGTTTCGGGCATCCTCAGCGCCGAGCCCCGGCCCGGGCTCGATAACGTGGCCCTCGACTGCCGAAACGCGCTCCTGAGACAACGGACGCAAAGACAGATACGCGAGATCCAAAGCAAACTCCGGCACGCCAAGGACACCGGTGACGAAAAACTCACGGATGACCTGAACACCCAATACCTGAAACTGCAACGGGAGGTGCTCGCTCTTTGATCGCAAAAGCAAGCGGCGGAAAGAAGACGGGGACGGCCGCCAAAGAGAAAACGGCCATCTCGTCGAAGCTGGACCCCAAGCTCAGACTCCTCATCGAAAAGGGCCAGGAAGACGGGTTCCTGACCTACGAGGAGTTGAACGAGGCCCTGCCCGACGATTCCGTGTCGCCCGACCGGATCGACCAGATACTCATGATCCTCGACGAGATCGGCGTCGAAATCATCGACGAGGCCGAAGCCGAAGAACGCAGCAAGAAGGCCAAGACGGAGGCGGAGGAAGAGGAGAACGAACCGTCCGACGAGACGACCGAACACGTCGACGACCCCGTCCGTATGTACCTCACCCAGATGGGCGAAATCCCGCTTCTTACGCGGGCTCAGGAAATCAGCCTCGCTATGCAGATCGAGGAGACGCGCACACGCTTCCGCAGCAAGGTGCTCGAGTCCGACGCCGCCATCGCCCTGACGCTCGCCACGCTCAACGCCGTCCACATCGGCGACGTCCCCTTCGACAAGACACTCAAGACCGGCAGCCCCGAAATCGAGTTCGACAAGGACGAGATCATCAGGCGCCTGCCCGAGAACGTCGAGACGCTCACCAAGATGATCGAGCGGAACCGGCAGGAGTTCGAACAGCTTCTCGCCGGACACCCGTCCAAGACCGAGACCGCAAAGCTCGAAACGTCGCTCGCGGAGCGCCGCCAAAGGGCCGTCCGCCTCATCGAGGAGCTCAACCTCCACACCAGCAAGGTCAAGCCGATGATGGACCGCCTCGAGCAGTTGAGCGACCAGATACAATACTCCGAGCGCTCCATCCGCGAGCTCTCGAAGCACACGGGCAACGCCGCCCGCCTCAAGGCCGCGCGGGCCGAGCTCGACGACCTTCTGCGCGAGAGCGGCGAAAGCGCCGCCCAGCTCAAGGCGCGCGTCCTCGAAATCCAGACCCGCCACCACGAATACGAACGCGCCAAGCGAAAGCTCTCGGGCGGCAACCTCCGCCTCGTCGTCAGCATCGCAAAAAAATACCGCAACCGCGGGCTCAGCTTCCTGGACCTCATACAGGAAGGAAACACCGGCCTGATGAAGGCCGTCGAAAAATACGAGTACCGCCGCGGATACAAGTTCAGCACGTACGCCACCTGGTGGATACGCCAGGCCATCACGCGCAGCATCGCCGACCAGGCCCGGACGATCCGCATCCCGGTCCACATGATCGAGACGATGAGCAAGCTCCGCAACGTTCAGCGGCAGCTCCTCCAGAACTACGGCCGCGAACCGAGTATCGAGGAGATCTCCGGCGAGGCCAAAATCCCCATCGAGGAGGCGAAGCGGGTCCTCAAGATTTCCCGCCCGCCCATCTCGCTCGACCGCCCCATCGGCGAGAGCGAGGACAGCTACTTCGGAGATTTCATCGAGGACGAGACCGCTCAGTCACCCGTCTCCGCCGCCGCGCACGAGATGCTCAAGGAAAAGATCGAGCAGGTTCTCAACACACTCACTTTCCGGGAGCGGGAAATTATGAAACTGCGCTATGGCATTGGCGGCGGATATACGTATACTCTCGAAGAGGTCGGAAAGCGCTTCAAGGTCACACGCGAGCGCGTCCGCCAGATCGAAGCCAAGGCCCTGAGGAAGTTGCAACACCCCATCCGGAGCAGGAAGCTCGAAGGTTTCATCAAGGGAGGGTGATCGGCGACCGCAGGGGCCGCTTGTGAGGAGGAATTGATGCCGGCGCAGCTAATCGCCTTGAAGAATGTGGCCGCTCTTGATTCACAAATCTTTCAACTGGAAGAAAACGCCCGACAGATACCGCAACTGATAAGCGAGGCCGAGCACAACGTCCGGCGGGCCAGGCAAAGAGTCGATGCCGCCGAGGCCGACACGAAGGCCGCCCGGGTCAAGGCCGAACTCAAGGAACGCGAACTCCAGGACGCCGAGCAGGCCGTCATCAAACTCCGGAACCAGATCAACCAGGCGAAGTCCAACAAAGAGTTCCAGGCCCTCCAGCACGAAATCCTCGCCAAGGAAGCCGACAACACGCGCCTGGAAGACACCGTTCTCGCCCAGATGCAGAGCATCGACCGCCAGGTCGAAGAGCGCAAGGCCGCGGCCGCCGAGCTCAAGGAGGCGGAGGCCGCGCTCGCCGGCGTGCGGGCACGCCTGGACGAGGAGTCGGAAGAAATCTCCGCAAAGATCGGCAAGCTGGCCGCCGAACGGTCCGCCGCCGGCAAGGACGTGCCGTCCGAGATTTTCGCCAAGTACCAGCGGCTCATCAGCCGGCGCGGGCAGACCGCCATGGTCGCCGTCGTCAACGGCAGCTGCCAGGGATGCTTCATGCAGATGCGGCCCGAGACGATGGCCCAGCTCAAGAAGGGAAGCGACCTCGTCACCTGCCACTCCTGCGGCAGGATTCTCTATCTCGAAGAGTAGCCCTGCCCCGGCGCCAAGCGGAGATGTCTTGTGTCACAGATTGACCTCGCCACCGTCCAGCACGTTGCGACGCTCTCGCGCCTGGCCCTCAGCGAGGAAGAGCTGAAGCTGTTCCAGACGCAGCTCAGCAACATCCTCGAATACATCGACAAGCTCAAAGCGCTCGACACCAGAAACGTCGAGCCGCTCTCGCATCCGCTCGGCCTGCGGAACGTGTTCCGCGAAGACGAGGTCAAGCCGTCCGCACCCAGAGACGAAGCACTGTCGAACGCGCCCGCCAAGACGGACGAGGCGTACAAGGTGCCCGTGGTGGTCGATCAGTCATGACATCACTGCCGACGCTCCCCGCCCACGCACTCACCGCCCGGCTCCTCGCTGGCGACGTCTCCGCAACCGAGGTCGCCGAGGCCGCACTCGAACGCACCCGCGCCCTCGACCCCGAACTCGGCTCCTTCAACACACTGATGGCCGACGCCGCGCTCGCCAAGGCCAAGGACATCGACGCCCGCATCGCCGCCGGCAAGCCCGTCGGCCCGCTCGCCGGCGTCCCGCTCGCCATCAAGGACAACATGTGCACACGCGGGGTGCCGACAACCTGCTCGTCGAAGATTCTCGAAGACTTCGTGCCGCCGTACAACGCCACCGTCGTCGAACTGCTCGACCGGGCCGACGCCGTCCCGATCGGCAAGACGAACCTCGATGAATTCGCGATGGGCTCGTCGACCGAGAACTCCGGGTTCAGGCCGACAAGGAACCCGTGGGACCTTTCGCGTGCGCCCGGCGGGTCCAGCGGCGGGTCCGCGGCCGCCGTCGCCTCGGCCGAGGCCGTCATCGCCACCGGCTCCGACACGGGCGGCTCGATACGCCAGCCCGCGGCGTTCTGCGGCGTCGTCGGACTCAAGCCGACGTACGGACGCGTCTCGCGTTACGGCCTGGTCGCGTTCGCCTCGTCGCTCGACCAGATCGGCACGTTCACGCGTGACGTGCGCGACGCCGCAATCGCGCTCGGCGTCATCGCCGGGCACGACCCGCGCGACTCGACCTCGGCGAACGTGCCCGTGCCGGACTACGTCGCCTCGCTGGATGACGGCGTCAAGGGCGTCCGGATAGGCGTCCCGCGCGAGTACTTCGCCGAAGGGATCGAGCCCTCGGTCGAAGCGGCCGTCCGAGCCGCCGCCGACGTCTACCGCTCGCTCGGCGCCGAACTCGTCAACATCTCCCTACCCCACACCGAATATGCCGTCGCCATTTACTACATCGTCGCGACCGCCGAGGCCAGCAGCAACCTCGCCCGCTACGACGGCGTCCACTACGGCCACCGCACGAAAGACGACGTCGACATCGTCGAGCTCTATTCCCGCTCGCGCGCCGAGGGATTCGGCCCCGAGGTGAAACGACGCATAATGCTCGGGACATTTGCCCTCAGCTCCGGCTTCTACGACGCCTACTACCTGAAGGCGCTGAAGGCGCGGGCGATGATCAAGAAGGACTTCGACGAGGCGTGGAAGAAGGTCGATTGCGTCCTTTGCCCCACTTCGCCGACCGTCGCGTTCAAGTTCGGCGAGCGCACCGAAGACCCGCTGTCGATGTATCTCTCCGACATATACACCATCTCGTGCAACCTCGCCGGCCTGCCGGGGATTTCTGTCAACTGCGGCAAGGGCGAGGGCGGGATGCCCGTCGGCCTCCAGCTCATGGCCAAGCCCTTCGACGAGGCGTTGCTACTTCGGATCGCCCACGCGTTCCAGTCCGCCACAACGCATCACCTCGGCCAGCCGTCCGTCCTGTCTGCCTGAGACCGCCATCTTCGGCAAGGCCGCATCTTCGGCAAGGCGTCCTTGACAAGCCCGCACCATCGCATAAGATGTGTGAACGCGACCGCCGAACGCCGGCGGCGCGGCCTGTGCCGAAGCGTCATCAGACCAGAAGCGGCGGAGGGGTATCAGTGAGAAGAGCCGCGTCGGCGCTCATGACGTGCGTGGCCTTGTTGCCCGGCGTCCTGGCAGGATGCAACCTGCATTCGGTCCAGGCGCCCCGTGTCCCGCCTGCCAATCTGGCGCTACCCGCTTCTGACGCCCCGATTGATTTCCTGATGGAAACAGTGGATCTGATCGACCGCTCACAGCCGATCGGGCGCGTGGGCGACACCTGGTGGGGCGGACAGTACCAGGTTATGCTGTCGGAATCCCTGAAGGACTATTTCGAGGCCGAAGTCGCCCGCCACTTATTGGCGGCAGGGTTCAAGGTGTATCGTCACCCGGGCGAATTCGCCGTGCAACGGCTCCAGAGCCCGGAACCAGCGGCGCTCCTTCGGCTCGAGTTGCAGGAACTCACGCTCTACCGCCATCCGGAGCCGAACCTGTTCGCCGACCAGGTCATAGGTGTCTGCAAAATCCGGGGCGTGCTCTCCGCCAGCAACGGCGACGTGTTATACCAGCGCCAGTTTGTGGGCAAGGTGGACACATACCGGCCCACGGAAGAACTGATGCCGGCCGGCATCGGCCTGTTCAGCCGCGCCGGCCTGTCGTCAATGCTCGAACACCTGCTGGAGTACACGGTCAGGGAGTTCCGCGAAAAAGGCGTGCCTCAGATCAAGATAGTGTTCCGCGAGTTCCGTGAAAAGGCGACCGCCACGAACGACTCGAATTTCGATGCCGATGAGAATAACGATGAGGGCGGCGACAATGACGACGGCGACACGTTCAAGTTCTAGGTCCGCCTGTGCGGCCCTGTTGCTCATCGTGACCGCTTGTGCCGGTTGCATGGCACCACCCGTGTCATGGCGGCACTATCCGGGGGAAAAGCAATTCACCGCGACGGGCGACTCGCTCGTCGTCCTCCCCGTCGAAGACCGCCGGGAACTGCACAACGACGGGCCGTCTCTCCTGAATTACGTTCCACTGATGCTCTGGACGACACAGACGGACAGCATGTTCGATCTCATCTTGCGCCAACCCGGCACCAGGCGCGGTAGCATTGCGAATCCGTCCCTGATGTTCGTTGCAGGGCGCGATCTACACGAAGCGATGGCGCAGGAGCTTGGGCGCGGAAGGTGCTTCGGACCGGTCTTCCGTTCGCACGAAGAAAGCGGCCCGTGGCCCGGCGCCGACGAACGACAGCACACACTACTGCTCCGGCTGAACACGCTTGCGCTGAAGCAGGTGCACCTGCGTTACGGGCTCGGCCCGGCCGCGTTCGCCCTGTTCATGTTCGGTGCTCCGGAACGACACGTCCGGCTGGTCATCGACTGGCGCCTTGAATTGCGGGATGCCGAAGGCCGGCTCACATACGAATCCGACCTGGCGACGAGCCGCGTGTTCTACGACGGCTGGTATTTCAGCACAGACGCGGAACAGCGCGCGTTGGACGCGCTCTCCTTGATCCTTGCGGAGGAGCTTGACGTGTTGCAGGAAGCGTGCGCTCCAAACGACCAGACACCCTGACCATGTGAAAGGAGGTGGCAGATGGGCCGGCAACTTTTTATCGCGTCACTGGCGGCGGTTTTGGCGGTGCTTTCGGGCTGTAGCAGCAAGTTCGTCCCGGACACGGAGACCACGTGCGATCCGCCCGTGGCGTTTCAGCAACAGTTCATCGCCGAGTCGCTCGACAGTGTCTTTCGCGGCATGGATTTCTCCCGCCTGCGCGGCAAGCTCGTCGAGATAGAGGTGATCGGGCCCTACATCGACGGGGACGTTGAAGACTACGTGCGTTCGCTGGTGCAGTTGGAGCTTGCCAAGGCCGGCGCCCTGAGCGAAACTGATTTCGTCGACCGCGACCCGGACTACAAGGCGAACGTGATGGTCCGGTACGGCGGCGTGAACGACGTTGTGAAGTGGGCACTTCTCTACGAGTGGCGCCAGCGCGACTATGTCTTCCACATTCAGGTCGCCGTGTTCAGCATGAAAGGAGACGACTATTTCGTCCAGTCGGGCAAGGGCGCCAGCGAGATCACGGTCGCGCGGAACTTCTACCTCATTTTCTTCCCGATACCGCTGCCCACGGAGTACAGCCGGATCAAGAGCGCGTCGCCGTTCTCGAAGACGGTCCGAAGCTACGACGCCGCCAAGCGCGGTCTCGGCGATTCCGACCTCAGACGCAGCCGAAGCAGCGTTCCGCAACGAGTGCAATAGCGCGCGATCGTTGCAGGCCACGCGCGGCGGATTCGTATGCGACGTGCGCCCTGCCCCGATTCAACGACGGGGCAGGTTGCGCTCGTCGCAGAATCCCTTCATGAAACCTGGCTCGATGTCTTTCGGCCCCAGTTCCGCAAGCGGCTTCCAGTATTCCATCAGGTCGCCCGCGTCCGGTTTCCCGCGCGATAGCTTCCTGTAGTAGACGGAGCCCCGTTTGAACAACTTCAACGCCTTCGGAGAAAGGTGCCGGCAGTCCTTGAGCCCCGCGCCCCATTCAAGGATGGTCGCCAGTTCGTCGGCGACGCGGCGATTCATCGCTATCCCCTCCTTCTCGCCGGCGATCTTGAGCCGCAGTCTCTTGCGGTACAGGTTCGAAAGCGTGCGGTACTTCTTCATCAGCGCGAGGACCTTCCTGGGCGGCTTGCAGCACTCGCAGAGCGGGGGCGTCCGGAGTGTGGTCTTGGCGACCGCCTCGGTCTTGTCGACCAGGTCGATGGTCAGCAACTGCTCCGCCTCCTTCTCGGGGTCGTATAGCACCTCGCCGTCCATCACGTAGGCCTTCCCGTCCTTCTTGTGTTTGTTGTCGACGGACAGGTTGTGAGGCGGATTATAGGTGAACTCGAAGTCCGGACGAAAATCGCCGGGCACGCGGACCTTGAACTTCACCTCTTCCTTCTTCCTCACCATCTTGGCGTCGGCCCAGTTGATCTCCACCGGAAGCTGGGTAAGCTCAACGTCCACGTCGCCGCGGCACTTGACGACCGTATCTTCGTGAACGAGGGCGAACGTCGGGCGCTGGGGGCCGGGGGCAATCGGCCGGAACCGGACACGCCCTTTGGCACACTCCCAGTACTTGGAATCTTCGAACTTGTCCAGCCCTTTGATCTTCGCCTTGGACAGGTTCTCGCCGAACTTCTCTTTGAGCTTCTCGTGTGACGCGACGGCCGCCCACTGACCGGTATAGCAGGGCTTCCCGATGGCGACGAGTATGTAGCTCGCCTTCTTGAGGTCGAACGCGCCGCTGCCGCGCAGGACGCCCTCGTTGTCCGTGTGAACCATGGCGACGACGGAGTACGTCCCGACCTTGGAGTCCGCCGAAGACTCGAACGTCTTTTCGAGGTCGGTGCCCGACTCGCCCGAGCCGACTTCTTTGCCGCCGGGGACGACCAGTTTCCATTCCACGGCGACGATCTGCGTGTCGGCCGGGATGCCGCCCGGATTAACCCGGGCGACGAACCGGTCGCCCTGCTCGAACTCGCTGGCCGGGTCGCCATTGGCCTTGCTGATGCTCACGTTGAGCAAGTCGCGCGGCGTGTCGTCACGCTTCATCACAATCGTAACGTCGGCTGGGGCCTTGGAACCGAGCGCCGCCGAGCCGGGCTTGAACCCAGTGGCGGACACCGTGATGCTGACTTCCTCCGAGGTGGAGACCTGGAGCGTGACTTCACCTTGGGTGTTCGTCGTCCCGTTCTCGCCGCCGCTCTTCCACGCGGCGTTCACACCCGCGCCGGCTATGGGCCGGTCCTTCTGGTCGATGACAACCACACGGACCGCCGGCAAGGCACGCTCCAGCAGGACTTCAAGGTACTTATAATCATCCGGCGGGTTGATCTGTGTCGTCTCTTCGTGCCCTGCGTAGCCGTGGGCCGTCACCTTCACCTGAACCGGCACGCCCTGTGGACAGGCGACGCGGAGTGTTCCTTCCCCTTCCGACCGCGCGCCGCCCTTGTCCGGGTCGCCGATCATTGCCTCTATTCTGGCCTTGTTCACCATCTGCTGTGTTTTCTTGTCCTTCGCCTCCACGTACAGCGTGGCGCCCGCCGAATCCTCACGTTCGAGAATAATGACGAACAAATCGTACGGGGTGCCCTTCGCCACCTTCAAGGTCCCTGTCTCTGGCTTGAATCCCTTTGCGCTGCCCTCGAACTCGACGGACTGCCCATCGGCAAGCGTAAACCTGGCATTGCTCCTGGGCCCGGTGTGTTTGACGTCGGACTTCTTGCCGCCGTCCCAGGTCGCGCGGACCGTGGCGTTCGGGATGTGTCGCGCACGATCCGAACCAACAATGCTGTCGACCACCTCCATCACTTCCACTTCGATGACGGTGTTGTGGGCGGCGTCCGCGTCCTTCAACACCAACGTGACCGTCTTGGGGCCGCTCAGGATGAACGCATCATCGGCGGACTGGTATGTCTTTTTCTCGGCCTGCACCTTGACGCTGCCGCGCGGAACGTGCGGAAAGACGGCGGACCCGTTCTCGGTCTGGCGCCGGACGAAGCCCTGCTTCCCGTGCAGGAAGTACTGCACCTCCACGTTCGCGTAGTCGATAGGGTCGCCCTTCTCGTCGTTGACAAGCACCGTGAGTTCGGCCACGTCTTTCTCGATTTCGACGATCCACTGGTCGGGCACCTTAGTCACGATGCCTGATTTGGAGGCATCTTTGTAACCGTCCGCCGTGACCGCCAGCGTGAAAGGCGTGTCGTACGGCACCTGCACCGTGGCCTTTCCGTCTGACGTGAAGTCTACATCATCATCCGCCACCCAGTCGGCACGCACCGTGGCCCCGTCGACGCGCTCGTCCGGGATCTGGCCCTTGCAGACTACGAACACCACGAGCGGTACCTTCTTCGGCACCATTCCGGCCAGAACCGTCGGCGGGTTCTCCGTCACTTCCGCCACGGTTGTCGAGAACGGTTCGTAGTGATCCTTCGCCACCAGCACGGTGACATCCTTGCTCCCGATAGGGACGGGAACCGTGACGCGACCCGAGCTGTCGGTGGAGACGTTCGCAACCTTGCCCGTGCCCCAGTTGACGGTGACCTTCGCGCCCTCGATGTCCTTGGGCGTACCGTTGGGCGGACGGCTGCTTGCGTGTATGACCAGCCCGGCGGCCTCCGGCTCCAGCTCGACCACCATGCTCTCAGTCTGCGCCTTGATTTCGTGCGAGCCCTGAAAGGACTTGTAGTTCTCCTTGCTGACCGTCACCTGAACGGTTTCCCTGCGCGGCACGTCAAACGCGGCGATGCCGGACGCGTTCGTCGGCTTCTCTTCGCTACCCGTCGAGGACGTGACGCTCACGGCGGCTCCCGCAACCGGTGTGCTCGTCCCCTTCTCACGAACGATGATCTGGAACGATCCCGTGCTCGGCTCAAGCAGGATACTCACCCCCGCCGCAGCCGACCGCACCGCGGTCGTGGCCTCACCGGAGAAATACCCCTTCTTGCCCGCCGTGACCTGGATGCTGCCGTAAGGCACATGGAAGACCACGACGCCCGACGCGCCCGTCGTGCCGTCCAGTCCCTCGTCCCCCCAAGAGACCGACACATTCGCGCCGTCGATGGGCGCGCTCGTGACCGCCTCCGACACGTTCACGGTAAGCGCCGCCATTAGCGGCTCGAGCTCGACCTCGGTGGATGCGTCGCGCATCTGGACCGAGTAGCCCGTCTCGTAGGTTTCGTGCGCGGGTTCACTGGCCGTGATGTCGATGTCCGTATGAACGGGCACGACGAACTGGCAGGTGCCCTCCGCTCCGGTGGCATCCGTGCCGCGCTGCTCGCCGCCGTAGCTGATCGTCACGGTCGCGCCCGGGAGCACCTGTCGGTACGTCAGGTCCTTCACAACGACCGTCAGCACCACCTCGGACGGTAGCAGTTCGGCCGCGAGTTGCCGGCTCATCTTGGTTATCTCGACGCCCTTCTTCTCGAACGCCCCGAAGCCCGGAGCGGTCACCGACACCGTGACGGTGCTCGGGCGGCTGAGCGGCTGCGCGACCGCCACGCCGTCCCCGCCGCTCACGGCGGATGCGGAACCGGCCGCGACCGGCCGGCCGTTGAACTTGTGGTCCGGCCACGACACGGTCACCCGCGCGCCGGCGATGGGGACCTGGCGAACGTCGTCCGTCACGACGACGGTCAGCGACGCAACGGGCGGCGGCCCCATCAGCGCGACGTAGTAGAGCCCCTTGGCTGGCACACGGACGCTGTCGGCCCAGGCGGGGAATCCGGCGGCGGTGACTTCAAGCTTCACCACGGAATCCGGGGGCACGATGAAGCGTGCCACGGCCTGATCGTTGGTGAACCGGGTCACGGTCGTGTCGTCCCACTGGGCCTTCACGCGCGCCCCGCCGATTGCCGGTGCCGGGTTGTCCTCGTTACGGTCGCGCACGAACACCGTCAGGACCGTCCCCACGGGCACGAGACGTTGCTCGATGGCGACGGGCTCCTCCTCCGGGATCGCGATGGCCCGCGATGCCGCCTTGTAGCCCTTCGCGGAAAACGCAACCGCTATCTCGCTCCGCACCGGCACGGCCAATGTCGCGGAGCCCTCGGCGTCCGTGACCGCGGCAACATGCTCCCGACCCTCTCCGGCGGACACCTCAACGCCGGGAATGGGTTCCCGCGAAAACTCATCCTTGACGGTGACGGTCAGCGTGGTCGTGATGCCTGACTGCGCTTGCACAGCTTCGACGGCCAGCACCATCGAGAAGACAACCGCGGTGAACAGAACAGATGTCTTCATGTTCCCCTCCTCCCAAGGCAGATATGAGACTCCTCACCGACGCTGCGGGCCTGGAACGGAACGATCCGGACAAGTCATTCTACATGCCGGGCTACGGAATCACAACGTTTGAGATACTGGAGCCATTTGCGATGTTGCCTTTTCCGCGCGCAAGTGACCCAGTTGTGGTGCTGCCGTCCGTTCCGACCCCAACATGCAGGGGTGCCCTGTTGCCAATATGTCTACAACGCAAATGGCTTTACTGGCACCCACCCGTCACGTCGCAAGGCCGCAGGTCTTGTCCACGAGTTCGCTGATCGCCTCGATCTTCTCGATCTCGCCGACTTGCGATATTTCGTCGGACACGCCGAGTATCAATCTCGGCGCGAACATGTCGATGACGCGGCTCGTGAACTCCAGCACCTCTTGCATCGGGTAGCTCGGCAGGAAGAAAATCGCGGGGATGAGGTCGAGGACGACCATCTCGTCTCCGACCGCGGCCTTTATCATCTCGAGCGTCATGTCCCCCATCGGCTCCGGCGTCAGCGCCTCGACTGCGTGGAGGCCCGAGGGCTTGAGATAGGGTAGTATCTGGCGCGAATGGCCGTCCCAGTGGCTGTGTACGAAACGGCCGTTCTCGGTCATGCGGCGGCTGATCTTCTGCCAGCGCGAGAGGCAGTACCGCTCGACGATAGGCGGCGGGGTGAACTCGTTGGTCGTGTGGTCGCCGAGGTTGAAGAGCCGGCATGGCAGATCGAAGACCGCGTCGAGGAGCCGGTCATCACTGCGATTGCACGCGTCAACGTAGGCATCCACCTCGGCCGGGTGGTCGGCGAGGAGGTAGCACGCGTTTTCGAGACCGCTCCATAACTTTATGAGGTCGGTGAAGCCGTCGCTACTGCAGAAGACCGTCGGCTCGGCGCGGTGTCCGACCGCGGCTTCGGCCTTCTCGAAGCTCTCGGGGTTGCCGCGAAAGCGCCGCCGCTCGACCAGCGCGGTCAGGACGCGAAGGTCGTCCACAGTTTTCACCGGGAACTCCTCGATGCGGTCGTTGATCACCTCTTCGCCGCGCCAGGCGCGGCGGTGGACGGTGCGCAGTTCGCCCTCGGGGATGCGGATGCCGTCGACGTGGTGGTCGCGGTCGGGGTCTTCGGAAAACCTTTCTATGTCGGTCGGCTCACAGTAGAACTCGAGCCCCGCGCAGGCGGCGTAGCGGACCGAGCAGCCGAGCTTGTCGTATATCTCCAGCAAGGTCATGTTACGGAATCGCTCGGGCAATGTGCCGTGGTTGCCGTGGTGATATATCCACGTCTCCAGCCGCGGCTGCCACAGCACCTTGTCGGCCGTGCCTTCGAAGATCGCCAGGTTCAATTCTCTGCGCGTCATGTTGCCGATGCTCCCTTTCGTCGCTGTACAGGAGTTTCGAGGCCACACCACACGGGTGTGACGGAACACGCCCGCACCTACCGCATGCTGAGTTCCTCGTACACCTCGTTGTAGTAAAGGCAGTGCTCGACCGGCGTGTTCGGCGGGATGTGGTTGCCAACCGCCATGAAAAAGCCCGGACACTTCTTGCCTATGGCCATGCATCGTTCGACCTCGGCCCGGATGTCGGCCTTCGAGCCCATGAGCAGGATGCGAGTGTCCGCGTTGCCGACGAAACTGTGCGTACTGCCGTACCGTTCGGCGATATAGGCCATGTCCGTCATCGGCTCCAGCACGAAGCCGGTCACACCGGCCCGGGCGAGGTCGTCGACAAACTGCGTGTAGTCGCCGTCGGACGTGAACATGATTTTCTTGCCGCTCTCGCGTATCGGCGTGAAGTACTTCTTGAAGTTCGGAAAGACGTACTTCCGGTACCAGTCGGGGTGTATGAACGGCCCCGCCGTCCAGACCATGTCGTCGTGGATCATTACAATGGGCACGTCGGCGTCGGCCAGAGCGTCCATGTATTGCTGGAACCACCCGCAGTAGCGGTTGGTCAGCTCGCCGAACCGCTTCTGGTCGGTGCCCGCGGCGAGCAGGAGCATGTCCCAGCCGAGCATCGCTATCAGGCCCGACATGCACGTGGTGTACGTGCCGACCATGCGGACGCCGTGAGGCCAGGACCTGAACTGCTCCCGGTAGCTGTCCTCGAACCGCTTGACGAGCGCGGCGTGGTCGAGCTTGTCGAACGACTCGCGCGGGTCGAAGACGAGCACCTCTTCGGGCGATTTGAACGGGCAGACCCCGACCTTGCGGTAATCGACGCCGCCCTCCATGTACTCGGCGTGGCCCATGTCGGTCGACCAGCCGGCGAACGCCTCGCCACCGATGGTCGTGGACCAGAAGAAGTCGAAATTCCATTTCTCGTAAAGCGTGCGTATCGCCTTGTTCTTGACCTCGCCGGGGCTGTCAGCCCGAACGTCGAGCCCGCTCACGGCCGAAAGCAGGGGCCAGTGCATCTCGAGCGAATACTCCGTGCGGGGCACACGTTTCGGCATATCGAGGTTGATCGCCGCCATTCCGTCTTCGTATGACATTTGCATTCTCCTGAACCCATCTGCCGCGCGAGCGAAACCGCAACATCTTAGCCAAGCCCTCGCGGCAAGACAAGCTTTGTGGCGCCGCCGCCCCTGACCTTGACATCCACACCGCGTACGAGTACAACTTCGTCGCATTGCCCGCTCCCTAAGGCCGGTTGCAGGAGACCACGCATGGCGTTTTCCGAGAAGGACAGGACGATCATCCGCGACGCCGCGAAGAGGGTGGCCGAGATCGCCGCCGACCCCGTGCAGAAAGAGACCACCGAGCTCTGGTACCGGCTCAACCGGCTCGAACGCACGAGGCCGCTCATACTCATTTACGACGCCACACATCACGAGACGGGAAACAAGATCACCTGCCAGGCCGAGGACGAGCAAGCGCGCAACCACGAGTACGGCCTGCGCCAGAAGATCTATTACTGGGAACACATGCGCGACGACCACGTCTGGGACAACAAGATCATCTGCGGCGTCTCCGTCCACAGCACCGGGTACGGCATCGACGCGAACGCGACGCGGCCGGACCACGTCTTCGGCGCCAGCCGCTTCAACTCGGTGATCCCGGACGACGAGGACCCCTCACGCATCCCGATGCCGACCGTCACCGTCGACTGGGAGGAGACCGAGCGGAACTTCCAGCGCCTGTCCGAGCTCTACGACGGCATCCTGACCGTCGAGAAACGCGGCATCGCCGGGTGCGGGTACGCTCCGCTCGACGCGTTCATCACCTGGCGCGGCATCGAGCAAACCTTCATGGACATGGTCGACCGGCCCGAATGGCTCCACGGCTGGCTCGACCGGATGTGCCGGTTCCATCTGAGCGAGTTGGACCAGTACGAAAAGCTGAATGTCCTGTCGCTCAACAACGCCAACAACCGCGTTGGGTCCGGCGGCCTCGGCTTCAACGATGAACTCCCCCAGTCCGATTTCGACGGGAGCCACGTCCGCACCATAGACCAGTGGGGGCACACGACGACTCAGATATTCTCCGAGGTCTCGCCCGCCATGCACGAGGAGTTCGCGATAAAGTACGAGAAGCAGTTCATCTCGCGGTTCGGGCTGGCGAACTACGGCTGCTGCGAGCCGCTCGACCTGAAGGTCGATCTCATCATGAAACACATGCCCAACGTCCGCCGCATCAGCATGAGCCCGAAGGCCAACGTCGCCCGCGGCGCCCAGGCCCTGGGCAGGCGGGCGGTCTTCTCGCACAAACCCAACCCCACCATCATCGGTATGGAACACTGGGACGTCGACCTCGCCCGTGCCGAGTTGCGCGACACTTTCGAAAAGACCCGCGGCTGCGTCGTCGAGGTGGTGATGAAGGACCTCCACACCTGCCGCGGCGAGCCGCGGCGCATGTGGGAGTGGGTCGACATGGCCAAGAAGCTGTCCGAGGAATACGCCTGAGGCCGCCCGGCCTAGGGCTTCGAAAAGAGCGCCGACTCGGGTATCTCCTGCCTGGGCAGGTTCGGCCCTTCGTAGAGCACCTGGAGCGTCCTGCCACCGCCCGCGTCGAAGTACGTCACGCGTATCGGATGCTTGCCGGCCGCGAGCCGGATGGACCCGCCCCGTTCGCGCGCCTGGTGCGTCATGTCGTTCGCCACGATCATCCGGTCGCCTATCCACAGGCGGCTTCCGTCGTCCGAGACCGTGTAAAACGTGTAAAGCCCGTCCGCCGGCACCTCGACGTAACCGGTGAACACGAGCCCGTACAACCTCTGTACCGAGTCATGAACGGTATGCGTGAACGTCGCAACCCGGCCGCCGCCCGCGGGCGTCAGACCATCGAAATCCGGCAGTTGGAGCCACGAGCCGCCGTATATCACCACCTTCAGGCCGTTCACGAGCCCTTCGGCCTGCTCGGCCGGCCGCGGCGGCACCTCGATGGGGGGCACCGCAAACGTCATAGCCGCGCGCCCGCGTTCGACCGCGAGGACGACTTCCTCGCCCGCCTTCCGCCCCATCATCGCGATGCAGTAGTCGACGCCGTCGCCGACGCGCATCGCGCCCACCCGGCGGATGATGTCGCCCACTTCCACGCCCGCCTTAGCGGCAGGCGCGTCGGCGGCCACTTGCGTGACCACGGCCGGGCCGAACGTGTCGACCGTCAGCCCAAGCCGGACCTCGTACTTCTCGCGGTCCGCCAGCCAGTCGGCCAACGCTCCCCGCACGTGGTCGATCGGAATCGCGTAGCCGAGTCCCTCCTGGCCGACCTCCTTGCTGCCCACCACGCCGATCAATTCGCCGAAGACGTTGAGCATCGGGCCGCCCGAGTTGCCGAAGTTGATGGGCGCGTCCGTCTGGATGAGGCCGCGGTCGCCGCGGTTGAGTGCGCTGACGACCCCGTTCGTGACGGTGTGCGGCAGGCCGGTCGGATTGCCTATGACGACGACCGGCTCGCCGACCATCAGGTCGTTGCTTCGGCCCAGTTTCATCGGCGCGAGCGGCACGTCCGCGTCGATCTTCACGACGGCAATGTCGAGGTCGGGCATGCGGACCAGCGTCTCGTAAAAATACGCCTGGCCCGTTTGGAGCATTATCTGCCGCTCGTCCTTTTCGCTGGCGACGTGGTCGTTGGTCAGGACGTAGCCGGCCTCGTGGATGATGGTGCCGGCACCCCATCCTATCAGAGCCCGGCCCGCCTCGCGGGCCTTGATGGTCATCATGTCCACTGCCGACGGGGCGCAGCGTTCGACCACCTGGGCGAGCGCCGTGCGCCGGCGCGGCGATTTCCCGGCCTCACCCCCGCTTGTCTCGGCAGAAGCCAAAACGAAAGAGCTCGCCGCCAACAGGATCATGCATGTCTTTCGTAGTCTCAAGCTCATCGTACACTCTCCACCAGTTGTCACCAGTTTATGCGGCCCGTCCCCCCTTCTAAGCCGAGCGAGTACGGCACAGGCCGGGTCTCGCGATGATGAATCTGCTCAAGCACCAGCTCGCGTGGGATCATTCGGGCTTTCTTTCAACGCTGCGAAGTCACTTGAACGGATCGAATTCCGGCACGAAGCCGATCTCTTCACGGACGCGCCTGATGTCAAAAATCGGGTCGTGCTCGTGACCGGGGCGTTCGTAGTGCGACAGGTCGATCTTGAGGTCGGGATACCACGCCCGCATGATCTCGGGCACGGTGTCTTCGGCAAACACCTTGGGACCGACGGCGTTCATCACGCGCACGCCGGGCTTCATCGGCGATTCGGCGGACATTGTGAAAACGCGCACGGCATCGCTCAGCACCATTCGCGAGATGGAGGCGAGCGCCCACTGGCCCAGCGGTCCGACCTTCGCCAGCCCGGGCTTCGGCTCGTCGGGACAGATCGCCGCCAAGCGGATGTTGATAACGTCGATGCCCTCGTTCTGCCGCGCGTGGTAGCGCGTGACCTCCTCCATCATGTACTTGGAGAAGCCGTAGCCGTCGCGGTCCAGGCAGGGATGCTCGTCCGGCATTGGTAGCGCGACCGGGCGGAACTTCACGCTCTGAAGCCCGACCACGGCTATCGAACTGGCCATGACGAACTTCCTGCACCCGCGGTCCATCAGGTAGCGCATCAGGCGGCGGGTCCCCTCGACGTTGACCATCATTCCGTCGAGCTCGGAACAGCCGCCGGTCACCGCGCCGAGGTGCACGACCGCGTCGATCTCGTGGCCGTCCAGCCCGCGCAAGTCCTCGAAGTCGTGGAACTCGCCCTTGACGAACGCGGCCTCAACGTCGATCTGCGGCTTGTGGCGGCTCATGCACACGACCTTGTGCTTGCCGGACCGAACAAGCGACGTGCTCAGCGCCTTGCCGATGAAGCCGCTCGCTCCTGTAACGAGAATCGTACTCATGAAGAAAGCCCTTTCTTTATGACCAGTGAATGACGGCGCCGACCACGTCGTCCGCCTTGTTCTTGTTGATGCGGTCGAACAGTGCCGAAGCGTCCTTCGGCTCGACACGGTGCGAGATGGCCTCGTGCCACGGCAACGCCCCGGACGCCATGTTCTTGATGACGGCCCGCCGGCACGGCGGGAGCCCGTCGTCGCACGGAAAGTACATCGTCAGCTTGCGGCCGTGCGCCGGCAAGAACTCGAACGGAAAGGCCGCCGCGCCGTAGTTGCCCTGCCAGACGAACGTACCCGTCCCCCTGCACAGTTCGATGGCGGGCTTGACGCACTGCGGGATGCCGGTCGACTCGAACACGGCGTCCGCGCCGTTCGGCGCGACCTTCCGCACCTCGGCCCCCACGTCCTGTGTCTTTCCGTTGACTACATAGTCGGCGCCGAGCTTCCGGGCCACCTCGAGGCGATTGTCGAGGATGTCGACGGCTATGACGACGCACCCGCGGAGCGCACAGGCGTTCACTACCCCGAGTCCAATCAGACCCGCGCCGTAGACGACCACGACGTCACCCAACCCAGGGCTCGCCATGTCTACGCCGAACAAGCCGACCGCGGGCATGACGAACATGCTGGCACAGTCGTCGGGCGCGCCCTCGGGCTTGAGGGCCGCTCCGTGGCTGCCGCCGACGCGCGTAATGACCATCGAGCAATGCGTCCCCGAGACGCCGCTCACGCTCGTCCCGTCGGCCAGCTTCATCGAGGTGTTGCCGCGGAAATAGACCTTGTCGCCGACCTTCGCCCCCTTGACGTCCTTGCCCGCCTGCTCGACGACACCCACGCCCTGGTAGCCGGTGCACAGCGGATAGGGGCCCCAACTCAGCTTCCCGCGCACCAGTGCGAACTCCGTTCCGACGCTCACGCCGGAATAGAGATTCCTTATCACGATATCCTCCGGCCCGGGGTCGGAGAGCACAACGTCCTCCAGCGCGAACTTCTGGTCCTTGTCGCAAATCAGCGCTTTGGCTTTCATGTTCGTCTGTCTCCTGCTGGTGAATACGAACGTTTCCACGCACGACACGCGGCTCTTATATCGGACGCCCGTGTCGCCGTCAAGTTCGGACCGCCATCACGGACATTCCAGAATGACGATCTTCCTGCAATCCTCCCTGCATCACCTGAAGTTGCTGGCGGCTCGCACCTTCCGCGCGATTTCGTCCGGGTCGGTGCCCTCGGGCGCCCCGCACGCGAGCACGAACCGTCCCTGCTTCACAATCGGCAGGAGCGCGTCGAGCGTATCCGGCGCGATGCCCTCGATCATGATAGGAGCATCGAGCGACGCGGCCAGTATCCTTTCAGCCATCGGCCCGCCGCCGAGCAGGACTTCGGGGAGGTTGGGCACTTTAGGGTCCACGCCGAATTGCTGGACAAGGACTCCCGCCGTGCGGGCGACCTGGTCCACCTGGTAAAGGCCGATCGTGTGGCTATGAAAGAACCCGCCGCCGAGCGTCGTGAACAGCTTCGCGGTGTACGGTTGCTCGAACTCAGGCATCATCTTGCGGCTGATGAGGCCCACGGGGTCACCGTTGACGAACACGCCGCCATCGGGTAGCCAGGTGTCCCATATGGCGATGCCCCACCCCTTCGGCGCCGGCGAGGGCGCGTTCTCCGCCAGAAACCGCTCCATCGAGATGGACCAGTCCGCGCACCAGTCGATGAGCTTCTTGATGCGGTCCGGCTCGGTGTACATCTCCTCGAAGAGGACGTTGCCGCGGACGCCGTTGGCGGCGTCGAACGGCGACCGGTGCAGGAACGGCAGCACGAACCAGTCCCCTTCCCACCGCCGCCCGAGCGCCCGGTTCACATCGAGCGCGAACCGGACCCACTTGTTGTCGGGGTCGAAGCGGAGCTTTTCGATCTGTTCCCACGGCAGGTTCGGCTCGAGCCAGCTCGTGCACTCGTCGTGAAATGGCTCGAGACCCGTGATTGTCGCATTGATGACGCCGATGCCGGCGTAGACGAACGCCCCGCTCGGAACGCAGTCGTCGTCGATGGCGTAGACGTCCCGAAGCGATTCGCGCGCCCGCTCGACGTACCGGCCGACCATCGCGTCGATGTGCTTCGGATTCAACACGCGCTCCGGGCCGTCCCGGTGAAACTCGCCGCAAAGAAACCCCTCGAGCGACGTGTGCCGGCCGCGGTTGACGAAGACGATCAGGTCGCCCGGTTCACGCCCCGCGAAGAACGCCTGTTGCCGCGCGACGCGTTCATCGAGCCGCCTTGCGTATCCAGGATTCGCTCGGTCACTCACAAAAAGGCCTCCTCGTAGGCGGCGTCGAACATCGCCACGATGTTCTCGGGCGGGACGTCGCCCATGATGTTGTGGACCTGGTTGAAAACAAACCCGCCGCCCGGCTTGAAGATGCAGGCAAGCTCCCGCACGTTCGCGGCGACCTCGTCCGGCGTGCCGACGCCGAGCACGCGTTGCGTGTCGCACCCGCCGCCCCAGAAGACGATGTTGTCGCCGAACTCGGCCTTCAGTTCCCGCGGGTCCATGTCCGCGGCGGAGATCTGGACAGGGTTGAGCACGTCCACGCCGGCCTCGATGAGCATCGGGATGTACACCTTGATGGAGCCGCAGTTGTGCATGTATATCTTCACGTCGCTGTTCTTGTGGACGAAGTCGCAGAACTTCCGGATGAACGGCATCGTGCATCGCTCGACGAGCTCCGGCCGGCACATCGGCCCGGCCTGGCCGCCCATGTCGTCGCAGATGGTGATGAGCTGAATGTGCTTGCCCATCGCGTCGAGAATCCTGCCGGCCCTGGCTATGCTGTCTTCGCACTCGCGGGCGTGGTACGCGATGAGCCCGTCGGGGTCGGTGAGCATCCTCTCCCAGCGGTCTATGCCGCCGAAGTATGCGCCGAACCCCAGACCGAGCGTGTACCCGACGAAGTTCGTCGCGTAAGGTGTTTCCTTGTAAATGCGCTCGGCCTCGCACGCGTACCGGGCGATATTGTCACCTTCGCTCCCTTCGCCCCACGAGTTGATCCAGTCGCCGTCGAAAAAGAACCCCCCTTCCGGCATTCGCATGCTGGCGTCGCCCTTGCGCACGACCCATTCGCCGGCGTCGTTCCTCTGGGGGTTCATTTCGGCCGGGATGACGAAGTCGTACTTTCCGCGCGGGTTCCAGCGGCGGGCACGTCTCCACGGCGGTTCGAGCAATATGCAATCGACGTGGAAGCGCCGTCGTATGTCCTCGTCGACCGTCGCCAGAAACTGGACGGTGTCGGGGATGCAAATATCGTCGGTCGCAAGCCCGAGGTGCTCGCGCAGGTTCCAGTATGCAAACGCCGAGATGCCGGTGGACATGTGGCTTCCGAGGTCGATGGGCACGCGGTCCACCGGCTCGTGGTTGAGCGTACGCACCACACGTTCCCGCGATGTCATCGTTTCGGTTTTTCGCACGCCGCTATGGCCCTCCGTCATCATCCGCCGATGCGTCCGAACGCAAGCACCGCCCCAGCGCCATTATCGCGTAGGCGGTCCCGTACTGCTGATGGTAGTCGTACAGCGCAAAGTCCCACCACGAGCCGTCCTTCTCCTGCAACGGCAACAGGACGTGGGCGAGCTGGTCTTGAAAGAACGGACGCTCCTCCGGAGGAAGCAGGTGAATGCAGTGCGCCGCGTGGTAATGCCCCTGGTAGAAGAAATACGCGGCGATCCGGAAGTATCCCTGGTGCGGGAACTGTTGCTTGCGGGACATGCTGAGCCAGCCGTCCCGAGCGAAGAGCCGGTTCAACCACGCCCGGATGACCGCATCGGTCGTTGCCTTGTCGCCCCAGAGGCGCATCGCGAGGTTGCAGGTTTGCGTCCGCCCCAGACTGGCGGGTGCCAGGTTCAGTTCATACATCGGACTGCGCCGAGCACTTCCGAAATAATAGGAATAAGAGAAGTCCGGCTTCCGTTGCTTTTTCAGCTCCCGTAGCGCCGTTTCGGCAAGCCCCTGCGGAGGCGACGCCCCGGCCTCCAGCGCCTCGCGCATCGCGACAAGGACCACGGCCGTCGTGAAGGTGGTCGCGGCGGCCGGCGTCCGGCCGGCGATGTAGCCCCAGCTGTAGTAGCCCCAGCCGCCGTCAAGGTGCTGGTATCTCTTCAGGCGCTGGAACTGGCCCTCGATCTCTGCCACGACGCTCCGGCGCCGCTCGGCGGACAACGGGCGCTCCTTTAGCATGCGGGCGAGCGCCTGTGTGCCAAAGCCGTGCGCCCAGTTGTTGTACATTATCCTTTCCGAACTGAGCCGCACTTCCGGCAGGTTCTCGATCAACCAGTCCTCGCCGCGCTCCAGCGCCTCGGTCGCGCCGGGGACGTCCGACTTCGCCTCGATCAGCGCCAGCACGCAGAGAGCCGTCGTGGCCGCCCTGAACGCCATATGGCCGCCAGGCACGGGACAGATGACCATGTAGTCCTGCTGCTCACCGGGCGAGCCCCACGAACCGTTGCCGTTCTGCCTCTGCACCAGAAACGCGACGCCCCGGTCAATGGCGTCCTTGATTTCCCGCTGACTGGCTGGACTGACGGGCGGTGGGACCGGGCCGATTTCGGCGGGATTAATGTGTCCCGAGAAAAACGAGCAACCAACCACGGCGAAGCAACAGCTCAGCAAGGCAATAAGGTGACATCTGGTTCCCCGCACGGTCTCCTTTCCGCCCCCGCCCTCAGTGGCCGGGCTTTTCAAGAAGAATCACGTCGCCTTCGGCCAGCCCATCGATGATCTCGAGCTGCCCGTTCATCGCCCGTCCGACGGAGACGGGGCGGCGGACGCTCTTGCCTCTATCGGTCAGGACATATACGATGTGCCCGTCATCATCTGTTTCATCGGCGAATACCGCGGCCGCAGGAACCGTGACCGCCTGTTCCTTTTGCACGACAAGCACGCGCACGTCGCACGTCATCCCGGGCAGAACGGGGCCCGCGTCATCATCCAGAGCGACCTCAACACAATACGGCTCCGGTCCCGAAGGAACCGCTGTCGCCAAGCGCACACGTCCCGCCATCTCGAGCCCACGGTAGCCCGTGGGGACTATCCTCACGGCCGCTCCATCACGGACGCCGCCGATGTCCTTTTCCACGACATCGGCCCGCACGAACATCGCACCGGGCTGGACGACCGTAATGAAAACCTCGTTCGCGGCCAGCGCCCCGCCTCGCCTGAGCCGGCCGGCGACCTCGCGGCCCGTAGTCCACCGGCCGCGCTCGCAACGGCCGTAGTACACGACCCCGGCCGCGGGCGCGCGCACCACCATCGCCTCCCGGTCCGTCTTCAAATCATCGAGCAGTCGGGCGGCCTTCTCCCGTTCGTGTTCGAGCTTATCCACCTCGGCTTGCTTGCGCTCCAGCGCGAGCGGCAACGTCGCCTCCGCCCGGTCGCGCGCCAGCCCGGCGACCATGACATTGTCCTGATTATCCTTCAGTTCCCGTGGAGCCAGGACATGCTCCCGCCGGGGAAGTTCGAACCTCGTTTGCCGCTCATACCAGAGCTTGCTGTGCATGTTCCTGAGGAGTTCGAACCTTAGTTGCAACTGCTCGGTCGGCTGGTCCATCTCGCCCGGCTCGTAGATGCTCTTGTAGTGGTCGACGTCGGCGCGGATGCGCGCTCGGTCGATATCGTGCCATTCGCGCCACCACGCGACGTCCTCGGCAATGTGGGCGGCGGCGTCCGCGACGTAATAGGCGAGATCCTCGTCCGCGCGTCGCTCGTCGCGCCGGGCGTCATCGAGGAGTCGCTCCGTCATCTCCTCAAGTAGGCGAAGCTCCCCGCGGGCCTGCCGCAACGCAATCTCCGCCAGCGGCCGCGCGGCCTCGAGATCCTGTATCCGCCGCGCGAGGTCCTCTGTTTCCAGCCGGACCAGCACGTCGCCCTTCTTGACAACGGCGCCTGGCTCGACGGCCCACAACACCGTCATCTGCGGCCAGGCCTTCGGAGCGAGCGAAACTTCGCTCGTGCTCACGGCCTCAAAGACGCCGGTCAGCTTGAGTTCGACCTTCAGCGGCCCCGGCTTGACAGCATGGGTATTGCGGGGCGCGGTCGCCGCCATCGCCGGCATGGCCGCAAGCACGATGGCAAAAATTGCGAGCACGGCCCGATTCAACTAGGGCGCCCCCTTCCCGGCGGCCCCATCTTGCGGCGGCCGCAAGCATCGAACGAGCGACCGCACGGCGTAGCCGGTGCCGTACTGCTGGTGGAAGTTATGGAGCGTGAAGTCCCACCACGAGCCGTCCTTTTCCTGGAGTGCGAGGAGCGTGTGGGCGAGATGGTCTTGAAAATGCGGACGCTCGTTCTCCGGCAGGACGTCGATGGAGCGCGCCGCGTAGTAGTGCCCGTAGTAGTAGTAATACCCGGCGTTGCCGTAGTATCCCTGGTGCGGGTCCTGTTGTTTGCGCGCCATGCTGAGCCAGCCGTTGCGGGCGAAGAGGCGGTCGAGCCACGTCCTGATGATGTCGAGCGAGATATCGTCGTCTTCCCATAGGTAAAGGGCAAGGTTGCAGGCCTGGGAACGACCGAGACTTCCGGGCTTCTGGCTCCCCCGCGTCATGGGGCCGGACCGCATCTGGTAGCCGTACGAGAAGTCGGGCTTTCTCGACCGGTTGACGGAGTATAGCCCGCGGTCCACGACTTTCCTGGCAACCGGAAAGCCGGCTTCCTGCGCGTCGTGGAGGGCGATGAGGGCCGTGGCGGTGGTGAACGTGACCGTCCCGCCGATGGGGGGGATGGTCGGGCCATAGATGTAGTAGCCCCACCCGCCGTCCACGCTCTGGTAGCGCAGCAGCCGGTGCCGCTGTTCCTCGAGGTTCCTGCGGATGAGGAGCCGGCGCGCGGTGCCGGGCGGCTCTTTCCCGAGCATGAGCACAAGCGCCTCCAGTGCGTAAGCGTGCGCCCAGTTGTTGTACATCACGTTCGGCGAGGACATGCGCACCTCGGGCAGATGTTCGAGCAACCAGTCTTCGCCACGCCGAAGCGCCTCGGCCGCGCCCGGCTGGTCCGAACGCGCTTCTATCAACGCCGCGACGCACAGCGCGGTCGTCGCGGCCCGAAACCCGATGAATGTTCCGGGATACGGCGCATACAGAGTGTGCTCCTTATGGCGGATTGTCCCCCAGGAACCGCTCGTGTTCTGCGTCTCGACCAGGAACCGCACGCCGCGGCCGATCGCATTATGAAGTGCGTCCTGGCTGGGCGGATCGATCGGCCCGGGCTTGGGCCCGACCGTGGCGGGATTGACGTGCGCGGCGCAGCCGCCGAACAACAGGCAGCAAGACAGAACCGCAACGAGCCGTTCTGGAGTCCTCATATGGATTCCGGGGAGCACGTTCGTGTCATGCGACAACCGACTGAACCCGATTATAGCGGCGACGGGCTCTCCGCTCAATGGCCCTGGCAAAACACACGGGGCCCGGCCGACCTGATTCGCAGTGTCGTCGTCCTCGGCGGGCTTACTGGGTTGCGGCCGGCGGCTGCGAGGATTCGACGCAACGCCTCAGCGACATTATGGCGAACGCGGTGCCGTACTGCTGATGGTAGTCGTACAGCGGGTAATCCCACCAGGAGCCGTCCTTTTCCTGCAAAGGCACGAGGACATTGGCGAGGTAACCGTGGAAGCGCGGCCGTTCCTCGGGCGGTAGCAGGTCGATGCACAGCCCGGCGTAGTAGTGCGCGTAATAGAAGAAGTACGCCGCGATCCCGAAGTGGCCCTGGTGTGGATAGACCTGCTTGCGGGCCATGCTCAGCCAGTAATTGCGAGCAAAGAAACGGTTGAGCCATGCCCTGATGATAGGGAGCGTGGTCGCCTTTTCGCCCCATAGCCACATCGCGGTGTTGCCGGCCTGCGTCCGCCCCATGCTCGCCGGCGGCTCATTGATGTCCCACTGTGGATAGCGGCCCCGCAAGTTCGTGTACGTATAGCCGAAGTCGGGCCGGCGGTCGATGCGCATCGAGGCCATCGCCCTGTCGATCGTCTTCTTCGGGACCGTGAACCCGGCCTCCTGAGCGTCGTGCAACGCAATCATTATGGTGGCCGTGATAAAGCTGGCCGAGGCCGCAATCGACGGAACGCTTGTCAGTCTGAAACTGTAGTATCCCCAGCCGCCGTCGAGATGCTGGTAACGTACCAGCCGGTCGACCTCGTGCTGGATGACTGTTCGGATTCGTTCGCGCCGCGCGTCGTCCCCGGAGTCGCGCCGCAGCATGTGCGTCAGGGCCACGATGCTGTACGCGTGCGCCCAGTTGTTGTACATGACATCCGTGGACGACTGGCGGACAAGGGGGATGTTGACCAGCAACCACTCTTCGCCCCGGGCGAGCGCCTCGGCCACGCCCGGCTGGCCCTGGCCCGCTTCGATGAGGGCCGTTACGGACAGGGCAGTCACGGCGACGCGGACTCCGTGATGGCCGCTAGGGACGGGCATTATGATGTTGAACGCCTTGTGACGGACATTGCCCCAGGAACCGTTGCTGTTCTGGTTGCCGACCAGAAACTGCACTCCGCGGTCGATGGACGCCTTGATCGCCTCCTGACTCGGTGGCGTGATGGGGTGCGGTATCGGGGCGACCTCCGCCGGGTTGTCCCGGTGCAGGGCGCACCCCGACGCGGCGACCGTACAACAGAGAAGCGCGACTATGAGGCGTGCGATCCCGGCCATTGTGCGTTTCCTGTGCTGTTACTTGCCGGGCTCTTCCAGCAGTATGGTATCTCCCTCCTTCAGGCCTTCCAGTATCTCGACTTTGTCGCCGCTCTTCCTGCCCACGGTCACCGGATGCTTCACGGCTTCGGCGTCGGCCGCGGGTAGCATGTGTACATAGCTCGCGTCCTCGTCCAGCGGCTCGGTGAACACGGCGCCGGCGGGAACGGTTAGAGCGTCCTTATTCTCGTATGTCGTCACCGTCACTTTGCACGTCATGCCTGACAGAACCTTCTCGTTCTGTGCCTCCAGCGCGACCGTTATGACGTAAGGAGCCGGCGTGGACGGGATGATCGTCAGCGAGTCCACCTTGCCGGCAAGCTTCTCCACGGGATATGCCGTCGGGATGACACTTACCACGAGGCCCCTCGCGAGGTCCTGCAGGTGGTTTTCGGCCACGCCCGCGCGCACGAACAGGCCGTCGTTCTTGACGATGGTCATGAACACCTCGCCCGGACCGAGCTGGCCGCCCTCCTTCAGCTTGCCGGCGACGCCGGGGCCGGTCGGCCATTGGCCGCGCACGCACTCGCCGTAATACACAACGCCGTCCACCGGCGCGGTAATGATCATCGTCTCGCGGTCGGCCTCGAGGTCCCGCACCGATTCCGCGGACTTGGCGCGGTCATACTTCATCTTCTCGACCTCGAGCTCCTTGCGCTCAAGAGCCAGCGACAGCATCGTCTCGGCCCGGTCGAGTTCGATTTTCGAGTTCCGCAGACCCAGTTTATGATCTTCCAACTCCCGCGGGATATTCACCTCCGCGCGCCTCGGGTAATGGAACTTCATCTGGCGCTCGTAGTCCATCGTGGCACGCTTCACACCGTGCTCCTGCCGCCTCAGGACGAGCTTCTCGGTCGTCTCGATAAGGTCGTCGGCCTCGTACATGCGCTTGAGTTCCGAAAGCTCCATCTTCACGGTGTCGAACCAGATGTTGGACCCTTCCTTGTCCATCTCGAAATACTTCATCTTGTACGCATACTCGTTCTTGAGCCAGTACTCGAAGTCCTGCTCGGCCCGCTTGGCGCTGAGGCGAACGTTGTCCACGTCCCGGGCCGTCGTGATCTTGAGCAGCCGGAGCTCCTCCTGGGCCTGCTTCCACGCAATGTCCTGCAGGGCCTGAACGGCCTTTGTGTCCGCGAGGCGCTTGTCGAGGTCCTCGGGGTCAAGCTTGACGAGCGGATCGCCCTGCTTCACAACCGTCCCGGCCTCCGCGGCCCACAGCACCTTCATCTGTGTCCATGCCTTGGGCACGCGCGAAACCGGCGTCATCAGCTCGGACTCAAAAACGCCATCGACCGTGATCTCAGTCTTCAGCGGCTCCTTCACCACGGCACAGGTCTTCGCCGCGGGCTGAGGTTCCGCACCGTAGGCCGCCAGGACGCTCATCGCCATCAACACGCCAAAGGCCGCCACGGTCACCGCTCGCTTCGTCTGAAACATGACCGATCCTTTCCAAACACTGGACCCAACCGGGCGCACGGACGCAACGAACACCGTTCCGCCCCACGCTCCGGTCTCACAACCTATTCACTATAGCCATACCGGCGACTAATGCAATGCCCTCGCCCCATTATTTGCAATTTATGACATCTCAGGCCGGGGCGCACCTGTAGGATTTCCCGGCCTCGGCGTCAAATTCGACCACGCCGGTCTCCGGTTCTTTGACACAACGCACTGCCCCATCAGAAGTTACCGAGAGCCGCTGGTCGGCCCGTATCCTGCACGAACCGTCCCGGTCAGAGCGAACAACAGCCGTTCGCAACGCCCCGGCCGCCCACTCGATATCGACCGCGAACCCGCCCCGCGCCCGCAGGCCGCGCACGGCTCCGTCCGTCCACGCCGCCGGCAACGCTGGCAGCAGCCGAATCGCGCCCGCGTGGCTCTGGAGCAGCATCTCGGCTATCCCGGCCGCGCCGCCGAAATTGCCGTCGATCTGGAACGGCGGGTGAGCATCGAGGAGATTCGGCTGAGTGGACCTGCCCAGTAGCGCCATCACGTTCTCACATGCCTTCTCGCCGTCTTCGAGCCGCGCCCAGAAGTTGATGATCCACGCCCGGCTCCAGCCGGTCCCGCCTCCGCCACGAGCAAGACGATATTCCAGCGACTTGCGACACGCCGCCGCGAGGTCGGGCGTGCCGTTCAGCGTGACCTGCCTGCCCGGATGCAATCCGAACATGTGCGACATGTGCCGGTGACCTGGCTCCGGCTCCTCGTAATCCTCGATCCATTCCTGAAGCCGCCCGGTCTTCTTGCTGACCTGAAGCGGAGCAAGCCGGTCCAGGGCCGCCCCGAGCTCGCGGCGGAACTCGGCGTCCGCGCCCAGGATTTCGCATGCCTCGATGCAGTTCGTAAACAGGTCGTGAATGATCTCCAGGTCCATCGTCGCACCGCAGGTGAACATCGACGTCGTGCCATCGGGCTTCCGGAACGCGTTTTCGGGCGAGTGCGACGGATTGGTCACGAGACGCCCGGCCGCGGGAGCGCCCGCGGGCGCCTCGACCAGGAAGTCGAGCAGGAACCGCGCGGCCCCTTTCATCAACGGGTACGCGCGGTCGTGCAGGAACGCGATGTCGCCACCAAACCGGTAATGCTCGTACGCATGCTGACACAGCCACGCCGCCCCCATCGGCCAGATTCCCCAGACGCCGTCGGCCGGGACCGTGAAACCCCAGATGTCGCTCAGATGGTGGACGACCCAGCCGCGACAACCGTAGTGCTCCTCGGCCGTGCGCTCGCCGGACTCGACAAGCGAGTCCATGTAGTCGAACAGCGGCCGATGGCATTCGGCCAGATTCGCGACTTCCGCCGGCCAGTAATTCATCTGGAGGTTGATGTTCGTGTGATAGTCGCTGTTCCACGGGGCCTTCATGTCCTTGTTCCACAGGCCCTGGAGGTTCACAGGCAGGCAGCCGGGCCGCGAGCTCCCGATGAGCAGATATCGACCGAACTGGAAGTAGAGCGACGCAAGCTGCGGGTCGTCCGCGCCGGCGCGCACCGCCGCAAGCCGCTCGTCCGTGGCAAGGTCGGGGCGCGGGTTCGGGCCGAGGTCGAGCTCGACACGCCGGAAAAACGCCCGGTGGTCGGCGACGTGCGTGTCGAGCAGTTGATCGAAGGACCGCTTCGCCGCCCGCTCAACCGTGTTCCGACACTCAACCTCCGGACTGCGGCCACGGTAGCAGGTCGCTCCGGCCAGCAACAGGACGAGCGCGTCGGCACACCTGACCTCGAGCCGGCCGTTTGAGGCGGTCACTTCGCCCCCATCGGGAACCGCCAGCAGGTGCGACTCAAACGTCAACCCGGCCGGCTCGCCGGTTTTGTGATGCTTCGTCGCAATCCGGCCACGCAGGATCAGCCGTCGCGGGTCACCCTCGTCACAGATGCACTCGGCGTCCTGCTCGCGGTCGAGCCACACGTTCGCGTTCACACCGCCCGGCTTGTCGCACGTGACCCGCGCGACGAGGACGCCGTCGGGGGCTGAAGCGAACACCTCGCGCCGGAATGCCACGCCGCCGGCACAGTACGTCACCGACGCCACGGCGCTGTCGAGATTGAGTTCCCGGCGATAGTCCGACGCCTCCGCTTGCCCATCGAATTGAACGTAGAGCTCACCCAGCGACTGATAGGACTTCACCGTCATCGGTATGCCCATCATTCCCTCGGCCGCGACACTGGCCTCCTTGTTCTTTCCCGCGAAGATCAGAGCTCGCACCTTGTCGAGCGCCTCGCGCGCGGCCGGATTGACCCGGTCGCGTGGATAGCCGTCCCAGAGGGATTCTTCGTTCAGTTGAATACGTTCGGTCCCGGGGTTTCCGAAGACCATGCCGCCGAGGCGGCCGTTGCCGACCGGCAGCGCCGAGTTCCAGTCTTCGCCCGCCGGTTGCTTATACCAAAGCGTGAGCCCGTCCTTGCCGTCCATATCTGTCATTCTCCTTGTAATGCGCCGCCGTCGCGGAGCATTCTTCGTTCCGCGCCGCGCCTCAGGCATCCCTGAAGAACCCGCGATATTTCTCGAGCGCGTCGCAGATCGCCTCGATGTTCGCCAGCGGCACGTCCGGCCCGCACTCCGCACTCAGGGAAAGTCCTCCCTCCGGCAAGCCAAGTTTCTCGACGCACTCACGGACGTGAGCGTCGATCTCGTCCGCCGTGGCGAACGGAAAAAACTGACGGTCGAGGTCGAGCGTCACGTGCACCTTGCCCCTGCAAACGCGCGCCAGGTTGTCGAGGCCGTTGGCGCGAACCTGGGGGTTGATGATGTCGACGCCGCACTCGATGAGGTCTGGGATGATCTCCCAGATGTGGCCGTCGGTGTGCATGTAGACGCGGCATCCGGCCTCGTGGCACCGGCCGTACATCTTCGCGTAGCAGGGCTTGAGATATTTGCGCCACTTGGCCGGGCCCATTGGAAGACTCGTCTGCATGCCGAGGTCGTCGCCGAAAAACAGTGTCCGCGGCTCGGTAATGCCGGCCAGCATCTTCTCGATCTGGCGCATGTTGTACCCGAGCACGATGTCAACGAGCATCTGAAGTTCGGGCGGCTCCTCGGCAAAATCGATCATCATCTCCTCGAACCCACGGAGGTCGCAGAGCCGCAGGTACATGAAGCCGTGCGGCAGACCGGCGTCGACCGATGGCGGCCTGAGCGAACGGACGGACTCGCGCGTCGGAACGGGGTGCCTCTTGACGATCGCCTCCATCCCGGTGTGTACGTTCTCCCAGACACAGCCCCACGCGTCGGTGTGCTCGCCCGCGACGTAGGTTCCGCCGACGGCGTCGTAATTCCGGTCCGCGTCCTCCTGCTTGCCAAAAACGACCGGATGCCGCCGGACGAGATCCTCCAGGTCGCCGCGGTATTTCATCCACGTCGCCGGCAGCAACGATACGCTGGCCGGAATGTAGTCCGGATGACCGGGCTTCGCCGACGCTGCGCAATCGTCTGATGTCGCCATAGGCGTGTCCCTGCCGTTCCTAATACATCATGTGTTCCCGGTAGACTTCGAGAGCATACTCAAAGTCGCCGTACTCGACGTTCGTCGAGAGAGAGTGGTCGGACCCGAAGACGTACCGCGCCCCGCGCTCTTTCATGCCTTCAATCAGGCCTGCCACCTCACGCCGGATGAGACCGCGGTCGCCGCTTTCGAGTATGCGGGCGTCGAGGCCGCCGAAGAACGCGAGCTTGTCGGCATACGCGTCCGCGATCCGCAACGGATTGTTCCCGGCCTTGACCTCCATCGGGTTCAGTCCGTCGAACCCGGCCGCGACGATGAGGTCGATCGCCGGCTCCGTGAAACCACAACTGTGGAAAACGACGGGCAGGTCGTACGAATGGAAGAACTCGACGAGCTCGGAATAGTACGGAAAGATCACGTCCGCGAGCACCTGCGGCCTGCAAAACAGCCGCCCCTTGTACCCGAGGTCTTCGTAGAGCCAAACCCCGTCCGGCCGACCGGCTTCCTCGAGCAAGACCTTGTAGTGCGCCTTGAACATGTCGGTATAGACCCTGTTGAAATCGTGAACCCAAGCGGGGTCCGAGACGAGCGACATGTACATCGTGTAGTCGCCCATGCTGGCGCGCATGATCTCCCAGATGAACAAGCCGCCGAAGGAAGTCCAGAGCCCCTGCTTCCTGCGACGGGCGAGCTCTTCGGCCGTCCCTTCGACGTCGATTCTGTTGCGGTCCAGTTCGAGAAGGTGCGGGCGATAATCCCGCTCCCAGACCGAGCGGTCGGTCATGAGGAAATCGATGTGCTCCGGCGTGCCGGATTTGTGCTTCCAGTACTTGAGGGCTGCCCCGCTCCCGTTGCGGGTAATCCGCCATTCGTCGGTCTCTTCGAGCACGTCGCAGACGCCGCGTTTCGCCTCCCACGCGAACCAGCCGCCGCAGCCGCAGAGGTCGAACCCGAAATGCTCGACCACGTCGACCGCCTCGCCCTTCTCGTCGACGGGCATGCCCTGCTTGACCCACTCTGAGAGCGTATCGCCCCAGGGACTGTCCGCAACACCCACACGGTCGGCCTTTTTCCCGCGAAGCAGGCAGTCGATCACGTCCCTGGAAGTCTGCACGCCGTCTCCTCACACCGACACTGCGAGCGCAAGAGCATACCGGCCGCGGCGGCGATTGCAAGGTCGTTCCTCAAGAAGCCATTGACGCCGGGAGGCCACGCCCCTAAGATTTACGCTGAGATGAGAACCACCCCGCGCAAATTGATCCTCCTGATGCTTGCCCTGCTGATCGCGTCGTGCGCCCAGCGGAAGGAGTCGTTCCGCGCCGCGGTCCCGACGGCCGTAACGGTCGAGGCAACCTGGGGCAAAACCTCGCCCACCGCCGCGGCCGAACAACTCGCGAAACCACTCGAGCACGAACTGGCCGCAATCTCCGGCGTCTACCGCACCGTGACACACTGCGACAGCGGCGGGTGCCGCATACTGCTCCAGCACGACCCGAACGTGCCCGCCGACAAGGTCGCCTTCGCGGCAAACGCCGTGGTGAAGCGCCTGAAGGACGCCCTGCCGCAGGATGCAACGGTCAGCGTCTATGCGTCGAACACCGGCCGGGCGCCGGACTTCGTCGTCGCCCTTATGCTCGACGCTCCGGACGTCGCGGCCGAGCACCACGCGACAGCGCTGCAATTTGCGGCCGACCTTCTGCGCCTGCCGACCGTGGAAAAATGCGACGTGCCGGGCGGACCCAAGGAGGAAACCAATATCGTTATCAATCAACAACGTGCCGCGTCACATGGTCTCACTCTCCCCGACGTGGCCGAAGCAATCAAGCGGGCAAAGACTCAGACCATCCGCACGAACGAGCGCACGACCGTGACCGTGCGACAATCCGACGGGCCGGCCGACGTCGGTTCCGTTGTGCTCAAGACGGTCGGCAATGCCGCTATACGAATCGAAGACGTCGCTGACGTTAAGAAAGTGACGACGCCCGGGGCGGTAGTGCATGTGAACGGCCGCCCGGCCGTCCTCGTGCACGTGTTCGTCCGGTCGGGCGCTTCTTCGGACGAGGTCGGGGCGTGTCTGCGGCGTGTGCTCGAACAGCGTCCGCCGGCCGGAGCAAGCCGCATCGTTCCCATCGGGATGAATCGCGGCTGGTGGGCGCAACCCCTCCGCTGACTGTCGCACTGTCGCTTGAGTTGGTGAGAGGTTCGCGTCGTCGCCTAGTGCCCCATGACTGTTGATTTCAAGGAGAGTCGTGTTTGTGTCGATACCTTCATCGGGGTACTATCTCCCGGATGGAGGGACGGAATGAAGAAGAAGTACATTGTGCGTTT
>Ga0180435_10000682_pt1 | contig 35821 bp, 31 predicted proteins | sample SS_ome_3_FD_132467 | JGI IMG/M metagenome (GOLD analysis project Ga0180435, IMG submission 132467) | Hypersaline lake sediment archaeal communities from the Salton Sea, California, USA - SS_3_S_1 metaG | ecosystem: Environmental > Aquatic > Non-marine Saline and Alkaline > Hypersaline >... | reverse complement strand
ATGTTGATCTGGAAGTCCTTCCAGAAACACGTCACCGCAGCCGACGTGATCGTGATTCCCCGCTCGCGCTCCTGGTCCATCCAGTCGGTGATGGTTGTACCATCATCGACGTTACCCAGGCGATGGATCCGCCCGGTATAGAAGAGGATGCGTTCGGTCGTCGTGGTCTTGCCCGCATCAATGTGGGCAATGATCCCGATATTGCGCGTATTCGCTAGTGAATGTGCTTCGGCCATCGCTTCGCTCTCTATGTAAGTGTGCTTGGCGAGGACCGTGTCAAACTACTGTAAGGACCGCCGCGATTACCAGCGGAGGTGGGCGAATGCCCGGTTGGCCTCGGCCATCCTCATAGTGTCTTCGCGTCGCTTGACCGCCGATCCGACACCTGACGAAGCATCAACAAGCTCGGCTGCCAGCTTGGCCGCCATACCCCGACCGCCACGACTGCGTGCTGCGGCGAGAATCCAGCGGATACCCAGCGATAGCTGCCGGTACTGCGCGACCTCGACCGGAATCTGGTAGGTCGCGCCACCGACTCGGCGAGGCTTGACCTCGACCGGCGGCATCACGTTCTGGAGAGCGTCGTTGAAGACCTCGACGCCCGGCTTGTTGGCACGGGCCTCGGCGATGTCCAACGCGTCGTACATGATCTTCTGCGCGGTGCTCTTCTTGCCACCGATCATCATGCGGTTGATGAACTTCTGCATGGGGACGCTGCCGTGACGGATGTCCGGAGCAACTTCCCGTCTGGGTGCGCGATTTCGTCTTGACATACTATTCCACCCCGCCCGCTAGGCCTTCGTTCCGTATTTGGAGCGTCTCTGATGTCGACCGTCAACACCCGCGCAGTCCAACGAACCGCGGACAATGTGGTAGCGAACACCGGGCAGGTCCTTGACACGACCGCCACGAACGAGAACCACCGAGTGCTCCTGCAGGTTGTGACCCTCACCGGGGATGTAGGCCGTCACCTCGAGGCGATTGGAGAGCCGCACGCGGGCGATCTTGCGGAGCGCCGAGTTCGGCTTCTTCGGTGTCGTGGTGCGCACGATCGTGCAGACGCCGCGCTTCTGGGGGTTGCCCCTGCGCGCGCGAGAACGTCGGCCGCCCTGCTTGGTGTTCACGTTGTAGGCGAGCGCCGGCGACTTGGACTGTCGTTTCTTCGGCTTGCGCCCTTTTCGCACCAACTGATTGATTGTCGGCACTATCTCCTCCTGAGTCCTGCGTCAGTTTCCCATTGAAGAAGGCCATCTAGGTTGCGATGGCCTCTACGTAGTACCCCTGCGTACCTGCACCTGGCACCGCCAGGCCGGTCTACGTCCATCTCTCTGCGAAACAGAAGTCTACCACATAACCTTAGAACGTCAACTCCGATTACCCCGTGGGGCGCCTCGGTGAGGCGCCCCTCAAGAGGCTGCTGGGGAGCGAGACTAGCCGCGCTGGGCGAGGCCCAGGAGGCCGACACCGAGCTTGGGCAGCTGTGCTCGGCGATCGTCTCGACCGAAGTGGAGAACCTCGCCGGAGTCGGTCACTGCCTCGACAGACAGCGCCAAACTCTGAAGTTCCTTGACCAAGACCTTGAAGGACGCCGGGATGCCGGGCTCCTCAATGGGCAGGCCCTTGACGATGGACTCGTAGGCCTTGACGCGGCCAGTGACATCGTCGGACTTGATCGTGAGCATCTCCTGGAGCGTGTAGGCCGCGCCATACGCCTCTAGCGCCCAGACCTCCATCTCACCGAAGCGCTGACCGCCAAACTGCGCCTTGCCGCCCAGGGGCTGCTGTGTCACCAGCGAGTACGGCCCTGTGGAGCGGGTGTGCATCTTGTCCTCGACAAGGTGCGAGAGCTTGAGCATGTAGATGATGCCAACCGTCACCGGCTGATCGAAGGGTTCCCCCGTCTTGCCGTTGTAGAGGATCATCTTGCCAAGCGTGGGCAACGGATCGCTGTGCTCCTGGCTGTAGGTGGTCGCCGCGAGCACGACATCCTCATCGGAGAGCGCCGAGACGTCCTCCCCCTTCTCCTCCATCCACAGGCGCAGACAGACCGCCTGTGCCTTGACATCCACCTCGTGGCGGCGCGCCACAGAACGATCGTCCTCCTCGAAGGAGAGCAGGTCGTCCGGATCGTAGCCAAACTCACGGAGCCATTCACGGAGCACACTGCGGCGGGTGTAGACCAGATCATCGCGCAGGAGATCGATATCGTAGCCCTTGGGCGACAGCCAGGCCGCCACGTAGATCAGGCGGGCTTCGTCGTCATCGATCAGCGACTCCAGCGGATACTCCTGGGCCTTGAGCCATGTCCAGGCGCGCTCCATCACATCGTTCCAGGCCTGATCGATCAGCCAGGCACGGGCCAGCTCGGCCGCGATCTCGTCCTCGTCAGCGCCGTCGAAGACAGGCGTGACGGTGGCGAATCCCAGTCGTTCTGCAGCCCACCCCAGGTGAGTCTCCAGCACCTGACCGATGTTCATCCGACCCGGCACACCCAGAGGGTTCAGGATGATGTCAACGGCCTGACCGTTCTCCAGGAAAGGCATATCCTGAATCGGCACGATCTGCGAGATGACGCCCTTGTTGCCGTGGCGCCCAGCCATCTTGTCACCCTCAGTGATCTTGCGCCGCTGCGCGACGTTCACGCGGACGACCTTCTCGACGCCCGCCGGCAGATCTCGATACTCATCGCGGTCGAAGACCCGCACGTCCGTGACCTTGCCGTGAGCGCCGTGGGGCATGCGTAAGCTTGTGTCCTTCACATCCCGCAGCTTCTCACCGAAGATCGCCCGGAGCAGCTTCTCCTCAGGCGTCAGCTCCTTCTCACCCTTGGGCGTGATCTTGCCGACGAGGATGTCCAGCGGGCCGATCTCGGCACCGACACGGACTACACCCTCCTCATCGAGATCGCGCAGCGCGTCCTCGGCGACATTCGGAATCTCGCGCGTGACCTCTTCGGGCCCCAGTTTGGTGTCGCGAGCCGAGACCTCGTGCTTCTCCACGTGGATCGAGGTGAAGGCGTCGCGACGTACAAGGTCCTCACTGAGCAGGATCGCGTCCTCGAAGTTACCACCCTCCCAGGACATAAAGGCAACGAGCACATTCTGCCCCAGCGCCAGACGACCGCCATCGGTGGAGGAGCTGTCCGCCAGCACCGTGCCGGTCTGAACGCGCTGCCCCTTGACGACGATGGGACGCTGATCGACACACGTGCTCTGGTTGGAGCGCGCGTACTTGGTAAGCTCGTAGGTGACGATCTCACCATCATCCTGGCGGACGACGATGCTGTCGCCAGTGCCGCTGGTGACGGTCCCCGCTCCCCTGGAGGAGATGACCAGACCGGAATTGATGGCCGCCGCCTGCTCCATCCCCGTTCCCACGATGGGGGCATCGGGTCGCAGCAGGGGCACGCCCTGCCGCTGCATGTTGGAACCCATCAGGGCGCGGTTGGCGTCATCATGCTCGAGGAACGGGATCAGCGCAGCCGAAACACCCACCATCTGAATGGGGGCGACGTCGATGAAGTCAATGCGCTCGGGCACGGCGAACATGTAGCCATCGCCCTTGCGGGCCACGACCTGGCGTCCGATGAAGTGCCCATCCGAGCTCAACTCCGCATTGGCCTGCGCGATCACGTAGGGCTCCTCGCGGTCTGCGGAGAGATAGACGATCTCCTCAGTCACACGCGGCAGGACCAGCACCGGGTCCTTGAGGGGCAGCCCGGAGATCGTCTCGGCAATCTCGGGTGTGATGACCGTGCCTTCCTCGAAGACCACGTCACCGGTCTCCGGGTGCTCGAGGTCCTCGCGCAGAAGTTCGCCGACCAACTGCTCGACGTTGTTCTGCACCGCACGAACCACTCGGCGGTACGGCGTCTCGATGAAGCCCAGCGAGTTCACGCGCCCGTAGCTGCTCAGACGGCCGATGAGGCCAATGTTCGGGCCCTCGGGTGTCTCGATGGGGCAGATACGACCGTAGTGGCTGTGATGGACGTCGCGCACGTCGAAGCCCGCACGCTCACGCCGCAGACCGCCCGGGCCCAAAGCTGAGAGAGTTCGCTTGTGCGTGAGGCTGGAGAGCGGGTTGGTCTGCTCCATAAACTGCGACAACTGGCTGGAGCCGAAGAACTCTCGGATCGAGGCGACCACAGGGCGGATGTTGATCAGACTGACCGGCGTGGGCGCCTGGTCGCGGATGCTCATCCGCTCGCGCACTACGCGCTCCATGCGGACCAGCCCGATGCGGACCTTGGCCTGCACCAGCTCGCCTACGGTCTTGACGCGGCGGTTGCCCAGGTGGTCCATATCGTCGGGGCCGGCCACACCGTTGTTGATGTGGATCATACGCCTGACGATAGCGACGAAGTCCTCTTTCGAGATCGTGCGGACCGACATCGGCACGTTGATCTGCATGCGCTGGTTGAGCTTGTACCGCCCTACCTCCTGCAGATTGTAGCGCTGCGAGTCGAAGAGCTGCGACATCAGATACTCGTGCGCGTTGTCCAGCGTGGGAGGATCACCGGGGCGCATCCGCCGGTAGAACTCCACCAGAGCTTCCTCAGCGATGGTGCGCTTGCCAAGATCCCAGGCGGGCTCCTGGCGAATGGTGTCGGCGATCCAGGTGTGGTCGGGGTCATTGTCGGCCTCGGCGAAGAGAGCCATGAGCTCCTCATCAGTGCCCCCTCCCAGCAGATCACCCTGCAGCGGACCCTCCACAGCTGCCAAGGCGCGAAGGAAGATCGTGACGGGGATCGTGCGCTTGCGGTTGAACCGCAGCGTCAGGTAGCCCGACTTGCGAGTCTCGAACTCCATCCAGGCACCGCGGTCGGGGATCAGCTTGGCACTGGCCATCCGACGACCGGCATCCTCATCAAGGTCGAAGTAGACGCCGGGAGAGCGGATCAGCTGACTGACGACGACACGCTCGGTACCGTTGACAATAAAGGTAGCGTGTTCTGTCATCAGGGGCAGATCGCCCAGAAAGATCTCCTGCTGGACAATCTCGCTCGTCTCTCGGTTGACCAGGGCGACGTCGACGTAGAGTGGCACGGCGAACGTCAGGTCCCGGTCCAAACACTCCTGTTGATCGTGCTTGGGCTCGCCGAAGCGATACGCCAGCTCGAAACCTGCCTCCGCCGCCTTCGACCCGGGCAGGTAGAGGCTCAAGGAACCATTGAAGCTGTCGATTGGGGAAACCGCGTCGAACAGCTGGTAGAGCCCCTCCGCCCGGAGCCACTCATAGGACTGCAACTGAACTTCCACAAGACCTGGAAGCGGCAAGGCACTAGCAATCCGGGCGTACGACTTCACACCAAGGTCTATGACTGCCATTCTCCACCCTTTCGTAAGGCCAAAACACACGTAACGCCACGAACGCCCGCCCCGATCCAGCGCTTACGAACTTCACCGAGCAGGCGAACTGAAGGCGTCTATGACTGTATCATCTCTGATGGCCCGGGCTCGAGCTATCAGAGTCACTTTCCGCATCTCGTCCCGCGCCCCAGAGGCGCAGGATTCGAACTGGAACCGCGACAGGGTATTATACTGCGTTGACGCGATCTGTCAACTGGTGACGCCCCAGGCGAGAATCCGGAAGTCGACCGGCGCGGCCACTTCCTGCGGCGTCAGCAGCATGTCGAAGGTTCTGCGATCACCGGTGGACAGGCTGACGTCATCCCCCATCGCCAACTGGCGGTATCCCACGACGTTGCCGGCCTCATTGTAGATCGTGGCGACGACTGAGATTCGCGAGAGCGCCTGCCCGGCGTCATTGCCCAGCGTGCCGCGGACCCGGTACTGGGGGCCGGAGACGGCGCCATCCACATCCGTCACAGTCAAGGGCACGAAGGATGCAGTGATGGGACTCACAGGTTCGCCGCGCACCAGCCTCACGACTACGTCAGTCACGCCATTGGGAGGCTCCCTGAAAAGCACGGAAAAGGGCGCCCGTCCCTCGGACGGCAGATAGTCGGCGGCCGCCAGGACGCGTGCGTGCGCCAGGGCCTTACCATCTGGTGAAGTGAGTGTGACCTCCACCTGGAGGTTGGTCACCGGCCCACCAGTGGTGTTGATCACCTCACCCATGCACCAGAGACCGCCAACGGGCGTCTCGTACAGGGCAATGCCGGCTGTGTCCAGGGGCAGCGGTGTGGGTGTGGGCAGAATGGCACTCCCCACGGGGGCCTGCACGACGTCGCCATCGTCGAGCGCCTCTTCCTCCAGCGGTATTATGAGCGATTGTCCGATGCTGAGATAGTCATTCTCATCCAGGCCATTGTAGCGCACCAGGCTATCGACAGTCACGCCATACTCCAGCGCCACCCCAAAGAGCGTGTCGCCACTCGCCACGATGTGGATGACAGGGGTAGGCGTGGGCGAGGGTGTGAAGGTCGGTGTCGGGGGCACGGGGGTGAGGTAGATCTCGGGGGCGACCGTAGGCGTTGCCAGGACGGCCCGGGTGGCGCCGGACGGGGTCGGAACACCCGCCACCGGGATGGGGGTCAGGACGGAGCCGCAAGCGGTCAGGCTGAGCAGCACCACGGCACAGGCGGTGGTCCATCTCAGTCGCGCAGCCCGGGGTCGTCGTCTGTCCACAGGGCGATTATACCACGCGAGGGTGCTCATCGTCCGTCAGGCGGCGTCGCGGTCAAGGGACTCGGTCAGGCGATCGGTGTCCGCGTGGACGGTGGAGGGGGCACCACCAGCATTGTCTGTCGACGGCCGGCGCCACCAGGCAGTGATGGCGGCCACAATCCAAGGGCCGGCGACGACCAGGGCCAAGTAGGGGGCGACCGGCAGGTGTCGCGGGCCGCCGCGGCGGTCAAGGTTGAGGAGGACAAGCGCCAGTGAGGTCCAGACGGTGAGGAAGTTGGGCGCTGGGTCGGACGCGTGGAGCAGACCAAGGCCGGGGGTGCGATCGCGAGTGAAAGGCCACCAGAGGTTGCAGCCCATGTAACCCAACTGGTCCTCGAGCGCGTGCGCGGCGTAGCCCAGACCGGTGACGAGACCGCAGAGTAGTCCAACGTCCGCCCCCCAAGCGATGACACAGAGCAAGCCCACGAGCAGACCCACCAGCACCGCGAGCGGAAGGCTGTGGGTCCAGCGGTGATGCCAGTCGAGGAAGCTGATGTCCAGACGATCTCCCTCGCGGGTGAGGAGGAAGCTGGGACCGGTGAAGATGTCGATGTGGTAGGTGGGGGCATAGCTGTGGGCGAGCGAAAAGGGGAGCTGACGCGTCTCCCACGCTGTGTCTACCGGGGCGGAGCCGGGCAGCGGGTGTTGGCCGGTGTCGACGAGGGGACCGATGCGCACGGCAACCGTGCTGGCCTCGGGGTCGATCCGAAGTGTGTAGCGGCGCCAGAGATCGGCACCCTCGCGGATGGTGTGGAGGATCACGCGATGGGGACGGCGGGTCTCGTGGGCCTCGGTCATCGCTTGGACCAGGGCGTCGACCACGGCGACGGCGGATGGCGCGCCGTCGTCAAGCGGGTCGATCTCGGTGTGGTAGCGGGTAAGGAAGCGCACGAGCTTGAAGTCGAGGATATCGGGAAGCAGGCCGCCGACGCCGCCAAGGACGGGGAGCAGCGATCCCGAACGTGATGCCTCGACCACACCAGGGACACATGTGGCTAGCGCAACGCCCGTGAGGAAGTGCGCGATACCTTTCATAGGGGGATTGTAGGCCGGAGTCGGTGGTCCGGCGAGCCATGGGCGGGGTGGAATATTTGGCAAACGGATGTATACTTTAATACGAAGGCGCTGTGTTTACGGAGGCGCCGCGGAAGGCGGAGAGCAATGACTGAGGCAAGTCCGATCACAACTGGCAAGCAGCTGGATCTACCGGTGCAGGGGATGACGTGCGCGGCGTGTGTCAATCACGTGCAGAAGGCACTCGGGCGCGTGGAGGGTGTCGAGGAGGCGAACGTCAACCTGGCCACGGAGCGCGCCTCGCTCTGGCTCGCGACGGACGTGCCGACGGCCAGCCTCGTCCAGGCTGTGCGTGACACAGGATATGAGGTGGCGACTGAGACGATGGACCTCGCCATCGGCGGGATGACGTGCGCGGTGTGCGTCAACCACGTGCAGAAGGCCTTGGGCAAGGTACCGGGCGTCACTGAGGCCAATGTCAACTTGGCCACGGAGCGGGCGACGGTGACATATGTGCCGGGGGTGACGGGGATCGCGGATTTCGCTGCCGCAGTCGCCGATGCCGGCTACGAGGTGCTGACGCGCCCGGATGCCGCGGGCCAGGCGGAGGGAGTTCGCGCCATCGACGGCGAGGCCGATGACAAGGTCGCCGAGGCGCGACGTCGGATGCTGACCGCGTGGATCTTCACCGGCGTGATTATGGTGTGGATGATCCCGGAGATGTTCTTCGGCGTGATGTGGCCCAATGCCGCGGTCTTCAACCTTGGGATGATCGTGCTGGCGCTGCCCGTACTCTTCTGGGTGGGCCGGCGGACGTACAGCAGCGGCGTTCGCGCCGCGCTGCACGGTTACGCGAATATGGACACGCTGATCACGTTGGGGACTGGTGCGTCGCTGCTGACGGGCCCAATCTCTTTCCTAGCACCGATCGCAAACTACGCAGGCGTCTCGGCGATGATCATGGCCTTCCACCTGACGGGACGCTACATAGAGGAAAGCGCCAAGGGGCGCGCCTCCCAGGCGATCCGCAAGTTGCTCGAGCTGGGCGCCAAGACGGCACACGTCGAGCGCGACGGCGTTGAGGTCGAGATCGCCATCGAGGAGGTGCTGATCGGTGACGTGATGGTGGTACGCCCCGGCGAGAAGATCCCCACGGATGGCACGGTCGTCTTCGGTGATAGCGCGGTCGACGAGTCGATGGCCACCGGCGAGTCGATGCCGGTTACCAAGCGCGTGGACGATGCTGTGATCGGCGCCACGGTCAACCAGGAGGGCCTGCTCAAAGTGCGGGCGGCAAGGATCGGCGAAGAGACGTTCCTGGCGCAGGTGATCAAGCTGGTCGAGCAGGCACAGGGCACGCGCGTGCCCATCCAGGCCTTCGCGGATCGGGTCACGGCCGTCTTCGTGCCCATCATCATCGCGATCGCTGTGCTCACATTTGGGTCGCGATTGCTCTTCCCCGAAGCCACGCGGGCGCTGACGGCGCGGGGCGCGGCGCTGCCGTGGGTCAACCCGGACCTGGGCACCTGGACGCTGGCCATCGTGTCTATGGTGGCGGTCTTTGTGATCGCGTGTCCGTGTGCACTGGGGTTGGCCACGCCGACGGCGCTGATGGTGGGCAGCGGAATGGGTGCCGAACACGGCATCCTGATCCGCAGCGGCGAGGCGATCCAGACCCTCAAGGACGTGGGCCTGGTCATCTTCGACAAGACCGGCACGATCACCAAGGGCAGTCCCGAGGTCACGAATATCGTACTCGCTCAGGGGGCGACGACGACGCAGACGGAGATCCTGGCCATCGCCGGGGGCGTCGAGCGTGGGTCAGAACACCCGCTGGGCCGGGCAATCGTAGCACGCGCCGAATCAGAGGGACTTTCTCTGGTGCAACCCACCGGCTTCCGGGCGATCCGCGGGCAGGGCGTGACCGCGCAACTTGGCGACCTGGCCGTGCAGATTGGGTCGCGGAGGATGATGGTCGGTGCGAGCATCGACACCGGCGCGCTGGCTACAGCGGCCGTGGAGCTCGAGGGTCAGGGGAAGACGGTGGTGCACGTGGCGGTGGACGGGGCGCTGCAGGGATTGATCGCTGTGGCGGACACGGTAAAGGAAGACTCCGCAGCAGCGATCTCCGAGCTGCACCGGATGGGCGTGGAGACGGCGATGATCACGGGCGACAATGCGCGGACCGCGGACGCCATCGCGGCGAGCGTGGGCATCGACCACGTCGTCGCCGAAGTGCTACCCGAGGGCAAGGTCGCGGAAGTCAAGCGGCTGCAGGAGGCGCACGGCGCGGTGGCCTTTGTGGGTGACGGCATCAACGACGCGCCGGCGCTGACCCAGGCGGATGTGGGCATCGCCATCGGTACGGGTACGGACATCGCCATCGAGGCCAGCGATGTGACCCTGGTGCGCGGGGCGCTGACAAGCGTGGTGGAAGCTATCAACCTGAGCCGGGCCACGTTCCGCAAGATTCGGCAGAACCTGTTCTGGGCGTTCTTCTACAACGTGATCATGGTGCCGCTGGCGGTGGCGGGATGGATGCACCCGGTGCTGGCAGAGATCGCCATGGCGACGAGCTCGATCACGGTGGTGACGAATGCGAATCTACTCCGGCGGGTCGAGATTCGGCCGGGGTACTCGCGGGGGCAGTGAACGCTCGCTGATTGCACCGACCACGCGGTCGTACGTGTCTCGCTCCGCTAGGGAGCGGAGAGCTTTGCCCCAGACCCTTAGGGTTCTCCGAAACCCCAAGGGTCTTTCGCTGGTCCCAGCTGCTGGCTGCGTGTCCCGGGCGCGCACATTGCGCTCAGGTGGAAGGGCGATAGACTGGGGGCATTCCTGCATAGCGCAGGGTCGCGGGGGCGCACAAGATGCGCCCCTGCGGCGTGTATCGCGGCATTGAGGTGACAATGAATCGGGTGTTGGCACGGCTCGGGTTCAGCCGAGCAGTCTGGACGCAGTATCTGGTCTTCTTGGCGGTCGCCTACTTCATGCAGCGCTTCGGTCTGGCATTGATCGACGGCGCGCGCACCAACTACTTCGTCGAGTCGCTGGGCCTTAACGGTGGGCAAGTGCTCTGGCTCGAGGGGATCCGCGAGATTCCCGGCCTGGCGCTGATGTTCATCGCGGCCCTGACGATGCGACTGCCGCTCTCGTATCGAACGGCAGCGTCAGTGCTGATCATGGGCATCGGGTATGGCCTGTACGCTTTCGTGGGCTCGTACAGTGCGCTGTTGGCCGTGGCTGTGTTCGCCAGCCTTGGCATGCACATGTGGATGCCACTCCACAGCACGCTGGCGATGGGATTGAGCCCTGAGGGCAGGACCGCCAGCGTGGTGGGCGCGCTCAACGGCATCGGCGCATTCGCCTCACTGATCGGGATGGGCGCGCTGGCGCTGATCGCGAAAGCTGTGAGCGATCTACCGCTGGCGACCTACTACTTCGTCGGGGCCGGGCTGGTCATCGTGGCAGCCTTCCTGCTGCTGCGCATCCCACCCACAGTGGGAGCAACGGTGGGCAGGCCACCGCGGATGCTGGTGAAGAGGCGCTACTGGCTCTACTACGTGCTCACCTTCTTCCAGGGTTCGCGCAAGCAGGTGCTCAACACATTCGGGATGTTGGTCCTGGTGGAGAGCTTCAAGCTGGAGGTCTGGAAGATCAGCCTGATCCTGCTGGCGAGCAGTGTGATCAACCTGGTGGGATCACCGTATATGGGCAGGCTGATCGATCGCCTGGGAGAGCGCACCGTGCTCACCGCCACCTATGTCGGCCTGATCCTGGGGTGTGTCGGCTTCGCGACGCTGAACAACGTCTGGGTACTCGTGGCCCTGCTGCTGGCCATCAAACTGCTCGTGCTGGCTGGGATCGGGCTGGAGACCTACGTCTACCGTATGGCGCCCGAGGGGGAGCTGACGCCCACGCTCTCGGCGGGTGTGAGCATCAACCACGTGACCTCGGTGGGAATGCCGATGCTGGCGGGCGTGCTGCTACCGGTGATTGGCTACGAGGGCATCTTCTGGGGCACCGCAGGCCTGATCGTGCTGTCGATCCCCTTCGCGATGGCGATGAAGGCTCAGCCCGTGGCGATGCCGCAGGCGGCGGTGGCCCCGGCAGACTGAGAGAGGCGGGAGCTTGGTCAGTCTACTTGCGTCGCAGAACGAGATTAACGCCAACTACGTCGTCGGCAGCCACGACATCGCCTTCATCGTACTGGACACACTGCGCTACGATGTGGCGCGAGATGCACTGCGGGCCGGCCGGACGCCGAACCTGGCTGCGATGCTGCCGGGAGGACGGTGGGAGGCGCGACACACACCGGGCAACTTCACATACGCCGCGCACCACGCGTTCTTCGCGGGATTCCTGCCGACGCCCGTCACCCCAGGTGTGCACCAACCAAGACTCTTCGCGACCAAGTTCCCCGGCACCCGGACGGCGACGGAGCGCACCTTTGTCTTCGACGCTCCGGACATCGTCACGGGTTTGGGGGCTGTGGGGTACCACACACTTTGCATCGGCGGCGTCGACTTCTTCGACAAGCAGAGTCCGCTGGGTGGCGTGCTGCCGGGGATGTTCGCGGAGAGCCATTGGTCGCCGGATATGGGGGTGACGGGCACTAGGTCGACGGAGCACCAAGTGCGATTGGCGGTGCGGCGATTGCGGGAGATCCCAAGGCAGCAGCGTGTATTCTTGTTTGTGAACGTCTCGGCGATCCATCCGCCGAACCACGGGTTCTTGGCGGGCGTGAAGGAGGACTGCCTGGCCTCACACGCTGCCGCGCTTGCATATGTCGACGCCCAGCTGCCGCCCCTGTTCGCGGCGCTGCGGCGGCGTGGTCCGAGCCTGTTGATTGTCTGCTCAGATCACGGAACGGCATATGGCGAGGATGGGTTCTACGGACACCGGATAAGCCACCCGGTGGTGTGGACGGTGCCGTATGCGGAGACGATCCTGCCGTGGGCGGTGGGGTAGTCTCGCAGGCCGGACTAGACAGTCCGGCCTACACCAGCCAGGCGCGTCAGGGCCTCGCGGATGCGAGGGAGTGGCGCGGTGACGGAGATACGGACGAAGTCCTTGCCCGAGGGACCGAAGAAGGATCCGGGCGCCACGGCGACGCCGGCTTCCTCCAGCCAACGCGTCGCCAACTCCTCAGCGGTCTCCCCCTCAGGCACAGGTACCCACAGATAGAGCGCGGCGCGGGGCATGGGGACAGATAGCCCCAGCCCGAAGAGGCCTGCCACCATCACATCCATCCGCTCGGCGTAGAGCGCGTTCCGCTCGGCGATCCACGCAGGATCAAGAGAGAGCGCGGCCACAGCGGCATCCTGTAGCGGGTGGAACATCCCCGAGTCGACATTGGACTTGAGCCGCGCCAGCGCAGCCAGCACCTCCGCGTTGCCCACTGCCATTCCAATGCGCCAGCCGGCCATGTTGTAGGTCTTGGACAGCGAGTTGAACTCCACCGCCACGTCGCGGGCGCCCGGCACCTGCAGGATGCTGGGAGCAGCGTAGTCGCTGTAGGTGACATCAGCGTAGGGGGCATCGAAGCAGATAAGCAGGTCATGGTCGCGGGCGAAGGCGACGGCCTCAGCCAGGAAGTCGAGGTCGGCGATCGCCCCAGTCGGGTTGTTGGGGTAGTTGAGCCAGATCATGCTCGCCGCGTCAGCCACATCCGCGGGGATCGAGTCCAGGGCGGGCAGGAAACCACGCTCAGGAAGAAGCGGGAGGGTGACAACGTCAGCCCCGGCCAATAGCGCGCCCATAGTGTAGGGGGCATAGCCCGGATCGGGCACCAGCACCGTATCGCCGGGATCGAGGATCGCCAGAGCCAGGTGGACGATGCCCTCCTTGGAGCCCGCCAGCGGCACGATCTCGCTGTCGGGATCCAGCGTCACGCCAAAGCGCGCGAGGTAGGTGTCGGCGATGGCCCGGCGCAGCACGGGCAGACCCCGGTAACCGGGATAGCCGTGGTGGCTGCTGTCAGCCGCGGAGGTGGCGAGCGCCTCCAAGACTGGGGCCGCCGGGGGCAGGTCCGGGTCGCCGATGTCCAGCCGGATGACGTCGGCGCCACGGGCGCGGACCTCGCTGATCTTGGCCGACCAGATGGCGAAGGGATACGGGGGGAGATTCGTCAGACGACGCGCTGTCTTCATCTAGCCTTCCCTCTTCTGAGTGATAGCATCCACGAGGCCCTGCAGCCCCAGGGCGTAGCTGCGCCAGCCGAATCCTGCGATCTGTCCCACGCAGACGGGCGCGATGAGAGAGCGGTGGCGAAACTCCTCGCGGGCGTGGACGTTGGAGAGGTGCACCTCGACGGCTGGCAGCCCGATGCCGGCGATGGCGTCGCGCAGGGCGACGCTGGTGTGGGTGTAGCCTCCGGGGTTGATAAGGATGCCGTCCACGCGATCCATCGCCGCCTGGACCGCGTCGATCAGGGCGCCCTCGCTGTTGGACTGGAACGTCTCCAGCTGAACGTTGAGGACACCGGCTAGATCACGGAGTCTCTCGTCGATCTGGGACAGGGTCACGATGCCATAAGTCTCGGGCTCGCGCCGGCCCAGCAGATTCAGGTTGGGTCCGTGCAGCACCAGGACGCGCACGGCAGTCGTCTTCATTCGGTCGGTCATCCTATCCCTCCGCCCCCATCTCACGCAACACCTTCAGCACGACGGCCTCGGGCACGTCGTCGGCCAACGTCACCTCTCCGATCGCGACAGGCAAAACCCAGCGCAGGCGCTTGCCGCGGCGTTTCTTATCGTGGCGCATGGCGGCGTAGATGTCGGAGGCCGGCAGCGGCGGGCAGGCCACCGGTAGCCCAGCGTCCCGAAGCACGCCGGCGAGCTCATGTGCCAGGCCGGATGGCGCCCGGCCCAGAGCCTCGGCAATGCGCGCCGCGACGACGGTGCCGATGGCGACACCCTCGCCGTGGCGCACGGAGAAATCACTCAGGCGCTCCAGCGCGTGTCCGGTCGTGTGACCCAGGTTGAGCACGGCCCGGCGGCCGCGCTCGAACGGGTCCTCCTGCACGATGTCGATCTTCACCTGGATCGACCGTGCCAACTGCTCGGGCGTTGGGATCAGTCTGCCGGCGGGGCCGTGCCCCGCCAACTCGCGGAGAAGCGCGGCATCGCCGATTACGCCATGCTTGAGCACTTCGGCCAGGCCTGACCGCACCTCTTCCGCCGGCAACGTCTCCAGAGTGGCCAGGTCGATGAAGACCAAGGCCGGCTGCTTGAAAGCACCTACCAGGTTCTTGCCCTGTGGGAGATCCGCGCCGGTCTTGCCCCCCACGCTTGCGTCGGTCATGGAGAGCAGCGTGGTGGGTGCCTGTACAAAGCGCACGCCGCGCATGAAGGTGGCCGCGGCAAACCCGGCCAGGTCGCCGACCACGCCGCCGCCCAGAGCCAGCACCGTGCCAGTGCGGTCGAGATCGCCGGCGAGCAGTTGATCGTAGAGGTCGCGCACGGTCGTCAGGGTCTTGTGCTCTTCGCCTGCCGGCACCGTGCAAAGGAAGGGCGTGTACCCGTGGCGGCGCAAGGCGTCCGTCACTGTAGTAGCATAGAGCGGCGCGACGTGGGTGTCGGAGACGACCGCGACCTTGGTGCCCTCGGGCACGCCGGCAGCGCGCAGGGCACCGCCAAGATAGGGTAGCGTGCCGGCACCGATGTGGATGTCATAGCTGCCACCCGGCGCCTCCACAGGCAGCGACCGGCACGTGCTCAGGGCCACCACGTCGTCGACCACCTGGTCGAGGGTCCGCCCGGTGGTGTCGATCTGCCAGGCGATGGCGGCGTAGGCGTCGCGGCGCGCGGCAAGGAGGCGGCGAATCTCCACCGCCGGGTCGGGCACGCTGAGCAGGGGGCGATCGGGGGCCTCGCCGACGCGAGCCAGGATCTCTTCGGCGTCAGCCTGGAGGCAGATCAGCACGCCTGAAGCGGCGACGGCCTCCCGGTTCTCCGTGTCGACCAGGGCGCCGCCGCCGGTAGCGACAACGAGGCCGTCCCGGGCTGCCAGCTCGCGACAGATTTCGGCCTCGATGCGCCGGAAGGCACCCTCGCCGTGCTCGGCAAAAACGCGCGAGATGGACTTGCCCGCGCGAGACTCGATCTCGTCGTCCATGTCGACGAAGGGGCGGCCCAGACGATGCGCAGCCTCGCGGCCCACAGCCGTCTTTCCTGTGCCCATGAAGCCAGTCAGCACGATGTTGGTCACGTGAGGCTCTCCTGGGTGCCGTGCGACGGGTCCGGCGGGAACGCGCGCGCGACGGTCTGCGCGACATCATCCAGCCATGCCCGACGCTCCTCCAGCGAGCTTACCACAACACAGGAATACATCCGGCGATGGAACTCGGCGACGCCACACAGGTCGAAGATGCAGTTGTGCCAGAGGGCCTCGAGTGGATCACCAAAGACGGACAGCTCACGGGCCTGGGGGGTATTGGAGGTGTTCAAGACGACGGCGGCCCTGGCCCTGAGCAGGCCGTGGGGCACGCCGTCACCGGCATCATCCTCCAGGAACTCGTAGGCGACGCCCGGTCGGATGACGCGGTCGACCCAGCCCTTGAGGATGGCGGGCGGCTGGCCCCACCAGTTGGGGTGGACGATGATGATGCCGTCCGCCGCGGCGAGCTCATCGCAGTGCTGTGCCACGACGGGGTCGAGAGCGGCATCGCGCGGTATCTCACCGTGCGGCAGAATGGGGTCGAAACCCTCGGCGTGGAGGTCGTGGGCAATAACGGTATGGCCGAGGCCGAGCAGTGTATCCCGCGCGCGTGCGGCGATGGCGTGGTTAAAGCTGCCCGGATTCGGGTGGGCCAGGATCAGGCTGATGAGCAAGGTGTGTCTCCTGCGATGGTGAATGCGCCGACAGCGGAATCGGGCTGGAGCACAGGCGGGCCCGCCCGCGGTCCCGGAGTACCCTAGCGAAACAGACGGAAGTGATCAGGGTCCACCGAGCGCGTCTCGTGGACCAGGACTGCGTTGAGCAGCTCGATGGCCATGCGGGACTCCAGCGTGATGCCGGCGCGGAGGCCGACGCAAGGGTCGTGACGGCCCTTCCGGAGCGTGAAATCGACCTCGGCCAGGTCATTGCGCACCGACTGCTGCGGCAGTTGGATGGACGACGTGGGCTTGAAGCCCACGCGGCAGACCAGCGGCATACCGGTGGTGATGCCGCCCAATAGGCCGCCGTGATTGATCGACTCGAAGCCGCCCGCACGGATGGGATCGTTGTTCTCGCTGCCACGACGGGCGACGACATCGCGACCGGCACCGATCTCGCACGAGCGAGCGGCGTTGAGACCACCCAAGCTCCCCATCAGTCGGAGCTTGAGGCTGTCGTACAGAGGGCTACCTGCCAGCGGCGGCACGTTCACGGCGACGACCTCCACCATCGATCCGATGGAATCGCCGGCGTCGCGGGTTTGCTGAATCAGGGCCGCGGCCTCAGCGGCGAAGTCCGGGTCGAGGGAGGGGATCTCGGACTGGCGCAGGGCTCGTTCGAGGGCCGCAAGCTCCACATCAGGCACCGGCGCCTTGAGTGTGTGGCGACCGATCAATGAATCGACCTCGCCCGCCAGGGTCCGGGACGCCGTCAGATGACCGACCTGGACGACGGACGACAGGAAAGCGGTGCCGAAGTGCTCGGCCAGCCAGATACGGGCGACAGACCCGCCGATGACGTCGGAGATGGTGGCGCGATAGGAGGCGCGTCCGCCGCCGCGGGGATCTGCGTGGCCGCGAGACTGATGGTACTTGACCAGGTCGGCGTGCCCGGGCCTCGTCTCCCCGCGCGGACCCGTGAATTGGGTGTAGTCGCCGCTATGCTTGGCCGAAGAGAGGACGACCGCCGATATCGGCTCGCCGGTGGTGACGCCGGCGTCGTAGGTCTGGGTCATGCTCTCGGTGGTGCCGGCGGCGACAGTCACGGCGGGGCCGGCGGTCAGGGACCTCGTGTCTTCCTGATAGAGACCGGAGAGGAGGACGACCTGATCGGCCTCAGAGCGCGAGGTGCCGTGACGGGTGGAGCCGGGACGACGGCGGTCGAGGTAGGCCTGGATCTGGGAACGGGAGAGAGTTAGGCCGGAGGGACAACCGTAGACGATGGTCGTATAGCCGGGGCCGTGCGATTCGCCGGCCCCGGCTACTGCGAAGATGGGTCCACCTAAGATTTCCATGGGTCTCCGTGGCTCGCCGTCCCGAGTGATGCCGTCCCGGCGGAGCCAGGCCGGAGCTTGAGCGGGGCTGCCCGCCCGCGGTCCCTGGGCGGGCAGCCTCGCGCTTCAGCCGATCAGCCGTACCAGATGGTAGGTCTTCTTGCCGCGACGCAGGACGGCGAACTTGCCCTCCACCGTCTGGGCCGTGGTCACGGCCTGCGCCTCGTCGGCGACCTTGACGTTGTTGACGTAGACGCCGCCGTTACGGACCAGGCGCCGGGCTTCGCCCTTCGACCGGGTGATGCCGATCTCGGCCAGCAGATCCACGACGGGCACACCCTCGCCCTCGAGCCGCGAGAGCGGCAGCTCACTGGAGGGCACGTCGGCGAAGACCTCGCCGATGTCGCCGGCGCCCAGGCCGGCCATATCGCCGCCGAAGAGCACGCGCGATGCCTGCAGAGCCTTGTCCAGCGCGCTCTCGCCGTGGGTCACGCGCGTCATCTCCTCGGCCAGCGTTCGCTGTGCTTCGCGCCGTTCAGGCTGCTCCGCAGTCTTCTGCGCCAGGTCGCCGACCTCATCGGGCCCCAGCCAGGTGAAGTACTTGAGCAGGTCGATGACCTGATCGTCGCCCTGGTTGAGCCAGAACTGGTAGTAGCGGTAGGGCGATGTCTTCTCGGCATCAAGGTAAATCGCACCCTTCTCAGACTTCCCCAGCTTGTTGCCCTCCGCATCGGTGACCAGGGGGTAGACCAGGCCGTGGACGGACGCGCCATCGCGCATCCGCCGGACCAAGTCCACACCGGCGATGATGTTGCCCCACTGGTCACTGCCGCCGGCCTGCAGCGTGCATCCGTAGCGATCGTAGAGCTGCACGAAGTCGTAGGCCTGGAGCAGTTGGTAGCTGAACTCGGCGTAGGAGATCCCCGACTCGCGCCCGATGCGCGACTTCACCGAGTCCCGCGCGAGCATCGTGTTGACGGTGACCAGCTTGCCCACATCGCGGAGGAATGACATCATCGTGATGGTGCGTAGCCACTCGGCGTTGTTGGGTATCTGAGCCGGATTGGCGGTGACCTCGAAGTCCAGGAAGCGGGCCAGTTGCGGCTTGATCGCCTCGACGTTGGCCTCGACCTCTTCGATCTTGAGCATCTTGCGCTCGGCCTTCTTCCCACCCGGATCCCCGATCATACCTGTGCCACCACCCGCCAGCGCCAGCGGCGTGTGTCCATAGCGCTGGAGCCGTGCCAAGCCCATCAGCGCCAGCAGGTTGCCCACCTGCAGACTGTCAGCCGACGGGTCAAAGCCGATGTAGGCCGTGACTTTTTCCTTGGCCAGGACCTCGGGCAGGCCCGCGGTGACGTCAAAGATCAATCCTCGCCACTTGAAATCCTCAAACGCGTTCGCAAACCCCATGTTCTCTCCTCGCTTGTCCGCAGCGCTCTGTAGCGCTGTCTATCGCTTCATCCCCTGCCGGCGCCGATCCAGCGCGTCCAGGCAGGCTGATCTCATTTGGTTCGTCACGGCGTCGACGTCCAGTGCGCCGTCAAGCCACAGGTCCAGGGCGATGGCGCCCTGTCGGGCCAGCATCCCCAGCCCATCGATGCCGCGCGCGCCCGAGTGCCGCGCACTGTACAGCAGGCGTGTCTCCAGCGGATTGTACACAAGGTCGTAGACGGTCAACTGTCCGGGCACGGGCAGCCCATCGGGCCACACCGACCCGTGCACGTCCGGCCACATGCCCAGCGTCGTGGCGTTCACCAGCAGGTCGGCGTCATCCGTCTCGGCCCTGAGCGACGCCACTGTGAGTGCCCCCCACCTTGCGCGGGAGCCAACGGCGGCCTGGGACAGGTCGTCCACCAAGGTCTCCGCGCGGGCCGCGGTGCGGTTGAGCACGACGACATCGGACATCCCAGCCGTCGCCAGCCCATAGACGACGGCGCGTGCAGCCCCACCCGCGCCGACCACGACAGCCTTCCCGGCGGCGGCGGGATCGAATCCGCCGGCGCGGAGCGATCCCAGGAAACCGCGCACATCGGTGTTGTGACCCGTGAGCACGGCGCCGCCATCCGCATCGCGATCGATCACCACGGTGTTCACCGCGCCGACCGCCGCGGCCTCAGCCGACACCTCGTCCATCAGCGCCATCACGGCCTGCTTGTGCGGGACCGTGACGTTGATGCCGCGGAAGCCCAGCGCAGCCGCGCCCCGGATCGCCTCGGCGACCCGGCTCGGGCGCACCGGCAGCGGCACGTACCGCCAGTTGAGGCCGAGCCGCGCCAGCGCCGCGTTGTGCATCGCCGGCGACAGGCTGTGCTCGACTGGCCGGCCGATCACGCCGACCAGGCGCGTCCCGCCATCCATCTCCCAGGCGTCCCCCATCATCGTCAGTCCTCGTACCTGAGAACGGCGCCCAGGCTGCTCAGGATCTCGACAAAGCCGGGGAACGAGTCAGGGATACACTCGGCCCCCAACACTGTTGTCTGCCCCCGAGCGATGAGACCCGCGACCGCCAGCGCCATCGCCACCCGATGGTCACCCTGGCTGTCCACCTCGGCGCCGGTGAGCGGCGTGGGGCCTTCGACGACAAAGCCATCCGGCGTGGCCTCGATGCTAGCGCCCATCGCCGAGAGAGCCTCGACGACCACCGCGATACGGTCGGTCTCCTTGACCCGCAGCTCTGCTGCGTCCCGAACCTCGGTCCGCCCCACAGCCTGCGTCGCCTGGACGGCCAGAATCGGAAACTCGTCGATCATGCGTACGACCGTCTCGCCGCGGACCTCGGTTGCGCTGAGCGTTGAGGCCCTGACGTCGATATCGGCAACGGGTTCCCCGCCCTGATCGCACGCGGCGGAGAGTTCGACCTTCGCCCCCATCCGCTGCAGGACGTCCAGAAGCCCGGTCCTGGTCGGGTTGACACCCACACTCGGGATCGCAACATCCGACCCGGGCACTGCCGACGCAGCGGCGATCAGGAAGGCCGCTGATGAGATGTCGCCGGGCACAACCCGATCCGTTGCGCGCAGCGCACCGACTGCAGCCGGGTCGATGCGAGCAGCGCACGCGTCGTAGGTGAGCGCATTCTCCGCCTCGGCCTGTGCGGCAATCATGCGCTCGGTGTGGTCGCGAGCAGGTCCAGGCAGCTGCACCGAGACCTCGTCATCGGCGTAGAGTCCGGCGAGCAGGATGCAGCTCTTCACCTGCGCGCTGGCGACCGAGAGCACGTGGCCGCCTCCCCGCAGAGGGCGTCCGCCTGTAATCGACAACGGCGCGCGCCCCTCGATGTCCGCGATCTCCGCGCCCATGGCAGCCAGCGGCTGCGTGATCCGGCGCATAGGCCGGCGCAGCAGCTGTGGCGCCCCCGACAGCACGCTGTCGAAGGTCTGTCCAGCCAGAATGCCCGCCAGCAGGCGGATCGTGGTTCCGGAGCGCCGGCAGTCCAGCGGGTCCTCGGGGGCCACCAGCCCCCGGAGACCTCGCCCATACACGATAGCCGTGGTTGCGTCACCCGCCACCGGATGCTCGATCTCGACACCGAGCTGTCGCAGACAGCCGACCGTTGCCAGACAGTCACCCGACGGCAGAAACCCCTCCACACGCGACGTCCCATCCGCCAACGCCCCCAGCATCAGCGCGCGGTGTGAGATGGACTTGTCGCCAGGCACGGCGACAGTGCCGCTCAGCGGAACGTGTGTGCCCGAGGGGCCATTCACTCTCAGCCGGGTCATTGATAGTGCTCCTTGCGCGTCTGGCGGATGTAGGTCAGGCGTTCGCGCAACGCCTGTTCATCGCCCCGCGCCACCAGGTCCGCGAGCTCGGCAAGCAGTTCGCCACAGACCTCGGCAGCCTTGGTCACGTGCTCCCGGTTGGTCATCAGAATATCCACCATCATCGTCACATCGCTGCCCGCCACCCGCGACGTGTCACGGTAGCCGCCCGCCACGATCTGCCAGACAAGGGGATCGGGTGACGTCGTGGCATCCGCGGTGCCGACCAGCGAACAGGCCAGCAGGTAGGGCAGGTGACTGATCGTGCCGGCCAGGTAGTCCTGACGTGTGCCGTCGACCACCAGCGGCTGCGCGCCTGCCGCCATCACCAGCGTCTCGGCCAGCGAAAGGGCCTCATCCGAAGTCCTGGGCAGGGGTGAAAGGATAAAGGTGCGCCCCTGGAAGAGATCACGGTCGGCAGCCTCGAAGCCCGAGATCTCCTTGCCGCACATCGGATGGCCACCGATCACCTGTACGTGCTCGGGCAGCGTCGCCATCGCCTCCAGGATCAGGGCCTTGGTACTGCCAAGATCCATCAAGAGTGCGTCGGGCTGCATCCACGCACCGACCTGGTCGACGAGCCCGATGATCGAGCGCACCGGCGTCGCCAGCACCACAATGTCGGCCATGCGCACGCCGGTCTCGAGATCATCGACCGCCTGATCCACGAAGCCGCGCTCTCGGGCCCTGGTGAGCGCCGCCGTATCGCGATCGACGCCGATGACCTGCCGGCAGTGCCCGACCAGAGCCCCTGCGAGGGAGCCGCCCATCAGCCCCAAACCCACGATGGTCACCGTGCTCTCAGATAGCGGTTTCATCCCCCCGCCTATATCGTGCGGCCCACGGCCTGGGCGACCAGGGCCAGCGATGACATCAGGTCGCTGAAGCGTGAGGGCTTGAGCGACTGCGCGCCGTCCGACATGGCCGTCTCCGGACTTCTGTGTACCTCGATAATGAGGCCGTCCGCGCCGGCCGCGACGGCGGCCATCGCCATCGGCGCCACCAGCTCCCACTTGCCGGTCCCGTGACTTGGATCGACGACCACGGGCAGGTGACTGAGCTGCTTGAGCAGCGGCACCGCGCTCAAGTCCAGCGTATTCCGCGTGTAGGGCTCGAAGGTGCGGATGCCCCGCTCGCAGAGGATCACACGGTCGTTGCCGTGAGAGAGGATGTACTCGGCGGACATCAACAGCTCCTCCACCGTGGACATCATGCCCCGCTTGAGCATCACGGGACGCTGCGACTCTCCCACCGCGTGCAGCAGTGCGTAGTTCTGCATCGAACGCGCGCCGATCTGAAGGATGTCCGCGTAGGTAGTCACCAGCGGCACCTGTTCCGGTGCCATCACCTCGGTGATCACGGGCAGGCCGGTCTCCTGTCGAGCCTCGGCAAGGAGCTTGAGCCCCTCGTGGCCCATGCCCTGGAAACTGTAGGGACTGGTCCGCGGCTTGAAGGCGCCGCCCCGCAGCACGTGGGCCCCGGCGTCCTTGACGGCGCGGGCAGTATCCAGCAACTGGTCGCGGTCCTCGATCGCACACGGGCCGGCCATCGTGATGACCTGCCGCCCCCCGATCGAGACGCCGTTGAGCGGGAAGACCGTGTTCGAGGGGTGGAACTCGCGGCTGGCCAGCTTGAAGGGGCGCAGAACCGGCACGGCCCGCTCGACCCCTGACATACGCGCAAGCTGTTCGCCGTCGATCGGACGGCCGTTGCCGATGACACCGATGATCGTCCGCTCCTCACCCTCGGAGAGGTGCACCTGGCATCCCATCTGCTCGATTCGCGCGACCACGTTGGCCACCTCCCCCTGTGCTGCCCCATGCTTCATAATGATGATCATGATGATGTCGCCTCCCCACCCTCTTCATCGCTCGAAAGCCCGGCCATCTCGCCGGCAAACTGCTCCGCTGAACTATCCCACTGTGACATGATCTCCGTCATCGGCGTGGTAGCTGCCGGGTAGGACCCCAGCAGTTTCACAAAAGATGTGTGTCGCAGCAGCCCCATCAGGGCGGCCTCCGACGGCAGGTCCTGGCAGTGCCCCTCGAAATCCACATAGAACATGTAGCGCCACGGCTCGTTCTGCCGGGGACGCGACTCGATCTTGGTCAAGTTGATCCCACGATTGGCGAACTCGCCCATCGCCTTGTAGAGCGCGCCGGGGCTGTGGCGTGTGGTGAAGACGATCGATGTCTTGGACCGCTGGGCTCGAGGTGGATCGTCCAGCCCCATCACAAAGAACCGCGTGTAGTTGAACTGGAAGTCCTCCACGTGACGGTCCAGGATCTCCAGGCCGTAAAGCTCTGCCGCCAGGCCGCTGGCGATCACGGCGACATCGGGCTCCGGATTGGCGACGAGGTCGCGCGCGCTGCCCGCCGTGTCGAAGGTCGCCACAGGCTGCAGCCCGTGACGGTCCAGGTACCGACGGCACTGCGCCAGCGCCTGAGGGTGAGAGCGCACCCGTCGGATCGCGCCGCGTTCCACACCCGGCAAGGCCATGAGCATGTGGTGCACGCGGAGGATCGTCTCGCCGTTGATCCGCAGGTCGCGCTGCATCAGCAGCTCGTAGGCGCCGGTCACGGAACCGGCCACGGCGTTCTCCACCGGCAGCATGGCAAAGTCCGCCTTGCCTTCCTCCACAGCCACAAAGAGATCCACAAACTGGCGACAGGGCAGCGTCTCCACGGCTGTGCCGAAGTAATCGCGAACTGCCTCTTCCGAATATGCGCCTGCGACACCCTGGAAAGCTACCCTTGTCATCTCCCCTCCTCCACTAGATCCGGTCTGAGTTCTCGTGCACCCTTCAGGTAGATGTGGCGAACCTCAGATGGCACGAGTTCCGTGTTCCAGTGGAACAGCACCCTGATGCACTGTCTGAGGCTTCCCTCCGCCTGCATCTCCTGCATACAGAGTAGCGGCGTCTCCGTCCATCCAAGCCCCCGCGCCGCCACCGCGGGATAGACCGCGTCGAGATCCACCGTCGCCGTAAAGACAATGCTGGCCACGTCATCCATCGAGATGCCGTTCGCCGCTACCACCTCCGAGAGTAGCTCGGACGTTGCCTCCAGAATCGCGTCCCGCGAATTGGCGGCTACCGTCGTCGCCCCCCTGACCCCCAGACACCGCATGCATCTCCTCCGTGAGTGGCACAAAAAAAGACGTGGGGCCGGTTGGCTCCACGTCTGTGTTTGCTCTAAGGATTGTGCGACCTACGTCATCCTTCTGTCAGCGCGAAGCGTCCGGCCTTGTGAAGGCCAGCTAAAACCGAACGCATACAAGTAGGTTCTGTCGAGTCTCATCTCGTGACGTTCCATGGTGGTCCGCGCGCTTTACCCCTCTAGTGTAGCCACAACAGCGTCCTTGTCAAGGACAAGGCGTTGTCAAGCACAGACCACCCGGTCGCGTGCGGCGGCGCAGGCGAGCACCTCGTCGCGCGCCCACCGACCGGGTCAACGCCGAGAGACTATCCTACAACACGCTGGAGAGCATCGAGCGCCGATGTCAGCGCGGTCCCCATCGACTTCAGGGTCGTCTCGCGGCTCTTTAGCGCCTGCATCACCATCGTCTGGTGCATATCCCACACGGAGCGATCCACCTGATCGTTGGCATCGACGGGCAGACAGATAGTCGTGTCGCAGTCGAAATCGATCTTGGTGTAGGCCCGCAGCTGTAGCTGCCGTGCCAGCGTCGGGTCGGCGAGATCGAGCTCGCCACCGGCCAGGGTGGTGATGTCGGCGCTGGGGGTGGTGAATGTGCGCACTTCCAGGGTGCTGATGTCGTCCACGAAGGACTCCGCCTTCGTCGCCAAATCCTTCGCAAACTTCTCAATCGCCAGTCTCAGCTCGCTCTCTGCCATCTTGCTCTCCTCCTGTAAAGGATTGTGTGTCTCAGGATACCGTCCCAACCTGTACCGCTTCCAGCTCTGCCAACACGTCGCGCACATACCGGTAGACGGCGGGTATCAGCAGGAACTGCCCGCCAGGCACGGTGGCCTTGAGAGAAAGCGTCAGTGCGCCCGACGCGACCACGGAGACGAGTCGGAGCCAGGCCTGTCGGGTGGCCAGTGCCAGCCGCACGGCGTCCAGATGGAGCGCCATGTCGAACTCCGACACGCCGTCCTGCCAGGTGACATCGTAGTCACCGGACCAATCGACCACTGACAGGGCGATCAGGCGTCCCCCCACGCTCGTCTCGACCCGAGCGTAATACTGCACAAGTCGACGGAACCGCGCCAGCAGCTCCTCGCACTGCTCGTAGAGCTGCACCGGCGACCGCGGCCCAGGCCCCTCGGGACCAAAGGCGACCAGCGAACCGCGGAGCGCCACCACCTGGGCATAGAGCGCGGTTTCGGCCCGGCTCGGTTGTCCGGCAAAGCTCACGCCCGTGCCCATGCGCTCCAGCTGCCGTGCCGCGGCCTCCAGGTTGGCCTGGCGAACCCTGGCCCGCGCAAGCCGCGCCTGAAGATCGGCGGCGGCCCGTGATCGCAAGGCCGGCAGGTCCGCGCGCCAGACCAGCTCGGTGGGACCCTCGTCGGCGGCATCCGCGCCGGCGTCGAAGGGCACCGCACCTGGCGTGACGGACTCAGCCATCCCCCAGATGCCGAGGGGATCCTCGCTATCGGGCAGATGCAGACCCATCACGCTGAATCGAGAGGTTGTCATGACCCTGTTGCTCTCAGTATCAACCGATTCGCAGGCTATCCAACAGCCGCGCCGCCAAGTCCGCCATTGTGGCCAGGAAGACCGCGCGGCTGGACTGGGCCTCCTCTACCATCGCCTTGTGGACCGACCACAGCGCCGGATCGACGCCCCGATCGACCTTCTCCGGCACGTAGACCTGCAGGTCACCGTCGAAGTTGATGCGGGTGAGCGCCCTAAGGGTAGCCGCGGTCTCCTCGCGGTTGTCCAGTGCCTGCGAGACGCCGGCGATGTCCTGTGTCGAGTAGGTACGCACATCGAGCGTCACGATATCCGACGCGGCATTGCCCAGTGACGTCGCCAGCTGATCGGTGAAGGCCTTGAGCGATGTCTTGAGATTCTCGAATTCATCCTTCAACCCGTAGCCGACGGCACCATAGTCACCCAGGACGGTGGGGGCCAACGGCTCACGTTGGAGGGTGACCTCCTCCCAGTCGGCGCCGAAATCCGGCTCCTCGACCGTCAGCGCCGATTCAGGCTCCACAGGCGTGGGCACGACCACAGGAATGGGGGGCGGCGAGACCTCAACAGCGGGCTGCGCCCGGGTCTCGGTCACGGCGACCGGCTCGCCGGTCGGCTCGACCGCCTCGGGGGCCTCCTCGGAGGCCGGAACCTCGAGTTCCGCCGGGGCCGGTTCCTCCCACGGAGGAGTATCGGCGACGGCGCTTGCGTCCGCCGGCTGCAGGGCCGCGTCCACCACCACATCGTCAACCGACGACGTGTCGGCCGGCTCATCGCCGGTCTCATCGACCGCGCCGGTCTCATCGACCGGGGCCAGTTCCTCAGTCGGCGCGGACCCCTCGTCCACTTCGGGCGCCTCAACGGGTTCGGGCTCCTCTATGGGTGCCGTCTCCTCGACCACGGGCTCCGGCTCTTCCGTCGGCTCCAGGATGGTGATCGTGTCCGTATCCTGCGGTCGCTCCGGCTCGGTCACCGGCAGCCTCGCCGCGGGATCACCCAGCACCACGTAACTGCGGGCGTCGTTGTTGGCGGTCCAGCGGTAGGCCAGCTCGTAGTCGCTGAGGTGCGATGGATTCCACGTCAGCTCTTCCAGGTCGGCGCTGAGATCGGAGCTCAACGCGGCGTAGCGCATGTTGAAGCTGCTATCGGTGGCCACACCGATGGGATCGCCGTTCATCAGTGTGCGCATCGCCGTGATGAACGTCTGGTTCTCCTGTCCGCCCTGGGGCGAGATAAAGGAATAGCCCCACGCGCGCTCGACGTGGCCGATGACCGCCAGGGCGCCCTGCTTGAGCAGACGCTGCGGAAGCGCGGCAGTGAAACCGTGGGGCGCGATCTTCTCGCGGACCTTGAAGGCCTGGGCCGCGAACTGATCCATCTGCGGCGTGCCGGCGCCATAGCAGGCGAAGAAGAGCGCCATCATACCCGTGAGGTCAGCGGAGGGATGGACGTCCTCGGCCGCGAAATAGTGGTTGCGCAGGACATCGGAGCCTATCCCAGGCCAGTCCTGACAGAGCAGCGCGCCCTGCTGGCGCGTCTGCGCCGGATGGTTCGCCGGCAGCTCGATGCCGTGGCTCGCCGTGAAGAGCAGCGACGGGGTCTCCATGGCATCGCCCCCCAACAGGCGCTGTAGCGACTCGTGGGTCGCCTGCCCCTCGCCCAGCAGCGGCGCCTGGACCTCCCAGGCGTGCTTGAGGGCGACATCGAAGTCAGGCGCCGGCTGCACCAGGTTCTCATAGAGCGGCTGGACGAGTAGTTGGGCGCTGAGGTGCGTCGCCTTGTCACCTCGGTTCATAGGCGCAAAAAGCGCGGCCCTGCGCGGGAGCACGATGTCGCCGCTCTCGGCAAGCACGACGCTGAGCGCATAGTCGTGATAGGCCTCGACGTCGCTGCCGAAGTCCAACCGTCCGACGGCACGCATCACGTCGAGCTGATACTGGAAGCTATAGGGTATCTCCTCCGGAGAGCCCACCAGAAGCAGGTAGAAGGGCAACTGGCGGGGATCTGCCAGACCGGGCCCCACCCCCAACCGCTCGAAGTATTGCGACTTGCGCTCCCCAGAGCGGTAGGCGTCGCCCCCATCGCAGATGCGGAAGAGATCACCCGCCTGGCTCTGCCGGAGGTCGAAGAGCGGCTGCAAGGCCTCCATGATCGTCGCCTTGAGGCTTGGATTCATGTCCGCCGGGAAGATGGCACCCCACCCCGCGTTGGCAACCTTTATGGGGTCGCCGGCTCCAGGGATCGTCGGCCATTCGGTGGGGTTCTGCACCTTGTAGCGCAGCTCTGCCAGCCTGGTCTTGGCCCGGCTCGCCTCCAGATTCGCCTCTGCCTCGTTCACGCGCTGCAGCCGGTCCGGTACCTGGGCCAAGACCGCGAGCTTCTTCTGGTGATCAACGAAGGTTCGGTAGTCCGCCGGCAGCGGCGCGCCGCGGATCAGACGCGCCAACTTCTCCTGGGAGAGAGGCGGCTGCCCATAGTCACCGGTGATGGCGTTGACGCCATTGAACACCAGGTCTCCCTCAAGATATGAGCTTAGGTCATCGGGCATATCCAGACTCCTTTCAGCCGGCGTTGCGCACTGACGAGCGGCCGCGGGCTAGCCTGCGCCACGCAGGCGTACGGCGGGGTCCCCCAACACAATGTAGCCCCGCGCATCGTTGCCGGCGGTCCACAGCTCCGCCAGGCGGTAGACATCGGCGAGCGCGGGTGGGTCGCCGATGTGATCGTAGAGATAGGCAAGCTCGGTCGCGATGGCCGCGTGACGCATGTCCAGATAGTCCATCGCCGCACCGATCGGCACGCCCTCAAGCAGGCGTTCCACGACTGCCGCAAAGACCTCGATGTGCTCTCGCTTGCGGCCTGTCATGCCCTCGGGCCGGTGTTGCATCTCAGAGAGGAAGGAGAGGCCCCAGCTCCGGTCGACGTGCCCCACCACCGCCAGCGCCCCGCGATCACGGAGTGCAAGCGCGGCCTTGGGCAAAGACGCGACAAAGGGCGCGTCGGCGATGACCTCCGGCGCTGCGGCATAGGCGGCATGGTGGTACTCATCGCGCTCCGGGGTGCCGGCCCCGAAACAGGCGAAGGCAAACCAGATCATGCCGCTCAGGTTCAGACCGTCGGTCACGTCGCGTGCGGCGAAGTAGGTACTGGGGCTGACCTCGCCGGGCTCCCCGTCCCAATCCTGGCAGAGCAAGGCCCCCTGGTCGCTGAGCTGCTTGGCGTGGCCGGCCGGGAACTCGATGCCGTGCGTCGCCGAGAAGAGCAGGGCGGGCGGCGTCGTCAGCCGGAGGATGCGCGTCAGATTCGCCTTGGTGGTGTGCTCCGGCGCCACGCGCAGCACCTCCCACGGGGTGTCCACAACCCTGGTCCGCAGATGGCGGGCGAGCGGCGCGATCAGGTGATTGGCCGAGAGGAATGTGGCCTCATCGTTCTCATTGTCCGGCCCAAAAAGCACGAGCTGACGCCCCGGCGGCGCGGCAGACCGCTCGGCTGCCACCACGTTCTTGGCGTAGTTTGCGTAGGCGGCCAGGTCGGCGCCCAGGTCGAGACGCCCGACCGCGTACTGGACATCGAGCTGGTACTGGAAATCGAAGGGTATCTCCGCCGGGCTCCCCACCAACAGCAGATAGTAGGGGACGCCGGTCTGCTCGGGCGCCGCCGGGTTGGCCGCGTCGACGTTTCGCGGCGGGCGGCCCAGCCAGATGCTCGCCGTGTCACCGGGCCGGTAGCCCTGCGCGCCGGCGTAGAACTTGTAGGTGCCCCCCGCCTGTCGCGATCGCAGCTGCAGCAGCGGACCCAGGGCCATCTCGAGCGCTTGCTGTCGCTCGACGGGAAGCGTGGCGGGGAAGACAATCCCCCAGCCGGCCTCGGCGAGGTCTGTCGGGTCAACCCACGGAACCGTGCCCAAGTGGCCGGTGAGCCTGCGCTGGAGCTCGTTGATCCAGTCCAACAGCGCGGCCTGGACCTCAACAGGGCTCATCGGCGGCGCCGCCGTCGTCAGGGCCTCCAACAGACCACCCAGGTCGGCCACGTGGTCGTGCCAGGGCGTCGTGGGGTTCACTGCCGAGAGGACCTCCAACAGGGAGGCGAAGGCAACGTCCGGGGACCCGGCCCCGCGCCCGTGCGACAGCGCCCGGAGCGTGCGCATCAGCCGGCGATGCGGACCGAAGACGGCATCGCCGCCGACCTGAAGGCTCAACGCGGCGACCGGCAGGCGGGCCAGGCCCAGCATGACCCCACCGACCCAGGCTCGGCTCAGGCGGTCCCCGTCCTCGACCGGCACCACGCCATCCGGCATCAGGTAAACACGCCGAAGGGCATCGACGGCTCGATCAAAGCGCGAGGCAACCTGCCGGCGCACATCCTCCGACGGCCCCTCGCTCAGCAGCCATTGTGCCAGCGCGATGCCCTGGCCGCTGTTGAGTGATCGCGCGATATGCAGGACGGTCTCGACCGGCTTCTGGGTCAGACGGGTCGTGAGGCTTCTCACATCCTGCTCGCCCGGGGTGACGTCGTCGCCCAGCAGGATCGTCAGCAGCGTGCGCGCGGTGCGCAGCGGCCAGTCGGAGCCGGCGTCGGCGGGCTGGCCGCGATAGCGGAGCACGTCGCGCACGAGCAAGGCCACGATGTCCAGCCCCTTTTGCTCGTTGAGGTCGAGGTCGATCAGCTCGCCCCGGAGGTCCTGAAGCCGGCGCGCGGCGCCGTGGCGCGAACCCAAGACACCATCGACCAGGGCCTCGACCGCAAGCGGTCGCAGCCCATATTGGCCCGTGTCTCCCCTGACGCCGTTGAAGGTGAGTGTCTCGGTCACTGCCCGAATCTCGATGATGATGGCGTGGTCTCGCAGGATAGCATTCCGTTAGAAGTATAGCACACACGCGCCACCAGTGCAACGTATGTTTCATGGTTGGTGCGTTGCGAAAGTGGGGCAGTTCCACAACGCCGAGCAACGCCAAGCGACGCGCCGCGTTGCCGCGTTGCCCCATTTGCCAATTTGCCCTTCTGGGGTTCGGGATTTCCCATTTGGTGGGGGGTACCCGCTAGACAACAAGCATCCACCCCCTATACTGAGAGTAAGTACACCTCGCAGCACCTGCCGCATAGGTGCAGCGGAGACGGTCCATCCCCGGCCCCTCTCCCTGGCACCCCAGGAGACAAGATGGCCACCCGCGAAACCCTCCTCCGCATCCGCTCCCTCAAAGGAGCCCCGTCCCTCGTCCTCCCAATGATGATGGCCCTTGGCCGCCCCACCGGCCGCGACGAGCTCGCCTTGCTGACCACCTACTCAAAGCGCACCATCCAGGACGCCCTCGCCCAGCTCGAGTTCCTCGGCCTGGCCCAGAACCACGCCCGCTACAACGGCTGGGCCCTCACCGCCTGCGCCCACCAGAGCTACCTCACCGACCACGACCCCGCCGCCCAGCCAGAGCCTCAACGCCCGCACCTCGTCAAAGCCGAGGTGCAATCTGTGCATCTCGCGAACCCGGCAACTGGCCAGGACGGGCAGAATCTGCACCTCGCATCCAACGCAACGCCCTCCGAGGTTCAGAATGTGCACCTCGACGCCTTCAGCCCGGCACTAGCCGCAGTTCCGGCAGAGCCTCACCGGCCAACGCGCGCCGCTCACGGCGCGCGCGAAGTGCGCAATCTACACCTCGACGCCCGAGACAGCACAGGGGAGGTGCAAAGTTTGCACCTCCCCTATAGTAGTAGTTGTTCTCCAGATCAAGACACAAAGAGCACACCAACCCGAGAAAAACCACAACTACAGGCTCCCCAAACCAGGGACCCGCCGCCACGCCCCGTGCTGGACAGCGACGCCAAAGCCGCTGTGGACCATCTGACCGCCACCGGCTGTCCCGCTCGTACGTCCGCAGGCAGAGGCGCCGTCGACGCGATCGAAGCCGCCCTCGCCGGCGGCTGGACCGGTGCCCAGGTCCGCGACCACGTCCGCGACTGGCTTGCCTACGCCCGCCGCCAGGACACCATCACCCATCCCGGCCTCTTCGCCACCGCCCGCATCCGTGCCTGTCAGCCGGCCCCCAAGCCCCCGCCCAAGTCCCGCGGTCAGGCCGCCCGTGACCATGTCGCCGAAGCGTACGATCGTATGGTCGGCCCTTAGCTGCCTGCCGAGCCTGCTGCCCACCCCTGCGCAGACGGAGTCGCCGGACATCCCGAGACTCGCTGCGCCAGCGACAGGATCGGCAGCATCAGCAGTGGCATCTGGATCGCGGGCGTCAGTCCTACCCTAAGCAGCGGTATCAGCGGCATCAGATCCGTGTAGCCCCACCTGCCCGTGCTCAGTGCCTCCAGCTCAACGCCAACCTGGATCGCCAAGGCCACCATGGCAACGAAGATCACGTCCGACCATCTCCGGGTTGCGTCCCATCGCCAGCGACCCCGTCTCACCGCGGTCACGGCGAAGAGACTGACAACCGCCAGGAACCCGTCGCTGACGGACGCCGTGAGCAGCATCCTCACCTGGGCCGGGTACGCCATGCCAGGCAGGCTGAAGTGCGTGTAGTAGACAGAGTGCCACAGCTCATACGCCACGTTAAGCAGCGCGCCGAACACGAACACCCACGCCGTGAACCGGTAGAACCCCGCCAGATCGTCGGCGGGTATCAGACCGACGCACACGACGAGGAGTGCCGTTGCCGCGGCGCCAATCACCAGATTGAGTGCAGATGGCTGCACAAGCAGGCTTCCACCGACCGCGGCAAGCACAATCACTGCGCATACTACGAACGGTACGGTCAGCATCTTGTCCTTCAGACTCACCACGTTTCCTCCCAATGGACCATGTGGATAGCGTTTCTCTTATGGTCACCGAGATCACGACTGGAGCCCAGCGTAGACCTGCGTCTCGCCCACCACGCCGAATGGCCTGGTGCGCAGTGACAGGATGGCCCTACAGCAGGGCCGATCGGTCTGTCACCATGATCTTGGGCCATCGTGGACTGGGATCGTCTCTGTCAGCGCGGGGCCCGATCAATCAGATGTATCGTTTCATGAGGAGGGGTACCGATGCGTGGACGCTTGAAGCTGTTGGCTGGCTTGCTGGGTGTGATCGCCCTTGTAGGAGGGTGCACAAGTAGTCAGGAGGTTGAGCTGGCGATGGCCGCGCACGCCGACATGCCACCTGAGGTGCGCCAGGCGCCCGACACGGTGGCCGAGGCCTACCAGTTTGCCGTGGCGAATCCGGAGATCGTTGACAAGATCCCCTGCTACTGTGGGTGCGGCGCCATTGGCCACACCTCCAACTACAGCTGCTACGCGGAGGGCACCGTGGCTGACGGGGGTCTTGTCTTCGACAACCACGCCCTGGGCTGCGGGATCTGCGTCGACATCACGCAAGACACGATGCGACTGACCCGGCAGGGCAAAGGCATCACCGAGATCCAGGACTACGTCCACGACAGGTACGCCAAGTATGGCGAACCTACTGTGTCCCTCACCAACTAACGGAGACTGCCTTGCGTAGCGAGGCGTCAACGGGGTCCCGCCGAATGGCGGGGATCCCGGCACGCCTATCTTCCCTGTATGGGAGAGTTCGCGAGCAGTAGACTGCAACTAGGGTTCACAGCAAGGAGGATAGTGACGATGATGATCGGTGTTGGCCTGAGCGTGATCGTACTGGGTGGCCTGCTTCTGATAGGGCTGCTCGGTCCGCTGGGAGGCGCGATGGCGCTCCAGCGCAACCAGGTACTGCAGGGCCGCCCGGCGGCTGTTCGTCAGCTTCTGGACGAGCGGCTCGCAAGAGGCGAGATCGACGTGGCGCAGTATAGGGAGCTACTCGTGGCTATGGGTGAGGGGAGGAACGCATGATGGGTTGGGGCGATGGGTGTGAGTTCAGCGGGATGGAATCTGGCCACATGGGTGGCTGGAGAATGGCAGGACCGTTCCTAGGACTGTTGCTGGTCTTGGGCCTGATCGCGCTGGTGGTGTTCGCAGCGGTGTCGCTGGCGCGCCGCCGTCGTGTAACGCCAAGCGGCGCCTCACTGGCCGGCCAACCGAGCGCGCTCGATGTGGCGCAGCGACGGCGGGCAGCGGGAGAGATCACGCCTGACGAGTACCACAAGATCCGAGAAGCTCTGAACACTTGAGCTGACCGGCCCCGAGCGAGTGCCAGGACAGGACCTACCGTCGCGGTAGGTCCTGTTTCCTCGTGGCGCGTGACGGCCTGCCAGGCAATGCTCCACAGAGGTGGGGTGGAGCTTCCTGCAGGACCGAACCGTCGCCCAAACATGTGGCGCGCACTGCCGGGGGGCTCGCTCCGTGGGCGAGCAGAGGGCAACGTGCCCCTGACGACGTCGGACCACCCATCTCGGTGCGTTCAGGTTGCCCCGGCGCTTTCGCGGATGGGTGGTTCTTACGCTAGCCCATCGTACGGGCTAGGGGTTGTTGAAGGTCGCGAAGTCTAGTCGTGGTCCTCCAGGTCTAGCATCGCCACGAAGTCGCCGTGCCAACTGTGGTACCACACCTGGCCTGTGCTTCCGTGCACGCTCAACATTCCCTCGATGCCGTCGTCCCTCAGGGTGTGGATCGTGTAGTAGCCGGCGAAGGGATCTGCGTGTTCTTCGACCAGGACGCCCGGGCGATTGTCGTCCAGCCAAACCTGCGCGCGGTCCAGGGCCTCGTCCTCGCTCAGCTGGTTCTCGGCCCCTGAGGCTCTGGCAGTCCGCATCCCGCGATGCATACCGCCCATGCTGCCTGTGCCCCACATCATGTTCGGCCCCATCTCCGGGCTGACCCTGCCGAGAACCTTATCAGCCAGCAGCTCCGCGTAGCCAATCCCCGTCTCCGCGTCGGCAACGATGGCGTAGAAGTTGTGCTCGAACTCCATCACGTCGGCAAGTTCCAGCCCTTCCTCGGGGAGGGCGTCGACGTACCGCTGGAAGCCGGCCTGCGCCTGCGCCAGCGTCACGGCTGTGCCGTCGTCCCCGCCGATGGGCCCGAGGTCGCCCTCGCAGACCCTGGCGGCGCCGGCATCACACGTGCCCATCCGAGCGTGCATCGGCATCGACCAGATGCCGCGTCCCCACCCAACCCAACCCACCACCAGTACCCCGGCGACCAGCACCACCGTCGCCAGGATCCCCAGCCCAAACCACAGCACTCTCTTCATAGCAGTCCTCAGTTGTGGTCCGTGTGGTGAGACTCTGCGCTGCCGGCATCGAGGTACTTTCCCGGGTTCTTCTCGAACGACCGCTTGCAGCCGCCGCAGCAGAAATAGTAGGTCGTACCCTCGAACACGGTACTGACTGCCGTGTCCGGATCAACGTTCATCCCGCATACCACGTCACGTGCTTGCTGAGCCATCTGTGCCTCCTTGCTAGCACAACCGGGGCCGGCCGTTCTCTGTGGCAGCCCTCCCTGTACAGACTCAGTATAGGGGACGTGGCGGCGTGAAAGCAGGGGCGTCCTGCTTGCGAGAGGGTCCGCCATTTGGCGGGGGTGAGGCGAGGGCTGGGAGGAAGCGGCGGTCAGGCGGGCGCTAGGAAGCGCCGTCAGCCGCGCCGGCAGGCAGGGTCAGGCTGACCACACTGCCTGCACCTGGCCGACTGTCGACCCCCAGGCTACCGCCGAGCAGCCGCGCGCGCT